>JABAOF010015334.1_pt2 | contig 15666 bp, 9 predicted proteins | sample 7062171 | NCBI WGS metagenome assembly JABAOF01 (sample SAMN14538628, study PRJNA623070) | marine sediment metagenome | biome: marine biome [ENVO:00000428]; feature: marine pelagic biome [ENVO:01000023]; material: deep marine sediment [ENVO:00002113] | place: India: Gulf of Khambhat ...
GTTGTTCCGGCCTTTGTGCATCATGTCGTAGGTGTCGTAGATCCAGGCCATCGTCTCGGCGTTCGTGTTCACGTCCGGCGCCGGGATGTCGGTGTACGGCCCGATCGAGTCCCCCAGCTCGGCGATGAAGCGGCGCGTGATCTTGCGCAGATCCTCTTTGGTGCGCTGCTTCGGATTGCAGACCACGCCGCCCTTGGCGCCGCCGAAGGGGACGTCGATCACCGCGCACTTCCAGGTCATCCAGGAGGCCAGCGCCCGCACCTCGTCGGCCGTGACATCGGGGTGGTAGCGGATGCCGCCCTTACCCGGACCGCGCACGCGACTGTGCACGCAGCGGTAGCCGACGAAGTTCTTGACCTCACCCGCCGCCGTCTCGATGGGAAACTCTACCGTGATCATCCGGTCGGGCGCCTTGAGGAACTCCACCAGACCTTGCTTCAAGTCGGGGATATAGCGCGCCGCGGTATCAAACTGCTGCTGCGCGATGTGGTAGGGATTCAGGTCTTCTGTCAGGGCCTGCATCGCGTTCGCTTGGCTCAACGTTTCTGTGCTCATCTCCAAATCTGGTTTGTGGTTCCCGAGACTCGCTCAGCCGAGGCGTCGCTCCGGCTATCCAGTGGAGCATCATCCAGGCCCCGGAGGTCGGAGCGTGTAACGCTGTATAATACAAAGAATTACGCTTGCGGCGACTGGAACCGGACGCCGCGGGTCTGAGTCAAGATGTCACATGCAGGGAAATCTGGGAACAACCTGGGTCCGAGGCCTGGCGGCTCAGGCCGGGGGCGGCCGCCGGTTCCGCCGGGCACGGCTGCGGTCCAGCGGCTGCGGTGTCGACGCGAATGTTTGCCGGGACGGGCCGCGCCGGGTATCTTTTACATGGCACCCATTGCAAGCTGGCGCTGTGTTTCTGGGCCTCGGGACCCGTCGGCCCAAAGGCGGCTTCATCGCTTTGAATCTGGGTTCCCAGCGGTCTGGTTGTAGGGCATCTCACAGGCATGTACGCGGCGCCGCGGCCAGGCGCTGAGGTCGGGCCAAAACCTTTCTAGCGTAATCCCGCCCGCCTCGACGCCCCACCGGCTGGCCGGTCGATCAAGCCGCAGGGACCGGACCTTGAAAGCTGATGGTGATATGATAAACGGGGACGCGACGAAACAGACGGCCCAGCGGTGTGATCGAGCGAGAAGATTCCGCGCGCTAAGTCGGATTGACATCGACACGATCCCACAGCTTGGGCGATTCAGCGTGAACGAACGGGCGGCGATGACGGCGGTGGCGGCCGTGCTGCCCTTCCGTGTGAACGAGTACGTGCTCGAGGAGCTGATCGACTGGTCGAACGTGCCTGACGATCCGATCTATCAGCTCACGTTTCCCCAGCCCGAAATGTTGCGGCCGCAAGACTTCGACCGGGTTTACCAGCTAGTCAAGCGGGGGGCCGCGGCGAAGGAGCTCCGGGAGGCGGCGCGCGCCATCCAATTTAAGCTGAACCCGCATCCGGCGGGACAGCTGGACCTCAACGTTCCGACGTTCGACGATCAACCGCTGCCGGGCGTGCAGCACAAGTACCGCGACACGGTGCTGCTTTTCCCGGCGGCGGGCCAGACTTGCCATGCCTACTGCACGTACTGTTTTCGCTGGGCGCAGTTCGTCGGCATCGCCGATCTGAAGTTTGCGGTGCGAGAGCCGGAAGCGTGGCAGCGCTACCTTCGCGCGCACCCGGAGGTGACGAGTGTGCTGCTGACGGGGGGCGACCCGATGATCATGAAGGCGGGCGCGCTGCGCCGCTACCTGGAACCGCTGCTCGATCCGTCGCTGGAGCAGGTGCGCAGTATTCGGATTGGCAGCAAGGCACTGGCCTACTGGCCGCACCGCTTCGTCACGGATGAAGACGCCGATGAGGTGTTGCGTCTGTTCGAGGAGATCGTCGAATCGGGCCGCCATTTGGCGTTCATGGCGCACTACAGTCACCCACGCGAACTGGAGACGCCGATCGCCGAGAGAGCGGTGCGTCGGATCCAGGGTACGGGCGTGGTGATCCGCAGCCAGGCGCCGCTGATTCGCCGGGTGAACGACTCCGCTGACGACTGGGCGGAGATGTGGAAGCGGCAAGTGCAGCTGGGCGTGGTCCCCTATTACATGTTCGTCGCACGGAACACCGGAGCGCGAGCTTACTTCGAGGTTCCGCTGGTGCGCGCTCTGCAAATCTTCAGGGGAGCCTATCGTCAGGTCTCGGGCCTGGCGCGCACGGTGCGTGGGCCTTCGATGTCGGCGGCGCCGGGCAAGGTGTTGGTCGACGGCTTGGCCTCGCTGGCCGGCGAGCGCGTCTTCGTGTTGAAGTTTCTGCGTGCGCGCGACCCCTCCTGGGTGGGGGTGTCCTTCTTCGCCCGCTTCGACTCGGAAGCCGCGTGGCTCGACGAACTGGAGCCGGCCTTCGGCGAGGAGGAGTTCTTTTACGAAAAGCGCATGCGCGAGATCGCCGAGCGTAAACGCGCTCGATATCCCTCGAAGCTCCAGGAGGTGAATCTGTCCTGACCCGGCGGCGCCGCGCGGCGTGCGACGGCCCTCGAGCAACAAACCGGACCGCTTCACCGGCCTATTCTGTGAGGCGCGTCTACGCCTGTAGGGCGATGCCTTTCCTTCAGCCCCCTCCGCTCAGTAAGTTCGGAGCGCCTTGAAGTCGGCGTGTCTTCGGATCCAGCCAAGCTGAAAAGGATGAGAGGACCCAACTGCGACCTCCTGAGGTGAGGGACAGGCCGGAAATCGATCTGGCGTCGGTGCTGGTGCTGATCGGCACGATGCTGGTCGATATGATCGGGTTCGGCATTGTCCTTCCCCTTCTTCCTTATTATGCGGTGGAGTTTGGCGCCTCGGATTGGCTGGTGGGGCCGCTGGTGGCGTCGTTCTCGGTGGCGCAGCTCATCGCCACGCCGTTCTGGGGCAAGATCTCCGACCACTACGGCCGCCGGCCGCTGATCCTGGCGGGCCTGGCCTTCTCCGCCGTCTCCTACGTGCTGTTCGGCCTGGCCTTCTCCGCCGTCTCCTATGTGCTGTTCGGGCTGGCGACGACCGTGACGGTGCTGTTCATCTCGCGACTGGTTCAGGGTGCCTCGGGAGGGACGATCGCCGTCGCGCAGGCGTACGTGGCGGACACCACCGCGCCGGAGCGGCGCGCTCAGGTACTGGGCTGGCTCTCCGCCGCCTCAGGGGCGGCGTTCATGATCGGCCCGGCTATCGGGTCCTGGGCTTTCCGCATCGGCGGTCACACGGCGCCGGGGTTCGTGGCGGCGGGGCTGTGTCTGCTGAACCTGGGCTTCGCGCTCAAGTTCCTTCCGGAGCCAGCCGAGTTGCGCCGGGCGCAGCGGCGGAGCAGCCTGGCCGTCCCACCGTTGCGCGAAGTGTTACGCGCTGCGTTTCGCGAGCCGTTGTCGCGTATGATCGCAATCTACTTCATGGCGATCGGCGCCTTTGCCTCGATCACCGCGATCTTTCCCTTGTTCTTGGAGGTGCGCTTCGGCATCGATGAGACGACGGTCGGGTACGTCTTTCTCGCCGTGGGGGCCGTCTCGGTGCTGGTCCGCGGGGTGGCGGTCGGGCCGTTGGTGAAGCGCCTGGGCGAGCCGAGCGTTTCCCGGCTCGGCGCCACCGTCCTCGGGCTCGGCTTGGCGGCGGGAGCGTTGGCCGATAATTACCTGCTGTTGGGGGTCACCATCACCTGCATCGCTGCGGGTACCGGAACGCTGTTCCCACCGCTCGCGGCCCTCATCTCCCGCTCCACCGCGCCCGAGGTGCAGGGGAGCACGCTGGGGATCAATCAGTTCTTTGGTGGAGTGGCCCGGGTGCTGGGTCCGCTCTGGGGCGCCGCGGTGTTCGATCTGTTCAGCACCGGGGCCCCCTTCCTCACGGCGGCCGTCGGCGTGTCGATCGCCTTCCTGCTCGCCCTGGGGCTGAAATCTCCGAGGCCGGCTGCGACCCGAGTGTTACAGCCGGCCCCAGAGACCTCGGATATCCCCGGTTGACGCGAGATCCTACAGCAGGCGCCGCCGAACCCGGAAGTCGACGATGTCGGACACCCACTTCCAGAGGTCCGACTGGTCTTCGAGTGCCAGTCCCGGCGATATCTGGGCGCGCCAACCTCTCATCACCTCGCCGTCAACGGTCCACATCCGCACACGCCGCCGCGGCACGTCCCGCTCCCAACGCTCGATCACCCCGGGATTGGCATAAAGCAGCCGCACCGTGACGTTGCGGGACAACATCTCCAGCGGCTCGAGGTTGATTTTGCGGTAGCGTGCGTTGTCGTCGCGCGAGGCCGCCCGCGCCGTCACGTCCGGCACGCCGTCGCTGACCACCACGACCGTCACCGGCTTGAGGATGAGGTTTTGACGCTTGACCAGGGTGGCCACGCGGTCGAAGAACGGGTTGAAATCGGTGAAGCGATCGTCGGGCTGGAACCACTCGCGCAGGTCAGCTTCGATCTCCTCAACCGACTTGCCCTGGAAGTCGTGAATCGGGTGGAACGATTTCGGTTGACCCACCTGCTCCCCACCGATCGACCCGACGAACAGCACCGCCGGCTGCTCGAGGCCGCCCAGCCCGTTCAGGCGCCCGTAGATGTAGTGGGCGGTGAAGTGCAAGGCATCGTCGAATTGCCCGGTGTTCTGGAACGAGCCGCTCACGTCGACGCCGATGACCAGCGTCTGACGCGGTACGCGGTCGCTTTCCGGAGGCACACAGGCAACGCTGGCGAGCAGCGCGACCGACAGCGCCGTCGCCCCGAGGCGACCCATTCTGGACCGCTGGTCTCTAACACTCATGAACACACCCCGCGATCAATAGCCTGTTTGTTCCGCTTCCTGTCGCGATCAATCGGCCCGCGCCGGCTCGGCCCTTGTCCTGCTGACCCGACTGCTGCGATTTCGCACCAGCGCCTGCACCAGCGTGTCTCGAGCCATCACTTGCTCCAGCTCGGTGAACGGCAGCCGGAAGGCCGGCCGACCCGCGATGACCACGGTGGCGCAATTCACGGCCGCGGCCAGCAGTTGCAGCACGGGCAGCGACAGTAGCTCGAGCAGCTCCCGAGCCCGGCCCTTGAACCACTCGTTCTCGCGCTTGAGCGCGTTGATCGGGCCACGCCACCAATCCGCTTCCGGCATGGCAGGCACCGTTTCGCCCGGCGCCATCTGCACGCTGAGCGTCTGCCGCGACAGGACGGCAAGCAGGGCCGGTGTGCCGTAGCGCGCGAACAGGAACCAGGTCATGGCCCGGATGCCGATCCAGCCGAACGCCGCCAGGCCGATGACCGTCCACAGCCCCAGCACCAGCTGGCCTCCCGTCTGGGCTGCCAACCAGGGTGTGATCGCGTCGACCAGCTCGCGATAGAGGAAGAAGACCTCGAAGAACATCACCGTGAGCTCGACCACGAGCATCCCGACGATCTGCTTGGGATTGCGGTTCTCGATCGCCTCGGCCAGCCCCTGCAACGCGGCGAAGCTTCCGGCGATCAGCCCGAACAGAAAGATGAAGAGGATCGGTGGCAGCAGAACGCCGCCCTGAAACCCCGAGATGTCGTAGAAGATCTCCGTGACCGTCGGCAAGAGGGCGAAGGTGAAGATCAACGCCTCCAGCGCCGACCAGGCGATCGTCATTACGAACGCCAGCCAGGGGACACCGGGCTTGAAGTACTTTCGCCCCATCCAGTCCATCATGGCGAAGGGCGTGACGAAGGCCCGCCGCAGCGCCTTGAAGAACAGCTCCACCGTCAGCCGGAACAGTCCCCAGGCCCAGCCGACCATCACCCAGAAGAAGCGGACGATGCCCACCCAGAACAGCCAGATGCTGCGGCCCGCCTCCCACCAGACACCGACCAGGCTGACCAGGAAGTCGCCACGGCCGGAGCGGAAGGGCACCGTGTAGAAGGCCAGCATCGTGCTCCAAAAGACCACGATGACCAAGAGGGCGGGCAAGAGCAGGAACGCCCGCCGCAGCCCCGCGGCCCAGAAGCCGTTCGCTTCCCACGCCCAATTCAGGAGCGTGTCCTGAACTCCCGGAATCCATGAGAGCGGGATCAAGATGAGCTCGAACAGGAGCCGCCAATGTTCCGGCAAAGTCGCCGTGATAGCGTCGGTCATAATCCTATCCCGTCCTGTTGATGGGGACGCCTACGTGCAACAAACGATGTGTCGGTGGAAACGGGGGAGCGGTGTAGCCTGGATAACCTTTAAAGGGGGATCGACTCGGACAGGTTGAACCGACCGATGATACCCGGTCGTGCGGGAGAGGTCAAGGAAGTCGTGCGAACGGGGAGTGGCCCCGGACCCGCCAAGTCGTTAGCGCAGGGCTACTTGGACCACTTCGCCGTCGTCGGCCCCCGCGCGCGTCGCGCTGCCGGACGACTCGGTCGCCTCCTCGGTCAGGGGAACGTGGCCGGCGTTTACCTGGCGCGGGAGCCAGATCTAGAGCGCCGGGTCGCCGTCAAGGTGCTCTCCCCGAGCTCGCCGAGGTTCGCACCGCTCGCCTGTCGGGCACCTCGGCGCGCGGCACTGCGCAATGAACGCGTCCCAACTCGACGCCGGAACCTCCCTCGCGAGTTACGTGTTGCCGCTTGGAGCCGCGACGGCGCTATCGTCGTCTCGCCGCGCGGTACGCGGACCCTTGTCATTGCCCGCAACGCTATGCAGGTTGATACGGAATTCTGTTTGCGAGTAGACGGAGTAACGACATGTTGGCTGTGATTCTCTTGGCAACGATCCTGCTTTTCGTGATCGCCTATCGGACTTACGGCGGCTGGATGAGCCGGGTGTTCGGACTGAACGATCGCCACCTGGTGCCGTCGGAGGCTCAGTACGACGGCGTCGACCATGTGCCCACCAAGACGCAGGTGCTGCTGGGGCATCACTTCTCCTCGATCGCGGGCGCGGGTCCGATCGTCGGACCGATCCTGGCGGGCCTGTTCTTCGGCTGGGTGCCGGCGCTGCTCTGGATCGTGCTGGGCTCGATCTTCGTGGGCGGCGTGCATGACTTCGGCTCGACCATCGCCTCGGTACGTCACAAGGCGCGATCGGTGGCCGAGCTGGCCCGCCAGTACATCACACCCACCGCCTACAGGCTTTTTCTCGCCTTCATCTGGCTGGCGCTGATCTACGTGATCGTCGTCTTCATGGATCTGACGGCGGCGACGTTCGTGAACGTCGAGATGAACGGCAGCGGCGTGGCGATCTCGGCGATCCTCTTCGTCGGACTGGCGCTGGCGATGGGCTACGCGACCTACCGGGCCGGCATGGGGATGAAGACCGGCACCCTGATCTTTCTTCCCTTGCTTCTAATCGCGGTCTGGGTGGGCGACGCCATCATGCTCGAAGGTGGGCTGCTGCCCGACCTGGGCGGCGCGGAGAAGAACAGCTGGAACGTGGTGCTGATCGGCTATTGCTTGGTCGCGGCCATCACACCGGTCTGGATCCTGCTTCAGCCCCGCGACTACCTGTCCAGCTGGCTGCTCTATCTGTCGGTGATTGGCGCCGGCGTCGGCCTGATCATCGGCGCGGCGACTGGCTCGGTGGGCGTAACCGGGCGCTGGCCCGCGCTGGTGAGCCCCGGCGCGGTGACGGCGATGGGCGTGCCGCACCTGGGCCCGCTCTTCCCGATCCTGTTCATCACGGTGGCCTGCGGCGCGTGCTCCGGCTTCCACTCGATCGTGGCGAGCGGGACGACGGCGAAACAGGTCCGCTGCGAGACCGATGCGCGACGGGTGGGCTACGGCGCGATGCTGATCGAGGGCGTCGTGGCGGTGATCGCCCTGTCCACGGTGATGATCCTCTCGTTCGGGAGCGAGGCGCTGCGCTCCGACCCGATCTCGGTGTATGCGGCAGGGATCGGGCAATTCCTCAGCGGTTTCGGGATCGACCCGCGCTTCGGCGCGCACTTCGGTCTGCTGGCGTTGTCCACCTTCCTGCTCACGACGCTCGATACCTGCACGCGCCTGGGACGCTACGTCGTGCAAGAGGCCTTTGGCTGGGACAAGAACGACGCGCGCAGCCGGATGTGGGCGACCATCCTCACGCTGCTCTTGCCGGGGGCGCTGGTCTTCATGACTTACAGCGACCCGGTCACGGGCCAGGTGCTGCCGGCGTGGCGCGCCGTCTGGCCGGTCTTCGGCGCCACCAACCAGCTGCTGGCGGCGTTGGCGTTGCTGGCGGTGACGGTGTGGCTGAAGCGGACGGGGCGGGTCTGGGCCTTCGCGGGCGTGCCGATGGCTTTCATGCTGGTCATGACCATGAGCGCCCTGGCTCTGCTGATCACTCAATACGGCCTGTCGCTTATCGGCGTGATTTCATCGGCGCTGTTCGTACTCGGCCTGATGCTGACCGTCGAGGCCACCCGGGCGTTCCGGCTCGATGTGCTGGGGCCCGAGCCGATCACCCTGAAGCCGGTCGAGGCGGTGGGCGACTGATCGGCGGGCGGGCGGTCTGGGGGCGGCCTCAGGTCCGCGCCAGCTTGCCCAAGACCTGCCGCGTTACCTGAGTCAGCTTGGATGGCGTGAACGGTTTCTGGAGGAAGGGGTTGCGCTGATCCGCCATCAGGTCTCGCACCGTCTTGTTGTCAGTATATCCCGACATGTAGATGACGCGCAGATCGGGGCACGCCTTCCGCAGGCGCGTGGCCAGATCCGGTCCGCCCAGCCGCGGCATCACCACATCAGTGATTAGCAGGTCGACCGGTCCTCCGTGGACCTCGTGCACCTGGAGGGCTTCCAGGCCGTCGCTCGCCTCCAGCACACTATAGCCGGCGCCGCGCAGAACCCGGGCGGCCAGGGCCAGAACCGCCGGTTCATCCTCGACGAGCAAAACCGTAGTGCTCTCCCCCGGCTGGGGAAGCTGGGTCGGTGGGGTCGGCGTCACCGCGGCGTCAGCGCCGACGGCGGGGAAGTAGACCTTCACCGTCGTGCCTCGGCCCGGCTCGCTTTCCACCGAGACCTCGCCGCTGCTTTGTTTGACGATGCCGTACACCGTTGGCAGTCCCAGCCCGGTTCCCTTGACTTCCTTCTTGGTGGAGAAGAAGGGCTCGAAGATGAGCGCCTTGGTCTTCTCGTCCATCCCGCAGCCGGTGTCGGTGATCGAGAGAACCGAGTAGCCGCCCGGCCCGAGAATTCCGATCTGCTGGGCCTGTGCACGGGTCAACTCCACGCGGCGCGTCTCGATCGTCATCCGTCCACCCTGAGACATGGCCTCGCAGGCGTTCTCGGCCAGGCTCAAGACGATCTCCTGCAGCTGGACCGGGTCGGTCTTGATCGGATCCAGGTCTGGGTCGAGGTCAACCACGATGTCGATCGCCTCTCCGGCCAGCTCGTGCAGACGGTTGCCCAGTCTGGTGATCTGCTCGTTGAGATCGATGCGCTGCGGTTGCTGAACGCGTTTGCGGCTGAAAGCGAGCAATCGGTTCGTGAGCGCAGCGGCGCGCTCGCCCGCTTCTTTGATCTCGCGCACATCGTCTCGGTTCTGGTGGTGCTTCAACTCCGACAGGAGCAGGTCGCAGTGCCCGAGAATCGAGGTCAGCAGGTTGTTGAAATCGTGGGCGATGCCACCGGCCAACCTGCCGATGGCGTCCATCGTCTGAGCTTGTTGAGCGCGCCGCTCCAGCCCCTTCTCCTCGGTGAGGTCGCGGGCGACGATCGAGAGATGGTCGGCGCGTCCATTCGGCGCTTTATGCGAGATGATGACCAGCGACGTCGGAGACGATTGGCCTCCGGCGCCGAGCAGCGTCACTTCTCCGTTCCACGTGCCGTCCAGGATCGCCCGGGGGACCGCCTCCTCGAGGATTCGCGAGCGATCGGGCTCCGGGAAGTAGTCCCAGATTGGCAAGGGTGACCGCCTGACCTCCGGAGCGAGGCCCAGCATCTTGTAGCCGGCCGGGTTCAGGTAGAAGCCGGCTCCATCGACGGTGGCCATACCGACGAGATCCGGCGTCGCTTCCAGGATCTCGGCCAGGCGGAGGCGCGTCTCCTCTGCGTGCTTGCGCTCCGTGATGTCGGCGACGATGATGAGAATACCGACGATCGCCCCGCTGGAATCGCAAAGGGGAGCCGCCGAGATACTGGTATCGATGAGGCTGCCGTCGCGCCTCAGTCGCTTGGCCTCGACCTCATTGAAGCGCTCGCCACGCATCAGTTGCTGGTGGAACTGTTTGAACTGCTCCCTCCCCTCCACGGGGACGACGGGGATAGGTCGTCCAATCACCTCGGCTGCGCTCCAGCCGAAGATGCGTTCGGCGGCGGGGTTCCAGCTGGTGACGTTGCCGTCCAGGTCCAGCGCTATGATGGCCAGCGGCGAGGCCTCGATCGCGGCCTGGAGCTTCTCGTTGAGCCGTTGCAGCTCTTCCGCGGCCAGCTTGCGTTCGGTTATGTCCTGTAGAGCGCCCTCGTAGAAGCGGACACGTCCACGCGGGTCGCGCGCTGCCTGCACGTAGTCAAGCACCCAGATCAGCTCGCCGTCGTAACGTCGTAGCTGCACCTCGTAGTTTCGCACCTGGTCCTGCTGCTCGATTTGGGCCACCCAGCGCACCCGAGCGCTTCGGTCCGCAAACAGCTCGTAGGCGTTGAGTTCCAGAAGGCTTTCCTTGTTCGGGTAGCGGAGCAGCTGGACGAGCGCCGGGTTGACGTCAAGGATCGTCCCGTCTGGCGCGCTGAGATACAGCGCTATCGGTACCCCATCGAAAAGCCGGCGGTAACGCGCCTCGCGAAAACCGCCAATGGCCGGCGTGGCGAGGCGCCGGCGCGCACGCCGCAGCCGGGCTCGGAAACGCGTCCAGGCCGACCTGAGAGGCGCTGCGAGCCTGCGCCGCGAACTGGCTGATCGAACCGGCGGCTGTGGGGACTCCGTCTTGGTCTGAGCGCTTCGCCCGTTTATCATGCTTTCATTACCGCTGTGGAAGCTTCGCCGCCGTCCTTCGCGGCAGCGCCGTCTTAAGCTGGGTCCAGGCTGCGGGGGGTCGGACAGGGGCCTGGGCGGCTGCAACCGAGTTGGGCGCGGGCCTCGGGGTATGGGCCCGCCAAACCAGGACATCCAATACTAATTAGATTCCGAAGCTACGGAAACCGGTAGGAGGTTCCCTATGCGACGCCACGATGTTCTCACCGTGACCCTCGGGCTCTCCCTACTAGTCGGCTCACCCTCTGGGGCCGATATGCTGGCGGCTGCCCCCCAGCAAGCGTCGACGGCCACAGAGACTCGGGTCCTGACGCCAGTCGATGTGGCGCGCACCCGGGCGGTGAGTGAGGTGGCGATCAGCTCCGACGGCGCGGCGATCGCATACACGGTGAGCGTACCGCGCGAGCCCGGACGGGGAGAGAACGGATCGGCCTGGAGCGAGCTTCACATGGTCAGCTTCGACGGGTCGGAGCATCGCCCCTTCGTGACCGGCCAGGTCAACGTCAGTCAATTGCGCTGGACCCCGGACGGCGCGTTCGTGGGTTACCTGGCGCGCCGCGAGGGGGACGAGCACCGGTCGCTCTATGTCATCCCGGCGGACGCCGGAGAGTCTGTGCGGGTCTACCAGTACGAGAGCGACATCGAGCACTTCGACTGGCGGCCTGACGGACGTGCGCTCGCCTTCGTGGCGGAGGCGCCGGCGCCGGCGGAGCTTGAATCGCTGAAGGCGAAGGGGTTCAACCAGGAGATCTACGAGGAGGATTGGCGGCCCCGGCGGATCTTCGTGCTCGAGCTGCCGCGCGGCCCGGACGGCGTGCCGGGACAGCTGCGCCCGCTGGAAGAGGTGCCGGGCAACCCCTGGCACGTGGCCTGGAGCCCCGATGGGACCCGCCTGCTTGCCGACGTATCGCCCACGCCGTTGATCGACGATCGCTACATGTTCCGCCGCCTGCAGGTGATCGACGCGGCGTCCGGCGCCGTAGTCTCGCGGATCGACAACCCCGGCAAGCTCGGTGAATTCCGTTGGTCGCCCGATGGCAAGACGATCGCCCTTATCTCGGCCATCGATATCCACGACCCGCGCGAGGGGCGGTTAATGGCGGTCGACGCGGCGGCCGGCGGTCCGCAGCGCGACCTGCTCCCTGATCTGGAGGGGCACGTGGAGGCGTTCGAGTTCGCGGATGACGGCCGGTTGGTCTATCTGGCCTCAGTCGGTGTGGGCAGCCGGCTGGGCCGAGTTCGTCTGGACGGTCGCGGGGGAGAGATAATGTACGAGGGCACCGATCCGGTCTTTGACGGGCTGGGCCTCGATGCCCGCGGGAGGCGCCTCGCGCTGGTCGCGCAGTCCGCCCAGATGCCGGCGGAGGTGTTCGCTCTGCGGGCGGAGCGGCGCGCCACCCCCAGCCGACTCACCGACGTGAACCCATGGCTGGCGGAGGTGCAGCTCGGCGAGCAGGAGGTGGTCCGCTGGAGGGCGGAGGACGGGCTGGAGATCGAGGGTTTGCTGATTCATCCGCTGGATCGGGCGGGTGAGCGTGTGCCGACGATCGTGGTCGCCCACGGCGGTCCCGAGTCGCACTTCAAGAACGGCTGGCTCACCCGCTACTCGTACCCCGGCCAGATGGCGGCGGGGCGCGGCTACGCGGTGTTCTACCCGAACTATCGCGGGAGCACCGGCCGGGGCGTCGCGTTCGCGAAGGCGGATCAGGGTGACGGCGTGGGGGCCGAGTTCGACGATGTGCTCTCGGGGATCGACGTGCTGATCGAGCGCGGCATCGCCGATGCCGACCGGGTGGGTATCACGGGTGGCTCCTATGGCGGATACTTCACCGCCTGGGGCGCGACCAAGCACAGCGAGCGCTTCGCCGCCGGCGTGATGTTCGTGGGTGTGTCGGATCAGCTCTCCAAGACGGGGACGAGCGACATCCCGAACGAGCTGGAGCTGGTGCACTGGCTGACCAACCCGTACGAGAACCTGGAGCTGTTCCTCGAGCGCAGCCCGATACTGTACGTGAAAGAGGCCAACACCCCGCTGCTGATACTTCACGGGAAGGAAGATCCACGGGTGAATCCCGGCCAGTCGATGGAGCTGTACCGGGCGCTCAAGGTCAAGGGCGACGTGCCGGTGCGCCTGGTGCTCTACCCGGGCGAGGGTCATGGCAACCGCAAGGCGGCGGCGCGCTACGACTACAGCCTGCGGATGCTCCGCTGGTTCGACCATTTCCTGAAGGAGGGGCGGCGTGACCTGCCTCCTTGGCGGCTGGAGTACGGGTTGGAGCCGGAGGTCAGCTTGAGGCCCTAAACGCGCTGAGGGCTCCGGCCCCGAGGCGCCGGAGAGGCAGGAACGGCCACCGCAGGCGCGAGCGTCCAAACCTACTTCGGCGGTTGCGCTTCTGAACCCGGTGGACCAGGAGAGCGAGCACCATGCAATTCCGCACCGCCGCGGCCGCAGCAGCGGTTCTGCTGGCCCTCGCCGGCTGCGGCCTGCGCCGTGAGGCGGGCGAGGGCGAGGAGCCAGAGCCGGACACCGTGGTAGTGGTGGACAACCGCCACTGGGCCGACGTCACGATCCACTTGCTACGGGGCACGGCGCGGGTTCGGCTCGGCACGGTGACGAGCATGAAGACCGAGACTTTTGTGGTGCCGGCAGTGGTCGTGGGGAGCGCGGTGGAGATCCGTCTGCTGGCGGATCCTGTGGGCGGCGACGCCTACATCTCCGAGCCCGTTTTGGTGCAGCCGGGCGACGAGGTTGTCTTTCAAGTCGCCAGCCGACTCCAACAGTCGAGCCTTTCGGTGTACGCCCGCTAGCGGCTGGGCAAACAAGCGTTTACGCGGGGTCTCGGCTCCCCCTTGCGTGGCGGGCATGCAACGATTAAAGGAATACGGAGTATTCATCCTGGCTAGCCAACTCGCAGCCGAGTTCCCGCCCCGCGTGCCCTGGGCCCCGCTGAGGGTCGCCTTCTGNNCCCGCGTGCCCTAGGCCCCGCTGAGGGTCGTCTCCGGGCAGCGGGCGCCGGCAATACAGAAATAGAATACGCGGGTCATCTGCTTCGTGGGCGGCGCGCAGTCCTCGTGCAGGTTCCGGTGACCTTAGTCACTCTTGGTTATCAAGCACGACGCGGAGAGCATCGTGCTAAGCCTCAACCTCAGCCGCGGAGGGCGATGTGATGAAGCATGGTCTGTTTCTACTGCTGGCGCTTTTCCTGTTCACAGGAACGAGTGACCTACTCGCTCAGCAGCGCCAAATCAGTGGTCGGGTCGTGTCGGCGACGGGAGAACCAGTCGCCGGTGCCGACATAGTGGTTAAAGGCCACACGATTCGGGCAGTAACCGGTGCGGACGGTCGCTTCCAGATTCAGGTGCCTACGGGTCCCGTGACGCTGGTGGTATCCTTGCTGGGTTACCGGACCCAAGAGGTCACGTTCGAGCCCGGACAGACGACCGCGAACGTAACACTGGAACCGGCCCCCCTCCGCGTCGACGAGATCATCGTCACGGCCATGCTCCGCGAGCAGGAGCTGGCCGACGTTCCCTTCTCCATCGCCGCCCCAACCGGGGAGGCCCTGCGCGCGCGGGGGGCGGAGGACATCGAGGCGATCGCGGCCAACGTGGCCGGGTTCAGCGTGCAGAACCTGGGCCCCGGTCAAAGCCAGGTCGCCATGCGCAGCGCCTCTTCCGGCCAGATCGCCCGGGACCAGCCGGGGGTCAAGGAGCAGGTGGGCGCCTACTTGGACGACGTGCCCATCTCCCTCTCCCTGTTTACGCCGGACCTCGACCTGTTCGACGTCTCCCGCGTCGAGGTGCTACGCGGCCCCCAGGGGACGCTGTTCGGCGCCGGGTCGCTCGCCGGCACCGTGCGCTACATCACGAACCCGCCCCAGCTCGGCGTGAGCACCGTCTTCGGCGAGGTGGGCGCCAGCTGGATCGACGGCGGCGACCCGGGCAGCACCGCCAAGATCGGCGTCAACGTGCCACTGGGCGATCAGGCGGCCCTGCGCGTGACGGGCTACAGCAACCGGATCGGCGGTTACATGGATGCGGTGCAGCCCGACCTCAAGGTCAACGAGAACGTCAATGGTATTCAACGGACCGGCGCTCGGGCCGCAGTCCTGATCGCGCCGAACGAGCGCTTCAGCATCACCCCGCGGGTCTCATACCAGAGGGTGAAGGCGGATGGCTGGAACCGTATCGACGCCTTCAATATCCTGGCCAACCCGTACACGACCACGCGGGATTCGGTGACGCTGGGCGAGCGCCAGCTCTTCACCCAGATCGCCGAGCCCTACACCGACGACTTCGTGCTCACCGACCTGAACGTGCGATATGATTTCGGCAGGGTGAACCTGACCTCGATCTCATCCTTCACCTACCGTGACATCCTGGTGGTGCGTGATGCGGGTGCCCTCACGTCCAGCATCACGGGCGGCACGATCGGTTTGTCGGAGGAGATCTACACCCTCGACTCGCNNATCACGGGCGGCTCCATCGGCCTCTCGGAGCCGATCTACACCCTCGACTCGCCGCTCGACGATGCCACAGAGGTCAAGGTGTGGACACAGGAGTTGCGCCTCGCCGGCAATGTGGCCGACCGCGTCCGCTGGCTGGTGGGCGGTTTCTACAGCAAAGTCCGGCGTGACTACGCCCAGAGCCTGATTGTGCGCGGGTTTGACGAGCTCTCCGCCGCCGAGCTGGGTGCGCCTGAAGGCTGGACCGAGGGACTCCGAGCCCAGGTGGACGAGCTGTTCTTCTC
>JABAOF010019591.1_pt2 | contig 15662 bp, 8 predicted proteins | sample 7062171 | NCBI WGS metagenome assembly JABAOF01 (sample SAMN14538628, study PRJNA623070) | marine sediment metagenome | biome: marine biome [ENVO:00000428]; feature: marine pelagic biome [ENVO:01000023]; material: deep marine sediment [ENVO:00002113] | place: India: Gulf of Khambhat ...
TTTATCTCTAGGCATCAAAAAGCAGGAAGCAAATCTCTGCGCGAAGCGTTCTCGTGGGTGATACAGAGTCACATACTCATCGACGAATATGTCGGGATTGTCGACGACAGGCTCATCAAATCGATCTTTCAAATAATGGCTGTATTCATGGACGGCTGTAAAAACCTGCCGATCATAGGGCAGATGACTATCCACCAGAGCAAAAGCAGCCTGTTTGAGCTCGATGAAGATATGAACACCGGAAATATTGGAGTCAGCCGGGATGGCATATCTCAGAATGCGCAAACCGTTTAACTCGAGCAGGGACAAAACATGGCGGATAGGTTCATTCCCCAGGCCAAGCCGGCGTCTTTCCTGATCAGCCATCCTCTCGGGAGTGATGTTGGTGTAAACCGGAGCGAGATTCAATCGTCTCCCAGTCAAGTCTTCGAGCCAAAGATACTGATCTGCATAGTTCTGGAATTTTTTCAGGACTCGTTTGGCCTTTTTATCCAGATGGGGGCTCTGCATAACGAGGTTGAAGCCTTCTTCCCTTTCTACCATAAAAAAGGAAATATCTTTTTTGAAGAACGTGGTGATGGACGATAGGCTATCCAGGCTGGGAACCCTTTTTCCCAATTCCAGAAGAGATATGAATTCGCTGGAAAGCCCGACGGACTTGGCTAACTGTTCTTGCGTGAGCCCCATGCTTTCTCGGAGCTTTCTGATTTTTGTTCCCACGATTTGATACATGTTTTTCCCCTAAATCAGGATGCCCCTTTTATAACTCCAGGTCATAAAAATGTCAACAATCAATGAACCCCTGGAATATCTGTTCAAGATTAGGCAAGAATATTCTTGATGACTCTATTCAACATTTGGCCTTTGAAGCTTAAAATGCTTAGAATAGAGTGGTACTTTATTTGAAAGGAGATGCTCTTGAACAAGATTCTCAATAAGGAATTCATAAAAAAATGGGAGATGTATTTTTCAGGAGTCAGGTTGCCCTTTGTTTTCTTTTATTCGGATCACCCCCGTTACGAAAGATATCTGATTCCTCTCAAATCCAAGAATAGGCATGTCTGTCTGATAGGTCAATTGAATATCTGTTTTGAAGGAAAAACAATCGCCTTCACCAAAGACACGATTGGCTGTGGAGGAGGAGTGCGCTATTCCGGATTCCCTTACAAGTTTAGCCCTGATTTCTACCATTTCCTATCCTGTGGAATCCCAGGAAAATTGGAAGGCGAACGCTACAAAAAATCTCCAGACATCGTCAAAGAAGCCGAGAAAGAAATGCCAAAAATCTCAGCTGATGGAAAATTCATCATCTTCAAGAGATGGGATTTGTTGGAAAAAGAAGAAGAGCCAGTCGCCGTCGTCTTTTGGGATAGACCTGATGTCATTTCCGGTCTGTTCACTCTAGCTAATTTTCGCACGATCAGCCCGCACACTGTGATATCGCCATTTTCCTCCGGTTGTGGGAGTATCATCGCCTATCCTTTTTCAGAGAACCTAAAAAAAAATCCAAGGGCCGTGNNTACCAAGATGGTCGCAGATATGGATGAGAGCTTCTTGATAACAGCCTCCTGGAAAAAAGTGGCCAAAAGAATTCAGTAAGCCTATCCCCCTTTTAAAGTCTGCTTTGACCCAGACTTTTCATTTCTTCTATAAAAGAGATCAGCCACAACAGGATCGAATATTCGAAATGGGGAGAGAAGCTGTTATTGTTATATCCGAGCTAGAGAAGTGACGATAATGATGATCCCTACGGCAATTAAAATCAACGGCCACCAGGTGACCATCCCGAAGACATAGGCGGCTCCAATGATGGCAAGAACAGAGCCCCCTATGAGCTTGCCTGTCACGGGCTGGCGATCACCTGTGCTGGCAACCCTGAGCAGAGCTTCTAATATTAATATACACCCTAAGCCGAGGACAAAATAGGCCCACCAATCTCCCCAGGAAATATGACCCAACGTAGAGAGCAATAAAAGCACTCCTAATAGGATTAATATCAATCCTCCGGTCACACCCGAAAGGGGATCATGCTTTTTCCTTTTTCTTTCTCTTCCTTCCATCCTATCCTCCGTCTAAAATTTCTATTCTAAGAAACTACCTCTCAGCCAAGTCTCAAAGACAATTCTAACCGATTGATGAACGTTTGTATGTCTCTCACAAATAAGATTCATGAGATACCTGCTGATTATTGAATCAGACATTTCATATGGGTTGATATTTTTCTGTGGCTTATTGAGAGAAACCATAGAATAACATATTCCTGTCATCTAAAGTCAATGAAAACGCATTCAAGGTAAAAATTTGACAAGAGCATTTTTGTATATTAACTTATAGACAATTTGAAAGTCAGTAAAGGAGAAAAACGCGCGAGTAAACTGAGAAGATAACCATAAAAATATGGATACGGAAAAAAAAGAGGCTATTGCCGATTTTATCAGAAGCTTAGAAATATCCATCAAACAAGCATCAATCTACTTTAAGAAGCATCCTGCCTTCTTGAAGTCCGTCGAGGAGCTCAAGACAAAATCCGACGCTCTGCTCAGCGTTACGAGCCCCCTAAGAATCTTTTTCACACCTCATTCCCTTTTCATAGAGGAGGAGCATTGGGATAAAGACAGAATCCATAAGGAAATGGCCAAGACCTTCCATCACCGGATGGTCAAAAGCCTCGAGATGAGGGAAGGTTTAACCACTGAGGAACTGGCGACATTCATCATCAAGGCCAACCTCCCCTCCAAAGACATACTGAAGAGGGGAGGCTTAAAAGCGATCCTAGAAAGAGAAGAGATTTCTCACCTTTCTGTCGAGGCCCTCGATTATTCTCAAATCCTGAAAGGTGAGGGTGAGGAAATTCAAGATGTCTGGGAATATTACCTAAAAGAGGCTTTGATGACGGAAGACTCCCAGAAAATCAATAAGATCACAGAAAATTTTGAAAAAGTTATCCCGACCTACAAGGCGAAAGAACTTCTCGAAAATGAAGAACTTTTCGAGAATATAAACAAGCTCTTCCAATATCATAAAAAAGTCAAGAAGGAGAGTTTCCAAAAATGTGCTAAGTTCCTTCTAAAATCACTCATGAAAAACAAAGACATCTCCCAAGAATCGAAGCTCGACAATGTCCAAACTCTATTCAAAGATCTATCTGATGAAGACTTTGCTCGGACTTTATGGGAAGAACTTTCAACGGATAGGACTTTTGACTCTTTGAGCTTTAATATTTTCGCCAGACTCACAGAAAAAAATAGAGAAAAACAGGTCGCCCGGTCCCTCAGTGGACTCATAAAAAAGAAGGATATTTTTGAGGTCACACCTGATTTAATCGAGAAGATCCGAGATTTATTGGCGAGCAAGACAGAAACTTTCGTTCCAGAAATATACAGGAATACCCTTTTATCTTTGTTTAAGGATATAAAATTTAAAGAAAAATTAGCTATTGACCGGAATCTCCTCCAGCATAATTACTTCTATCTTCTTTTTGAATTCCTCAATAAAGAGAACAACAAAGAGAAGATTATTCCCCTTCTCGAACAAACCTCAAAAGAATGGGAGAAAAGAGACAACAGGAGAGATCTAGAGTATTCAAAGATTCTCTTTCCTCTTCTTGCCAGCAAACATCAACAGACCGGTTCAGAATCGTCTTCTAAAAAGTTACGCAAACAACTGTCTCCGATTCTGGAGAGAGCTATACTGAGGGGAGATATTTCTCAGGACTTTGATGACCAACTCGAATTTCTAGAGGAAACGTCTTTAAACGCAAATACTTATCTCAATAAAATATTCAGGGAATACAACGCTCATCCTTACATCTTGCAGCTGTTTTTCAAGTTTTTTCCTGATGAGATGAATACGTTCATCGGGTACCTGAAGAAGAGAAAGACCGATGTCCAATTTCTCGAAAAGGTCATCGAGAGTTTAAAAGCCATCGATTCTCATCTAACTCTCACAATCTTGGCCTTGGAATCCATTTTTTCCTATGGTAACACTCATTTAAAACTCAAAGTTCTAAACACGATGCAAGCTTTACCCAAGTATGATGAAGATTTTCTTATTACGGTCTTAAAAAAGGAAGATCTTTCCTTAAAGAAAGAGGCCTTAACCATCTTGGCCAAAGATAAATCCTCCAAAGAAAAAGCCTTTGAAGTTCTCCTGTCTATCTCGTCGCCTTTTGGCACTAAAAACCGAATTCTTCAAGAGAATTTGAGTCTGATCGAAGAATTGGGACTTAAAGAAGCGCGGAAGTTTTTGATTCCGCTGGGCCAGAGTCGGGCTTTCTGGCATAAAACAATAAAATCAGAGAGTCTCCGGATTTTAGGAAGGTGGAATGAAAGAAAAGATTAAAAACGCTTTGCTCGATATGCATACAGCCATACGAACCGCGAAACTTTATACAGAAGAGCATCCAAAATTCAATGACTTTGTCGACAGAGCTTACCAAAGTCTGACNNCTTACCAAAGTCTGACAGAGGCGCTTCAGACAAGAAGCGAGATCATTATCGGCCTCGTGGAAGAAGAAATAGCCGTAGAGGATGAAGTTTTGTTCGACCTGAGCCAAAAAGCACGAGCTCTGATCCTGTATCTCATAGAAAAGGGTATACATAAGATCATTGTTCACCGCGGCTTGGAAATAGATGAGCTGAATCGTTTCATTTCCTTACTGATCACTCCTCCCAAACCACAAGATAAGGACATTCCAGAGAGCCTTCTTTTTTTAGGAGTGAAGAATATCGAAGTGGGAAAAATTAGAGCTCCCATCTCGGCAGAAGAAGAAAAAGACATCGAAAAAGCTCCGACAGCGATCGGAACAGTTTCTATTGAGGCTCTGGAGAAGATATCGCAAGCCGTGGCCAAAGTGTTAAATGAAGAAGCCATCGATTATCTCGACCTCAGGTTCAATCTCTTCAATTTCATGGAATATTTCACAGGACAGCACCAAGAGCTTCTGAACCTGATCTCGATGAAAAAAAAGGACTTGGGGACCTTTCTTCACCTTCTGAATGTTTCCCTTCTTTCAATGTACATTGCCTCAAGGCTTGGTTATTCGAAGGATGATGTCTTAGATATAGGAGTCGCCGGATTGTTTCATGATATAGGGAAGCTTTCTATCGCCAAAAAATTGATCCAAAAGAAAGAGCGGTTGGAGGAGGAGGAGTTTGCTCATATGAAGCATCATTCCATACTCGGAGCAAAGCTTCTCTTCCGTTACGTCGACTCATTGGGTATTTTGCCTATTATAGCTGCTTTCGAGCATCACATAAGGTATGATGGAATAGGATATCCAGAATTAACCTATCCCCGCTTTCCACATCCTGTCTCCCAGATCATCTCTATCTGCGATGTGTATGATGCTCTCAACCTGAAAAGAACATACAAAAAGGATTATCCACCGCTGAAGATCTACAACATCATGATCAAAGAAAAGAGAAAATACTTCAATCCTCAGCTCTTGGACCAGTTTTTCAGCTTCATGGGAGTTTGGCCCGTGGGAACCATTGTGTCCTTGAGCGATGGACGGGTTGCCGTTGTCCGCAAGGTGAATCCAGAGGATATTTTCTACCCCCAAATAGAAGTAATTTCCCCGGAAAAAGAAGAAGGATGGATCAACCTGGTAAAGATGAAAGATCGCCTCAACATCCTCTACGCCATGAATACATTCAAAGAGGGGAAAAAATACCTCGATCTCATCTAGAAGATTGCCCGAGAACAACTCACACTCCGGTTTTTTTCTGAAATAAGCTGATCTTTATAAGGAGTTAGGGAGATGAATACATATTTAGGATGGACGAAGTCTTTTCCGAAGGAAATCATTCTCGTTTTTATCATGGCCGTCACGAGTCTGGCGCTCGTTCTTTGCTCGCCCAAAAGCGAGCCGCCATCATCAAGCCAGAGGTCAGAACTCATCCAGCCAACAAAGTGGTGGGAAAAACTCCCACGCCCAGTCTACGCCATGCTGGAAAAAATCGATGCGGATGATGAATGGTTCGAAGTGTACAGAATCATGGAGGATACTTTTTCAATCTACGAGCCTTTCCAGTTTGAAGAAGCGCTTTCCTACCTTGTCATAGGTGAGGAAAGGGCTTTGGTGATCGACACCGGTACTGGGATCGGGGACCTAAAACAGGTGGTTAAGGAGTTGACGGATCTTCCTGTCTCTGTGGTCAATACCCACACCCACTGGGATCATATCGGGAGCAACTACCAGTTTACAGAGGTGGCTTGCTTCAACAATCCTGAGTGCATCGAAAAAATGAAGACAGGTAAGGATAATGAATCACTCCAAGGAAGTATTACTGGAGAATCTGTTTGGAAGCCACTTCCTGAAGATTTCGACCCTAAAACTTGGAATATCCCCTCTGTCGAGCCAACTCATCTCTTGGAAGATGGTGATCTCATCGACCTTGGGGAGAGAACCTTGGAGATTATCCACACTCCCGGACATTCCCCAGGATCGATCTGTCTCCTGGATAAAAAGCAACGGATCCTGTTCACGGGGGATACGTTCTTCCCCGGTCCTTTGTATGTCCATCCTAAGGATGTGAACATCGATGATTACATGGCCTCGATCGTAAAGCTCAAAAACCGTCTGAACGCGTATGATTATCTCTGCTCTGGGCACAATGATCCTTGGGTCAAGAGCGAGGTGATTTCTCGTGTGGATGATGCTTTTCGCGAGATCATGGCCGGAGGAGGTAACTACAAGGAGGACAAAGGCATTCGTCGCTACTTCTACGACGGATTCGACATCCTCATCCGTTCGGATGCTTGTACCCGCGGAAGCGAGGATCCAGTAAAAAAAGAACCTGATTCCCGCTGAAGCATGTGCCTGCGTAGGTGGTTACGGGAATCCGGCTCCACTTCTTCGTCATTCCCGCTTCCGCGGGAATGACGAAATAGAGCGGTATGATGAATGGGAGCATAATAAAGAGGATATTCCCTTTTAAGTCTGACTGCGCACCATCAGGACAGAAACCGGAGCGTGGTTAGCCACTTGATCGGGAAGAGAACCGAAGAGCCAGCGCCGCAGCATCCACTCATTCGATGCTCCCATCACGATCAGGTCATGATCTTTAGCCGCGTTTATAATAGCGCGAGCCACGTCTGTGGCAATCTTGACATGAACCTCAGCATCTATATCTAAACTTTGAAGCGTCTCAGTCACAAAATCCTCAGCTACTCCGTGAAAAAGCTTCACACTCTCCCGGTCAAAATCAGAGCTTTCTGGAGAAGGCCCCTTCCCTACTTGAATGTTTAAGGCGGTTATGCTCGATCCCCACTCCTGGGCTAATTCTTTGGCCAGAGTGAGTCCCAAGTGCGTATGGGGGCCGCCGCTTACAGACACCAGGATGCGTCTGATATTCTCCAAACCTCTATCCTTGAGGACAAGAACATTCTCTTTAGCGACCTTGAGAACTCCAGCCACATTGGTCCTCTGAATCCGGGGAGCCCGCACTTCACCGCGCCAGCCCATAACGATGAGATCAGATTGGAATGTATCAGCCACACTGAGAATCGCTGAGGAGACACCGTGAGCGACGATGGCGTTCGTTCTCGCCCGGATACCGAGCTCTGCGGCGTGTCGGGAGGCAATGTCCAAGAGTGTCTCTTTCTCTTTACGCAGTTTTTCATAGGCTAGGCGACCTGCTTCTAAGGGTGTCTGCCTTGGCACATTGATCACATGAATTAGTTGTAGTCGGGCCCGCCGTCTCCTGGCTATGGCCGCACTCAAGGTGATAAGAGACTCCTCTGTCTCTGGATTGGCCAAAGGAACGAGAATCGTGGGAACAACCTCTTGGCGTGTGGCCAAATATTCCTCGGCCCTGACAAACAGAGGCTTTATGATTTTCTGCCTCAATAAGATATTCGATGCCCCGACCAACTTGGTCTCTTTCCGGAGAAAAAGCACATACCAGACAAAGCTGGCTGCAATAATCAAATTACCGATGACCAAGGAGGTTCGACTGGTGTTGACGATGACGAAAACGCATCCCAACAATCCAAACAGCGGGAACAGAGGATATCCGGGTGTTTTAAAAGCCGGATTGTACCAATCCAGCTTAGCGTATCTCATCAGCATGCAGGCCAAAGCTATTAAGCCGTAAAGAACGAGGCTGAGAAATCCAGCTACCTCAGCTAAGAGCTCGATATGCCGTCCAAAAACGACGATCAACATCATGGTCAGACCTGTGGTGACAGCGATCGAACGATAAGGGGTCTTGAACCGAGAGTGAATTTGGTTGAACCATTCAGACATCAACTGATCCCGACCCATAGCAAAGCTAATCCGTGAGGCAGCCATGACGCTGGCGTTGGCAGAGGAGACTGTGGCTAAAATACCGCCCACCAAAACAAGAATATAGCCTCCCGGCCCCATGATGATTCGGGCCAGATCCATCAACACCGTCTCTCGAGCCATGCTGGGATCACTGTAATTCCGAAGACCCAAGACACAAAAAACAACCGCTATGTAAACAACGGTCACGATGATGACCGAGCCTATGAGGGAGCGTGGAAGATTTTTGCTAGGGTTTCGAATTTCTTCTGAGACTGCTGCGATTTCGGCAAACCCCATGAAGGTGATAAAAAGGATAGGAAGAGTGATGAGAATTCCGGAAAATCCTATCTCTGGCGGCACAAAAGGAGTCAGCCTCTCCATATTCACCGAAAAAATAGCTTTGAAGAAAAAGGCTATGAGGATGAAGAGAAGCATCAGGACAATGACGATCTGGGTTCCGCCTGTCTCTCTGGCTCCGATAAAATTGAGGAGTCCGAGTAAAGCAGTCATGACCAGGCCGATCAGAACGGGCGAAACTCCCAGGGCATCACTCATGTAATAGCCGAATCCGATCATGTAGAAGGCAGAAGCAAAGATAAGGCTCAGCCATAAGCACCAGCCCATGATGGATCCGATAAGGGGACCGAAAGCCCGGACTGTAAAGAGATAGCCACCGCCGGCGTAGGGCATCCCGGTGGAAAGTTCAGCCATACAGAGAGCGATAAGCACCGCGATCAGGCCGCAGGTGGCGAAGGAGACAAGGACGGCGGGCCCGGCCATGCTGGCCACTATTCCCGGAAGGACAAAAATTCCCGCCCCAATCATGGTCCCCACGCCGATAGATATCGCCGCCCCCAGACCTAAATCACGGGCCAGCCGGGTACGGGAGTTGGCGTTGGGATCCTCCATTACTTTTTCTTCCAGACTCTCACCGGAAAAGGTGGGCGCGTTAGCTTTTTAATCGGATTCTTCTCGAGCTCATCCATGACGATTTCGATGGCCTTCTCCAGTTGAGGATCTCTACCGGCAATCACTTCAGCAGGCAACTGTTCGACTTCGATATCAGGGGGAACGCCTACATTCTCGACCACCCAGCCGTCCTCTGTCCATATGGCCAGGTTGGGCGCTGTCACACGACCCCCATCCATCAGGACAGGGAAGCCGAGTATCCCGACTAGGCCGCCCCAGGTTCTCTTCCCGATCAACTTCCCCAACTTTAACTTGCGGAACATCCAGGGAAGCAGGTCACCACCGGACCCAGCTGTCTCATCGATCAGCATGACCTTGGGCCCTAAGATGGCCGCACTCGGAGTCCGGATGTCTGTACCATATCGGGTGGCCCAGTAGCACATGAAGGGACGGCGGAGATGATCGATATAATAATCAGCCACTTGGCCGCCACCGTTAAATCGTTCGTCGACGATGATGGCCTCCTTATGAGCTTGAGGGAAGAAATAGCGCTTAAAGTAGGTATGTCCCAGTGTAGTCGTGTTCGGCACATAAACATAAGCGACACGACCGTTCGTAGTTTCATCCACTTTCTTCAGGTTTCCCTCGACCCAATCGCGATTCCGAAGAGCGCTTTCATTCCTTACCGGCACGACTGACACCGTCCGCGACCCTATCCCATCCGGGTTGGGACCGACGGTTATCTCGATGATTTTCCCGGCTGTGTTTTCGAACAGGCTGTATAGGTTTGTCGGTGGATACAGCTCTTGGCCCTGCACAGCCAGGAGATACTCTCCAGCTTTGACCAAAACTCCAGGCTCTGCCAAAGGAGAACGGAGCTCTGGATTCCAGTTAAGCCCTCCATAGACTTTCTTGAATCGATAGCGCCCGTTTTCTATGGAATAATCGGCGCCGAGCAATCCCCCGGGAACCCGGTCAGGTTCGCTCAGCCTATCCCCACCGCCAAGATAGCTGTGGCCAACAACCAGTTCGCTGCACATCCAGCGGATAACCTGGTTCAGGTCACTCCGGCAGGAGAGATGGGGAAGGAAGGCTGCGTATTTTTCCCGCATGGCTTCCCAATCAGCTCCGTGCATATTGGGATCATAAAAATAATCGCGATTGATGCGCCAGGCTTCGTGGAAAATCTGATTCCATTCAGATCTGGGGTCGATACGGACCTCGATGGCTTCTGTCTTGATTTTACCCTGGCCAGGTTTAGCTTTTCCCTGGGCCGGGATGATGCCAATGGCATTTTGAGAAAAGTAAAGAATTTTCTTGTTGTCCGCGGAGATTGTGAATCCGTTAACCCCAGACATGATCTCTTCACTCTTTCGTTTTTTGATGTCAAACTGATGGAGTTTAGTTTCTCTGCCAGACGGAAATCTGTTCGTGCGAGGGGCTTCTACATAATATATCTGTCCGGCAGAACCAGCTCGGAGACTCCAGTAATTGCCGGCAGGGATGGGCAGAGACACGATTCGCTGGTTAAGGCCGTCAAAGTCGATGGAAAAAGCATCAGCCTCTTTCTGTTCTTCTTTTTCTTTCTCCTTGTCAGGCTCTTCTTTCTTAGGTTTGTCCTTTTCCTCTGCGCCTTTTTCTTCATCGCTCTCTTTAGCAAGAGGATTAGGGATGTCCTTCCGCAGGACAGCCAGATAGATCGAGCTCGTCATCCGCATATCAGCACTCGACATGGCAAACCAGTGCTTGACTGGCCCCGCATCGGTGGAGGAGAGGAAGTAGAGATATTTTCCACTCTCGTCGAAAACAGGATTGCCCACCTCACTCAACCCATCCGTGAGCGGGAAGGACTTATTTTGTTCGATGGAATATACGTAGACTCGCTGCATGTATGACTTGGTATTCAGGGTGTAGGCAATCCATTTGGAATCGGGCGACCAGGCTGAATGGATGGTCCTGAACCGGGAGGGACCGTAAAAATATTCGGTCCCGATTTTCTTGACAACCCCCGTCTTAAGGTCGATCCAGTACAGACTCCATGAATTATCGGCAAAGGCAATCTTTTGACTGTCCGGTGACCAGACCGGTGAATCATAGAAGCCGGCCCCGGAAATCTTGAATTTTTTAACATCTCCTTTTCCATCCTGACTCCGGACATGAAGCTCATACTCCCCTGATTCATCGGTGAAGTAAGCGATGTGTTTGCCGTCAGGAGACCAGATAGGAGACCGTTCGTGAACAGCGGTCGTGTTGGTCAGTTTGCGTGGATCTCCTTTCTCGGCTGGAACCGAAATAATCTCGCCCCGAAACTCCAGAACAGCGCGGGCACCTGAGGGAGAAATATCTCCGCCCCTGATGTACCTGAAGCCCTTGACAAACCGGGGCCGGACCTCCTGGAGATCGGCCGCCACCCCGATGGTCAGCTTCGCGCTCTCTGCCTTCTCCGGATCAAAAATGTGGAGATAACCAGCCTGCTCAAAAGCGATTTTCCCCCCACCAGCCGAGGCGCTTAGAATGGGAAAATCGGTGAATTCGGTGAGCTGCTTTATCTCCTTGGATGCAAGATCATAAACAAACAGGTTGAACTCCCCGTTCCGGTCCGAGCGGAAGTAAATCTTATCGCCTATCCACATCGGGTCCGTATCGTTACACCGGCCCTCCGGCTGCATAATCTTCTCCACAGAATGATCGCTGAACCTATAAATCCAAATCGTTGAGACTGTCCCGCCTCTGTAATTTTTCCATTGAAGGAAACGCTCTCCGAGAGGCGTGTAAGCCATCTGGGTTCCATCCGGAGAATATGTTGCCTTGTAGGCTCGAGGCAGCCTCAACTGTTCGGGAAATCCTCCCTCAACAGAGACTGTAAACAGCTGCATATGGCGTCTGGTGAACACAGAACGGTTAGAAACAAAAAGAACCGATTTTCCGTCGGGCGTAAAACCTCGAACGATATCAGGCCCCGGATGCCAGGTCAGTCGTTTGGGCACACCCCCCTCAGTAGGAATCAAGAAGACATCGAGGTTACCGTCATACTCGGCGCTGAAAGCAATTTGCTTTCCATCAGGAGAAAAAACGGCGTTGGATTCGATGCCTTCATCAGAAGTGAGACGTCTCATGCTACTGCCATCGATATTGGCCACCCATAGATCGCCGGCATAGAAGAAGGCAATGTGGGAGTGGCTAATAGCGGGCTGGCCCAAGAGTTTTGTGTCTTTGATATCGATCCCGCTGACTAAGGCTGGAAGGACAAAGATCAAAATAAACGGCAAAATCCAAAGCTTAAAGTTTTTCATAAAGACCTCCTGGGATGAAAGTTGAAATTTGAGATACATATAACGAAATTCCCCTATCAATGACATCGCCTGAAGAGGCTCTTAGGAATGATGACATAATAAGAATCCCCACTTATACAGCACCTAAAAGAGAAGCTTTACCACAGAAAATCATCGATGTCAAAAAACGGAGCTGCTGGGGTCAGGCCTTGTCCCCAATGTTTTGTACTCGAGTAAAGGTAGAGACATAGCGCTTTCGGATGACAAGGCCTGACTCCATTAAAATAAGGCCTGACCCCAGTTCATCTTAGGGTTCGAGCACCTTAGCGATTTGTTTCAGTTCTTTTTCGCCCACCTTGAGGATGACGACGTATTCCCCAGGAGAAACCGGCTGTCCGATGAATCTTCGGAATCTTTCCGGCATCCTCTGCATCCGTTCTTGTTCCTCCTTGGTCGGAGGCTTGCGCATGTTCCAGGCAAATAAGTTCATCCCTGCCTTAGCTTTTTTCTTGAATTCGATAATTTTCTTGCCGTAAGGATCGGCGACGATGATCTGAACATCCTCATCCGGTTTTGTTTTTAGGTAGTAGTAGATAGCAATTCCAACCGGTTCGTTCGGAGCTATGAAATGTCTATGGCCCGAGAGATGTCTTCCCATACTCATTCTTGGTCTTTGCGTCTTAGGTTCCAGCTTGAAGAAATAGACATCCTCGGCCAGGATCTTTTCACTGATTTCCTGGAGAGGGGAAATATCAGTGATGAATATTCCCCGGCCATGAGTAGCGACCACAAGATCATTCTCTCTGGGATGAATCAGCAGGTCGTGGACAGCATTGGTCGGCATGTTGTTCTTCATCTGGAGCCATCTCTTCCCGCCATCTAAGGAAACGTAGACAGCCATTTCAGTCCCGACAAACAGAAGATTTGCGTTTTTTCTGTCCTCGAACACGATGTTGATCGGCTCATCCGGTAGATCACTAGATATCGAGACCCAAGTTTTTCCAAAGTCGGTCGTCTTGTACAAGAAAGGCTTGAAATCATCACGGCGGTAGCCAGTCTTTGATACGTAGGCTGTTCCCTGCTTATGGTGAGAGGCAAATACACGGCTGACCCAGTACTCCTCAGGTGCTCCGGCTTTAACGACGTTCTTGGTCAGTTCGGTCCAACTGGCTCCTCCATCCTTGGTCAGATGCACCTTGCCATCATCGGTCCCAACCCAGATTAAACCGGGCTTAAGCCGAGACTCTGCAATCGTAGTGATGGTACAGTACTGGATGTTGCCCTTACCGGCGATTTTATCCGGATCATTCAAGGTTAGGTCTGGACTTATCTCCTGCCAGGTATCACCCCGGTCCAGGGAACGGAACAACAGATTTCCACCAAAGTAGACGATCTGGCTGTTGTGTGGGGAAATTAAGATGGGAGAATTCCAGTTGAAACGGGGAGCAGGTTTTCCTTTGACTCCCGTCGGCCTAATCCGCTTGGCCACGCCCTTCTTCTGGTCCAGTCTCTGGATGTTGCCGAATTGAGATTCGTTGTAGAGCCAGCGGCTGTCGCCGGGATCGACAACATTATAAAAACCATCCCCTCCTCCGACCGACACCCAATCATCCAAGGTGATCTGTCCTCCGAGGCCGTTGCTCGGGCCTCTCCAGGATCCGTTATCCTGTAGCCCTGTGTAGACATTGTAGGGATCATCCATGTCCACACCCACTGCGTAGCTCTGGGCCAGGGGAATATTATCGTAAAAGTCCCAGTGTTTTCCCTGATCATAAGAGATGTACAGTCCGCCGTCATTCCCGAGGATTAGATGGCTGGAATTGTCGGGATTGATCCAGAGGGCGTGGTGATCGGCGTGGGTGCCCGAGGCTGCGTTCTGCGGCCTTGGCTTTCCCCAAGTTTTTCCTCCATCGGTCGATTTGTAGAGGATAACACTCAGGACATAGATTACTTGGTCGTCATTCGGATCGATCCGGATCTGCCCGTAGTAGTACCCAGGATGGCCGCCGATATCATCCTTGGCGGAATTCATCTTGGTCCAGGTTTGTCCTCCATCCTCAGAACGGTAGACCTCCCCTCCGATTGACCGCTCTTCAGGCTCCCGGCCGCGGCTTTTATCCTGTTTTATCTCCTCTTCTGTGGGAGGCCGCTTATTGGCGTTTTCGATCGTGGCGTAGATGATATTTGGATTCTTACGGTATATATCAACACCGATGCGTCCGATCTTCCCGGTGGGTAATCCGCCGCTGAGTTTCGTCCATGTCTTACCGGCATCCACAGACTTGTACAGGGCACTCTCTGGTCCGCCTTCTTCAAAATGCCAGGGGAGACGCTGTTTATCGTAGGAGGCCGCAAACAGGATATCCGAATTGGTGGGATCCATGGCCACATCGACCACTCCTGTTTTCTCGCTGACGAAGAGGATTTTTTCCCAGGTTTGGCCTCCATCTGTGGTTTTGTACAGACCGCGTTCTTCGTTGAACGAATAAAGATGGCCGAGGGCAGCGACGTAGACGATATCCGCGTTTTCCGGATGAATGACGATCCGTCCAACATGGTGGGATTCCTTGAGTCCCATGTGTTTCCAGGTCTTACCTCCATTTTCGGATTTGTAAACACCATCACCCCAGTAAGAGCTTCTGGAATTATTAGCCTCGCCTGTCCCAACCCAAACCACATCAGGAGCAGAAGGAGCCACAGCGATATCTCCGATAGATATCACGCTCTGGTTATCAAAAATTGGGGTGAAGGTTGTGCCGTTGTTCGTTGTTTTCCAGAGACCGCCCGAGGCAGTGGCCACGTAGAATGTGAAAGGCTGCGCCGGAGAAACAGCAATGTCGACCACACGCCCGCCCTGTCTTGAAGGGCCTATAGATCGATACTGGAATATCTTTAGAAAATCCTCATCAAAACCTGGCCCTTCTCCTGATATCAGGAAAGGTGATACTATAAGGATAGCCATAAACAAATAAATGACCCTAAAGATTTTTTTGTCAGCCATTATTTACCTCCCACTTTTTTGTTTCATTTTAAGACAAAAATGGAATAAAGCTTATAGCACGAGACCACCAAAAAAGCAAGGGATGCTCAGGCTGGTGAGTATCGAAACATGCTGAGTTTACCCTGCGAGTAAACTCAGTTCGCTCGGGGTCAGGCTTCGTTCCAAACCTTATTATCGTCATTCCTGCGGAAGCAGGAATCCAGAGATA
>JABAOF010028429.1_pt4 | contig 15640 bp, 14 predicted proteins | sample 7062171 | NCBI WGS metagenome assembly JABAOF01 (sample SAMN14538628, study PRJNA623070) | marine sediment metagenome | biome: marine biome [ENVO:00000428]; feature: marine pelagic biome [ENVO:01000023]; material: deep marine sediment [ENVO:00002113] | place: India: Gulf of Khambhat ...
CGCCGCCCACGAAGTCAGAAACAGAATGGACTCCGGAATTCTGACGAGAAGCTGACTGCTCTAGGCTTGGCAATCTAAGATTCTTTTCTCCTTTTGACAACTCAAGGACGCTCCAAATGGAACCCCCAATTTTCAATCTCGAGGAGGAACGCCTGCAGGAAGAAGTGAGGAAACGAGCTGCGAAGCGAGTTCTCCTTCAATTGCCGGAAGGTCTTAAGGCTGTAGGTCCACACTTAGCTTCGCTGGTCGAGGAAGTTGGTGCCGTGGCCATTGTGTCAGCGGATCCTTGCTACGGGGCGTGTGACCTAGCCCTCCAAGATGCAGAAAGCCTAGGTGCTGATCTCCTTGTCCATTATGGTCATAGCGAGATGACACCACAGCAACAAGTGCCAACTATCTACATTGAAGCCAAAGCCACTATCAGCGTCAAGCCTGCGGTTACCCTGGCGATACCGCTGCTCAAACCTTGGAGCAGCGTCGGTTTGGCAACCACCGTCCAGCACATCAATCAGCTCGACGAGGCGCGTGCCATCCTCCTCAAATCGGGAAAAAGCGTGGCAGTTGGAGACGCTGGTCGACTTGAACACGCTGGGCAAGTCACGGGGTGCGACTACAGCAACGCCAGATCCGTATCTGAAGATGTGGACGCGTTCGTTTTTGTAGGAGGCGGCAGATTCCATGCGCTGGGCGTTGCTCTAGCCACTGAGAAACCCACGATAGTTGCAGATCCCTATGAGAAGAGAGCATACGCCCTACAGGGTGAGATTAAGCAGATTCTCAAAAAAAGGTGGGCGGCCATCTGTGAAGCAAAAGAGGCTGAGCGGTTTGGAATATTGATCGGCCTGAAGAGCGGTCAAAAAAGGATAAGCCGCGCCTTGCGGGTCCAGAAGGGTCTGGAGAAGGATGGCAGAAGAGCTACTTTGCTTGCGCTTAGGGAGATAATTCCAGAGCGGCTTATGCAGTTCCCAAGCGTAGAAGCCTTTGTCAATACGGCTTGCCCACGGATATCTCTTGAGGGCACTTCCAGATTTAGGAGACCTGTGCTTACCCCTAGCGAGACCCTGGTCGCTCTTGGCGCAATGGATTGGGAAGACTTATGTCGAAGAGGCTGGTTCGAAGACGCGACCTAGAAAGAGCAATCTCAAGAATTGAGCCCCACCCGGCGCCGAAAGCCTACTTGGAACAATATACGATACCGTCGGATGCGGCGGCTGAAATCTTGTTCACGGCAGCGTATGTGTATGACGACATCGTCGATAAAACGGTGATAGATCTGGGGTGTGGGACTGGAAGACTCGCAACGGGCGCCGCACTACTAGGGGCAAGAGAAGCTTTCGGCGTTGATGTGGACCAGCTGGCTGTCAAGCTAGCGAGGAGGAATGCAGAAATATCAAGCGTGAAAGCGCTGACACAATGGATCACGGCAGACATCGACAGCGTTCGTGGATCATTCGACACCGTGGTGCAGAATCCCCCGTTCGGTGTGCAGAGAAGAGGGGCAGATCGGAAGTTCATCGAGACCTCCCTGAGGTTGGGACGTAGGATATACTCTCTCCACAAAGCTGGCAAAGACAATCGTGCGTTTATCAAAAGGTTTATTGAGAAGCGCGGAGGAACAGTTATGAGCATATTTACTTTCGATATGAAGATTCCGAGGTTGTTTGAGTTCCATACAGAAAGGGCACATACAGTCAATGTGGATTTGTACAGAATGAAGGGAAAGAACGCATGAGTCAGACAGAAAGGAAGAGCGGATTGTTTGTGGTGCCCGGTGACCGGTTAGGCGTCATTGAAGAGTTCTCCCCCGGAGCGGGAACGTATGTTGAAAGTGGGAACATACACTCTAAAATCACGGGGCGCACCCTTCTGGACCGGCTGAACCGGAAGGTCTCTGTATATCCTCTAGTTCACGGCGTAGGTGTTCCGCGAACGGGGAGCGTTGTCACTGGGCAGATCATGGATGTTAGAAGTAAGACCGCTACGTTGCGTATACTGAAGTTGGGGGAAAGACCGCTTTCCGGCTTTTTCACGGGCTTTTTGTACATCGCTGAGGCTAGTCCGGGCTACGTGAAGACGATGTATGAAGTCTGCAAACCAGGTGACATGATGCGGGCGAAGGTAATCAGCGACGCGAACAGAACGTTCTACCTTTCAACGGAGGAGAGCGACTTGGGCGTGATCTACGCGTTTTGCTCGAGCTGCGGGCACATGGTGGTGCCGAAGAAAGGTGGGATGGGGTGTCCCCGGTGTGGGCACGTTGAGAAGCGGAAGATCGCGGCTGATTATGGTAAAGTATCTATGTAGAGGCAAACGAGATGAAGATTAAGGTTCTGAAGAAGTCATCAAACGAGTTAAACCTAGAGATTGAGGGCGAAGGCCACACATTCTGCAATCTACTGCAAAGCACTCTCCTTGAGGACAAAACGATCGACATGGCGGGATACGACATCCCCCATCCTCTTACCTCTAAGACCACAATATATGTCCGAACCAAAGGAAGACGGAGACCAGAGACCGCGATAAAAGCAGCCGTGGAAAAAGCAAAGAAAAGGAACAAGGAGTTCAGGGAAACCTTCGAAAAGGCATTGAACGAATGGCAACAGAAACAAGACTAATTCTGACTCTTCGTACCCCCAGTTTCACATGTGAAGCTTGTTGCAAGCGGTGAGGAGAAGGGCACAAAGGGCCTCACTCACATCCTTATGTCGTCCAAGAATCTCCACGCCCTCCTCAATCGTCACAGCGTTCATTACCCAAGCATATACGATTAACGCCTCCGCTGCATCAGCTCGCGTGTGCCGATTCGTCCTTCTGGGGAGGAACCCCCTGAACCCTGCCTTTTTGAGTGCCTTGGAGAGCACTCGGTTGTCGACCTTGGCGCCCGTTGGTCTTCCTTCCTTTTTCGACAGAGCCAACGAGTAGATGAAGTTGACATAGGCATCACCTAGGGCGGCAAGGTGTTCATCGTTTAGTATCTGTTGAAGCGTCTCGTGTTTTGGTATGAACGTGTACATGAGTCATACGTCCCCGCGACATTCAACCCATTGTTGTAGACATCTGAAAACATTTAAAGATAGACGATGAGGTTCCTCCTGAAGAGAAGTGACAATGAGTGCCAAGAGATTCCGAAGCATAAAGCGAGAGATTCGAGTCCTGGGGGTAGATGACGGCGTCTTCACCCCTCACGCCAAGGGCGAAGTTGATCTGGTGGGAATTGTCTACCGCGGAGGATACTGGTTTGACGGTGTAATGCGAACAGAAATAACCATCGATGGCTTGGATGCAACCGAGAAGATCGCTTCCATGATCCTAGACTCGCCGCACTATGCTCAGCTTCGCATAATCGTTTTGGATGGGGTAACCTTCGGGGGTTTTAACGTAGTCGATATGAAAAAACTCTTCCGAACGGTTAGTCGACCGGTTATTGCAGTCACACGGGAGAAACCAGACTTCGACGAAATCGAGAAGGCTCTGAAGAATCTGCCCGAGTATGAGAAGAGATGGGAAGCGATAAAGGCCACCGGCGAAATCACAGAGGTGCGTACGCGGAAGGGCGAGGCGCCGATATATATGCAGGTTGCCGGAATCGCGAGAAAAGACGCGGAAGAGATCTTGAGAAAGACCTCGACGCGGAGCAATATCCCTGAGGCGCTACGAGTCGCACATATTGTTGCTTCCGGGTTGACGAAATCCAAGGAATATTGACAGCGCGTTGCCTCCGTGGTGATCCAACGGCATTTGTGAGAGATGGCAAAGCTTTAATGATCCCTGAATGAGCTTGTTAGTCCACGGTGCACGGAAATGTTCGAGCGTGGCATACTTGATCTGCTGGAAAAGGTGATAACAACATTCAGCAAGGCGCACGTGGACTATGGAGACGTGCGCTTTGAATCCTCACGAACAACAAGTATTTCTAAAGACAAGGCAGAAGAGGGCATTTCTTATGGGTCCTCGGAGGGGTTCTATCTAAGAGTTCTGCGCGGTGGTGAGTGGCGTTCCGCAGGGTTCGCAGGCGTAAGCGACCAAGAAGTTATCGCTGGTGCACGGAATCTTTCCAAGTTTGTCCCGGTCTCCAAAGCCAAGTCTACGTATGAGCCGATAGAACCTTGGACCTTGAAAGAGGCGCTCCAAGTGAAGAAGGGGTTCATTGATGTGGGGCTTGAGGAGAAGACCGAGCTTGTTCGAGATTCGTTCGAAAGGTTGACGACTGAAGCTGAAATAGTCAACGCAGCGGTGCGCTATGCAGAGGGAACAGCTCAGAAGGCGTTCAAGAATACAGAGGGGGCGGATCTAAGCGTCGAAGCGCCAGCTGTACACTTCGTGCTGGGAGCTTATGCAAAAATGGGAAAGAATGTCCAGGTTGACTACCATACTTACGGTGGGTATGGCGTCGGATACGAGTTTATTGAGGGTATTGATTTTGATGAGGACTGCAGAGCAGTCGCGAAAGGGGCTATTGCACTACTCGACGCAGAGAAGGTTCCAAGCGGCAAACTGCCCGTCATTCTGGATCCAGACATGTCAGGTCTAATTGCCCATGAGTCCTTTGGCCACGGGTTAGAAGCAGACCAAGTGTTGAGAGATAGGTCTTTCCTGTCAGACAGACTCGATCAACGCGTCGCCTCGGAAAGAGTGACAATCGTTGACGACTCTGCCTACCCACATGCTTATGGAACTTACGCTTTTGATGACGAGGGAGTGAGGTCGAGGAAAAACACACTGGTGAAGGATGGCATCCTAACGGGGTTTCTGCATTCCCGGGAGACGGCTTCAACACTCGGCGCGCGTCCAACAGGAAATGGACGATCACAGAACTTCTCTCGTAAGATCTACGTCAGAATGAGTAATACCTACTTCGAGAAGGGCGACTGGACCATGGAAGAAATGGTGGAGGACGTAGATCATGGCGTCTACCTCAAGAAAGGGTCACATGGCATGGAAGATCCTCTTGGTGGTGGGATACAGGCCTCTTCGGTAAAGGGCTATCTTATTGAGCACGGCAAGTTGACCAAACTTCTTCTTCCAGTGACTCTTACTGGGCAAGTCCTCGAGTTGCTTGAAAATGTGGACGCGGTGGGCAGTGATTTCCAGCTGCATCCTGGAAGCTGTGGAAAGGGCTCTGAGGATTGGGTCCGTGTGTCCAGCGGCGGACCGTCTATTCGCGTTAAGGAGGCGATTGTGAGTGGTGGCTGAAGATTTGCTATCCGAAATCCAAGCCAAGCTGGAGGCCGCCGGGGTGAAGGACTATGAGATTTACCTGCAAGCCCCAATCGTGACTCAACTGTATCTTCGGCGAGGGGAGCGGGAGCTCCTCAACACGGTGAAGCATCTGGGTTACGGAATACGCGTTTTGGACAAAGGCCTCGGCATGGTCAGTTCCAACAGGACTGCGAGTGCTCAAATTGAAACGTGTATCAAGAACGCAGTGCTCATGGCCAGGCAGTCTAAGCCGGAAAAATTCACCTTCCCTCGTCAGACCAAAACAACCCGCGTTGACATCGTCGACAAGGAGATCAAGGACAACCCGGAAGGAACCATCGAAGACTTTGCCCAGCAATTCGTTGAAATCGCAGAGGCCGAGGATGTCGAATTGCCCTTTGCCAAGGTCAAGACCTACTACACCCGCACGTCTATCGTAAATAGTGAGGGCCTTGACCGCGAGAAAGAAGAGACCACACTATTCATCGAGGTAAGCTTCAAGACCTCTCGAAGCGGCAAGCTTTCTGAATACTGGGCGACTCGATACGCTCGGAGAGCCCAAGACATCCCGAGGAGCAGCCTGCAGAAGTGGGCAAGACTGGCTAAACAGAACCTCGAGGCGAAGACCCCTAAGACGGAAAAACTTGAGGTTATCTTTCCGCCCCAGGTGATATGCGATCTGCTCGTGCCGGTCGTTGGAACTCACAGCACTGGGCGCGCCCTGAAAACGGGCATATCGAAATTCGAAGAGGGCGAAACGGTGGCAGATCAGTCGCTGACGGTGACCGATGATGGCTTGTATCCCTATGGTCTCCAATCCTCACCCTTCGATGATGAGGGCAACTCCCAACGCCGAGTTACACTGATTGAAGACGGCGTCTTCACGAACCGTCTTTTCGACCAGTACTATGGGCTTCAAAGCGGAAAAGACTCAACAGGCAATGGCATTCGGCAGGGCAGCGTCTTCTTCTACATCGACGAGAAGTTCAAGCTCCGCCCCCAGAACCAAACGTCCAATCTCCGAGTCCATGCAGGCACAAAAACCTTAGATGAACTCATCGCAGAGATTTCCAAAGGCTTATTGATCTACAACTTCTCCTGGCTGAACCCGCAGAGCGCCTCCGGCTCCTTTGGCTCCGAGATCCGAAATGCAGCCCTGATAGAGAATGGCGAAGTCACCCATCCCGTAAAAGGCGGCCTCGTCAGCGGAAACGTGTTCACTTTGATCAAGAACATAACCGGAATCTCTGGTGTTGAAGAGATCGCGTCTGGAGGCACCGCTTTCTGTTGCGTATCGCCCTACATGCGCTTCAAAGACGTGCAAATTGCAGGAGACTGACACCATCCTTCTGAGAAAGGTTTAAAAGACTGAAAGCAAAGCATGTCAGCTTGCGCGGTGCTACATCATGGAATTTTGCCCGAAGTGCGGAACGCGACTGACCCCGAGTCGAAAGAAAGGGAAANNGGAGCGTACACCGCAAGAGAGTATCGCCGTCATCGGGAAGGAGGAGCAAAAGCTGCGCACCTTGCCGACCGTGCGAATAGAGTGCCCAAAGTGTGGAAACCGAACCGCTTATGTGTGGCAGGTGCAGACGCGAGGAAGTGATGAATCTTCCACCCAATTCTTTCGATGCACCAAATGTAGCTTTACCTTCCGAGAATACAGCTGAACCATGAGTTTTTCTGCCGCATCCAACAACGCAGGGTGCCTTTGCGAAACCATCGGACCCACCTATGGTAGGCGTTTCGATAAGAAAGATTAAATTTGGAGAACGGCTAACGTAGGCAGCAAAGGAGGGCTGGTCCTGTTTAATCTGAAAATGACGGACGCTAAGTTTCTGAAGGACATGATGGGGGCGATTTCCATCCTCATTGATGAGGCAACCTTCAACCTTGCTCCCGAGGGCATAAAATTGCGGGCAATGGATCCGTCTCGGGTTGCTATGGTCGATTTCGAGTGGCCAAAGACCGTGTTCGACGAATTCACCTGTAGCAAAGCGGCAAAGATGTGTATAAACATCAGCGAACTGCTCAAGCTGCTGAGACGGACAGGGAAAGACGAATCTGTGGAACTTGAGCTAGACGAGAAAACGGGGCGGTTGAAGATGGTCATACGCGGGAAATATACCCGCACCTTCAACATGCCCACCCTCGAGGCGACGGAAGAAGAGGTACCGACGCCGAAGGTGACGTTCAACGTGAAAGCGAAGGCGACAACAGATGGGCTGCGTGAAGCCATAGAGGATGCCTCCCTCGTCAGTGATCATGTGAGAATCGAGGCCGACAAAGAGAAGATTGTAATGAATGCGACAGGCGATCTGATGGGCGCGACGATCGAGCTGAAGAAAGGAAGCGACGCCCTGCTAGATCTCGAGACGAAAGAAGCCTCCAAAGCAACATTCAGCCTCAGCTATCTCTCGGAAATCGTCAAGGCCGCTGTCACCACGTCAGACGTAGCCTCCCTCGAGTTCTCAACCGACATGCCCATTCGACTGGACTTCAAACAGCCGAAAGAAGGAAAACTCACCTACTATCTGGCACCGCGCATAGAAGTCGAATAAACCCTCCTGCACAGAAGGTAAGCAAGAGTTGCGCGCGCAGGCGCTAACGACAAGCGACCTGGCCAAATACCCCTTCACGCCCGAAGCAGCTGAATACGTGAGGAGGCTAGGCATTCAGATCGAAGATTTGACTAGCCCAGAATACAAGCCAGTCTTAGATCGGGCGGAAGAGCGCATCCAAGAAGCCCTACTATTTCGCACTATAGGTGAACGATCGCCGAAAGATTACATCGAGATAGCATCTTTTCCGATTGCAATAATGATGGTGGCCGCGATCGGCGATAAACTCGTGCGGAAGAGATATGCACTAGCTGAAGCGAAGCGGGTTTCAAGTCTACTCCAAGAAGAAAATCGCGAGAAGATATTGAGAATTTCGGGAAACTTCGGATGGAATGTCGAATTGGCGACTGAAGCGGTTAGCGGGCAGACCTACAATTTCAAATTGCACTTTGCCGATTATCTCAAAAACTCAGCGGTTTTCCACGAGAAGGAGTGGAAACTCGTCAACAGACTTGTTTTGCATGGGAACGTCTATTTGACGAGGAGGGAGGCAGGTCGCCTCCTGGAAGAAGAAGCGCGCAGATACGTAGAGGGCAAACTTGGCGTCAAGATAGGACGGTTGCCAGAGCCCGTCGCGGAGCGTGTAACGCGCCTGAAGCAGCTGCTAATCGCGAAAAGGGGTAAAATCAGTTTAGAAGAGATTCCGAAGACCGTTGTTATACCAGCCTTCCCTCCATGCATAAAGACCCTATATGACACCATAGCCTCTGGCAGTCAACTATCTCATATGGGACGCTTCGCACTAACCTCCTTTCTGGTCAACGTAGGTATGACAGTAGAAAATGTGATGGATCTCTTCCGTCAGCTTTCAGACTTCGATGAACGGCTGACGCGATACCAGGTGGAACACATAGCTGGAGTGAGGGGGTCCCAAACAAAATATCAGCCTCCAAAATGTGACACCCTACGTACCCATAGGCTCTGCACCGGCACAGAAGAAACATGTAGGAGAATATATGGCCCCCTAGCATACTACCGAAGAAAAGCGAGGGAAATGCAGACGTCAACTCAAAAGGAAGGCGCATAACTCCTTCATCTGCTTCCGGCGCCAGAGAAGTGGGTGGCTGAGCCAGAAATTACTGCAGGAGCTACATTGCTGCGCTGCCAGCTATTTCCGCGTTCTTTCTTGTACTATCGATTTGCGTCCACTCAACGCTGGGCTTGCCGAAGAGGTACTTTACCAGCGCTTGAAGCTGGATGATCTGGGTAACCCAAAACATTGTTAGCACTTTAACGGCGGTACTTCTCCAAAAGAGGAGTATTGCTGCAAACACACATAGAAGCAAGAGCAGTGAGAGAAAGGGAAAGAGATGGAAGGCGAGATACGCCAACGTCGCTGAAAAAGCTAGAATGATGAATGGGTTGAGGATGGTATACATGAATCGGGTTGGGAGGATTAACATCCCATATACTCCGAATCGCGGGCTAAAAATCATGTTTTTGAATCGCAGTGTTTCTTGGATTCCTCCAATCGCTCTTCGCACTTTCGCGGTAAACAAATCCTTGTAGCTGCTGGTTGCCAACTCAAAGACCTTGGCGGAGGGATCGTATATCGCTTTGTATCCTTTGCGTCGTATTCTTATTGCTATGTTAACGTCATCCGCTAGAGTGTCGTTGTCTATTTCTGTGATTAGTGCCTTTCTGAATGCACAGAGGTCTCCTGAAAAGAAGGTGGTCGAATCAACCGTTCCTTCCAAGCTTCTAAGCGCATTCTTGAATCTCCAGAAGAGGCTCTCCTCATGCTCCACTCTCTTTTCTTCTCCAATCGGCTTGTATTTCCCTGTTGCTCCTCCTACCCTTGAATCAGCAAAATTGCGGACGATGTTCTTGATGGCATCTTTATCATACAAAGTTGGTGCATCAGATAGCAGTATCACTTCTCCAGAGGCTTTTTCTAGTGCGAGATTGATGGCGTTTGCTTTTCCTCGTCTCACTTCTTGTTTGAGCAACGTGACATCGTTTTTCCAGTGCTTCTGAATTAAATCCGCTGTTGAGTCGGTTGACGAGTCCACTACCACAATCTCCAGTTTTTGCCTTGGGTAGTCTTGCTCGAGAACGTTCTTGATCCTTCTATCGATTACTGCGGCTTCGTTATGCGTACATATTACAACGGACACGTTAGGTTCTATTGGGCTTCTTAAGGTTTGATCTCGGCTAATTCTGCTTAGAAGCCAAAGAGTGAGAGGATAGCCAAAGTACATCCATGTTAGTAGTGCACTTGGTAACAAGAGCAGTATCTCAATTACCAAGTAGAAATCCTCTTAGCTATGATCTAAATCTGGTTTGAAGAACGGCGAGCAGTAATCCAAAGGAGTAGGCCATCAGTCGTTTTTTCGACAATCCGAATCTTCTCTTGAATATTCGGACCGGGATTTCTGTTATTCTCAGTCTTCTTTTCCACGCTTCAATGAGTAGCTCAGGCGCGGAAAATTGGGGTTGAGTTATTCTCATCTTTTTCAGTGTGCTTACCCGTATTGCCCTGAAACCGCACGTGACGTCGGTCACTTGGAGGCCGGTGAGCAGCCGGGTCAGTACAGTGAAGAATTTTATTGCCACCGTTTTGAGTGATAGCTCGTAGTATCCGCTTCTGAATCTGGAGCCGACAACGAAATCTGCTTTCCCCTGAACAATCGGTCGGATGAAATCCTCTATATAGGACGGATCATGTTGACCATCGGCATCCAGCGTTACGACGATGTCTAGGCCGTTTTCTATTGCATAGCAAAAACCTGACCTGAGGGCAGCTCCTTGCCCCATCTTCTTCTCGTGCTTGATCACTACCGCTCCGGAGCGTTCTGCAATACCGGAAGTATCGTCCGAACTACCATCATCAGCTACGAGCACATGTGAAGTATGCCTCAGAGCTGCTGTGATGACGGTGGCAATGCTTGCCTCCTCATTGAGTGAAGGGATGAGTGTCAATATTCTAATCAGTATTGCCTCCCTGCGAATGGGTCTGAGTTAGAAGCAAAATCATTTATGAATTTTGGATAAGTAGTCACAATATACCCCTTCACATGGAGGAGTTTCTGTCTATGTGGTTTTCATAGGCTATATAAGGTTTGTCGATTCTTCATGGTTGGTTAGTTTCACTTTTGGTAAGTTTCCAGGTGTAGTACCCAAAGTAGAAGGCTTTTGAATATGGTTATATCGATTTCGCCTGTTTGTGATAAGCTCAACCCTAGATGGGCCGCTCTGGTATTGTTTCTTTGATTGGCAATCAAGAGATACAACTCGTCGGAGGAGGTGACCGTCGCAATTCCTTGTGCCGTCGTTAGGTTACTAACCGGAACCCCGTACGCCGCTTTCGTACCGTTAAGCGGAAGGGAAAAATCAGATGTGACAAAGTGCGGTGCTCGGTACGTTATACTAGAATAAGTTGCATTAGGTGGATATGCTTCTTCTGTGCCGAACACGAATTCAACCATTTGCGGAGAGGTCACGTAGAGATCATAAACACTTCGAGAAATGGTGATCACAGCGCGGTCTTTCTCGAAGTATTCCAGCAGATTTTCAGCTACTGTTTCGTTTTGCCCGATATTCCAGTCTGCGAGAATCAAGGCATCATATTCGGTCAAGTCGTCCACAACTGGTAGCTGTACAAAGCGTTGAACGTTGTCTGGGGGGGCTATCCAAGTCGGGACTGGCGGCATCCNNGGGGGGGCTATCCAAGCTGGGACCGGCGGTATCCATAGATCGTGTAAAATATCTTTGACAACCGACCAATCGTTGCCGATGACTGCTATTTTGGTATCTTTGAATCTCCGCCAGATTTGGTAGTAGAAATCGATTTCTGTCCGATTTGCGACAACTAGCTGGTCAACGATGTAGATATCATGACCCGCGACCTTCTTAGCAATTTGCTCGTCAAGTACGTTGAGTTTGTACAACCCCTCAATAAGAACGATTTGGTATTCACTCAGGTTCTTGAGGATTTCGTCGTCTTCAAGCCTCTTCCAATAGAAGGATGGGTCAAGATTGGGAACAGACGGGTAGTTCTCGGGGTTTCTTGCCAAAAGAGGCATGGCTTCGCCGTAATAGACGTAGTCTCCAGCTAAGCCCAAGGCCCATCTACCCTTATTCAGATCCAGGGGATACACAGGAATGATTAGCTTGTTCCCGAGATTGTCTCTAACCCAGATTAGTTCGTCCCTAAGTTTCTCGCCTATTTTTGGTTCAACATCTAGTTGATGTGCTGCCGCAATCGAGAAATTCAGAACCACAACTGCGGCAAACAAGATATATCGTAAACGTTTCTGGTGCGCGGTTGACCAGGCTCTGAATCCGTAAGCAGCTAGGATTGGCAAAGGAAGAATTAGGACAAAACGGTATGCAAATGTTATTCCTAGTGACAATGCCAGCAATGTGGCGAGTGAGAATGGTACTGTCCAAGCTAGTAGCATCCTTTTAGCTCGCTCTTCTTCGGCTTGGAGGAGGCGTATGAAGCCGACTATAGAGAGAACGGAAAGAGGTATTATCTGAATAACCGCGTTTCTTACCCAAAGTTGAGATGCTGGAGGTGATATCATGCTTGGATTCAGAAGATTCTCAGCTAGAGCAGCAATCGGTCTCAACGAGATCAAAAGAGAAAACAACGCCGCGCCTGCTAGAGGAAGGAAGCAAGCAACCGTTCCAATGGTCTCTCTCTTGAGCTCTTGCGGTCGTTTTTCAAGTCTTCCTGCAAAAGAGTAGATCAATAGGATCACAATATAAGCCATATAAGTAAAAGGATGCACCAACATCATTAACAAGCCGTTAATTGCCAGAAAGGCGATATATCTCCGGCTTCCTCTATCAGTATACGTCAGGTGAAAATGCATAGATAAGATCATAAGACCCAAAGCGAAAAGATGAGGCTGTAGGTCATTGGCAAGCCTGACAGTAGCGAGAGAACAAGACGAAAGCAAAGCAGCTAAGGAAGCCAGTAGACCACTATCAGAAATCTCTTTCGACAAAAAATAGATTGAAACGACGTAGAAGGATCCAAATAGCGACGACAAAGTTATGAGCAGTTGCTCCAAATTCACACCCGCCTCACGGAGCATATACAGGAATAGGGCGTAGCCTGGTCGGTCAATCACACCGTCTATGAAGGTAGATGCAACGCCGTACTTTTCGACATAACGAGGATAGTACATGTAGGTTGGTGTATCCCACCCAATGGGTGAGTGCAATTCGAAATAGGGCAGCAGGATGAGCAAGTTTATCACTGCAACGGAGACAAGCAATGATATGGCACTGAAGTGCTCTTTGGCGAACCGGGCGACATCCAATGCTTTCACTGTGTAACGAGTCAACGCAGCATGACCGCATATACGCGCAGAGAATTTAGCTGTTTAGGCGAATTCGAGAAAACTCTTTCCATAATCTCTCGAGCTCCCATTTTGATGAGGATTCACATCAAGGCTCTTGTCTGGTCGCCTCCAGTCTGACACTACAAAGATTGGAAATGTTGTGTTTGTGTAAGACTTTCTCCTAGAAAATGCAGTGAGCACCACGTGGTGTACAGCTTCTCCCGTTGTGGTACCAATTACAGTGCAACAATGTTGCCACGGCGTATATCAATTCTAGCAATGATGTATCAATGGCACATTTCTCTCAGATCTTTTTTTCATGTGCCGAGTCTTCGTCCTTATGATAAATGTACGTGTGATAGAGCCCGATAGATTGCACAAGGGGCAAAAGCCAACACACCACGTTTTATATAATCGCTCCATAGAAACTATTGCTCACAAGCGCGTTCGGTTTCAGTTCACCGTCAAGGAGAGCAGACGTGATTTCCAGATTTGCACGAATTGCAAAGGTCGACCCGCTAAAAGTGCTCACTGTAGCAATAATACCACTTGCCGTTTTGTGGTCAGTTGTCTACCCCTTTTCCAAGTTCCTTCGCCCAATTGGATGGGATACTCCGCATTATCTGGGATATTCAACTAGTATCATCAGGTACGGCTTGGGGCATGTATTAGATCCAATGTTCATTCAATGGAAGGGAATCAGAGTGGCTCCTGTAATACCTCTCTTACCTTTTCTCGCTATCACTGGGGAAATCAACTCCTATATTCTCTGGGTTTCCTTGTTAGTCGTTCTGTATCTCGCATCCATATACTACATTTCGAGACAACTCCTGCGCAAGTCCGAAATGAGTTTCTACTCGCTTCTGTTTGCATCCCTGAGCTACAACTTCATCCGCTCAGTTCGAAGCGGGCTCTTTGACCAGCTGCTAGGATTGGCTTTGATGAATTTCGCCCTCGGATGCTCAGCAGGCTGTATTCAAGAAGTGACCACTCAAAGATGGAAGTACGTTTGGATATTTGCATCTCAATTGTTGGTTTGGCTTTCACATCTTGAAATTGCTGTAATATCTTCATTCATTCTGATAGTAATATCAAGCTATGCCTATCTCTTTGATCCTGATAGGCGCTCTGCGGCCTTGAAGGTTGCCTTTCCTGCAATTCTCTCGTCAATCTTAGGGCTAGTGCTTTGGATCCCGATCCTTCCAACCTATGTTCAAACCTCGCGTATCTTCCATGTAGGTTTTCGCGAGCCTGAGCCAATTCCGCTGGATGTTGTGTGGAACCAGATTCAAGGGCCTCTTGTAATTTTGGGATTAGTGAGTGTATTTCATATACTGTTTCAAATCAAGCGGCATAGAGCTAACATGGGGCGGAGGGTACTCCTTGCTTGGGTTCTAGCTGTGTTGCCCTTTGTGTTACTAGCATACTACCTGAATCCGCGAATCGTTTACAGAATCCTTTTCTTGCTACCTTTTCCTCTTCTCTTTTCCTATGGAACCGATTTGATCATTTCTACTACATTGTCTTCTAGCTGGAAGCTCCAGTCTAAGAGGGTACATATGAGTTTTGGCCCAGACTTTCGCAAAGGTCTTGCCGTGGGAGTTTTCATTTCGGTTCTGTTGTTTGAGGCTCTGGTTGCTGGGAAAGCGATTGTTGGAGCCAAATCCTACATTAGCCGTGACAAGGTTACGGCACTGAAAAGTCTTGCAGACTACGTAGAACTGCACAACATGTTGGACACTCCTCTCGTCATTATCCTGTATCCCGCAAAACGAATTACCCACCCAATCCAAGAGATTGAGGGTTGGGTCAGTCTATACGATGACTGGGTTCAAGTCTATGTCGGGCACCATCTTACCTACTACGGTTCTCTGCAGAGCCTTTTCACTGGAGAACCCATTCAGACCGCGTCATATGAAGAGGACTTCGTTTTTCAATATTATCGGAGGAAGTTCAAAGATAGCATGGGGAATCACGGCCTTGATGATTGTCTGGTCATATTTCTGCCAGACTGGTATGACCCAATCGGATCGTATGAAACTGAAAACAGTGAAAAAGTGGACAATCATTTCTATGTTGTTAGGACGGAGGGTATCTCGTCTTAGCTCCTTGTAGTATGGAGACGCCTATGCAACCACAGAATACCTACTATTCGCTACGAGATTTTCGGCAGAGAATATTTGGCCTCTTCGTATCATTTTGCGTTTGCGCCACTTGTAATCCAAATTCGTGGACGCATGCGAGAAGAGTTCCTTCTTGGGCTTTCCATGCCCGAAGGTGACCAAGAATTCAGCAAATCAAAAAAGCATGGTGAAATACGCGAGTATATCCGAAGAAGGTACAAGATTCACGCATATCTATATGCCGAGGATCTAAAAAAAAGTCAGATGGTTAAGACGTTGCGAACCATTTAATTCTTTCTCGTGGCGTATATTCAGGTCGCGACCAATGGACTGTCTGATCAGGTACACGGAAGATGCCATCACCATCATTACCTTTTGTTCGAGGCAAGTTCGCCGAGTATTA
>JABAOF010007119.1_pt1 | contig 15632 bp, 8 predicted proteins | sample 7062171 | NCBI WGS metagenome assembly JABAOF01 (sample SAMN14538628, study PRJNA623070) | marine sediment metagenome | biome: marine biome [ENVO:00000428]; feature: marine pelagic biome [ENVO:01000023]; material: deep marine sediment [ENVO:00002113] | place: India: Gulf of Khambhat ...
TTGTATCTGGCAGTTCCTCAAGTCTTATGGATTCGAAGCGTGGGTCCTGAGTAGCAGCAGAGATGGCAACATCGGTGATTGTTTCCCAGAGAGGTTTGTAAGGAAGGGGATAGCCGATACAGCCCCTCAGTTGATCATTCACCTTAAGAGTGACGAACGCTCCTCTTTTTTCCTTAAGCTTTTTATCTTTAATTTTTGGCTTGAGGATGTTTCCTGTCTTCAGGTAATGCTCGATAGCTTGGCGAGCTAAGCCGAGGAGAAATCTTTGCTGATCTTTGTTCAGAAGATTCTCCCTTATATATTATAGTTTCTTACTCGTGACTTGTTAGTACAACAGGAAGGAGAAAAAATTCATTCTCATAATCTATTACGTATGATTTAATGGTCATCTTTTTTTGCTGGTTTGAGCTGATCTTCAGAAAGAGTTTCCCGCAGGCAAAGGGAGCCAATATTTTTTTGATTTTTTCCTCCTCCGGATTAAAAGAGAAAAAACCAATGAGTTTTCCGTCATAGAGCTTATCCAACTCATGATATTTCTTAAGAGATGGAAAAAATCCAGGAGTGCAGGGAAAAATTTTCTCCACAAAAAATCTATGGCCCCTTTTATGTCCGATAAGGAACCCATCGGAGCTCGATCTTGAAGAAGCGAGGATTAAAGCAGCGAACGATTTGTAAGTTGCCTCGGATAGATAGACGTCCATTTGAAAAAATTATAACAAAATATAACCCAAATGGTAAATCCGTTATCTATATCATGTAGTGTGTAATATTCGTCATTGCGTTTTTATGCCAGCGCAAAATGCAACTGCTAAAGTAGCTTAAAATTCTAAGAAAGCATCCTTTCTCTATGAAATAGATAGGCTTCCAAAATCCAGCTTGATTGCTTTCCTTGCTATTAAGTTTAAAAAGATGCTTACATATCCAAAGTGAGCTTGACTTTAGGATAAAGATTTTTTTAAAATTATTTATTGGCATAGTGAGGGACGGTAATGAAAAAAATCCTTAGTCTTATAATTATTGCAGTGATAACCATCTTGGTTTTCCATTTATCTGCATCTGTTCAAGGAGTGATAAAAGGTGTTGCAAGAGACAAAGAGGGAAACCCGATCGAAGGAATTAAAATCACGATAACCTCCATGCAATATTCAGCAGTAAGAATGACGCTCAAATCGAACAAAAAAGGGGAATTTATGCAGATAGGTTTACAACCCGATTATTATCAAATCAAAGCGGAGAAGGATGGCTATTTCCCAGTAACTTTTGAGAAGAGAGTTGGAATTCAAGAGACAGTTGATGCCAGTTTTGAGATGGATGCAGGTAAGTATTATATCGAAGAATCTCCGGGCGAGAAGGATTTCAAACAAGGAAATGAATGGTTCACTCAAGGAAAGCATGAAGAAGCTGCTAAGGCCTATCAAGAGGCAATCAACAAGGAGCCAGATGAGCCAATTTACTACAACAATTTGGGAATTGTTTATACAAAACTGGAGAAATATGAAAAAGCAATCGGGATTTATAAAAAAATGCTTGAAATACAACAAGAAAGCTACAGTGCTAATAAAAACTTAGGAGAGTTGTACGGATTACGGAAAGAATATCGAGAGGCTCTGCCTTATTTTACCAAAGCCGTAGAGTTGAGTCCTGATGATCCAGATGCTTTTTATAGTTTAGGTGCTTGTCAGATGAACACAGGTGTATATTCTGAGGCTTTAGCGTCATTTTCTAAAGTGATAGAAATTCAGCCAGACTACGCTCTGGCTTATTATCAACTGGGAATGATCTATGTCAACCAGAATAAGAAAGAAGAAGCGATCAAAAATTTAGAAAAATTTTTGGAATTAGCACCAGACGATCTTAATGCTCCTATAGCCAAGAAGCTAGTGGAATATTTAAAGTCATCGTAAAAGAGATAGATTATTGTTTGCTTTGAAGTCAAAATCCTCAGAATAATTTAAAATAAGCTCATAAAAAGGGAATCATTCAAGGAAAGGGAGAAGAGCTAAATTATTTATTATTCATGATATTGGGTATCATTTTTGGAGGAATGCAATGAGAGAAATAAACAAATTATCAATTTTGTGTTTCATTTTTATCTTTATTTTTAATCTGGTCGCCGTAACAGTTGAAAAAACAGAAGGGATGGAAAAGAAACAAAAATTAGCTCGACAATATAAGAAGTGGCTTGAAGAAGACGTCATATATATTATTTCTCAGAATGAGAAAGAAGTCTTTAAAAGCCTGAGAACAGATGAGGAGAGGGATAATTTCATTAAAACATTCTGGAGAAGGAGAGACCCGACTCCTCTGACTCCTTTCAATGAATTTAAAGAAGAGCATTACCGAAGAATTGAATATGCGAAAAAAAATTTTTTTGAAGGAAGAGTTGGCTGGAGGACCGATAGAGGAAGAGTTTACATAATGTTTGGGCCCCCTGATTTTAGGGAAACAAATCCAGGAGGAGCAAGAGGGTTTATATTCGGCCCCTCTGCTCCTACTGCTGAATTTCCTTCTGAAATTTGGACTTACAGGGAAATTCCTGGATTAAGGGCGAGATTATCTCGAATCGATTTTACCTTCATCGACTATTATAATTCTGGCTCATATCAGTTAGCTCAAAATCCAGCCTTGGCTAACGCGCTTCGAAACGTTTCTCTTGCAGCTAGGTATGCAGGTTATGATGATGCTCCCCTTGAGGATTCCCCCCCAAGTCGTACAAAGGTAGCCCAGAGCGCGACTAATTTGATGAGGGCCAGCCCTCTCGAACAACTAAGTTTAATGGCAGAACTTACTAAGTCAAGAGGAGAGGTATTAGAAGAATTAGAAAGGAGCGCTCGGATAAGAAAATTAAAAGGAATTGTCGAGACAAAAGAATCTCTCGCTCAAATAACATTTGTAGCAAGCGAAAGTTTCTTATTGGGGGAAAGAGATTTGACTTATATCCCAATCAGTATAGAAGTGGCTGCTAAAGATTTAGGTTTTGAGAAAGTAAAAGACAGATACAAAGGGTTGGTCAACTTTTACATTGAAGTTAAAGATAATAAAAGTACTGTATATCAGGCAAGCGACCGCTTAGAGATGAACCTGAAAGAAGAGACATACAGACGCAGGTTCACAGATTATTATCAATACACACACAGTCTTAGCTTAAAACCAGGTGAATATTTTATCCATTTAGTTGTATGGGATGAATATAACGCAAATGTTGGATATATTGATAGAGAGATGAACGTTCCTCAATTTACAAATAAAGAGCTCAGTCTGAGTGAAGTGATGTTAGCCAGAGAAATCCGAGTGATTGAACCTGAAGATAAAGAAGAGAAAATTGTTTTGGAATCTAAAAAAATGTCAGCATTAAAAGATTTGGAGGGGACAGGATTAAAAATCCCTGAAAAAATTGAAATAAAACAAGAAAAAGCATCTCCCTTCGTTTTTGGCAATTTAGTAATTAATCCCAATACTTTGTCAGAGTACCCAAAAGAAGGTGAATTGGTTTTCTTTTATCAAATATATAATCCTACTTTTGATAGTGCTCAAAAAATGGCAAAATTGTTGATTGAGCACCAGATTTTGAGAGATAAGAAGCTTATTGCTATTATCAATCAGCCTCAGGAAGTTCAAATCCCGATAGAACAAAAAGGACCTGGTTTAAATAGCGGAGCAACATACCGCCTTTCCAATTTATCTTCTGGGAAATACACCGTTTTGATACGAGTGAAAGATATTTTTTCAGGTAAAATAATAGAAAAAACGGCTGATTTTAGAGTAAGATAATTAAAGAAAAATAATATATAAGACAAAATTCTTCCAAAAAATCCAAATTTTTTTAAAAAAAAAAGAGGAAATTCAAAAAATCAAAAAATTGGATTAAATTCATTTTTTTGGATTTGTCTAGATCCCAACTTTTCCCCCTTTTCCTCTTCAAGAACCGTTTATTGGATACTATATTTATTATTATAGATAATATATGCTTAATACAGTATATATTTGATTCGTTAAATTAGGCTAAATTATATTATATCAGCAATTTATGGCTGATTAATAAGCATTATTTTTTAATTCCACCCAAAAATTTTTATTAAATTCAACCATACTAAAAACTAATCTAAATCTATTAATTTCAAGAAATTACGTATACGTATTAAGAAAATTAATATGGCACCAAACTTGCTTATTTAATCATACGAGATAAGGTTCGTTACGTATCATTAGGATAGAGCATCGACTTTCAACATGAAATTAGAAGGGGGTGATAATCAAACAGAAGGGAAATAATGACGGGTTATTAGGCATGAGGCTGCTCGATTAAGTCAGCAGCTTCGATTCCTCCTGCAAACTAAAGCAGGAGGAGGAGTCATTCAACTGGATAAGTTGAATGAGGGGAACTTTTATTTTAAAAAACCTGAAAGAAGGAGGAAAATGAATTTAAAAAGAATATCACTTGCGTGTGCAGCGATGCTATTCCTTGCTTCCTTTTCATTTGGCCAGGCTAGAGACGTAGGCACGTATGTAGGAACTGTCTATGATACAGAAGGGATAACTCTGCCTGGGGCGACCTTGACGGCTAAGAATGTGGAGACAGGCCTGACGCGGACAGTTATTACAAACGAACGGGGACAGTATCGTCTAGAAAGGCTTCCTCGAGGATTTTATATCATTACCGTTTCCTTACCTGGTTTTAAGACTAGTGAAAGGGGAGGATTGGAGCTATGGGCTGGAGCAGAATTAAGAGTTGACTTTACTTTGGAAGTGGGGGCAATCGAAGAAAAAATTACAGTTATTGCAGTATCTCCCATAGTCGAGACAACCAGGACTCAGGTCTCAACAATTGTTACAGAAAGAGAAATGTTAAGTTATCCTCAGGGCAACAGGAATTTCTTGTCCTTGATGGCCTACGCTCCAGGAACTCTTCCTGGTGCTGGCAGGTCAGGCTATGCTATTAACGGCATGAGGGGTTCTTCTAACAACTTTATGATTGACGGAATAGACAACAACGACCAGGGCACTGCATCAGATGATGTTACCACTCTGCCACCCGAAGCCATACAGGAGTTCAGGCTCATCGCCAATAATTTCTCAGCTGAGTATGGAAGGAACGCGGGTGGAGTTATCAATGCCGTGATGAAGTCAGGGACCAATGAACTCCACGGAAGCGGCTGGGTATTTCATCGAGGAGACAGTGCTGCGTTCCAGAGTGCAGATCCGTACACTCACGACAGGCCTCCTTACAAGAGATGGATGTATGGAGGAACACTGGGAGGCCCTATAATCAGGGATAAGACCTTTTTCTTTGCTAGTTTTGAGGGTACCTGGCAAAAAGAGGAAGCACGGACGCCTTATCTTTGGTGGACTCAAGAGGCTATCGCCAAGGCACCAGCAGGAAGTGCTGCCCGATACTTCTTTGACACGTACGGTGCTGGATATCCAACGCCAGGCGCACCTTACTATGACATCGATGATGATGGTTCAATTGATGCAGGAGAGTATGTCTGGGACGGAACATCAATTTACAAGGGTTATAAGTTTGCTCTCAAGATCGACCATATCATGGGCGAGAGGGACAGATTGGCTTTCCGCTGGCTGTATAATTACTACTCAGAGGTAGAAGATTTTGCTAATGTTCCTGGATTTGAGAGAGATCTTCCCTGGTACTACCATACAGGAGGATTGACCTGGCTTCACCTTTTCAGCCCCACCATGTATAATGAATTAAGAGTCGGCTACCACAGGGACTATGCCAACTGGGAAAGAGTTGCTCCTGAAATTCCTAATTTGGGAGGTTATACCGTATTTAACGATGGTGTCCATGCGATTGGCGACTGGCCAAACATGCCGCAGAAGTTTGTAAATAACACCTTTCAATTGGTCGATGTTTTGAACTTCCAGCTGGGCAATCACAGCGTTAAAGTCGGTGGTGAAATTAGATACTGGACCTCCGATTCCATATTTGATGCTATGGTGGATGGATACTACCAGTTTGATACCTCCTTAGACTTCCTTTACGACCTAGGATCTTATTTCTTGTATATAGGTGCCGATCCGCCCGATCCACCTGCAGATAATCCCTATGCAGCTGGTCCTGCCACTGATCCGTGGGGCCGAGGAGACACATCGAGAAAATGGAAAGGAATCGAAGGAGGATTATTTATTCAGGATGACTGGAGAATAACCGACAGACTCACCATATCAGCCGGACTCAGATGGGAGTATTTTGGTGTACCTAAGGAGTGGTCTGGAAAGGGTATCAACATGCCTGCTTTTGGAACTGAGCAAGGTTTTCTCAACACTGTGGCTGGAAATATAGACATAACTGAAGGAGTATACAACAGAGAGGGTCTCCAATATGCCATCTGGGATGGACGCGAGAAGCTGGGTAAGGGATTGTGGAATGAGTATTACGGAGCCTTTGCTCCTAAATTCAGTTTTGCCTATGACCTCACTGGAGACGGAAAGACTTCTCTCCGAGGAGGAGTTGCTATTGCTTATGACAGGACATTCAACAATACTTATGAGAATGACCGGTTTAATTATCCTGATTTCACTTTCGTTTCATTCTTTTCCCCTACCTCAGCGATATCGCCCACAATTCCAGCCAGTATCCCCATGGCGCTCATTTCCAGATACCGAGTTGCTTTGAGATGGATGACGCCTGACATGAAGCCTCAAAGGGCTTACAACTGGATGATTGGATTTCAGAGAGAGATTGCTCCGAATGTAGGTATTGAAATAAACTACACGGGTTCCCATGGCGCAAACCTTGGCTCAATCCAGCGTCCCAACAGATTTACCGGTGATGGATTGGATGGAACATATGATGGTCTCAATCCTTACGGTGCGATCAGAGATCTGAATGTGAGAGAGCAGACACTGAGGTCGAATTACCATTCTTTTCAAGTTGTTATAACAAAGAGATTTTCCAACGGATGGTCCTGGTACTCAGCTTATACCTTTGGTTTTGCCAAAGATCAGAACTCTGACTATTTTGGTGACAACACAACCATGGAGGCTGTTGACCATTGGAGGCTTGATGATGAGTACGGATATGCTCAATTTGACCGCAGGCACCGTTTGGTCGGTGGTTTTGTCTGGGATATTCCCTGGTTCAAAGGATCTGAAAATTGGTTCGTTAAAAATGTTGTTGCCGGATGGCAGCTTTCTGCAAACTTCCACTATACATCCGGCGAGCCCTTTAGCGTCGGCATGTTTTCCTTGGCCAATGACTGGAACCTTGATGGCAACGACTATGAAAGACCCATCTGGGATCCCAGCAATACTGGGGCAGATTACAGAGACATTCTCGTGTGGGATGGAGTAACACCCGGTCTAGATACGAGCCTGTTTGGTGTGCCCGACCCCCCCATCGCTGTCGACGATGCAGAATATTACCAACAGAATTTTGTTGATAGAAACGCCTTCAGATGGTTTCCGGAATACAACATCAACATCGCTCTTCAGAAATATTTCACCGTTCCTATTGGCGGAAGAGACGTGACCATTCAAGTGATTGGAGAAATCTTCAACCTGTTCAAGAATACTTTCTGGGATGTGCCCTATACCAGCATGACACACAGCCGCTATGGAACGACTGTAGATAAGGACGGAGTAAGGAGACTTCAACTTTCTATGAGGATTATGTTCTAGAGATTACAAGTAGGTGCCGAAGTTCAGAGCCCTGAATCGCCCCAGCGATTCAGGGCTCTTTTTTTGCACAGCTAAAAAAGTTATTGAATGCTACTTACAAATTCCAAACATAAGGGGGTTGAATTTCCTTTAAAAAAATAAATTTTAGACGAGTGCAAAAACACGCTGGGGAGGAACTTTTGACTTGTTGATATTTATATTATAAATTTAAAATAAGTTTTTTAAAAAGGGGAGATATGTCGCAAAAAAAAAGAAGAAGAGCAAAGAAGAAGAAATTAGCCTCAAAAGCCAATTTTCTAGAAAAGTATAAAGTTCTAAATAAAGAAAAGGAAAAAGAAACTTTCCCTAAAAATAAAAAAAAATTATTCCTTTATTCCATTCCCTTCCTTATTATTCTCGTGTCTGCTTTTTCATTTTTCTTTTTTAAAAAACCAAAAACTCACATAAAAAAAGATATCGATTTAAATGTTCTCCTTGTGACCTTAGATACAACCAGAGCTGATAGAATTGGTGTTTATGGCTATAGCAAGGCTAAAACGCCAAATTTAGATTCTTTAGCTTTAAACGGAGTAAGATTTTCAAATGCCTATTGCCAGGTTCCTCTTACACTTCCTTCTCATACTTCAATCTTAACAGGAACATACCCGATTTATCACCATGTCCATAACAATGGTTTTTATTATCTCAGTCCTGATCTTTTAACACTAGCCGAGATATTGAAAGAAAGAGGATTTAAAACGGCAGCTTTTGTCAGTTCCTTCACTGTGGACTCACGTTTTGGGATCGATCAAGGCTTTGATTTTTATGATGATAAACTTTCTGAAGAGGAAATGCTGAAAACCTTTAGATCTGAGAGAAAGGCTGAGAGGGTTTATGATTCTTTTTCTCAATGGATTAATGAAAATTATAGAAGTAAGTTCTTCTGTTGGGTTCATTTTTTTGATCCCCATATGCCTTATAATCCTCCATCGCCTTACAAAGAGGAATTTCCAAGTAATCCCTATGACGGAGAAATTGCCTACATGGATTTTTATATTGGCGAAGTCATTGAAAAACTTAAAGAAAAAAATATGCTTGAGAAAACATTAATCATCCTCGCTGGAGACCATGGAGAGGCTTTCGGAGAAAAGGGTGAGGTTGATCACGGACTTTTCCTTTATAATTCAACCATGAAGGTTCCGCTCATCTTCTATGCTGAGAATTATCTTCCCAGAGGAAGAGTTGTCAATTACTCGGTAAGGCTGATTGATATCATGCCTTCAATTTTAGAAATGCTTAGGACTAAAATTCCTGAAGAAAATCAGGGCGTAAGTCTTATTCCATTTATAGAAGGAAGAGAGAAAGAAGATCTTCCTTCTTATATTGAAACAGTTTCTCCTAGAGAGAATTATGGCTGGGCTGAACTTGCTGGCCTGATTGACGAAGGTTGGAAGTACATTCAGGCTCCAAAATCTGAATTGTACAACCTAAGGGCAGATCCTGAAGAAGAGAATAATGTCGCTAATAACGAGAAGAAAATTGCCAATTCTATGAAAGAAAAACTGACAAGAGTGATTAAAGAATATACATCTGAACTGGAGGGTGGGGAAAAACGGTTAACTCTTGAGGAGCAGGAAAGATTGAGGTCTTTGGGGTATATAGGAGGGGAATTGCCAGCTACGAGATCCGGAATTTCCTTGCCTGATCCAAAAGATAAATTGGATGAGTTTCGTTCTCTCTATCAGGCCAGAATGCTTGAGTACGAAGAAGATTTTCAAGGAGCGGCTAATCTTTTTAGAAAAGTCCTCCGCTTAAATCCTGACGTTCCATGGAATTATATAAATTTAGCTTTAGTCTTTATAAAAATGAAAAAAATTGAGGAAGCTGTCAATACTTTAAAACAGGGACTAAAAAGAATTCCTGATTCTCTTGTTCTGCTCTCCAGACTAGGTCATTTCTATATGAGGGCGGGGAAATATAACGAAGCTCTTAAAACAAGTCAGGCTGCTTTAAAGATTGATCCTCAATATCTTGATGCACTGGTTATTTCAGGATGGGTAATGGATATCCAGGGAAAATGGGAGGAGTCATTACAATTTTTTAAAAAGGCTTTAGAAGTTGAGCCTGAAAATAAGCTTGTTCAGATAAAATATGCCTATGCCTTAGGCGCTATTGGTAAAGGAGAAGAGGCCCTCAAGATCTATAACGGACTGAAGAAAGAATACCCCAATGATTACAGAATCTATTCTGATCTTGGTATTGTTTACAATTCCTTAGGAAACTATGAAATGGCTCTTGAGAATTTAAAAAGAGCAGTGGAACTGAAACCTTCTCCTGATTCGTATTTAAATTACTCTGCCATCTTAGAAAGGGTTGGAAATTTAAAGGCGGCCATTCATTATTTAAAACTCTATTTAGCAAATACTCCAGAAGGGGATACCCCTAGAAAAATAAAGGCCAGAGAAGCATTAGCTCAGTGGGAAAGAAAATTAAAATAAAAAATATTTGCATCCAAGAAGAGCTCACTTTATGCCCTCAGGGAAGGGATGATAGAATTTATTCACTTTTGATAAGAAAAAGAAATTTATTTATTTTCTAAGAAGGAACTTTTAATGAAAAAATACTTTCTTTTTTTTCTTACTTTTTTATTTTTCATGAGCAGTTTTTTCTTGCTTTTTGCCAGAGAAGAAGACTTGAAAGAGATAACCGTCGTTGTCACTGATAAAAGGGGAAACTTTATAGAAGGATTAAGAAAATATGATTTTGAGATTTATGAGAATAAGAAAATGAGAAATATTGTGGATTTTTATCTAAGGGAGGTCATTGATGGTAGATTAACCATTAAACATGAGAACGGCGAGGCGGAATGGAAGCCGAGGGAATTTCTCATCATATTTGATCAAACTTCAGCAGATTATTTTTCTCTTCAAAATATAAAAATACCAATAAATAATTTTCTCAAAAAATATTTTACTAGAGAAGATAACATTTACTTTTTTATGGGTAGATTTCTTATTGCCTGGCAAGGGGGAAGGTTACTTCGCTTCGGTCAAAAAGAGTTTCCTTTAGGAGAGAGCGATTCAAGCTACAAAATGATCTCAGAAATGATTGAGGAGGCCCTATCTACGGGAAGATATTTAGAAATTCCTGAAACACGTATAAAAGAATGGCATCCAAGAGAAAAACCTGAAGAATATTTATCCGATTTTGAAATCAACTACAAGAAATTCGCTGCTTTTAATTTATTAGACAGATTAAAAGCTGTCGCTCTTGCAGCAGAGAAAATAAAGGGCGAAAAGATAGCCCTTTTAATATCTAAAAGTCCGCAGCAGGTTGGCTACTCTCCTATTATGTCAGAGAAGAAAGGCCCAACTTCTTATATCACGGGGGGATTCTTCAGAGGTAAGGTTATTGATGATAGAAAGAGTGTCCTGCCAAGTGTTAGTCGTCCATCTTCTTTGGGAGAATTGTTCAGTCATTCCAATACAACAATTTATTCTGTTATTTTAGAACCCAGAAGATTAGAGACTCCTCAATTAGAGAGCACAGATATATTCAAAAACACTTTTTGGGAGAAGGAGAGCGCCGATTCTTCGGGAGCTCAAGATTTTCCAAAAGATTATTTAAGCTCTGTCAAAAACTCTTATCAAGACCTTATGAGAAGTTTATCAAAGGAAACAGGCGGAATAGCCATAACTCGTGTAAAAAATATAGAGGAAAGCTTAAGACAAATAGGGCGGGATATAAATAAGTCTTACCTGCTCTCTTATTCATCAGCCACTAATGGCATGGACGGAAAGTTTAGAAAGATAAAAGTTAAGGTTAAAAGAAAAGGTATAAAAGTCAGATATCGAAAGGGGTATTATGCCATAGATGAGGAACGAGAAGAGCTAAAACAACTGGTTGAATCTTTAGAAAAAAAGACGAGCAGCAATAAGCTTATTACTTTTATCAGGAGCAGGGCAATTCCTTTAGAAAATAACAAGTATTATCTTCTGATAAAAATAGAGCCGAAGGGTTTGATTTTAAACGATATTGTTGTGGCGGAGAGTGAAATTATTAAGGGCAGCTTAATCGGCCAGGTGCGCATCTATTTCCGATTAGAAAATGAAGAGGGGAAGGCAAGAGACATGTTGGATAAAAGATTCGATTTTAAAGTCAACGAGAGCGAGCTAGACATTAGACCGGCCATATATTTTGGGCAAGAGCTCGAAAAAGGAAAATATCGAGTCAGAATAGCATTGAAGGATAAAATTGGTGAAGAAGTTACAACCCATGAAAAGATTATTGAAATTGAAGATACAGAGGGTAAGAGAAAAAAAAGAGGGGGATTGGACAATTTATTTTTTGTGAAGGAGATTGCTTTAATAAAAGAGTTAAATGAGATAAAAGAACTATTTGTCTATAAAGATGAAAAAATATACCCAAGATTGGATAATGAGTTTAAACCAGATGAAAACCTATCCCTTTATTTTGAAATGAATTCAAAAGACGAAGAAGGAATCGATTTGTATTTTCAAATAATGAGGAATGAGCAGCTCTTTAAAACTTATAAAATGTCCTCGCCTTTAAAAACAGAGATCAATCCTTTCCTAATAAACATTCCCTTGAATGATTTTCCTTTTGGAGAATATATCCTTCAAATCACTGCTATCGAGAGAGGAAAGAGAAAGCACTATATTGCACGGAAAGATTTTAAGGTAGTCCTTTAAAGGCGCGCAAAGATGAAAAAAATAATTGGCTTGTTTGTTTTCTTTATTATTTTGTACTCCTGTGCTTCCACTGGAATAGAAAGAAAAAAAAAGATGGATAAATATGATTATTGGTTTAATGAAGAAATCGCATTATTGACTATTCCCGAAGAAGAAAACGAATTTTTAAAGCTGACAAAAGATGAGGAGAAAGATAGATTTATCGAAATTTTCTGGGCAAAGAGAGATCCATCGCCTAGTACTGAAGAAAATGAGTTTAAAGATGAATGGTATCAGAGATTGGAACACGTAAATAAAACATTTACTCGTGGGCCGAATAAAGGATGGCGTTCGGATATGGGTAAAGTATATTTATATTTTGGGGAGCCGTGGCGCATAACAGCCACACCGCCAATAAAGAGAAACGAAGCAATGGCAGGACATCAACAGGACATAGGTGATCAAATTTGGACTTATAAACCAAAGCTCCGTTTAGGTCTTACCTACTACTTTGAGGTCATCTTCACCGAGTATCAGTGGGGCTATGATTTATCAGATGCTACTCCTCAAATAATCCGCCGTGCCCTTGAAATCTATCCAAATTCAGTCATTGTCAATCCAGATATAAAAGATTTATCTTGACAAAGATTTTTTCTTAATGAAAACTCCCCCAACAAAAAAAGAAGATTAATAAAAGATTTTATGGCCAAAAGACCATGAAGATATTTTTTTCAGATTTATCTGTTTAATCTGATTGATACTCAGCTAGTATTCTGCTATGATTATTATTCAGCCGTTTTAGGAGGTAATGATGAAAAAGGCCATCGGCATTCTAACCATGTTAATCTTATTATCACCATCTGCGACGACTGGAGCAGCAAAGAAAAAGAAGATGGATAAATATGAACACTGGTTAAAAGAGGAGATAGCCTTGCTGATTACCAAAGAAGAAAAAGCTGAATTCATGAAACTCAAGACCGATGAGGAAAAAGATAGATTCATCGAGGTTTTTTGGGCAAGGAGAGACCCATCACCGGGAACAAAAGAGAATGATTTTAAGGACATATGGTATGAGAGGTTGGAATATGTGAATAAAACGTTCACTCGTGGTAGCAAAAAGAGCTGGCATTCTGATATGGGGAGAGTTCATATGTTCTTTGGGCCACCATCTCAAACAACAGCCCAGGCCCCGAAGACAAGAACGGAACCCATGGGGGGAACTCAACAGGAGCCAGCCTCACAAATTTGGATCTATCAACCGATGCCAGATTTAGGTCTTACCACCTCTTTTAGAGTCATCTTCAGAGAATATCAGTATGGTTATGACATGAATCATCAGACTTCACAGAGTATCCGCCGAGCCTTGGAGATTTTTCCCAAGGTCGTTATTTTCAATCCTGAAATAAAAGGATTACCTCGATATAGGTTCTCTTTGGATGCAGATTCTTTTGAAGGGAAGCTGATAAATGAATTCATCACAACGGGAAAAGAGTTCAAGGACATATCGTTAGAGTGGAAACCTATTTTTACTCGGGCTTCAAATGGAGACTCCTATATTTTTTTCTTAATTCAAATTGATCCTCAAGAATTGGATAGAAAGAAGTTTAAAGAAATGACCTTTTTTGGAAAGATAAAAGGAGAAGGAGAAGCTGAGGAAGATTTTTTGCAATCAATTAAGACAAGAAAAGATACAAAAAGCAAATTGTTTGCTGTGTTCGGGCTCGCAGTTAAACCCAGTAAATCCATCCTGTATTTGGGTGCAAGAGGAAATGATAAAAAGACCTATTCTTTATTGAAGTCTGATTTGGATGTCCCCAATTTCTGGAATGATGAATTAGGGACAAGTAGTTTGATTTTGTCTCATGAGGTGGTGACAGCCAGCAAAGAAGAAAGCGAAGATGAATTCAATCCCTTTAGAGTTGGTCAATTTAAAGCGACACCTCGGTGGGGCAACATTTTTGAGCCAAGTGAGTTCTTAAATGTTCTGTTTCATATTTATAACGCTAAATTAGTAAACGATACTACTTCTTTGAAGGTTGAGTATTTCATAGAAACTGAAGAAGTAACTTATAAATTGAATCCACAGGAAATTAAAGAAAAAGTTGAAGCTGGGAAAACTATAGTTGGAGGAACTCAAGTTCCTTTATCTTCCCTAAAGCCTGGCAACTATATGCTTAAAATTAAGATTACGGATATGAACGCGAACAAATCGGTAGAAAGAGAAGCAGGATTTATCGTAGAGTAAAAGGATAAGGGTACAAATAAACAGCCTCCAAGTTCTCAACGCTAAAGGTCATCCTCTCGTGCTTAGATCTTAATTTTAGCCTGGCTAGCTTCAGGAAAGGAAGTAACTGAATGAAAAGAATTTACTATGGAGTGTTAGTCTTATTTGTCTTAACATTAATTGTGAGTTGCAGTGCATACAGATTGAAAAATCTGTATGGGGAAGAGAGGAAATTTGGGGCCTTTGCTTTTATCAAAGAAAACGATGATATGGCTGTTGTGGTTGATATTGAGTTAACAAAACGGCGCAAGAGTGAAAATTATTTTCCACTAGGGGTGAAGATAGCAAATAAGAACATTTTCAGTTTGACTTTGGATAGAGACAGTTTGATTTTGGTTGATGAGAATGATGATATTTATTATATGCCCGGTATTGTAGAGCTCCAGATGTATTATAATAAACTGGCTCCAGATCATAAATTTAAGAGCCAAATAGGTTTATTAGGTGATAAACTATTAACGAGTTTTTCTTACTACAGAAAGGCCGAGAGTAATTTTTTCCCTCAAACACAGGGGGCTGCTAGGGTACTTGATAAGGTTTTTATACAAAATAAAGGGTATATGGAGGATTTGATTTATTTTCCGATGCCTCCTGGTGGGATAGATGGGAAAGTCTTCAAATTGCGGGTTGAAGCTTTTGAACTCGAGATTCCTTTTGAAATCCGTTTCAAAGTTGATTAAATAAAGGGGAAAAAAATAAAGAGTATTAAGCCTCTTGAGCATCTATAAAAACATATTAAATAGACTAAGTTCGTAATCTTAACACGCGAATAACTTCCTCGATTGCTAACCCTCACGTTCTTTAAACCAAAAGGTTTGAATCGATTTGCAGTTTGATATTTACTACCTCATCTGTGCCCCTGGAATTAGCTAAAGAAATGTAAAGTGAAAGAGAAAAGAGAGATGAAAGAGATTCTGAATTGAGTCTCTTTTGTTGCCTTTCTCCAAATTGTGATTCTTGCTCGTTATATAAGTCTAAGTAGAGGAGCGAGGAACGTTACTCCCACCCAGATGATTATGATTCCGGCAATATTCATCCAG
>JABAOF010016363.1_pt2 | contig 15624 bp, 13 predicted proteins | sample 7062171 | NCBI WGS metagenome assembly JABAOF01 (sample SAMN14538628, study PRJNA623070) | marine sediment metagenome | biome: marine biome [ENVO:00000428]; feature: marine pelagic biome [ENVO:01000023]; material: deep marine sediment [ENVO:00002113] | place: India: Gulf of Khambhat ...
GGCTTTTGAATTTGATTTATCTAACAAAGACGGAATGGAATCAAAAGATTCTTGCTGAAAGAGGCATTATTTTTAAAAAAATCCGATATTTTTATAAAAATTAATTTTAAACCTGGTAACAAAAAGGAAGAATATGTAAAATAAGCTGAACCATTTTTATAGATAGATTCTATACACATAAAATGTATGGGAAAAAAGCCCTGCTTGTTCTCGAAAACGGGACTTATTTTGTCGGTGAATCCATAGGGTATGAAGGGGAGGCCAAAGGGGAAATCGTGTTCAACACCTCGATGACAGGTTATCAGGAAATTTTGACTGATCCTTCCTACAAGGGCCAGATTGTGACCATGACCTATCCTCTTATAGGAAATTATGGCTGCAATTTTGAAGATGTGGAATCGTGGAAACCTTGGGTCGAAGGCTTTGTTGTCAAAGAGATGGCTTTATGGCCTTCAAACTGGCGAAAAAAAGAGTCTTTACTCGACTATCTCAAAAAAAATAAAATCGTAGCCATCCAAGGAATCGATACAAGAAAATTAACCAAAATGATTCGTTCTGCAGGCGCTCAAAACGCCCTGATCACAACGGATGAGGAAGACATCCGTAAGCTTGTCTCCAGGGTTAAAAAGATTCCCTCAATAGTCGGTCGTGATCTAGTCAAAGATGTCACTACTTCCAAGTCATATAGATGGAAAGATAATATCTATGTATGGGTAAAAGGCTACCCTAAGCAAAAAAGCTTTAAATATTTTGTCGTTGCCTATGATTTCGGAATCAAAAGAAACATTTTAAGAAACTTAGCCTCACATAACGTTGATGTCTATGTTGTTCCAGCTCAAACTCCCTGGACAGAAATCATCAAAATGAAACCCGACGGTGTTTTTCTCTCCAATGGCCCTGGAGACCCTGAGCCGATCTCTTATGCAATCGAAAATATCAAAAATTTCATCGGGAAAATTCCTCTTTTTGGCATATGCCTGGGCCATCAGCTTCTGGGCCTCGCCTTGGGAGGAAAGACGTTCAAGCTGAAATTCGGACATCATGGTGGTAATCATCCTGTTAAGAATCTTGATACTGGCGCCATCGAAATCACCTGCCAGAATCATGGATTTGCCGTCGATATCGAATCTCTCCAAGGAAAAGCCAGCTTAACCCATATCAACCTCAACGACATGACATCAGAAGGATTCGCTTTGAAGGAAAAACATCTTTTTTCTGTCCAGTATCATCCTGAAAGTTCCCCAGGCCCGATGGACTCAAATTATCTATTTGGCGATTTTGTCAAAATGATGGATGATTTTAAGGGAAAATAGGATGCCACGGCGTCAAGATATCGAATCCATTCTGATTATAGGTTCTGGTCCTATAATCATCGGGCAAGCCTCTGAATTCGATTATTCAGGAACCCAAGCCCTCAAAGCTCTGAAGGAAGAAAAATATAAGATTATCCTGGTCAACTCCAATCCAGCCACGATCATGACTGACCCTGAATTTGCAGACCGCACTTATCTTGAGCCTTTAACAGTGGAGTATCTGGAAAGAATCATCAAGAAAGAAAGACCTGACGCGCTTCTGGCTACGCTTGGGGGGCAGAAAGCTCTGAATCTAGCCCTTGATTTGCATGAGAAAAAGATTCTGGCAAAACATGGAATTCAGCTAATCGGAGTTAATGCAGATTCCATTAAAAAAGCGGAAGATAGGATGCTCTTCCGCCAAGCCATGGAAAAAATTGCCCTCGAAGTCCCTCCATCTGGTTACGCTTCCAACTTGATGGAAGCAGTAGAGATTGTGAAACGGATTGGATTCCCGGTAGTCGTCCGGCCTTCATTCACGTTAGGCGGAACAGGAGGAAATATCCTTAAAAATTGGGACGATTTCTATAAATATATTCCTCTGGGTTTGGCTATCAGCCCTGTATCTAGAGTTCTTATCGAAAAATCTATCATCGGCTGGAAGGAATTCGAGTTGGAAGTCATGAGGGATAAAAAAGATAACGTGGATATTATATGTTCTATTGAAAATTTTGACCCGATGGGAGTCCACACCGGAGATTCGATCACAGTCGCCCCTGCTCAGACTTTGACGGATAAGGAATATCAGAGATTAAGGAATGCCGCGATAGCCATCATGAGAGAAATAGGAGTCGAAACTGGAGGGTCTAACATTCAGTTTGCCGTAAATCCTTCCAATGGAAGGATGATGGTCATCGAGATGAATCCTCGAGTTTCACGCTCTTCTGCACTTGCATCAAAGGCGACTGGATTTCCTATTGCCAAAATGGCGGCTAAATTGGCTGTAGGATACACCTTAGATGAAATCTTAAACGACATCACTAAAAAGACTCCTGCCTGTTTTGAGCCAGCCATTGATTATGTTGTAGTCAAGATACCAAGATTTGCTTTTGAAAAATTTCCAGAAGAAGAACCAGCTCTCACAACACAGATGAAATCAGTCGGGGAGACGATGGCCATCGGTCGAACATTCAAAGAAGCCCTTCAGAAAGCCATCCGTTCTATGGAGATTGATTCATGGGGTTTTGAAGAGAAGGACGCGCCTGTAACCCAAAAAAGCATAGAAAATGGCCTTTCTCGGCCAAACTCTGAGCGCCTATGGTTCATCGCCGAAGCCATAAGACAGGGCCTTCCTCTTGAAAAAATAAGCAAACTCACTCAAATCGATCCTTTTTTCATCTACAACATAAAAGAGATTGTTGATTTTGAAAGCTCACTGAAATCTCTGGGGAATGGTTCTCTAGATGGTAATCTTCTTAGAAGAGCCAAGGAACTCGGGTTTTCGGATAGAAGAATTGCAGATCTTGTAAACTCAAACGAAGCAGAGATAAAAGAAATGAGAGAAAGAGAAAAAGTGCTGCCGGTTTGGAAAGTGGTGGATACTTGTGCGGGAGAGTTCGAATCAGAAACACCCTATTTCTATTCCACTTACGAAGAAGAAGATGAAGCTGATGAAATCTCTCAGAGAAAAGCGATCATTCTTGGCTCAGGCCCCAACCGAATTGGACAGGGAATCGAGTTTGATTATTGCTGCGTGCATGGTGTTCTGGGCTTGAGAGAGCTGGGCTATAAAGCCATCATGATCAACTCCAACCCTGAAACTGTCTCCACCGATTATGACATTTCTGATCGACTTTACTTCGACCCTGTCACTTTGGAAGACGTGCTCTCTATCTATCAAAAAGAAAAACCAGAAGGGATTATCGTCCAGTTTGGAGGGCAGACTCCTCTTAAAATAGCAGTAGGACTATGGAAGAATAAGGCAAAAATTCTGGGAACGAGCTCTTATGCCATCGATCAGACAGAAGACAGAGAGAAATTTGACCACTTTTTAAAAAAGTTGAATCTGAGGCGTCCAAGAAACGGCATGACTAAAGATTATAGAGAGGCTTTGGAAATCGCCGAAAAAATAGGATATCCCGTGCTCGTCCGGCCTTCTTATGTCCTCGGGGGACGGGCGATGAGGGTCATCCACGATAAGGAGGAATTGGAAAAGTACATCAAATCTATCCAGAAGTACTGTGCCGAATACCCTATTCTCATCGATGAATTTCTTGAAAATGCCATAGAGCTGGATGTAGATCTTCTCTGCGACGGCGAGGATGTCTACATCGGCGGAATCCTTGAGCATATACAAGAAGCGGGCATCCATTCGGGTGATGCATCTATGGTCATTCCGCCTTATTTTCTTCCTGATAGCGTTACAGAAGAAGTGAAGCGTCAAGTGACTCTTATGGCCAGAGAGCTTAAGATTGTGGGTCTTATGAACGTTCAAGTTGCTGTTAAAGGAACAAAAATCTATATCCTGGAAGTCAATCCAAGAGCCTCACGGACTGTTCCTTTTATTTCCAAAGCCACTGGAGTTCCCTTAGCAAAGATTGCCATAAGGCTCATCATGGGTGAAAAATTGAGAAATATCAATATCAAGCCTACCTCTACAGATCTCTATGCGGTGAAAGAAGCCGTTTTTTCTTTTGACAAATTCCTGGAAGTAGATCCCATCCTTGGGCCTGAGATGCGCTCCACCGGAGAATCTATAGGAATCGATCGATACTTTCCCCTTGCATTTCTCAAGGCAGAGGAAGGAGCCGGATTTTCTTTGCCCATGAAAGGGAAGGTCTTTATCAGCTTTAACGACGAGGATAAGCCCAAAGTCGTTCCTCTTGTGGAAAAACTGGCTCAATTGGGTTTTAAGCTGATCGCAACAGAAGGAACGAGCCAATATCTTACAAGACACGGTTTTGCAGTGGATACCATCGGCAAGCTTTATAAGGGGAAGAAAAATATCCTCGATGATATTAAAGAGGGAAAGGTGAGGATGATATTCAACACTCCTGCGGGAGGGCACGAAAGAAAGGACGCTCAAATGATCAGGAAAGTGGCATTCTCCTATCGCATACCCTGTTTCACGACAATTCCTTCAGCAAGCGCTGCCATAAAAGCTATCGAGATGAAGAAAAAAATCTCATCCTCATTGCTTTGTCTTCAAGATATTCACCCAGAATAAAATGTGGTCAGGATTACTTTTTCCAAGATAATTTGTTAACAACTGCAATATATCTTCATTCAATGACTGCAAACCATACAAGGAGAAAAAAATGATTATCGCAGAATTTGCTATTTTCCCGACAAGCGAAGGTGCATCTGTAAGTCAATATGTCAAAGAGGCTGTAAAAGTCATTGAAGATTCTGGTTTAAAGTGCGAGACAGGCGGAATGTCGACGACAATCGAATCTCCTGATTTGCCCACTCTCTTCCAGGTGATCGAAAAGACTCATAAAGCTATAGTGGATATGGGAGCCAAAAGAATTCACATCGACCTTCGCATTGATCATCGATTGGATAAAGAGGCCTCTGTCGAATCAAAACTAAAAGCCATCGGCAAAAAATAACAAAGAATATCCAATTCCCATTATTTATATAGACAAAATAAGATTTATTTTATATCATTAATGTTCAATAAAACTCACTCTCGAGTTAATCTAAACTTTTCAATAGGGAGGTTTTCCGATGAAAAAGAAAATGGGGTTGCTTTTTATCTTGCTCTTTTTATTTTTCCAGGCACCAAAGGCTTTTTCTCATTGTGAAGTGCCTTGTGGGATATATGATGACCAGATGCGATTCGCTATGATTAAAGAGCATATCACGACCATCGAAAAGGCGATGGCGCAGATTGAAGAACTCTCTGCCCAGAACTCTTCAAACATGAACCAGATCGTGCGCTGGGTTGTAAACAAGGAAAAACATGCTGAGGAAATTCAACACATCGTCTCCCAGTATTTCTTGACACAACGGATAAAGCCTTCTGTAAAGGAAGAGACAAAAGCGAACGAGATATATTTCCAAAAAATCGCTCTCTGCCATGAGATCTTGATCTACGCCATGAAGGCCAAACAGACCACAGATCCTTCTCATCTGGAAAAATTAAAGTCTCTCTTGCAGAAATTCGAGGGAGTCTATTTTCCGAAGGAAAAGAACTGAAATTGAAGAGATTGACGATCTAAGTAAAGTGCTTTAAGGCAATAATAAATCTAAATTATTCTCGACAAACCGCTTTTGCTGCTGATCCTGTCAACATTTCTAAGGGCTCTGGCATTTCTGCCCTCTTCAATCTAAAGCCTTGTCTATCACTCCCCCACCGATGACAACATCTCCATCGTAAAAAACTACGGATTGACCTGGAGTTATGGCCCTCTGGGGTTTTTCGAATTCAACCTCTGCCCTTCCTGAATTCAAAGGAGTAAGGATGGCTTTTGCCTCCTGATGCTTATACCTGATTTTCGCTTTTACAGCGAGAATTCTCTCAGGTCTCTTCAGAGATATGAAATGAACTTGTGATGCCTTAAGTCTCCTTTTATAAAGCTTTTCGTTGGGCCCTACAACAACTGTATTTTTATCAGGTTGAATTTTAATCACATACAGCGGATGGGGTGCAGAAATGCCCATGCCCCTCCGCTGGCCGATTGTATAGTAAGCGATTCCTTTATGTTGACCTAAAACTCTATTTTCTAGGTCTACGATAGGCCCAGGACGCAACGCTTCAGGGACTCTTTTCCGAAGAAATTCAGCATAATCACGATCAGGGACAAAACAGATTTCCTGGCTCTCTGGCCTCTGCGAAACCGGAAGGCTAAATTTTTGAGCCATTTGCCTTACTTCTTCCTTGGTGTAATGGCCTATGGGCATCAGAGTCCATGAAAGTTGTTTCTGGGTAAAAGGATAAAGAAAATAAGACTGATCTTTCTGTTTGTCCTTGCCTTTTTTAAGAAGATATCGTTCTGATTCAGAATCATACAGGACTCGAGCATGATGTCCGGTGGCCAAATAATCGGCTTTCAGCTTCCTCGTTCTTTCCATAAGGTTTTCAAATTTAATGAATTGATTGCACCGGATACAGGGGTTAGGTGTTCGCCCTTGAGAGTATTCTTTACAAAAATCAGCTATCACTTTTCTTTCAAAATCTTCCCTTAAATCAGCAACATAATGGGAAATTCCCAAAATGGCCGAAACGCGGTGGGCATCCTCGACCGCCATCCAACCACAACAACTCCTCAAATTCTCTGATTTACAGCGATCTTTGGCTAAAGAAAACAGATTCATCGTCACCCCCATGACCTCATATCCCTGTTCTTTAAGGATAGCTGCCGCCACAGAGGAGTCCACTCCCCCGCTCATGGCCACCACAACTTTCTTTTTTGTNNAGCATCTTTTTTCCCGTGATTGGGGAAAATATATAATGCATCTATCTAATGTAGAGGCGATTTCTGTCCATTTGAAGCCTTTGGTGAGTGGTGGGGTCGGCGAGGATGGACGGAAATCGGCGTTGTTTGAGATGACTTCCCTCATTTTTAGGCATAACGGAAAAAAAGATGCCCACAGTTTGTTTTTTTTCGTTGAAAAGAATATTTTGATGCTATAAGCTTTCTTTTGCCTTTGCGGGAAGCAAATAGAATAAAGCTTCTATTTCAATAAAGGAGCTGAGAAAATATGCGCAAAAAAAAATATCTCAATGATATTTTAGAAGGGATAGGAAACACTCCTATTGTCAAATTGAATAGAATAGCCAAAGGACTTAAAGCGGATATATTCGCTAAGCTCGAGTTTTTAAATCCTATGGGGAGTGTCAAGGATAGAATCGCCAAATATATGATTGAAAAAGCCGAAAAAGAAGGCAGGATAAAGCCAGGGGACACGATTGTGGACAATTCCTCTGGTAATACGGCACTTGCTCTAGCTATGGTTTGCGCTCTTAAAGGATATCACTTAAAAATAGTTGTTCGAGACAATCTCAGCTCTGAAAAAATCAAGTTTCTCAAAGCCCTCAATGTTGAACTTGTCATGGTCGATCACACTCTTCCCCCCGAATCTCCTAACAGTTATAACAATATTGCACCTAGAATTGCCAAGGAAACACCCAATGGATATTATTTCGACCAACATAACAATCGAGAAAATAACGAGACACACTATAAAACCACTGGACCTGAAATATGGAAACAGATGAAAAAGAAAATTGATTATTTTGTTGCAGGAATAGGGACGGGGGGAACTTTGTGTGGCACGGCAAAATTCTTGAAAGAAAAAGACCCAAAAATAAAGGCCATAGGAGTTGATCCAGCAGGCTCAGTTTTCTTTGATTATTTCCACTCAAAAAAACTCATAAATCCTTTTCCTTATCTCCTTGAAGGCATAGGGGATGAGTTCCTCATCGGCTGTGTCGACTTCAGCTTGATAGATGACATATACCAGGTCAAAGATAAAGACGCTTTTCGAATGGCAAAGGAATTGGCGAATAAAGAAAGCATTTTTGCTGGAGGCTCGAGCGGAGCTGCGATTTGGGCCTGTCTGAAGCTTGCACGAAAAATCAACAAATCAGTTCGTATTGTCACAATTCTTGCAGACTCAGCCACCCGCTATTTGAGCACCCTCTATGATGAGAACTGGCTGAGAGATAAAGAGATGCTCTGATTTTTTTAAAACTAAAAATAAATCCTTCCTTGAAAAAAAGAAAAAGTAAGTCTGTTAGATCAAGCTGCAAAAAAAAATCCCTCTGACTCCGAAGAACCAGAGGGATAATTTTTTCTGTCTCGAGTGTTTACTTTTTGACTTCTTCTTTCTTGACTTCTTCTTTCTCCATTCCCTTTTTACAAGCAGCAGCTTTCTTTTTACACATTTCTTTCATCTTGACTGCCATTTCCTGTAATTTTTTCACAGTTTCTGCATCTTTTGAAGTAACCTTCACAGCAATTCCATCTTCAAGATTTTCGACATTCATTTCAACATCCTCGCAGCTCATCATGCTCATCATTGCGCAGCATTTCCCTTTCTCGGCTTCCTTGTGCATTTTCATATGTTTGTGCATATGCTCCATCGGCATCTTTTTCTTCTCTAAATTCATTCCGCATTTTGAGCATTTGCCGGGTTTGTCTGACTTCACTTCTGGATGCATAGGGCAAGTGTAAACTTCCTTCATCTCAGCTTTCTTTTCAATGGACTTTTCAGGATTCTTTATGAATGCTTCTTTACATTTCTCGCAACAAAAGTAGTAAGTTTTGCCTTTGTATTCGTAGGTAACCTTTGCCTCTGACTTCTTGATCTCCTTTCCGCATACAGGACAAGTGACTGTTTCTTCGGTTTGCTGCAGAGCAACACCTGATAAAACAACAATGAAAGAAAGAGCTACTAGCAGAGCTAAAATTTTTGAACGGTTAATCATTCTTGAACCTCCTTAAATTTTAAATTTTATTCTTACTTATATGATAAACATTGTCAAGACTTTTCATGCTCATTTCAATGTTTCTGATGATTATATTATCAGCTTTCTTTTTTTAAAATATCTTCAGAGTATTTCTTAACAACTCGTTCGATCACTTCAGATTTTGATAATCCCTGATTGACTAATTCTTGGACAAACATCTTTATTTCTTTCGAACCTCTTGGCTCTTCACATGTACAAGGCAGAAGTTCCATTTTGCAGCCACACAGGATGGTTGAATATTTTTTTTTGAATCTTCATTATTTTGCCTTATTTTCTCTTATTTTTTCTCTTTTTAAACGGGCTTGAAGAATCCAGGTAAAAATAACAGGAACGAGCAAAAGATTTAATATGGTCGCTGTGACCATTCCTCCCACAGTCGGAGTCGCAATAGGCTTCATGATTTCTGAACCCGCTCCTGTGCTGATCATAATCGGAATCAGAGCCAGAATGGTTGTGGCCGTTGTCATGATGATAGGCCTGACTCTCAGCAGTGCGGCCTTAACGACATTATCTACGACATCCTTACCCTTGCGAGAATACTCAACCAAGAAATCCATCATCACCACACCAGCCTCCACTGCCACTCCAAAGAGAGCGATGTAGCCGACCCAGACGGCGGTACTAAACTTGAATCCGAGAATAAACTGAAGCCAGATGCCTCCAACAAAGGCAAAAGGCAGCGAAAATATCAAGATTAAAGCTGCTGAGAACCTTTTGAATTTCATGTAGAGCAAAAGAAAGATGATAAAAATACAGATGGGAACCACCATCATCAATCGCTTGCGGGCTTGCATCTCGTATTCGTACTGGCCACTCCAGGAGATATAGTAACCTGAAGGAAGATCTAATTTCTCTCTCACAATCTTTTGAGCCTGATTCACAAAATCCACAACACCCACCTCATCGGTATTGACATCGACAAAAACCCTCACATAAGGCAAAGTGTTCTCTCCAGATATCTTGGCAGGACCTGGTATTTTTTTTATCNNTCCACAGTCGTGGTGATGTTCATCCCGCCTACTGCGGTCATGATCAAATGCTGGATGTCCCCCACTTTTACACCGTATCGTGCTGCTTCCTCCCTATCTATCTCGATTTCTATGTAAGGCTTGTTACCGATTCTTTCAGCATAGGGATTCCTTGAGCCAGGGATTTCTCTTAAGATATTTTCAACCTGTATGCCTATCTCCTCAATCTTGCCCAAATCATCTCCAAAGACTTTCACCCCAATAGGCGTTTGAATTCCTGTGGCCAGCATATCAATCCGGTTCCGAATGGGCTGAGTCCAGATATTGCTCACTCCAGGAATTCTCAAGGCATTATCCATCTCATTTATTAAATCCTGGCGGGTCATTCCCTTTCGCCAGAGCTTTTTCGGCTTCAACCTGATTATGGTCTCGATCATTCCAACTGGAGCAGGATCTGTAGGCGTTTCTGCTCTTCCTAGCTTCCCAACAACCTGTTCGACTTCAGGAAGAGATTTTAGAATCTTATCCTGTTTTTCCATAACATCCATGACTTGGGTAAGAGAGGCTCCGGGAAGAAGGACAGGCATGAAAAGCAAGTCCCCTTCATTCAAAGGTGGCATAAACTCGCTTTTTATTCTAGAAAGAGGAAAAAAACTCACCACGAGAATAATGATGGCAATCAGCAGAACAATGATTTTATGTTTTAGGGAAAAACGAAGCACGGGCTCGTAAAGGCGCATCAAGATGCGAGTCAATATATTCTTTTCAGGGAGACGCATTTTCCCTCTTAACAAAAGTGCAGAAACAACAGGCACAAGGGTTATGGCTAAAACCGCCGAGCCAAACATGGCAAAAGTCTTGGTAAAGGCTAAAGGAGAAAAGAGTTTGCCTGATTGACCTCTTAAAGAAAAAACAGGAACAAAGGCAATGACGATGATAAGTATCGCAAAAAAGATAGCCGGCCCGACTTCTTTGGCCGCCGAGATCAGAGTGCTCAATCGTCTTTCACGGGATGCCGCAAGGTGGCGTGATATGTTTTCGGTCATCACAATGCCAGCATCGACCATAACGCCAATGGAAATAGCAATCCCTCCCAGAGACATGATATTTGATGGAATTTTAAGATAATACATGATGAGGAAGGAAATCAGGACTCCTACCGGAAGAACGATAGAAACGATAAGACTGCTTCGAAAATGGCCTAAAAACAGGAGAATAATGATAACGGCGACAATAATCTCTTCTAACAAGGTTTTCTTCAGATTATCCGTGGCGCGGTTGATGAGTTGCGTGCGGTCATAGAAAGGCACGACATGCACACCGGGTGGAAGGCCTGGTGTGATTTCCTCAATTTTCGCTTTTACTCCTTGTATGACCATTAATGGATTCTCACCATATCTCATCAACACCACGCCTCCTGTGACCTCAGCTCCTTCCTTGTCTAAGGCGCCTCGCCTGAAATCAGGACCAAGTGTCACCTGTCCTACATTTTTGACATAAACAGGAACCCCCAGGTGAGATCCGATGACAATGTTTTCGATATCCTCAACGGATTTGATGAAGCCAAGTCCTCGGACGATAAACTCCGAACCGCTTTCTTCTATAACCTTTGCGCCAACATCAACATTGCTTGCTCGAACAGCGTTGAACATGCTGTGGAGATTGACGTTTAGAGCGAGAAGCTTGTTTGGATCGACATCTATCTGGTACTGTTTGACAAAGCCTCCCACGCTGGCCACCTCAGAGACTCCGTCGACGGAATTGAGCTGGTAACGGATATACCAATCATGGAGAGAACGTAATTCGGCTAAATTATAATCAGAAAACACAAGCTCTCTGCCACCCTCTTGACATTTGCCAGGTTTATCATATCTTTCTTTGGGATGATCGGGACAAAAATAACCGTTCTCGACCGTATACCAGAATATCTGTCCCAGGGCTGTGGCATCAGGCCCTAATTGCGGAATGACTCCTTCAGGAAGATCCTTCTGGGCTAAATTCAGTCTTTCTAAAATTCTTGTCCTCGACCAGTAAAAATCTACGTCTTCTTTAAAAATAACATTCACCATGCCAAAAGAGAACATGGAATTGGAACGGATCACCTTCATTCCCGGAATTCCCATAAGGTTTATAGTTAATGGGTAGATCACTTGATCTTCGATATCCTTTGGGCTTCTTCCAGGCCAATCGACGAATACGATCTGCTGGTTTTCACCGATATCAGGGATGGCATCGATGGGCGTTTTGTTGAGGGCCCAATAGCCCCAGCCGATAATCAGCACAAAAAAGGCTATAATCAGAAATTTATTCCGAAGAGAATATTCTATGAGTTTATTGATCATCGCAATCTCCTAAAATTCCAACCAATGTCGTTTTCTTAACAGTTCCTTTATTCCTAATGGATATGCTTTGTTGGAGGGGTCTTTTCTTTCTCTTTTCTCTCTAAAGCTCCACCGTAGATAGCTTCAGCTTGCCCCGTAATCTGGCTCTGGGAATCAATCAAGAAATTGGCTTGAGTGACAACTCTCATTCCTACTGATAGGCCTGCCTTTATGGCATAAAATTTATGCTTCGTTCCGTTGATATCGGCCGTCGCTTCAGGCCCAATCTCCACTACCTTAGCCTCATAAGTTCCCTTTTCTTTTTCGACATAAACAAGCTTCCTTGCTCCTGTATCGAGGACAGAATTTTTAGGAACGGCCAGAATCGCTCCCGAAGGAGCGCTTTTTTTCTTCACTAGATACATCCCACAAATTGGACAATCCCCGGGATTTTCAGAAACGACTTCAGGATGCATCGTACAGGTATAGAACACTTTTTCCGGGGCATGGACGCCCTCATGAATATCGGTATTAATGTAGACATTGCCATACATTCCAGGCTTCAATCTTGATCGAGGATTCGGCACATCTATTCTTACTTTTACAGAGCGTGTCTTCGGGTTTAAGTAAGGATCGATGAAAGATATCGTTCCCCCAAACTTTTCACCAGGGTAAGTGGCTGTCGTGATTTCAACTGTCTGCCTTTTATTGACCCAAGCCATCTCATACTCATAAATATCGGCTCGAACCCAAAGATTAGAAAGGTCGGCTATCTGGTACAAATTTTCGCCTTCTTTCACATATTTTCCTTCAAAGGCATTCTTGTGGATAACCGTTCCTCCTATCGGCGCATATATGGTCATATGTGTGCTGGCTTCCCTTCTCTTCTCTAACTCTTCTATCTGTTTCTCGCTAACTCCCCATAGAAGAAGCCTTCTTTTAGAAGCTTCCACGAGGGCCATGGCTCCCTTTATCGTCTCCTCATGTTGACTTCCTTTAACTCTTTCTAAAGTCTCAACGGCCAGGAGATATTCTTCTTGAGTGGTCAATAGCTCAGGACTGTATATCCAAACCAGCGGATCTCCCTTTTTGACTTCAACACCTGTAAAATCGACAAAAAGCTTGTCAATACGGCCAGGAATCCAAGCGGCCACGTAGGCCACCCTTCTTTCATCATAATCCATCTGACCCACCGTATATATTTCTTTGAAGAGAGGACGGAATTGAACTTCTTCTGTTTTGACGCTGGCCAGGGCTTGCGCTCTAGGAGTCAATTTGACAAGAGCCTCTATTTTTTCGTGCTCTTTATGCTCTCCTGCCTCCATTTCCATTTCTTCTTCCTTATAAACTGGAACAAGCCCCATGTTGCAGATGGGACAATTCTTGTTTCCCTTTTCGTAATCTTCAGGGCTCACTCTCACCGAAGGATGCATCCCGCAGGTGTAATAAAGGATCTCTCTTTCAGCCGTTTTCTTCTGGGCAACAACCTGAGTCTCGGCTATCTCTTCTTTGCCTTTTCTAAAAGGCACTAATATCAAAATGATGGCTACAATAACAACGACAATCCCAATGAATAAAAATTTTGTGTATTTTTTCATTTTAATTACCTCCTATCTTTTTATAATCAAATTTATTCTTATGTTTTTCCCTCTTATACTATTTGCCTAAAACGGCTCTAGGCTCTGAGAAATGAATTTTAACTTCATTCTCATTCTTAGCTAAGCTCTCTTCCATCATGAGATCTTTCCCGACAACTCTTTCCAATCGAGCTAAACTCTTTCCAAAATCTGCTATAGACTTATGATATCCTGTCTTTATCATTAAGACCATCCTCTCGCTGTCTAGCAAATTGAGAAAATCGACCTTTCCTGCTAAATAGCCAACTTCTGAAGCTTTGAAGGCCTGCTCTGCCTGGGGCAAAAGAGAGTACTTGTAAAGATTTATCTGTTCTTCATCTGTTTTTACCTCATGATACAGCTCATTGACACTGGAAAGAGTCTTATTTTTTATGTCTGTATGCTTTTCTTGGCTCGCTTTTAGCTGCAAGGCCGCTTCTGCTTCTGCTGCACGAAGCTTCTTCCTCCAGATGGGAATGTTTATGCCTATAGATCCCATCCAGGCGTTTCGACCATCTTTTGGGTGAGTGGTCGTTCCCCCACCAATATCTATATAATCAAACATAATTCTAAAATCAGGATAATAATTCTTCTTCGTCAATTTCAAACTTACCTGATTTTTTTCGATAAGATTCTCTGCTTTCTTCAACTCCGGTCTTCTCTCCTGAGCCAGCTGATAGAGTCTTTCGATCTCTATCTCGAAAGGAGAAGTTCTCGGCTCTTCAACCTCCCCAAAGGAAGAATCTGGGGGCCGGTTTAAAAGAGAGTTGAGTTTTGTAACCACGGCTTGCCTTCCCTGTTTGAGACGTAAGATTTTATCTTCCACTTTTGACACTTCTAACTGAATCTTAAGAACATCCTGTTGATTGGCTTTGCCTGTCTCGTATTTTTTTTGAGCTATTCTGGCCAGCCGCTTGAGAACTTCCTTCTCCTCTTGGCTAATTCTGATAACCTTATCAAACCAATAGAGAGAGAAGTACGCTTCTTTCACATTGAGACTAACATCTGCCTTTACTTTATTATACTGCTCCTCAATAACAGATGCTCCATGTTGAGCAATTTTCCCTTTGAGTGAAAGTTTGCCGAAAAATGGTATCTGTTGCGATAGCGAGAGCTTATTCCGTTGAGGACCGAGCCTTGTTTCAACACTCGATCCAAAGCGAGCATAGCCTATCATAGGATCAGGCAGAGATTTGGCTTGAGGTATCTTCTCCAGGGCAGCCTGCCATTCGCCATAAGCCGCTTTAACTTGGGGATTATTATCCAGCGCTTCCAGGATAATTTCAGAAAGGATGACTCTTTTCTCACCCTTTTCCTCTGAAAAACTCAGATTTGATCCTAATAGGAGAACCGCAATTAAAACGATAAAAAGAATTTTTTTCATTTTTCCCCTTCCTTTACAGATTTACTTGGCGAAACTGCATAGAGCATCTATAAGCTCATCTATTTTCTCGCCCCATGGGCCGGCCTGAAGAGAATCTTTAACACAAGTCTCAAGATGATTTTTCACAATGACAAGGCTAACCATATAAACTGCCTTTCTAGCAGCTTCGACTTGAAGAATGATATCAAAACAATGTCGATCATTTTCTATCATTTTTTGAATGCCTCTAACCTGCCCTTCTATTCTTTTCAGACGAGCTAAAGCATCGATCTTTACACTTTCTTTTATCATTTTTTCTTTTTACAAGTACTATATTATATATTATTGCAAAGTATTATCATATTTATTCTATAGGAACCCTAATATTTATAAAAAATTAAGATTTTAACTGACAATCAACTTCCCTCTCATCATTCCCATCCCACAGGTAAACACATACTCTCCTTCTTTTTCAGGCGTAAATTCTATAGTCGTTGTTTTATATGCCGGAAGCGGCTTTCGTATATTAAAATCTCCAAAAACAATCGTATCGGAACAATCAGCTGTCTCATCCCGATAAAAATTCA
>JABAOF010002614.1_pt1 | contig 15621 bp, 10 predicted proteins | sample 7062171 | NCBI WGS metagenome assembly JABAOF01 (sample SAMN14538628, study PRJNA623070) | marine sediment metagenome | biome: marine biome [ENVO:00000428]; feature: marine pelagic biome [ENVO:01000023]; material: deep marine sediment [ENVO:00002113] | place: India: Gulf of Khambhat ...
AAAAAAGGGTGGCGAGAAGAAACTCGCCACCCTCCTAAACTGCGTTTCGAACTTGAATCAGAACATCAAGCGTATACCAACTCTTGCCTGTCTGGCTCGCGTGATTCGGTAGAGATCGTGTCCATCCGTAGACGTCCAATAATCTGGATCACCTGGTAACTGCCAGTCATAGCCGATTCTTGTTCCCCAGGAGGTGATGGTATCGTCATTGAACACGTTAAAGACATCAACCATCAAGCCTAGGCGGAACTTCTCAGCAAATACGAACGTCTTCTCCAGTCTTATATCAAGAATTTTCTCAATCGGATAATGGTTGGAACCGCGCGGTTCAGTAAAGAAAGTCACTCTTCCATGGGCAAGTCTTGAAGTTCGAAATCGTCTTGTCCAGGCATCACCCGTAATCGCCCGGAAATATCCTGTCAGGTAAATTCCAAAAGGAAGAACATATGTTCCCTGTAACTTGAGCATATGAGTCGGGTCGTTGGTAGAATTACCATCCGCGTTTATCCAGAAATTGGGACTTTCAACAGAACCACCCCAGCCTATATCATCGGCAAATCCGTTGTTAAGGGTTCCGTATGCTTTGCTGTAGACATAAGAGGCCAGAAGTTGCCACTTGTTTGAAAAACGCTTGTTGAACATGAACTCAAAACCCCAGTATCTGCGGTAGGGATTATTGTTACCTATCCCTGGATCACCAGTTGCGAGATTTTTGATGACGTATTCGTGTTCATCAGGATTAGTTTGCTCATAGACCGTGTAGGTCGTAGCAGGATTTTCAGGATCATTTACAACTACAGGGGACCAAATCGCTGCGTTGTCTATCGGGCCCCATTGGTTTTTCCAATCACGGTAAATGTAAGTCACTGAGAAAGATGCGTCTCTGAAAAGCTCCCTTTCAATACTGGCTGTAAACTGATTCATGTAAGGATGCTTGATATCAGGATCCAAAGTATAGAGTGACTCGGGCACAATCCTGAACCATTCAACCCATGTTGAAGTTGGTGGCACATAGTAATAGCCAACATAATCAGAGAAAGCAGAATCTGGGTTTAAACGATCATGAAAACTGGAAAGCATGGCTTCTGTGAACTGGCCGAAGTGACCTTTTAGGATTGTGGATTTGTCGCCGAGAATATCATAGGTGAAACCTATTCGGGGAGCAATCCGGGTGTTGGTGTAAACTGCGCCACTTACATTTTTTATGGTTCCCCTCAAATGGCTGAGGCGTAGGCCAACGTTGACATTCAAGCGGTCTGTTACTTTCCATGAATCTTGAACAAACTCTTCGATTCTCGTATAGCGTGTGTTTAGATCGTAGCCTTCGTATTGATAGGCAAGGTAAGGTCCGTTATAAGTGTAGCCATAGGGGCCAACTCCGAAGTAATCTATATAGTACCAGTTATTGGGACCTGTATAGCCGGATCTGCTCCTTACTTTTCCGTACTCGAATTCCACTCCGAATTTAAAATCATGATTGCCTTGGATGAAATCTTCGGCATAATGAGTTATGTTGACATTGGCCTGGTATCTGGCTCTGTCAGCAAGATAGAACCAGCCTGAGCTATCAGTTTTTCTAATATCCACACCGGGGGTAACATCGTAATGAGCACTTATATCACGTCCAACTTCAGGTTCCAGGTAGTAATACCCGACAAAGAAAGCTGCTTTCAAGTCAAGAAACGTCTTAGGTGTTATGATTTGTGTCAGGCTGAAGTTTCCTACATTATCTGGTGACTCCTGGTTTACACATGCTTCTGGCGAAACATTAGCACCTGATCCTCGGTTTATGCCATCATAGGCATCGTACTCATAGAACGTCATGATGCTAGTCGATGGCGTCAATTGGGCATTAATCTTCGCGAAGAATCTTGGCATCTTGTAATCAACTGGTTCGGGAAAGCCGGTAACATAATTTTTGCGGCGAAAGTAGTGAGCTCCAAGGTAAAACCAAACCTTATCTTTCTTGATAGGTCCGCCCAAATGAGCACCAATTTCCCATAGTGAGCGTGCTGGCGATGAGAGATCAGGAAAATCATCAATGTAAGCTTGATTGTTCTCTGTTCCCCATAATCCTTTAGGCTTATCTTCCAATTTGCCCTGGAAATCGCCTTCGAAATGTCCGGAAAACTCATTTCCTCCAGATTTGGTAACCAGATTGAAAATAATGCCGGTAAAATTTCCGTATTCAGCGGCAGCTCCTACTCCCATAATCTTGGCTTCCTCGATAATATGGGGATCCATAAAAACCCAGGCTGAACCTGCCTCCGGATCAGAGACATCAACTCCATCCATTTGCCAAGCAATTCCAGTATTGTCAGATGCACCATAAGCAACATCATCATTGACTCCTGGAGCTAGATTGAGAATATCCATGGCGAAATTGCTGAAGGGGATGTTTCTCAAAAGGTCATCACCCAGACTCACCGAAGCAGTCTCGCTTGATTTTATATCAACCGTGGGCGATTCCGCGATGACTGTAACTTCTTCTTCGATAGCGGCAAGCCTCATGGTGAAGTCAAGGGTTAATCTGACCGTGGTTGAGACTCTGATATTCTCGCGGCGAACTTTTGTAAATCCTGAAAGCTCGGCCGTAACTACATAATCACCTGGGGGGAGAGCAGGGAATCGAAACGAGCCATCCGCTCCGGTTACCACTGTTCGAACACCCATTAATTGAGGGCTTGACAGCGTTATCGTAACACCGGGAAGCACAGCGCCGTCTTCATCCATCGCTGTTCCGACAATAGCACCTGTGTCTTTGGACTGAGAATAAACTAGGGGTGCAGCTATGAGGAGTAGGGCTAAAAGAGATGCGAGAGGTTTGAATTTCATTCTTTTCTCCTTTTTTTTATTTTGTCTTTTTTCTCCCAATATTCTTTTCACCTTTTTTTCTATATCTCTCTTCGATTATCACCTCCCTAAAAATGAAGTCCAGCAACGATAAATTGCCTATGGTATCTTATACTATATTTTTTATTTATAATAAAGTACAATATATTAAATATTATTTTATAAGCGAATTTTATGCCAATTTTTTATATATCGATATTTCTTTTTTTATCAGTAAGATACGTTTTTCTGTTCTTGAAAAAGAGCGCATGATTAGTCCAAATATTTGGATTCTCCAAATATTTGAATCTATCTTCCTCACTTTTTATTTTTTATTCATAAACAAATAAAATAAATTCAAAATCTTTTTAGCTTTTCTTTATTTTTCAGCCGTCAATGAGCCTTCAGCTTCTTTGGCATAGCAGTCATCGACAGTAAGAAATTTGAAACTCTTTCGTGCTTATGATATTTTTAAATAGGAGAGAAGAGTTTAAGCATGAAGAAGAATTTTATTTTCTTTTTTGTTTTCCTCCTGATTGCTCCGCATCTTACACCTGAAGAAAAACTCCTGCCCGAGCATAAAAACTGGCTGGAGCTTGTGGATCCTATTATCACCAAAACAGAAAAAGAGGTTTTTCTAAAACTGAAGACAATCCAGGAAAGAAACAAATTCATTCAGCTTTTTTGGAAAAGACATGACACTCTGCCTGAAACAAACGAAAATGAATTTTTCAAGGAGTACATGAAGCGAGTCAGTTTTGCTGATCTCAATTTTGGCCGTGGAACTTCAAAAAAGGGCAGCCAGACCGAAAGAGGACATTTTTATCTTCTTCTTGGTCCACCTCTTGAAAGGCACATTTATGCAACAAGCTCAGAGCTTTGGCCCCTTGAACTTTGGTATTACAGGGGAGAGCAAGAGTATGGACTCCCTCCCTATTTTTATCTTATCTTCTATCAGCCTCGAGGATTGGGTGAGTATCGTCTTTATTATCCGGGGGTAGAAGGGCCGGAAAACCTGGTCATACCCTCAGGGTCCGAAGCATTGACTCGAGCAACTGCCTACAAGGCAATGAAGCAATTATCAGGAGAACTAGCCAGTGCATCTCTCTCTTACCTTCCAGGAGAATCAACCTTTGGGATGGGTTCCGCGTCATCAAATATTATTATTTCCAACGCTTATTCTCTGGCAGAGAAGAAATTCTCTGATGCCTATGCTCGCTCCTTTTTATACTACAAGGACCAAATTGATGTAGACTACACTCATAATTTTGTTCAGAGTAGCTCCAAGGCTAAGGTCTTCAAGAACGGGGATCAATTTTATATCCACTGGACTCTGGAGCCAAAAAAGATCAATTTCGCAGCTTACCAAGGAAAATATTATTCTACTTTTCAGCTCAATCAAAGGATTGAAGATATCCAGGGAAACCTTGTCCTTGAAAAAGAAGATGAGATTCCAATCCAGATTACCCCGGAACAATACAAGCAGCATGAGCGTCAGCTTTTCGCTCTTCAAGACATACTACCGGTCATCTCAGGGAATCTTAAGCTCTTTTTCTTGCTAAAAAGTAAAACAGCAAAAGATTTCACCTCATTCGAAACTAAGGTCTTCGTTCCTCAAGAGGGAAGTGGCCCTTTTCTCAGCAACTTGTTACTTTATCACTCTTCAGAAGAACTTAAAGAAGGGGAGAAAAGAAAGCTTAAAGCATTTGCCTTTGGCGGAAAACAATATGTTATCAACGCCCAGAACAATTTCCTTCCTCAAGAGGAAATAGGCCTGTACTGCCAGGTTTATAACTTGGAGGAAAAAAGTAATAAGTCACTCTTAGTCGAGATACTTCCGATGAATGTTGAGACACCTGTCCAAAGCTATAAAAAATCTCTGACTGAAGTTCTAGCTCCTGATAGCAATGGAATAGATTTTGGCTCTTTTTCTCCTTCCTCTCTAAAGCCCGGATACTACAGACTCCAGGTATCTCTCCTTGATGAAGAGGGAGAGAAGCTTCTGACAGAAAGAGAAAATTTCATTCTCCTTTCCCAGTCCTATCCTATTATCCCCTGGATCTATTCTAAGATGCATACGTTTCCCGGCTCAGAACAATTATTTACGTTAGCTTCTCAGTATTTCATGACCAACAACTACCAGCGTGCTCGCAGCTTGCTCGAGCAAGCTCTCAAAATGAGGAATGAACCAAAAACCAGGCTTTTATTGGCAAAATCGCTTTATGCCCTCAAACAGTTTAAAGATTCTCTTGCAATTGTCTTCCCCGTCTATCATGCTACTCAGAACAGAGAAGCAGCTAAAATTATTGCTGTAAACTATGCAGGTCTTGGAGACTGGTCCACGGCTCTTGTCTATTTAGAAAAGCTTATGGAGCAGGCAGCAGAAATTAGCGTCCTGAACCTGGCTGCTGAATGCTATTTAAATTTAAACCAGCCTGAGAAAGCGCTGCCTCTTCTCCAAAAATCTCTAGAGCTGAATCCCGATCAGGCGAAAATCAAAGAGCTTGAGGAAAAAACAAAAAAACATCTGGAAAACAAGCAAGATATTTCATGAATTGATAATTAATAAAAAAGCTAATAATACAAAGAGCGATATAAGACAATTAGGGAGAAAGCCATGCTAAGAAAATCAATAATTTTATCCTGCTTAATTTGTTTGCTGTTGCCAAATCTCTGGCCTTCAGTCCAAGGGAAGATTGAAGGAACCGTCACTGATAGCAACGGCAATCCTCTGGAGAAAGTGTTAATCACGATTACTTCGCTAAAGGCCTCCGAAGGCCATATTAACATCAAAACAGATAAAAAAGGTAAATTTGTGCAGGTCGGACTCTGGCCTGGACGTTATCAGGTGAGCCTTAAAAAATCAGGCTATACCCCTGTTTCTTACGAAGTAAGGGTTAGGATTGCAGAAGCTACAAAATTGGTGGTCAAAATGGTAAAAGCTGAGGAAGCCATAGAGCGAAGCCTCTCCCAGGCAGACAGATTATTTCTTAAAGGATACAAGCTTTATGAACAAGGCAAATATGAGGAAGCAGCTTCGGCTTATGAGGAGGCAACAAAACTAAGCTCAACTCAGTGGGGTTACTTCTTTAACCTGGGCTTGGCTTATAAAAAACTTAACAAGACAGAAGAAGCAATGGCGTCCTTTCGGAAAGCTGTAGAACTCAATCCAGATAGCTTCAGCAGCAATAAAGAGCTGGGAGAGGTTTTAGGCAAAGGCGGAAATTACGAAGAGGCAAGAAAACATTTCCAGAGAGCAATAGAGATAAGCTCAGATGAGCCGGGTGCTTTCTATAATCTTGGAGTTTGTTTGATGAACTTGGGAGAATCCGTCGAGGCTCTGAGTGCCTTTCTGAATGCAGTGGAGATTAAGGAAGATTATGTTGAAGCCTATTACCAGATTGGAACAATTTATATCGGTCAAAACAGAACTGAAGAGGCAGTAATGAATTTAGAAAAATTCCTGGAATTGGCTCCAGAACATGAAAAAGCACCCATAGCCAAACAATTGCTTGACTATTTAAAAAAATAGGAAGGAAAAATGAAGAACAAGAAGCATGTTATATTTATCTTCGTCCTGGTATTTTTAGTCTTTCTAAATTTATCAGCTAAAAAGAAAGACAAGTTCGAGAAATGGATGGACGAAGTGAATCCTATCATAACCAACGCTGAGAAAGCAGAATTTAAAAAATTACAAAAAGAAAAAGAAAAAGAGTTTTTTATCAAGCTTTTCTGGGCAAAAAGAGATCCCACTCCTCAAACAGAAAAAAACGAGCTTCAAGAAGAATACTACAAACGCCTGAGCCATGTAAAAAAAGCTTATATTTATGGCTACAAGAAGGGAGCTGAAACGGACATGGGAAAAGCGTATCTTTATTTTGGGAAGCCCAAAGTATTTCATCAAAGCAAATCTTCTTCAAGCATTGACCAGACTCCTCCTCGAGACGACTCACCTTCCATGCACACTGAAAGAGAGCACCCTCCGCAAATGTGGCTTTATCCAACTCTACCATGGATGAATATTCCAAAAGAAGGCTTCAATCTTGTCTTCTCTCATGACGGAGTTGGGTATGTACTGGACCGCGAGAAGACAGAAACAAGAGCGATGCAAGCATTTTTTTCCTATCCAGAAAAAATCTTGTTCTTCCCAGATTTAAAAGAAATCCCTAAGCGGAGAAAAATCATAACATTCTCCCCCGAGTCATTCGAAGGAAAGCTCATTCAAGAGCTGAAGTCCGCTCAAGAGGATATTGTTCAGATTCCTTTTGAAAAAAAGACGATTTTCACCAAGGCTAAAAATAATAGCAGCTATTTAACTATTCTTCTAAAAATTGACCCGGCAGATAAGAAGGAGATAATCGAAAAAAAATTAAAATTTTTCGGCAGGGTTGAGTCAGAATCCTATTTCTATGATTTCAGCGAGGAAAAAATACCAGTAAAGGAGAAAGGCTATTTTATCTCTCAGGTCGGTCTTCCTCTCAGGCCAGGAGAATACAAACTCTATCTCGGTTTCTACTGCCCCGATAAAAACACATATTCAATAAGAGCAGACAACATTGAAGTCCCAGATTTCTGGACACAAGAGCTTGCTTTTTCGTCTTTGCTTGTTTCCTCCCAGGTTCAGGAAATGACGGCAGAGGCCAAAAAAGAAGAATTTGATGTTTTCTATCTAGGCCGCTATTCTCTACTGCCGATATATAGCCAGGAGTACACCAAAGAAGAATCTCTGAACATATTTTATTACGTTTATAATCCCGCGCTAGATGAAAATCAAAACTGTTCCCTAACGATTGAATTAGAACTTCAACTGGGTGAAAAGAAATTCAATCTGAACCCTCAACAAAGACAGAGAAAAGTGGGCGAAGAGGGAGCCATAATGGAAGGTCACCAAATTCCACTCTCTGCTCTTCCAGAATCTGGGGAATATCAGTTGACAGTGAAAGTGACTGATGAAATAGCTAAGAAAACTATCAGCAAAAAGCTGAAGTTTATTCTCCTTTAATATTAAGACTCTGTATTCTTTAAAGAGTTTGGAAAGATTTCTGGAATTAGCACCCGAACACGAAAAGGTAAATATTGCCAAACACTTTCTTGAGTATTTAAAGAAAAACTGAATGAAGATAAGACTGAAAAAAACTATTCTTTTCGTACTCTTGACACTAAGCGGAATAATTTCTGCAGATTATCCAATCCCGGTTTCAAAAGAAAAACAAGCAAACTTGAATGTGCTCCTTATAACTATTGATACTATAAGACCGGATAGACTAAGCTGCTACAGCAAGAAATATTTACAGACTCCTCATATAGAAACGTTAGCTTCAAAAGGCGCACTCTTTAAAAGAGCTTTTGCTCATAATCCAACGACTCTTCCTTCTCATACAAATATCTTATTAGGAACCACTCCTCTTTATCATGGGATTCATGACAATTCAAATTTCATCGTCGCTCAAGATTTTCTTACTTTAGCCGAATATTTAAAAAGCGAAGCGTATTCCACCGGAGCTTTTGTAGGTGCCTTTCCTCTTGATTCTCGCTTTGGTTTAACTCAGGGATTTGACGTTTATGATGACTCTTATCCTTCCAAATCTTCAAATGCGTTTGCCTACACAGAAAGAATTGCTGAGAAAGTTGTTCATGAAGCTCTAACCTGGATGAAGAAACAAAATTCTCCATGGTTTTCCTGGATTCATGTCTGGGATCCTCACGCGCCCTACATGCCCCCTGAACCTTTTAAAAGCAAATTCAAGGATGAACCTTATTCAGGAGAAGTCGCTTATGTTGATTATGAATTAGGAAAATTGTTTGATTATTTAGAAAAAAATAATCTTATGGAAAATACGTTGATCATATTAACCGGAGACCACGGAGAATCTCTGGGTGACCACGGTGAATTAACACATGGCTATTTTGCTTATAACAGCACTCTCTGGATTCCTTTAATCATAGTGGGACCAGGGGTGAATTCTGGTCGAATCGATCAGTATGTAAGCCATATTGATATATTTCCGACTGTGTGCGATTTTCTGAGTATAGAAAAACCTCCTTTCCTTCAAGGATATTCCCTGCTGCCTTTGATTAAAGGACAGAAAATAAAGAAAAGGGCCATTTATTTTGAATCATTGGAGGCCTATTACAATAGTGGCTGGGCATCTCTTAAAGGATTCATAGAAGAGAAGAAAAAATTTATAGACTCCCCTATTCCTGAATTTTACAGCCTTGAAGATGACTTTGATGAAAAGATAAATCTTGTCCAGAGGACTAATTTGGAGAAATATCAGAAAAAGCTAAAAAAAATGGAAGAAGAATTTTCTTTTCCTCTTAAAGGCCATACCGTTCAAAAAATTGATCGAGAAGCTCAAGAGAAACTGAGAAGTTTAGGATACCTTGCCTCTCCGATGCCTCAGCTAAAAAAGAACTTCAGACCAGAATATGATTTAAAAACCCTTCTCCCTTTTCAGAAAAAACTGACCAGAGCGATTATGTTTTATGATGAGGGCAGAATTGAGCAAAGCATCAAATTATTGAATGAAATTACCCAGGAGAGAAAAGACTTTGCTGCCGCCTATACTCATCTTTCTCACATATATAGAAATCAAGGGCGGATAGAGAAAGCTATCCATGTAATGGATGAAGGATTTAGTAATAATCCGGACAACTATACAATCATTGCAACCTACGGTATTCTTTTGATTGAAGAGGGGAATGTGGATAAAGGTATTGCGGTTCTCCAACGAGGACTAGCATTATTAGACTTTAATCCTGAACTGTGGAATTATTTAGGGGTTGCTTATTGGAAAAAAGGGAATTATCAAAAAGCTCTTGAGCATTACAGGAAAGCCCTTTCCCTGGATAATAACGATTCTCTAATTTTTAATAACTTAGGTACGCTTTACCTCTCGATTTTTATCCGCAATAAAAAACTAGATGCTCATTCTCAATCAGTTGAATATTTTAAAAAAGCTATCGAGCTCGACCCCGATTTGGCTTCAGCATATAATGGACTAGGTGGGGCATATAAAATAATAGGAAAAATCGATGATGCCATATCCAGTTGGGAAAAGTCATTAAAATTGAACCCAAATTATGATTTTCCTGTTTATAACTTAGGAATGGCTTATTATGAAAAAGGGTATAAGGCTCAAGCCCTCAAGTATTTCAAGAAATACCTTTCACTAAAAGCTGATATCATTTCTCCTGAAGAAAAGAAAAAAATAGAAGACCTTATCCAAAAGTGCAAATTATAAAAAATTGTTCTTTTATTTTTTCAGGATATAAAAATCCCTTTTGTTTTGGTCTTTTTTAACGAGTCGGAAATCAATAATCTTATACTTTTTCTCGAATAGAGTCTTGAAAGCCTGCCTTGCTTTCATCCTCCATTCAAGGGGTATATTCCTGACTTTGCGCTCAGTGACGTCTGTCTCGCGGAGCATGAAATAAAAATCAACTGGAATTTCGACTAGAAGTAACTCATGGTCTAAATCCAGGTTTAAGTTCTTGACCACTTCAAGCTTTAAGGCTCCGCTCCGGCCTTTTATTTCTTCGATGCCAGCCTCAAGTGCAATATACCCTGAGTCAACCAAGTGCTCTAAATCGTATTCAGGCCTTTGAATATCTTTCTTTAGATCCCAGGAGACAAGAAATCTGTCGCAGGGAACATCTACTCTATTCAGGAATCCGCCAAAGTCTCCGTAGCAAGCATCCCTATATCCAACCACATCCATCCCGAAGTGATGGATATTCCGGTAGGCATTGATTCCTGATAAAGGATCATAGGTGCAGGTAACTGTATAAATCCCGAATACATCCATCAACATATCTTTCTGACACTGCTTTATTAAAACACCGAGACCAAAGTGCTGAAAGTCTGGCTTGACACCAGTATACTGAGAATAAAATTGAAGATTATCAGGGTCTCTGAAGGCAATCTTTTTATCTTTTATACCGACAAACCCGTAAGAAAAACCGATTAGATGATCCCCATCTTGCTTAAAAACTCCTTTTCTCTCTTCCTCATAGACTGCTATAAATAAGCTACTTCCGTCATACAGAAAATTCTCGCACATCATGTTTCGTTCGCCAGGTAATGTATCGTTCGGTTCGCCCCAAATCTCATTCCTCAGATCTTCATACTTTTTGTAGTCGCGGTAGTCTTTGGAATCCTCCACTTTAAATAAAAAATCCTTCCCTTTAATGGTGTGAATTTTTTCAAATTCTTTCATTTTTAACAAAGCCAGCTTCTGAAATTAAGATTATCATGATTTTATCCAAACGCTCTTTCCATTGCAAATACCTTTGGGGTCAGGTCTTGTTTTTTGCTTTTTGGGGGAAACAAAAAGGGGACAGGCTACTTTTTTCTGATAGTAATAAGATTTTTTCTAGAAATGGGGCCTGGCCCCTTTTTTATATTTGAATTCCGTTTTTTTTTAGTATATGGTAATTATCCTTATCTGAGCATATCTATCTGAATAAACTATACACTGCCTTACAGGAGAGACATAATGAGAGCCTTCACAAAAATTATCTTCATGGTTTTTGCCCTCCTAATTCCCATGCTTCTTCAAGCAGCAGAGTTTCAAGTTAAAGTCATAAAAAGCGAGGATGACCTACCTGAAAAACTCTGCAGCCACTGGGAAAAGGGAGATTTTCTTGTCTTTAACGGAAAAAACCTGGCCTTAATAGGCGGGACCAAGAGGCGTTTGAAAGACCAGACTAACTATCCAACAGGCGACGCCATGGGCAGCATCATAAGTTTTGTCCCTGCCGGGAAAAAAATTGCGAGCAACTTGAATATCGGATCACCGCTCATCAAGATAAAGATAAAAAGGCAATATATAACTTACAGCTCGATTAAACGTTTAAAAGAAAGCGGCAAAAAAGATACTCTTGCTTTTGAAGCCGCAGCTCTTTATGAAGGGAAAAAAGGAGAACAAGCCCGGATTAGGACTCTTTACCATTTTTCCGCTCTCGAAGGAAGAATTGATATCACTTCAACCATAACTAACACAGGAAAGAAAAAGTTCGAAGACATGGACTATGATCTTTATGGTTATCCATTTCATGAGTACTACTTCAGCCCCTTTGACAGAGAGGACCATCCCGACTTAAGGTTCAGAGTTTACCAGAAAAAAGGGCATTATTTAGCCTGGCTTAACATGAATCCTCTCACAGAGGAAGAAAAGCTTCTTGAAGATGAAAAAAGATCTATTCCCTTGCCAGGAACTTTAGCGCCCAAAGAAGTATTTGAAGTTCGTTACATTCTGCTGGTGGATACACAACATGAGAATCTACTCCAGAAAATTTATAAAATTTTTAACGTTGACCAAGGAGAAGCGCTCATTCATTTTGAGGATTTCAGTGGCGGGTCCATGGAAGTCGTTGTCAAAGATGCTTTTTCCTCTTCTACATTTTTCCGCTCCTTTCTGGAAAATCCCGTTTCCATAAAAATTCCCCTCCCCAAGGGAGTCTATAGGGCGAGAGCAAATTTCTTCCCGGCTGTCTGCGAAGAACCCCTAGTTGTAGGGCTGAAAGATGGAGGCTCGTGCGTTCTCAAAAATCCCGCGCAAGGGAAGGTGAAAGTAAGGATCACGGACAGAAAAGGAGAATTTGTGCCGGGCAAGGTCACTTTTATCGGTCTTTCCCCGACTAAAACTCCATATTTTAAACCCGATAATCCAATAGAAAGCGGAAGAGACTGGGAAACTTTCAAAAATTCCTGTTATCCTCAAAAAGAAGGAGAAGAAGTGAAATTGCCGACAGGAACCTATCTTATCTCTGCTTCAAGAGGACCGGAATATTCCATGGACAAAAAAGTAGTTGAGATATTGAAGGATGAACAGCAAGAATCTACCTTTCTCATAGACAGAGTATTGAAGACTCCAAATCTCATCTCAATCGACCCCCACATGCACACCCTTAACTCAGACGGCAGAGTGTGCGTTACTGAGAGAATAAAATCAGTCGTAGCCGAAGGAGTCGATGTCGCTGTGGCCACTGACCACAATTACATCACTAATTATCTTCCAACGCTTAAAAGCCTTGGCTTGAACAAATATTTAGCAGTAATCCATGGAGAGGAGGTAAGCACCAGGGGAGTAATTCACTATAACACCTATCCTTTAAAATACAGACCTGATGAGGAAAACAACGGAGCAATCTACCCAATCGCTGAGGGACCCTCCCGCCTCTTTAAAGTAAGCCGGGAAAAAAATCCTGAAGCCATACTTCAAGTGAATCACCCAAGATATGAGTCCCGAAGTAATATAGGTTATTTCGACAATTATCAACTTGACCCAGAATCCGCAGCATTTGCTCTAGAGAACTTCGATATATCCTTTGATGTACTGGAAATATTGAATGAGCCTTATTTACACCCCACAAATTCTGTTGCTATCCAAGATTGGCTTAATCTTCTGAACCGGGGTTACTATTTCCCTCTTATGGCTTCTTCTGATGTACATTCAATAGACAGAGAAGAGCCAGGCTACTGCAGAACTTATGTCATGTATGAGGGAGAAGAAGGTGATAACCTGAACTGGAAAGCCGTTGCTCTCGCCATAAAGAAAGGACGCTCCTTTGGAAGCACTGGCCCTATAGTTGATTTTAGAGTAAACGACAAATACACCTCGGGGGATTCCTTTACATCCTCGAGCGGAAAAGCTGAGGTCTGGATNNGAAAGAAAATTTACCTTCCCGGTTAAAGCTGCAAAAGAGGAAATTCTGAAATTCACAAAACAAATTAGTTTGAACCTGAACAGGGACTCCTACATGATTGTGGAGGTTTATAGCAAGAGGTCACTCTATCCTGTACATCAGCGATACTCCAGAACAGGACTCATAAAGGATGCGATCCTCCCCTACGCCATAACAAACCCGGTGTTTATCGATGTCGACGGAAACGGGAAGTTTGATCCTCCTCAGCCAGGAAAAATCAAGCTCATCTCCGAGATCCCAGATAAAAAAATGAAGCGTTATGAATAAGGGGAGTACATAATCAAAAATGAATTAAAAAATCCATAAACATCATCATTAGGAAAGGATAACACGATAATCCTCAGTTGAGTGCTAAAGTCATTTTTCCTCTACACAATTGAATGAAAAACAATAATAATCTTTCAAGCCCTTCTCCAGCAAAGCCAGGCGAAATTCGTCCTAAAGTTAAGACATTATTATTTGCTCTCCAGATTATTGTAGTTGCTGCTCTTCTTATAGTCTGGCTAAGTTCAGAATCAATTCAGAAGAGCAAAAATTTGTGGGTTCTCTTCATCTATAGTTTTCCTTCTCAATTTTTGATTCCAATTGTCCCTCACGAACCTGTTCTGCTTTATTTTGGCAAGTTTTATCCTCCTTTAACGGTTGCCTTGGTAGACATAGCTGGTACTTTGCTTACTGAAGCCCTCAACTATTCAGTATTCAAGTATATAATTGATACAAACTTTTTCCAGAAATTGCGCCACAGAAAAACTGTTACCAAAGTAGTTGACTTATTCAACCGAGCTCCTTTCGTGGCTCTTTTAGTGGCAGGGTTTACTCCCGTGCCATTCTATCCTTTCCGCTTCTTGGTTGTTATCGCGCATTACCCCATCTGGAGATACCTTCTGGCCGTCTTTCTCTCAAGAACTCCTAGGTTTTACGTGCTTGCCCTTATAGGCGCCGCAATCAAGATTCCAGATTATTTGATAATCGCAATATTTATAATGCTTATCGCCTCGGCTAATATTCCTCTTTTGAGGAAATTTTTAAAAAAAAGACAAAGAAACAAAACATATGCCTTATAAGGCTTTGGTTACCGGAGCAACTGGTTTTATCGGGAGTCATCTGGCTCAAAGTCTGGTTGAGAAAAATTGGGATGTGACCTGTCTTATAAGGTCCAAAAGCAGGACCGATTTTCTCCAAAAACTCCCTGTTCGTTTCGTCGAAGGCTCTGCGAACAATATAGGGAGTTTGGAAAAGGCTGTTAAAGGCCAGGATTATGTGTTCCATCTGGCAGGGCGAATTCGACCCACCAGCCGCGTTGATTATGATATTGCCAATTATCAATTGACCAAGAATCTAGCTCAAGCATGCCTCAGGGAAAATCGGACCCTCAAACGTTTTATCTACGTCTCTTCCATATCCGCAGCCGGTCCCTCTCTTCAAAATTCATACTCTGATGAAAACCAGACTCCCTCTCCGGTTTCAGAGTACGGCCGAACCAAACTAAAAGGCGAAGAAGCCGTTTGTGAGGTATGGAATCATGTCCCGGCCACGATTATTCGCCCTCCTAATGTTTATGGTCCAAGGCAGCAGGAAACTGAACAGCTTATAAAACTTATCAGTAAAAGGATTGTCCCCCTTCTTAAAAGAAGAAAAGAAACAACCAGCCTCATTTACATCAAAGACCTTATCCAAGGCATAGTAAAGGCAGCTCTATCACCAAAAACTAAAAGCCAGGTCTATTACTTAACAGACGGAAAAGGATATTCCTGGCGAAAAATTATCCTCACCGTAAAAAAGGTCGTTTTAGGAGAGTCCTTCTTTTTTCCTCTTCCCGAGGGATTAATTTATATAGCAGCTTGGCTCGTTGATATGCTCAAGAAGACAGGGCTTATAAAATCCTATTTCGGCAGAAAGCTCTGGCGCGCCATGACACAAACTCCTTGGCTTTTCTCTTCATCCAAAGCAGAGAAAGATTTCGGCTTCCGCGCCAGATACAGCCTGGAAAATGGAATAAAAGAAACGGTGAACCATATTCTGTAGGGGTTTGATTCATCAAACCCAAATTGATTGTAGGGATTTGACTTATTGAAGGGG
>JABAOF010002677.1_pt1 | contig 15621 bp, 14 predicted proteins | sample 7062171 | NCBI WGS metagenome assembly JABAOF01 (sample SAMN14538628, study PRJNA623070) | marine sediment metagenome | biome: marine biome [ENVO:00000428]; feature: marine pelagic biome [ENVO:01000023]; material: deep marine sediment [ENVO:00002113] | place: India: Gulf of Khambhat ...
GGGTAGATTAGGGCTTATATCCTCTCAGATTTAAGCCCACACTCTGTAGCACGCGCTACTTTCAAAAGAACTTGAAATCCGCATGCTAGTAATTATCATGAAATGACAAACATGGTATCCACGGATGTTGTAGCTAACGGGGTCAGGAACCTGATTAGCAACGTCAGTTGAGAGAATAAGTCACTCTGCTCCAGGGAAAAAAGCAGGTAGCGTATGTCCTTTCTGAGGGCGCGTTCATGTCCGACATAGGATTCCCGCTGGCTGCATTCTTCGGTTGTGACACATTTGCCAATTTGGCTGCCGGCGCTGGCAGCATGGCGGTCACGACCATGGTTATCTTTGCTCTGGCAGCTCGACGCTTAGAACGGAATTATTGGGGCAATTAATCCGCTACAGGTTAAATCCTTTCGTCCCTCTGAAAAAGCCCAAAGATGGAATATGCGCTCGAGAAGGGGCTTTCGACAAGACCCTCAAAACACGTCGCGCAATTTAAGTTGAAGAGATTTAAACCAGGAATCATGTTGAGTCAGCTTTGGTTGCTTGAGTGCTGTCGTGGAGTCCTCCATAGTCGAATTGCCAAGCTTGTCCCATTATGATAGATTCGGAAGACTAATCGGTGTCAATCGAGGATGGTATGTCTCCAGCCCCACGGTCATCACTAAGTGACGATTACGCTGTCGACCTGGCTTGTCCGATCTGCGGACAGGTGACGCTAAAAGTCACCCATGTCGAACGACTGCCCGATTTTGTCTCCTGCGGGAACTGCGAGTCCGCCTTTCTCGTTGAAGAGGGTGGCGACCGAGTAATGTTCGGAAAAATCCAAGAGGCATATCCGCAAACCCAACGGTTCGCGTTGCGCAGTTGGGCTTTCATCGAAGCTGTCGCGCGACATGCAGCCTCCGAACGACCGCCGGCCGATTCCGTACAACCGCATGAAGAAGACATTCTGGGTTCGGCCGTGGTGCCCATTCCTACAGAGCCTGATACCCCACTGCCTCCTCAACGACCGATCCCTCTCGAGCCTGAAGCAGTGCCCGAAATGGCTGAATCAACCGAACCTCCGGATGTGCCAGAGCCACCGATGCGTTTCACGCCCGATGACCTTTTGGAATTCGATGAGGCGGATGAACTCGCAGAAGCCAAGCCGTTACCTGGATTGGACGATATGCAGCTGGCCGTGGATACTGAGCCATACGAGGATTACCCGCCAGGAGCAATAGATCTCGAGGAACCGGCATGGGAAGCGCCGAGATTCGAACGAGAACTACCTGCGGAAGAGATCCCGGAGGCGCCGGCTGAAGGCCTTCCCACGCCCGTCACAACACCGCCCCTCCCAACGGAAGAAGAGGATGAGATCCCGGAATTCAAGCCACGTGAGACCGACCCTCCGCCAGGCCAACGTTACCGGGTCGTCATCCGAGGGGACAAAGTTCAATTCCCAAAACGGTCATGCGCGCACTGTATGCGGACACCTGTACGTGGTCGCTTAGCCACGGTCGGCACCTTACCCGAGGGACAGGGTATTGGACAGCGTAAAGCCACCACATTCAATCTCCCACTCTGCTCCGATTGCCGTAAACGTGCCCGACAGGCTCATGAGGAGGAGAAAAACGACCGCTTGCAAGCCTATCTGCTCTCCACCCTGTCGGCCATGGTGCTGCTCGTCGCCGCGCTTGCGTGGGGCGTCGACCTCCAGGATCAGCCCCAATCCGGCGTCCTGATCCTTGCTATCCTGGCAATTCTCGGTTTTAGCATTCCTGCCTACGTGCTGCTCGGTCGTATTCGTGCCTATCCTCCTCCTCCTGATGCCGCCTACGTTCGATCAACTCTCCTCGTCCCTGAGGACATCCAGGGATTAGAAACGGCCTTCGAATTTCGTAACCGGGGCTATGCGGCGCAATTTCACGCCGCGAACGAAGCAGCCACGCTGGGCAAGGTTTCTCCAGTCAAAGACCGTACGCTACCCGGCATTTGAGCTCCTGCGCCCTTCGCAATGTTTTTCACAATCGCTACTTCGCACACCAGGATGCCTTGATCCCAATTCCATCGAGAATGATTTATCCGTGATGTAGGTGGAGGAGTTCGTACAGCGCGAGTGACCACTGTACGAACCCCGAGAGCTTACGCCTTCGTGCTCCCCAATTCCCTTAATACTATCCCTGATCAAGTGTCGCGCTTGTTCGCGCTCCGACGTTGTGCTAAAGTCTAATGGTAAGGCATGTCGATTGATGGAGAAACAAGAATCCTCGGAAAAAGCATTACCTTGTCCGGGATGCGGCGGAGCCATGCGCTGGATGCCAGCTCTGGATGGTTCCGGTGATGTAGCGGTTTGCCCCACTTGCTCTGGCGAATCCACCCCCCTCGACAAGCAGGAACTCGAGGGAGCACCACCCACCACCAAGGGGGAAGAAACTGATCCCTCCTCACGATTCCGCAAACTTTTATCCGAAACGGGGGAGCCAGCCTCGCAAGCCGAATTACCTGAGGATATGCTCGAGGATGTACCAGAAGAGGCTCGCGAATTATTGAGTATGAAATCGGCTCCAAAACCTCACCAACCAGAGGAAGAACTGAGTGAAGATATCGCTTCCTCGCTGCGTGACCAAGGCTACGTGATCAGCCATGACGGTCACGGCGTCCGCATCAGTGGGGAGTTGAGCCGTAGTAGGGCGGATTCAACCCCCATGAGTCCATACGACATTGTACGAATCGCCGCTGACTTGGAGGGTGGGGTGCTACCACCCGAGAAACGACGCCATTGCACAAAATGCGAAGCCGTCATCCCCTTCGGCGATGACCAATGTCAAATGTGCGGCGAACCGGCCCCCAGCGATCCCGAACAGAAGGAATAGTTCGCCACCCTTCCTATTAGCATTCATCCAAAAGATCTCTTGTGTTTTCACGTAAAGACGCCCTGGTGTCTCTACACATGCATCTATCGCATTAATACACTGAAGATCATCCAGATTGAAAAGATCGGCTCTTTGATACCACGAATTTGCAGACCCGTCCCATTCGCGTGACAGTATCACGAACGGACTTATCTTGGCACGGGAAGCTCTCTGTTATAATAGTGAGTTGCGATCGTCTTTAGAACAAGTGTACGAAAAGGGGATCGGTCATATGTCACAAGATTCAATTCTGATCGTTGGCGCGCGCGAGCACAATCTGAAGAATCTGACCGTCGAAATCCCTCGCGATAAGCTGGTTGTCATCTCTGGAATCTCGGGGTCGGGGAAATCGTCGCTGGCCTTCGATACCATTTTCGCCGAGGGGCAACGACGCTATGTCGAATCATTATCCGCATACGCTCGACAGTTCCTTGGGCAGCTCGACAAACCGGATGTTGACTACATCGAGGGACTATCACCGGCCGTTTCGATCGACCAACGCGGCGTATCTCATAATCCCCGCTCGACCGTGGGAACAGTCACAGAAGTCTACGACTATCTGCGCTTGTTGTTCGCCCGTGCGGGTCTACCCCATTGCCCGATTTGCGGTCGTGAAGTACGGCAGCAATCTGCACAGGAGATCGTCGACGCCATCGAGACTCTTCCCGATGACACCCGCATACTCATCCTGGCACCGTTAGTTCGCGGCCGGAAAGGCACCCACCAGGCGGTCTTCGAGGAAGTGCGTCGTTCCGGGTTCGTGCGCGTAAGGGTGGACGGAGAAGTACACTCTGTGGAGGATGAGATCGAGCTCGATCGATACAAGAATCACGACATCGAGGTCGTTGTCGATCGACTGATCGTCCGCCCCTCTTCAGACGAAGACGCTGAAGCCTTCCGCTCTCGCCTGACAGATTCAGTCGAGACGGCCCTACAATGGGGCAACGGCACGCTGCTGGTTGCCGATTTGAGCGACGATCCACCGACCCTCCTCCCCTTCTCCGAACACCTGGCTTGTCCCGAACATGGTACGACATTAGCCGAGATCGAGCCGCGCACATTTTCCTTCAACACACCGCACGGTGCTTGCCCGGAATGCCAGGGTTTGGGCATTAAACTGGAGATCGATCCCGACCGAGTCATCCCCGACCGAACGATCTCGATCGCCGAGGGCGCAGTCGTCGCGCTGGAGTGGTCGAACCAGAGCCGGGAGCGACGCGGTTACTACTGGCAGATGGTCGAGGCCGTCGCCGAGCATCATGGCATCGATCTCGACGCTCCAGTCAGCGATCTAGCCCAGAAGAAGCTGGATTTAGTCCTCTACGGAACCAAGAACGAGCAGGTGCCTGTGAGATACACAAGTCGCGAGGGCCGTGAGGCAACATTCCGCACTGCCTTCGAAGGTGTTATCGGCAACCTGGAGAGACGCTATCAGGAGACACAGTCTGACTTCGTGCGCAATAAAATTCAGGAGTTTATGACCGAACGTCCTTGCCCGGCTTGCAAGGGAAAACGCCTGCGTCCAGAAGCCCTATCCGTCCTTCTCGACGATGTTAACATCGTAGCCGTCACCCGTTGGCCGGTCCAACGAACCCAAAAATGGGTGCGCAAGCTACAGGCACAAGACAGCCCACTTTCTTCCCGACAACGAAAAATCGCCGATCGGGTGTTGAAAGAGATCGCAGATCGTCTTGGGTTTCTCGTGGACGTGGGCCTCGATTACCTCACCCTTGACCGATCCGCTGGTACACTTTCCGGCGGAGAAGCGCAACGCATCCGCCTGGCGACCCAAATAGGCTCGCGCCTCATGGGTGTGCTGTACGTGCTCGACGAGCCCTCGATCGGTCTACACCCGCGCGACAACGCTCGCCTCATCCGCACATTGGAGGGTATGCGCGATTTGGGGAACACAGTACTTGTGGTCGAACACGACGAGGCGACCATTCGCGCCGCCGATTGGGTCATCGATCTCGGTCCAGGAGCAGGAGAAACCGGCGGGGAGATCGTAGCCGCCGGGACCGTCGAGCAGGTGGCGCGCAATAAAAAATCAGTCACTGGCCGCTTCCTCTCCGGGAAATTACGCATAGAAACCCCGGAATCGCGGCGACCGGGAAACGGTAAGTCGATAAGCGTGATCGGCGCCCGCGAGAACAATCTCAAGAACTTAACCGTGCGCGTACCTTTAGGCGCTTTCGTTTGCATCACGGGCGTTTCAGGATCGGGTAAATCGACTTTAATGGTCGAGGTTCTATACAAAGCACTGGCTCGCTTGCTTTATCGCGGCCGTCACCAGCCGGGCGATCACGATCATCTCGAAGGCGTCGAGCATATCGATAAAGTCATCAGCATCGATCAAAGCCCCATCGGCCGTACGCCGCGTTCGAATCCCGGCACCTATACCGGTGTCTTCGATAACATCCGAGCGCTATTCGCTGAACTGCCGGAATCCAAGGTGCGCGGCTACAAACCGGGCCGTTTCTCGTTCAACGTGCACGGTGGACGCTGCGAAGCATGCCAGGGACAGGGCCAGTTGCGTATTGAAATGCAATTCCTGCCAGACGTCTATGTCCCCTGTGAGGTGTGTCGCGGCGCGCGCTTCAATCGTGAGACACTGCAAGTGCGCTTCAAAGGACATACGATTGCCGACGTGCTCGACACCACCATCGAGCAGGCAGCCGACCTCTTCTCTGCTTTCCCGCCCATGATGCGAAAACTTCAGACACTACAAGACGTCGGCCTCGGCTACATCAAAATCGGGCAACCTGCCCCCACCCTCTCCGGCGGCGAAGCTCAGCGAGTGAAGCTCTCCCGCGAGCTCTCCAAGCGAAGCAACGGGCATACCTTGTATGTTCTTGATGAACCATCGGTCGGATTGCACGCCGCAGATGTACATAAGCTTATCGACGTGCTGCAGCGTCTTGTCGACCAAGACAACACAGTGCTGATCATCGAACATCACCCGGACATCATCAAAGTGGCCGATTGGGTGATCGACCTGGGTCCTGACGGCGGTGATGGGGGGGGTGAAATCATTGCCGAGGGAACGCCGGAGACGATTTGCAAAGTGCCGGAATCCTACACTGGCCAATTTCTAAAACCCCATCTGAGCTGAGAACTTTCGCTTTTCAAGGCGTGGCTATCTTCGAGACATAGCGTATTACGTATCCACAATTTCGCTTACACACCTCATCTCATATTGAAACAAAATATCTTCGAATAACTTCTCTCCGATAGATCCACTGAATCAGCAGTAGGAGGTGAACTCCAGTTTGTCTACGGCTTTGATCAAACACGAGCAAGTCCCCTCGCTCTCGATGGTCTCACCCCTATTCCGCTGACTGAACGCCCTTTGGGCAACAAACAAGGACCGAATACTCCACACTGGAGACTTATACAATAGCCTGGGAGATTTGACGACGGAGGAAGAACCTGTGTTCAGGGAGTGGGGGGAGGACAGAAAATCAGTCAAGAGAGTTCATTGTTGTGCTTGCTCAAGAACGGAAGATATCCACAGGTTATATAACGCGAGGAACGATCTTTTGGGCGCGTATTGGCCGGTGGATCTTCTAGCCCCCAGCATTGATCTGGCAGGTGCTGTTTAAAGTCACCACAAGTGAGTACCCGGACGAGGCAGCGTTCACGTCGAACTCGAACTTGAGGACCTTCGACATACCCGATGCGATCGCGCGGCTGCCCCCCTCCCAATCGGAACCGAGGGTTGTAGGTGGAGATTCATCTGTCTCGTCCCAAACCATGGATCCGCCAAGATAGACCTTGATCAATTCCTCGTTACTGCTAGGCCAGTTGATAAAGGTTTCTGTAATCATGATGGTCCCAGTCCCGTTATTGGTCAGCGTCCAACTAACATTCAATCCGCCAACGGAAAAGTTGCTAAGGGTGGCCGATGAGCACACGTCTCCTGAGGCAGGTGTAGTCGACGTCAGCGAGGGGCTCGGAGCGGGAGTATGTGTCGAAGTGGGAGAAGAAATAGTGGGAGGTGTGTTACTCGTTGTAGCGCTGGTCGTGGTTATGGTTACTTGTGTCGTTGTGGGCGATATTAAGGTCGTGAGTGTCGTAGTGCGAGTGGGAGTAGGTGAAATGAATCCGTGTGGCGTCCTGGTTGGGGTTGACGATGGAAGGATAGGGGGTCGTGTGGTGGTCTGGGTCTCTGTAGGTGACGGACCTGGCGTGAATGTTGATGTCGCCGTCGGTGAGGGCCCGGGTGTATCGGAAACATCAGCGGTTGGTGTCGAGTCGACAGGTGGGGTTGGCTCTGACCCACCAGCTTCCGTCGCCTCGCCCCATAGACTGACGGGTGTTATGGTCGGCACCGGCGTATCAAAGCCGCGCACGATGCGCCACACTCGGTCCGCTGCATCCAACGCAGCTGGTTCACGATCGCGTATCGCCTCTGCGATCAATGACGAATCTGCTGAATATTGCCAGAGGTACAACCCATCCGCACTGTAATCTGCTATCGCGGCGGCATGAAGAGGGATAGGGATGAACTCGTCTTGGGGCGAGAACGCCACACCCACCAAACGGGGGACTAAAAAGAATCCTGCAATCAAACCCAACAGGAGCACCGAATAGAATATTTTGCGGGTTCGATCCCCTTTCCCCTCAACCACGTTCTCTTGCATACGAGTTCATCCCGCCAACCTAAAAACCACCATACGTCTCACGTGTCGGCAGGCCTCAAGCGACCTCCCGCTGTTTAATCCCCTCTGGTTCCTTGATCCTTGATTTTCTCACCATATGGGCTTCACCAGCCCTCACCGGCATCTCAACGATCTTTGTTTTGTCAATGCCGAGAATCTTTATGAAGCGAGCCACAACTTGTGGATCGAAATGCTTCCCTTTATTTTTAATGATATGATCCAAAGCTTCTTGTTTGGGCCAAGCGGGCCGGTAGGATCGGTCCGATGTCAGCGCATCCCACACATCCACTACGGCGAAGATACGAGCCACCAGTGGAATTTCCTCACCCTTCAGCCCGTAGGGATAGCCTTTTCCGTCCCACCGTTCGTGATGGCAGCACGGGATATCGAGCGCTGGTCGAAGATAGGGAATAGGCGAGAGCATTTGGTGGGCGTAGATCGGATGCTTCCGCATGATCACCCATTCTTCGTCAGTCAACGGACCACCTTTGTTCAGAATAGAGTCAGGGATCGCCATTTTCCCAATATCATGTAGCAGCGCCCCACGCCTGACGTGTACCAGTTCCTTCTCACTCAAGCCCATCGTACGGGCCAGTTCCACCGTCAACTCAGTCACGCGCTGCGTATGACCTTGTGTATCTTGATCGCGCATCTCTAGGGCATTCGACCACCCTTCGATTGTAAGATCGTAGGCCAAGAGCAAATTGTCGCTCGATTGCTCCAACTCGGTCACCATATGGTTGAACGAGGAAGCCAGTGCCGCGACTTCATCGTTGCCACCTGTGTTAACCCGGATCTTCATATTTCCGCGCGCGATCTCGGCCGAGGCTCGCACGATACGCAATAATGGGCGCGTAATCCGATCCGCGAGGACGATTCCCACAAGGATCACCAATCCAAAGGTAAGGGCGCTAATAACGAGGATCTGCACACGCGTGACGCTACTCGCGCGAACAAGGAAAGTTTGCGGCAGCGAGGTGCCAATCAACCCAACATCTGTGCCCATCCGGACCTCAAACGGACCTAAGATCTCACCGTAGCTTATGCTCGCCACACTGAAATTCCGCACATAGCTATCGAAGTCTTGACGGCTGATAACATCTGACGCCATGAGGGGCGTTAAAGCTGGTACTTGCTCCATGAATGTCGTCGCCATCTCAACACCTTCGAGATTGTAAATCGTGACCTGCGCTAAAGTCGCCTCTCGAATTTGCCTAACAACTGTCTCCAAGGAGGTGCCAACCAGCACCACCCCTACCAGATTTTGTTCTCCATCAAAAATCGGACCTGCTGTGTAGAAATAGTCTCCCCAGGGCGCTTTAACAACGTCGGCGTACTTATCCCCAATCACGTCGGCGTTACCATCAAGAACGTTGTAGACGAACATCCAATGTCGATATCCCTCATTACCCCTTGAGACCGTGTAGTCCTCGACATCCCCACCTTGCGTATGACGTAGAGAAAGAACGCTGATTCCTTCTGTATCCAGGATTTCTATGGCGTCCACAGCAGCATTAACTGCCAGTGGGTAGACCAGTTGACGTAATTGTTCAGCATCCCTACTCTGAAGAGCTTCCGAAATTCCAGCGCCATGAGAGACAAGACGCAACGTCTCCAGATTGCGATTCTCTTCCTTGACCATCCACTCCGAGGCTAATTTCCCCGTCTCGATCAGTTGATTAGAAAAGCGTTCCTCGATGGTGTCGAATACGACCCGCGTGACCACATAGGCGGCAACCATGGCAATGAAGAGCGCCAAAATCACGTATGGGAAGGTTATCTTTAGGCGGATCGGAAAGCGTATCTTCGACTTCTGAGGCTTTGGATCGATTTTCTTCTGTTCGGCTGGATATGTGAGCTGCGTCGTACGCAAGGCTCGATCGACCTTGTACGCAGTAAACGGCGCGCAGAGCACCCCCCATTTGCCGTGCTCCTTGACGGCATCATCCCCAGCAGATACGCCGTTTGCCGTGTAAAGCAACTTGGTATCCGGGAGCCGCTCTGCGATCTTTGGAATAGCCGTCTGCCAACCGCGCCCGAAGAGATGCACGTCCATCACAATCACATCCGGTTTATGACGTTCGACCGCTCTTCCTGCATCCCTGAGAGATGTGACGGACAAGACTTGATCCCCCCGATCCCTGAAGATTTTCATCAGGGTCTCTAAGGTTTTCGAATCTTCCTGCACGATCAGTACAAGGCGCGACATACACCACCGCCAATTACTAGACCTACCCCATTTTCGCCCAATTTTTGCACCAACTCGCTTACAGGCTACTTACAGTCGCTTTTGCTCGTTCAACTCGTTGAGGGGGAGATCACGCGTAGGGGTAAGAAGGTGAGTCAGAGTATTAAAAACGGTACTAGCTTGGCCAGCCCAGGTATCGAAAAGAAGGACGTTAGAAGGGATCTGAAAAGGGAGAGGCATTACGACTTCCGAAGTTCAGATGAACTTCGGAAGTCGATGGATTAGTAGGCAATTTAGGAATTGCCCCTACTCATACCGCAGTGCTTCAACGGGTTGAAGATCTGCTGCGCGTTTGGCCGGATAGAGGCCAAAGAACAATCCGACTGCAGCCGAGAACAAGGTCGCCAACAAGACGGCGTCTATACCGACATTCGGAAACAACTCTGCATCGGATGCAGCGGCAATGGCGCCCACGGCCTGAGACAAGGCCCATCCGAGAACGATGCCGATGAGGCCTCCCATCAAACTCAACATGGCCGACTCGGTTAGAAACTGAAGCATGATATCGCGTTTGCGAGCACCCACGGCCTTGCGCAATCCGATCTCGCGTGTTCGCTCTGTAACCGAGACGAGCATAATGTTCATGATCCCGATGCCCCCGACTAGCAGCGAGATCGCGGCGATGCCCCCCAGGAAGATCGTAAGCACGTTGGTGATGGTACGCGCCGTTTCAAGGAAGTCTTGTTGTGTGAAAATGGTGAAATCGTCCGCACCGATCGGTGTGCGGTGTCGAGCACGGAGGATGGCAGCGATCTCCTCATTGGCGGAGGATACATTCTCGGCGCTGATTGCTTGCACCAGGATGATATCCACTGCATCCCGTGTGCGGCGAAACATACGGATTTGAGCAGTCGACAATGGGATCAGGACTACGTTATCCTGGTTTGAGAATCCCGAGCCTCCTTTTGGCGCGGCGATGCCAATGATACGGAAGGGTTGTCCCTCGATGCGGATCACCTCCCCAACAAGGCCCTCCGTCCGACCGAAAAGCTCCTCGGCGACGTCGGGTCCGAGCACCGCCACGGCAGCATGGCCGAGTAAGTGTACCTCACTGATGAACTCGCCTTCCGTCAGTTCAATGTTGCGGACCGCTTGGTAATCGGGCATGACACCTGATCCTTGCGTAATACTGCTCTCCCCGCCGTAGCTGACCTCGATCGTTCCTTGAATGATTGGAGCTACACCGATCACTGAGGGCGCCGCGAAGGGATCACGCATCGCTTCGGCATCTCCCAGAGTCAATCGCTTTGGGTTGCGGACTTCCTCGGAACCTCCTCGAAACACAAAAAGCAGATTCGTGCCGATGCCGCTTATCGATCCGGTAATCGTATCCTGCGCCCCCGTACCGATCGCCAGCATGGCGATCACAGCACCCACTCCGATGACGATCCCCAACACGGTCAAGCCGGAGCGCAGCTTATTGCTGGCGAGACTATCGAAAGCCTCCAGGATGTTATTCCAGATGTCCATAAATCCACTCTCAGGCACCTTGGCACTCAGGCACCGGGGCACCTAGTGTACTCGCCATCAAGGAACCTGGGTGCCGGAGCGCACCAGTGCCCAGGTGCCGATGTTCTCTATGTTTGCTCTCCTACGATCAAACCATCCCTCAAAGTCAAGATGCGTTGCGTGTGTGCGGCGACTTCCGGATCGTGCGTGACGAAAATCAACGTCGTCCCGTGCTTCTCGTTAAGCTCGAGAAGGATCTTCACAATCTCGTCTCCGGATTTGGAATCCAGGTTGCCTGTCGGTTCATCGGCCAGGATGATCGTGGGATTGTTGACGATCGCACGTGCAATCGCCACGCGTTGTTGCTGCCCACCCGAAAGTTCGCTGGGGCGGTGCTTGATACGGTCCCCTAAGCCAACAGCTTCCAGTGCCGCAACGGCGCGTGCGCGCCGTCCATTAATGACACCTGCATAGCGCATGGGCAACTCGACGTTTACGAGCGCAGTCTGCCGTCCTAGCAGGTTGAAAGTTTGAAAGACGAAACCCACCTTACGATTACGAATCTCGGCCAGTTGATCGTCCTTCAGATCGGCGACCTCTTCACCTTCCAACGTGTAACAGCCGCTCGTCGGTCGGTCGAGACATCCGAGGATGTTCATCAACGTGCTCTTCCCCGACCCTGAAGGACCCATGATGGCGATCACCTCACCTCGGCTGACGCGCAGCGAAACGCCGCCCAGAGCATGTACTTCGATCTCGCCCATGCGATAGATCTTCGTCAGATCCTCTGCCTCGATAACGCAGTCGCTCATCTCCCTCCCCCGAAAAACCCTGGATGTTCTCCAGGCGAATCGAACACCATGGGTGGGTTCAGAACCACGCGATCCCCCTCCTGCAAGTCACCTTCTAAGACCTGACTATACATCTCCGACGAGACACCCAAGCGGACCGACACCGCTTCGAGATTCCCCCCTTCCATGACGTAGACAACTCGCTCGCCATCCCGCACCCGTACGGCTCGATTGGGGACAAGCAGCGCGTCCTCGATTTGCTCCACCACAATGTTGACCGCAGCGGTCATCCCAGGTTTGATCTTTTCGTCTGCATCATTTACCTCCACGGTGATTTTGAAATTCACCACACCCTGTAGGCTGACTCCCGAAAGACCGATCTCCGTCACACTTCCCTGATACTCCCGATCGAGCACGGCGTCGAAGTTCAACACCACAGGTTGTCCGATCTCAATGCGATTGATATCGACTTCCGAAACGTCAACATCCACAAGCAAACGTGAGAGATCCGCTAAACCGAAAGCGACCGTCCCGGGGCCGACACTGTCGCCAGGCTTGACTTCCTGAGAGGTGATCGTGCCCGAGAATGGAGCGGTAATTCTGGCCAGTTCAAGCGTGGCCTCAGTAGCAGCGACGCGTGCTTCTGCAGCGGCGAGATCGGCCAGGTCTGGACCATCTTTCACTCGCTCCCATTCACGTTGCGCGTCCGCCAATTGGGCCTCAGCGAAAGTCACATCAGCGTCGAGTAAAGCCTGTTCGATTTCCGTAGGATGTCCCTTGTACCAGTTGAGGTTTCTCTGGATCGAATCGCGTTTCTGGCGAGCGGCTACTAGATTGGAAAGTGCGATCGCCCGCGAAGGGCTGTCTTCGGGTCTCGACTCCACTCTCTCGAAGGCTGCCTCGGCTTGGTCCACTTCGCGCTGCGCCAGGACGAGATTGGCGTGCGCGGCATCCAAGGTGTCGGAACTCGCCCGATTACCCTCCTGACGCACCGAGCGGATATACTCTGCGTCTTCAAGCGCGTCTTGTGCTTGAGCCAGCGCAAGCTGCGCTGACGCCCATGCTTGTTCGGAATTACGAAGTTCCTCTAGCGCCCTTTGAGCTGCAACCAAGTCTGCCTGGGCGAGGATGACCGAAGATGGCAATGACGTCTGCTTCAAGGTGGCCAGAAGCTCATTGGCGGCTACCGTTTCCCCCATGGCTACCCGGACTTCCTCCACAACCCCTGTGGTTTGGAAAGTAAGGATCGCGGCCTGGTTTGCATGCACAGTACCCGTTGCACCCACACTCGCGGTGAGCGGACCCGTTGCGGCTTCCACCGTTTGCAACGAGGATAAAGAATCCTCCTGCCTCGACTGGCCGTACGCCCGAAGGGCGAAAAATCCCCCCGCAAGGACGACAATAAGTATTAGAATCCAGTACCTGCGTCTCATCTTTTCGCTTCCTCCATCCAAATATGGATACCATCTACAGGTATTATGCTCCTGAATTGTGAGTAGGGGTTGAACTACGGAAGGACGACTTGTGGATCCCTGCCGGTTTTAGCCTTCTTCGGAAGCACTAGGAATGTCCCCTCATGATCAAATTGTTAATTGAGAAATTTCCAAATTCTCCTTTGGCCTTGGTGCCGTACGCATTTATCGAAAACAAACACCTCGCTCAAAGCATAAGGCTCACGGATGTACGTTTATCCGGTCTGAGTTGATACGCAACATCCAAACCTCCAAGCGCTATAAGCAAACAGGCCAAAAGGAATTCTACCCCACGTTTGAGAATCAGGCTGTTGGTTGTGACAACCGTCACATTGAAGCGTGACATTTTCGACTGATATCTGACCAGTTTGGTCTGTATCATCAAGTGTACAAAATTTGGAGGGGACGCTATGTCGATCATCCACAGTGCGGAGCTAGAGATCGATCGAAAAGCACGCATGAAGCTGCCTTTCGTGGATCTCCGTGCGCGCGCAGTTGAAGACCGCGTAAAAGACTTCGAGCCCACCTTCGAACCACTAACGCCAGAGGAAGCGCAACAGGCTGCGAGGCGTTGCGTCCATTGCCCGGATCCCACGACGTGTTACATAGCCTGCCCTTTAAACAACGACATTCCCTCCGCCATGTGGTTAATCGAGCAAGGGGATTTCATCGGCGCAGCCGAGATCTACCGCCAAACCAGCTCCATGCCTGAAATCTGCGGAAGGGTTTGCCCCCACGAGGTATTTTGCCAAGGGTCTTGTACCCGCATCAAGCGAGGGGAGCCTGTGCTGACAGGTGCACTTGAAGCGTTTGTCGCCGACTATCAGCGCCAACATGAGGGGGTGGAGATACCCGTCGGACTTGCTAGTGGAAGACAGGTGGCGGTTATCGGGTCTGGTCCATCCGGTCTGTCCTGTGCCGAGCAATTGGTTCGGAAAGGTCACAGCGTGACCATCTTCGAAGCGCTACCATCACCTGGCGGCTTGTTGGTTTACGGCATTCCTAATTTCAAATTGGACAAGAAAGTCGTTCAGGCAAAGATCGACGACCTGCGAAGGGCCGGAATTTCCTTTGTCACCAACACACGCATCGGCGAGGAGAAGACCATCGACGATCTCATGAAAGATGGTTTTGAATCCGTATACATCGGGGTTGGTACTTTAATCGACGCCAAGATGGACGTGCCTGGAGCAGATCTACCTGGAGTCTATCTGGCGACCGAGTTCCTGATTCGAGCGAACGTTGACCCCGAGCTGCTCCCGCAAGAGATGCACGGGAAGCCAGAAATTGGACGACGCGTAGCCGTCGTGGGTGGTGGTGATACCGCCTCTGACTGTCTGCGCACGGCGATCCGACTGGGCGCGGAGGAGGTCACCTGTCTATACCGTCGAACCGAAGCCGAAATGCCGGGTGGTAAAAAGGATCGCAAATTGGCTAAAGAAGAGGGCGCAAATTATCGTTTCCTCACACAGCCCGTCCGCTACATCGCCGGCCCGGATGGCAAGGTGAGCGCAGTAGAATGTTTGCAGTGCGAGTTGGGTGAACCCGACGATAGCGGTCGCCGTAGGCCCATCCCTATAGAAGGCTCGAACTTCACAGTTGAGGCAGATACGGTCATTCTCGCCCTCGGTTATTGGCCTGATCCGCTCCTTGGAGAAACCACACCCGATCTCGAGACCCACAAGTGGGGCCTGATCGTCGCCGATCCCGAAACCGGTGCGACCTCACGCAAAGGCGTATACGCTGGCGGTGACGCCGTAACCGGAGCCGATTTGGTGGTCACTGCGGTGGCATCTGGCCGCCGCGCTGCAGCAGCGATCCACGAATATCTCTCCGAGAACGGCACATAGCGACCATCTTCACGGAATGTATATCCCTGCGGATCCGCGAGAACCGCACGACCGCCCGACCATTCGTGGTCGGGCTCATGGCTTATAGCCCTCTGGGCTTGATCAGAGGGTGCTTCAGCTTCCTTGAATTCTGAGCCCGGTGGTTTCACCAGCGGCTGGTCCAGGCGACATGACGACACCCCAAAATAAGAGGTCAGGCTCCCACGCCCGACCAGACGGCGACCCTAAAATGGGACCTCAAGCGCAATTTCCCCACCAG
>JABAOF010000505.1_pt2 | contig 15620 bp, 13 predicted proteins | sample 7062171 | NCBI WGS metagenome assembly JABAOF01 (sample SAMN14538628, study PRJNA623070) | marine sediment metagenome | biome: marine biome [ENVO:00000428]; feature: marine pelagic biome [ENVO:01000023]; material: deep marine sediment [ENVO:00002113] | place: India: Gulf of Khambhat ...
CTCTTGTAATGAGGCTCATTGTGGTCTCCTTTGGTTAGATGGAAATCAACCAACTCGGTTTTAAGATATCACCGTCGAATCACATCAGATCCAGTTTCTCTATCTAGCATAGTGGAGTTAATCCCAAAGAATCAAATCCATTGTTCATTGGTAGCTCTGACTATCAGGCTATTACTTTCGTATCGATGATCCTCTGATACCAATGTATCCGAATTCTGCTTAATAACAAGATGCGGGAGGGAGCATCCACGCAGAGTTTCCGTGCGATTGTGTAAGCATTCATTATTCGCAATAATATATTCCTCTGCTTCATTTGGATGTGAGAGTACTTGATTGAGAATAATGATTGCTCGAAAGCTACATTGAGGTAGCGAATGGATTAGCCGTGGGTGTGATCTGTTGGATGGATCCACCTTCTACTATAGTCCTCAGTTAATGGAAGTGCATTTTTGAGGAAGACTGACAACAATGACTTTTCGCGGTGCGTTGATTGGTTGTGGCTATATATCTAAACAACAACTCCTTGCCTGGCAGCAGGTGAGGGGGGCTGAAATCGTCGCAGTATGCGATCTCGATTCAACGAAAGCCCGTGAGCGGGCTCGAGAATTTGGTATAGGAGCGTCTTATACTGACATGGGGCTCATGCTGGGCGAGATCGATTTGGACTTTGTCGATATAGCCACTCGCCCGATGAATCACTTGGACTTGGTCACAAAGATTGCCTCTCGTGGCTTACACGTCATTTGCCAAAAACCCATGGCACCCTCCATGGCTGAGGCAGAGCAGATGGTGCGTATATGTGAGCAGGCGGGTGTGGTACTCATGATTAATGAGAATTTCCGCCATCAAGCATGGTTTCGCAAGATTTGGGAACTGATGGATGGTAGCGCGCTAGGAGTCGCTCACTACGCCCGATTCGAAAACCGTTGGCGCTCAACGCTGCCCACACCAGATTTTGAAGGTCAGGATTATTTTCAGGAGATGCCACATTTGATTGTGTACGAATTAGGTGTGCACTACTTGGATACAGCTCGCTATCTCTTCGGTGAAGCGCAATCCATTTATGCCAACTTGCGACGGATCAGTCCTCGCATTGTTGGTGAAGACTTGGCAGTGGTGGTTATCGATTTTGGTGACCTTATATGCTTGCTTGACCTCAACTGGTACAGTGTGCCGGAGTTAAGTACGGAGAGAACTACATCGGGCCGAGTCAGGATTGAAGGAACGGAGGGAACTGTGCTGTTGGAACAGGATGGAAGTCTAACCATGTACACCGAGCTAGGCCAGCAGGTGTGGAGTTTTCCCGCCGACACGATTCCTCAAAGCTTCGTCGCGGCCCAGCAGCATTTTGTGGAATGCCTTCGGACTGGGCAAAGGCCTGAAACGAGCGGAGTTGAGACATTGAAGACTATGGAGTTGGTTTTTGCAGCCTATCAATCTGCGAAAGAGGAGCGTACGATTGAGCTGGGTGGGAGTGGAAAGTCACCATCGATGTAGGTGTGGTAGCCAACATTGTTAGGATGAAGCAATCTCTATCAGGAACATCATCATTTTGAAAGTGAGCACAGGTGGCGAAGAGAAAGTTCCTTGGCATCGTTGTCGAGCCAGCTAATGTTCAGTCTGAGGGTTTACTCCAGGTCTATGATAACCTCCAGGCTGTGGGGACGGACGCTATTTGTCTGTGGCCTTGGCTCCTGGAACCCGTAGAAGCAGACAGCGGATCCAGGATTCCTGATTTACACATTGACGGTTACAAGCGCGTGCTCTCACGTCCACTATGGGGAAAGCATGAATTATATGTCCGGTCTTACCTTGCTTATGATGCTGATCCAGGTCTATATCTCCACAGTGCCTATCAGCCACCGCAATCCGCTCCTTCTGGGCTCGATCGAGAGATCCCCAGTCAGATGATTGTGGAGGCCCATAAGCGCGGTATACAGGCTCATCTTGGAATTAATCCTCTCGTTCTTCCGAATTTGGAGTTTAAAGACCGACCAGTGCGAATTGATGGGATCCCTGTGCAGCCGCCATATGTAGCCAGTATTGCTTGTTTGAACAATTCGAAAGCCCGACATTACGCGCTTGCTTCGATCGAGGACATGTTACGCCACTTCCCAATGGCAGAGGGGCTCATCCTGGATTGGGTGGAATTCGGTGCCTATCGCCTCGAGGATCATTTCACTTGTTTTTGTGCTCACTGTGATCAAAAAGCGAGAGCTGAGGGTTTTGATTGGGACCTGATCATGAGGGACGTATCGGCACTCTGGGATTGGCTCCACGGACTTACTTCCCAGTCCATCGAAAGATCAATCCGTGTCCTGCATAACCCATCAGAGCTGGTAGAACTACTAGCCTATTATCCGGGTTGGTTACAATTCTTGATGTTCAAGGTAGAAAGCGTAGTAGGTTTCTATAAACGGGTTCGCCAGCTAATGGATGAACTTGGCTTCCAAGGAGACGTGCTATCAGCCCGGGGGTGGTGTTCACCATGGAATCGTTCTAGTGGAATGGACTATCGGGCACTAGCCGAAGTATGCAATGCCATCACACCAAAGCTTTTTACTTTTGATCACGCCGCAATGCCACGTTGGTATGGACAATCCTTGCTGGCTTGGAATCCAGAGCTTTCCGAATCTCAAATCCTCGATGCATTGATCGCATGGATGAATCTGCCCGACAACATCGAACATCGTTCCTTTGCGGAGTATGATATTCCGGCGCCTACCGTTGAACACCCAGCTAAGTTAGAGGCTTATCAGACTCGCTTAGATGAAATTGTGGATCAGGTTGATGGCAAAGTGCCATGCTATCCAATCTCTCACTCGTATATGCCCGAGTTCCAGTGGAAACGTATGGTGACCTTAATCAGAGATAGCAGGGTAGATGGCATGTGGGTAAATATGTATGGGTACCTCTCGGATCAGAAGTTTAGTGTTCTAAAACAATTATGGACCTGAATGAGATCTATTCGTCCCATGATGGGGAAAAGATAATCCTGCTCACATGATTTCCCTCTGAACTCCCGTGGTCACCGATAATGTTTCCATCCCTATTGGCAGCATCGCTTGTTTTGTCGCATCCTCAGTGGTCGTCGACCTTTCCATCAGATGTCATTTTGGCTTTGCGAAAAGGTAGGCGAGGCCTAAAGACTCGTCGATATCCGTGCTGATGTCGATGTCTTGGAGAATCCTTGTGGACGTCATGGACCCTCCAGAATCGTCTTGGTTAAAAGCTGCCGGATTTCTACCGGTCCACTCACACTCGGTCCGGGCAACATGACTTCAAGATTGGTGGTAAGTGGGCTAACACCAGCAGTCTATATCAATCCCTGACTGGCAAAATACAATGCATCTGAAATGCTGAACACCCTGCGGTTCGCTGCTGGGATGCTGTGATTGGTCATTTAGTCTGACGGGGGTTGACGAGAGAATGAACAAAGCAAATCTTCCAGGTGGTTGGCGACAAGCGAGGGCTCTACTGCAAGGCTGAGGAATGAATGGTCAAACTTTCCTGTACTTCGTCGCCATTCATGCCGACCAGTCTCCACGTCCACCAAATGAACATCGTACCCAATATGCTCGTTGAAAAATGGCTCAGCACCATTTACTGCATACAGAACTGCGAGTAGATCGGCGCTGTGGTGGTTTTCATCGCGGTTACTGAGATTGATCTGGTAAGCGCGTCTAACGGGGTGATCCAACGGCGCTATGGTCATGAATCTCTTTCCGGTGTACACACCGGTGTAGACCAGGGGACTGATAACGATAGGCGTGCGCGTCAACTCGCGTAGGACAATGGCTACGGACGGAAGATCCATTTTCCAGTTGAATACATCCTTCCCTGCGGGGAAGAGTGCTGTAGATTCCATGACTAAGCGCTTCACTTTGGTAGCGACCAGTTCCCGACCGGTGAGCGGAGAAGTGTCATCGGGTTTTGACCTTATCAACCTTGCCAGTGCAGTGAGGAAACCAATGGTACAGATGGATACGCTGAGATCGGGCACAGCTGCCAATAATGATCGGTAGAGGCGCACTGCATCCAGCTGAGGCCGATCCCGGTCCTTTGCTTCGAGCTCACCGCCAATGATCTCGTTGTACAACACGCCTTGGGTCATGAACTCCTGACGTAGTCGATGGTACTTAATCAACTCGCTTGTGGACCAATCAGATTCCTGGAGACCGGCGACTGGGAGATCCGCGCGGTGATACCAGGCGTTGATGGCCTGGATCGTGGGTACAGCAGATGATGCCGGCGAGCTGCAGATAATTCCCAATATCTCGGCTTGCCCCTGATATTCCAAAGCGTGAAGAATCGCAAGCGCGCCTGCATCATCACAATCTGTATCCATATCTGTATCAAGAATAATTTTCATTCAGACTCCATTGGCGGGTATCTCACAGCTATTACAGAAGATGATTGTAGTGGGTCAACTACTCGAGGTGCAGGCGGGTTTTGGTCCGACTGCATGATCCTAGCCTGGTTCTGGGGCGACCTTCGCCGCGCAGTCACCTTGTTGAAGCCATTCTGACAACTGATCGGGCCCAAGACTTTGGCCTCCAATTTTGTTTCGATATTTAACGTATAGAGGGTCATGAATCCAACGTTATGAATGTAGACTTGTGGTTTACGTTGTTGACATGCTCCTGATGTTTTTGTATGATGTCTTAGGGCCTTTGATATGATATCATACCAATATTCGGCGATTTCACAAAGGAGAATCATGTGGAAGATCGCTTATTTCAGAGTTTGAAACGTGAGGAGCCACTCTCTGACCGCGTCGCCAAACAAATTCAGAAGATCATTCGAGCCAGCAAACTGAAGCCAGGAGAAAGGTTACCGCCGGAAAGAGAACTTTCAGAACAGTTTGGTGTTAGCCGTACGGTTGTCCGTGAGGCTGTGAAGGCACTCCAGGCGAAGGGACTTGTGGAAACACGGCGAGGAAGCGGGGTTATCGTTACCGCTGTAAGTCCTGAACATGTGCACGAGTCCATTTCCCTCTTTCTACAACTTGATGATGGAAATCTTGAATATCGTCACATGGCGGAGATTCGCAAAATCCTGGAGATCGAGATTGCTGGCCTAGCAGCTCGTCGTGCGGATGCCGAAGATCTAGCTCGAATGGAACTGGAAATCCATCGCATGGAAGATGTTCGTGACAAGATCTCGGAAGATGAGCGCGTACGCGAGGAATTTGCCAGGGCGGATGTGGACTTTCACCTTGCAATCGCCGCCGCGACGGGGAATCCATTATTGCCGATCCTTTTCAGTCCACTGGTCGATATCTTAGTGAACCAGAGGTTAGAAGCTATCGATCATCCGGGTGCTTTAGAGCAAGGTATGCTTTACCACCAAGATATCTTTGATGCAATCCAAAGCGGGGACGAGCAGGGCGCAAAGGCGGCGATGAAGGAACATCTTGAAAAATCTGCCATCATCATGGATATGACAACAGAAGAGTTGAATCCGAAATCTTGATCAGTCGTTTTGGAGGAGTGTATGCGGCTTCAAGACAAGGTTGCCATTATCACGGGTGCTGCTTCGGGCATTGGGAGGGCAACGGCGATACTCTTCGCACGAGAAGGAGCAAAGGTTGCGGTCGTGGATATTAACGCCGAGGAAGGGCGTACCACGACTGCATCTATTAATGAACAGACTGGAGAAGCAATCTTCATCCAAGCTGATCTTTCTCAATCAAAGGATGCGCAACGCGTCGTTGATGAAACCGTGCAGGAATATGGGAGAGTAGACGTCCTTCACAACAACGCGGGGATCTTGATTTTTGGGAATGTGGTCGACTGCACGGAAGAGGAATGGGATCAAATCATGGCCGTCAACCTGAAGAGCGCATTCCTTCTTTCGAAATATGCGATCCCCGAAATGATCAAGATTGAAGGTGGGTCGATCGTCAACACGGCCTCCGTAGGAGGAATTGTGGGTGCAGAGAATGCTTCAGCTTATGCAGCGTCCAAGGGAGGCATGATCCAACTCACAAGATCAATGGCTTTGGACTATGGACCAAAAAACATCCGAGTGAATTGCATCTGCCCTGGATCGACAGAGACGCCCATGCTTCGTCATGTTTGGCAGGTAGAGGGTCAATCACTGGGCAAAGGTGTCGACGCGATGCGGGAGTTATATCTCCATGGAAGGCCATTACGGATGATCGGCACACCGGAGGATATGGCCAATGCCGCCCTGTACCTAGCATCTGATGAATCACGTTTTGTCACTGGGATTTGTTTGGTTGTGGATGGTGGCGTGAGCGCCATGTAAGGAGAGTATTGTGCCCGAAGAAAGCGTGGCCAATAAGGATGTTGTTATGGATGAACTCTCTGCATCAGAATTGCGCGAGTTATATGCCAAGATGCTTCGAATTCGGCTTTTCAACGAGCGTCAAGCAGAAGAATCCAGGCGAGGGAAAATCTTTGGCTACGTGCATCTTTATACAGGGATGGAGGGCGTTGCTGTAGGAGCCATCTCTGCTCTTCAACCAGGAGACAAAATAACAAGCACCCACCGTGCGGAAGGGCATTTCATCGCAGCCGGCGTACCGCTACGGGAGATCATGGCGGAGTGCTATGGGCGAGTCACTGGTCTCTGCGGGGGGCGCGGCGGACCGATGGGATTGGCGGCAGTGGATGCAGGTGTTGTCAGCGCTTATGAAATTGTAGGAGGGGGAATTTCTGTTGCTACTGGCATTGCTTGGGCGTTTAAAAAACAAGGTTTATCGAATGTTGTGGCCTGCATCTTTGGGGATGGGGCCGCAAATCAGGGTGCTTTGTTTGAATGCATGAATATGGCGTCGCTCTGGAAGATACCCGTAATCTATATCTGTGAAAACAATGGTTATGCAGTGGACACCTCCGTTGAAAAAGCATTTGCTGTGCCTGATATTGCAGCTCGAGCGAAAGGATTTGGCCTTCCTGGTATTTCAGTGGATGGAACTGACGTCATGGAGGTCTACAGTGCTGTGAAAGAGGCACGAGTGCGCTCGGTTTCGGGGGAAGGTCCGACATTTCTTGAGGTCATCGCCCCTCGCTGGTGTGGTCATCACCAGGCGGATCCACAGTGGTATTACCGATCCAAAGAGGAAGTTGAGCAGAATAAAAAGAACTGTCCGATTGAGCGAATGCAGGAGTTCCTCATGACAAAATCCATTCTTACGGAAGAGGAAGATGCAGCATTACATGCACAGATCGAGAAAGAAGTTGAGGAAGCGGCTCAATACGCTGAACTTGGCGAATGGCCGACCGAGGATGGGATGTATGAACATCTTTTTTCGGAGTCGGGAGCAAGTTAATGCGTGAGATAACCTACGCTGACGCGATCAGTGAGGCGATGAAGGAGGAAATGCATCGCGATCCGCGGGTCTTTACCTTTGGCGTTCAAATAGCCTTGATGGAGGGTCTAACCAAGGCGTATCGTGGGCTCCACAAGGAGTTTGGTGACGAGCGGGTCCTTGATATGCCTATTTCCGAGGAAGCGTATGTGGGCATGGCTGTTGGTGCTGCTATCAGTGGAATGCGCCCAGTAGTTGAAATCATGTATATAGACTTTGCCACCCTGTGCATGCAGGAGATCGTCAATAACGCGGCAAAATCCCGATATAGGACGAATGGCCAGTTGAGCGTGCCGTTGGTGATTCGAACCCAAGGTGGGGCGGGCATCGGGCGTGGCATGAACCACTCACAAAGCTTGGAGGCTTGGTTCACGCATGTGCCGGGCTTGAAGGTTGTCATGCCGGCGACTCCCTATGATGTGAAGGGACTTTTGAAATCCGCCATTCGTGATCCCGACCCCGTGGTATTCATTGAAAACAAAGAGCTCTATCGCCTTAAGGGACCTGTTCCGGAGGAAGAATACCTAATTCCTTTAGGAGAAGCTGTTGTCAAGCGTCGAGGAAAAGACCTCACGATTGTTGCTTATTCGTTCATGGTACCTCTTGTGTTAGAGGCCGCTGATATTCTCGCCGAAGATGGGATTGATGTAGAAGTAGTGGATCCTAGGACGCTGGTTCCATTGGATGAGGCAACTATCTTCCATTCAGTTAAGAAAACGGGGCGAGCGATTGTAGTACATGAATCCTGCCAGCGTGGAGGCTATGGCGCGGAAATTGGGATGCGCATCACCGAGGAAGTGTTCGATTGGTTGGATGGGCCGGTCAAGCGAGTGGCCGGAAAGGATCTGCCCATTCCCTATTCTCCAGCAATTGGCACAAAGGTCATCCCGCGTGTCGAGGATATCGTCAATGCAGCTCGCGAATTTTAAACCTAACAGACTCTTTTACTTGCTCAAGGAGGTGAGAATAGAAAAACAATCACTGGAATCCGTCTGATAATCCTAATGGAGGAGCAAGAACATGTCTTCAAGAGTATGGAAGCTAACAATATTCATCTTGCTGTTATTGTCCATGGTTTTTCTCGCCTCTTGCGCAGAAGAGACAGAAACAGCACCCGCCGTTGAGCCTACAACGCCACCAGAACCGACAGAGGTCCCTGAAGAAGTTCAACTCGAGGTATGGGTACTCTCCCAGAGCCCGGAGGAGATCGAGAACTTTGAAACGATGTCGGAGGTATTTGCCGAATCCCACCCGGGCGTCTCTGTCGTGGTCAGCCCATACTCATGGGAGGCCTTCAACAACACCATCAAACTTGCTCTTGACAGCGGCACTGGTCCCGACTTAGCATACGGGCAGCCCGGTCCTCTAGGGCACGTAGCGTTGGCTGAAGCGGGGCATCTCGTCGACCTAACTCCGTACGTCACCGAATTAGGTTGGGATACGACTCACCCAGAAGGAGCCAGAACCTATTGGGCCAAAGACCCTGCGGACCCAGTCTACGCCATGCCATTCGACATCACCAATGTTGGCGTCTTCTATAATGTTGAATTGTTCGAAGCCAATGGATGGGAACCCCCTACAACATGGGAGGAGTTCCAGACGCTTCTGGCCGACATCAAAGCCGCCGGCATCACACCATTCTCCTGCGGTGCAACCTCTGGCTGGACCTTTGACCATTACTTCCAGGCACTCGTGCACGTCACCGTGCCCATCGATGACATCGCTAAGGTTTATAAGTTGGAGGCAGGTCCCAGCTATACAGATGATGTTTGGGTTCAAGCGGCAACCATCGTCAATGACTGGGTTGAAGCTGGCTACTTCAACGAGGGTTTCATGGGAATGGCCTACGAAGATCAGAACAACCTCTTTATCACCGAACAGGTGGCCATGAACCTGGGTGGCACGTGGAACAACAGCACCTTCATCGCTCAGCCGGAGTTCACAGCCGGCTTCTTCCGCCTGCCTAAGATCAACCCCGACATCGACCACCACTCGATGGTGACGCCCAACAACGCGTGGTACATCTCAACCTACACCGAGCACCTTGATCTCTCCGTCGCCTACGTAGATTTCATGCTTGGTCTTGAGATGGCCGAGGCAAAGTGGGCTGCAGGAGATATCCCAGATTACATCTTTGATGTAGTTCCGGATCCTGTGGCCCGGCTGCAGGCCGACGTGTATGCTGCTGCGCAGGGTGTAGGAATCGGCTACTATTTCACCGACAATCCTGAGTTGATGGAAGCGGAATGGGCGGCAATTCAAGCGATGGGCGTGGGCGATCTCACTCCCGAGGAAGCAATGGCTCAGATCGACGAGGTCTTCCAGAGGCTCGTTGAAGAGAGTCAGTAACAGCAAGGTAGGGAAGCCTCGCAATTTGCGAGGTTTCCCTCACCCACATCATTCTAGTGGTATGATGACCAATTTGCCTACGAAACGTAACAGTATCTCAGAATTGTTTGGCGCTATGGGAGCCTATGCATATATTCTCCCCGCTTTTATCCTCTATGCCATTTTCTTTATCCGCCCGCTCTTCCAACTTATCAGTCTGAGCCTCGTGAAATGGGATGGATTGCAGCCCAAGCTCTTTGTTGGGTTGAGCAATTATGAATTTATCTTTACCGGTGATGATGTCTTCTGGCTTGCGCTTAAACACAACATTCAATGGCTCCTGGCAGCGATCGTTGTGCCGACTATCATTGGCTTATTCTTGGCAATGTTCCTGGTGCGTGGCTCGCTGTATGGTAGGCTGGCCTACCGCACCATCTTCTTTCTCCCCCAGGTCCTGTCCTCGGTTGTGATCGCCATCGCATGGCGTGGCATGTACAACCCACAATATGGTGCCATCAACAGCCTGCTGCGTCTCATTGGCCTCGATAGCCTGACCCAGGTTTGGTTGGGGGACACCACGCTGGCGATGCCCGCGCTATTTATCGCATGGAGTTGGATTCATTACGGATTTTGCATGGTGATCTTCATCGCCGCGCTGCAGGGCATCGACGAAACGTACTATGACGCGGCCAAGGTCGATGGCGCCAACGCCCTCCAGCAGCAATGGTATGTGACGATACCATTCATCCGAGGACCGTTGGCAACCGTGGTGTTGATCACTGCAATTGCTGCATTCCAGGTCTTCGACCTCGTCTTCATCATCACCAAGGGTGGTCCGGCGAACTCGACAGTCGTACTACCCATGCACATGTACAATAACGCGTTCCGCTATGCAAAAATCGGAACCGGAGCGGCGATCGCAGTCCTTCTGGGGATTGTCATTTTTGTATTTTCGGTGATCTTCATGCGTGTTCGTAGGCGCATGGAACTCGGGTAAAGGGATGGATTAATGGCATCTTATTCAGAAAGGAAGGTCTCAAGGCGGGCGATTATTTCCCTAGAACTGCGCAGGTTGCGTCGACGCGCTTCAAGGATTTCCTGGACCGTGGTAGGGACGCTATTATCGTTGGGTATTTTCATCCCATTCTCGTTTGTCGTCTTCACTTCATTGAAGTCGCGCAATGAACTCCCTTGGAATCCTCTGGGTTTTCCATGGTCGATTGAGTGGGGAAATTATGTGGAAGCCTGGCAGCGTGGGCACTTCGACCGCTATTTCATGAACAGCGTCTATGTTGCCGTTCCTACAGTTATTCTGGTGATCGTCCTATCCACGTTAGCAGCTTATGCCTTTTCAACCATGAAATTTCGCGGCAAGGACATCCTTTTCGGCATCATCCTCGTTGGTTTGGCCATTCCGCTCGACATCTTGATCATTCCATTGTTCTATCAATTATTGGACATGAAGCTTCTCAATACCCACTGGGCGATAATCCTGCCCACCGCGGCAAAGATCATTCCATTTGGAGTCTTACTGGTGCGCAGCTTTATGGAGGAGCTTCCCTCCGAGATCCTCGATGCGGGGAAGATCGATGGCTGCTCTACCTGGCAACTTCTTCGACATGTCGTTGTTCCTTTGAGCGGTCCATGTCTGACTTCGCTGCTGGTTTTCACATTCATGTGGACGTGGAACATGTTCTTCCTACCTGTGGTCATGATTCAGGAAGACAGCCTGCGTACGCTGCCAATCGGTCTGAATTACTTCCAGGGTAAGCATACGCAGCACATCCCCCTCCTAATGGCGGGAGCGACGATCTCTTCTGTGCCCATCGTGGTAATCTACATGATCTTCCAACGGCAGTTCATCAAGGGCATTGTGGCTGGAGCGGTCAAGTCCTAGGACCAGAAACGGGAGCCTTCCTGCTTGCGCAGGGCGTGGAGTCCTGAAGTGGAAATGGCCTCAATACTGCGGAACCGAGCAAGGAGCAGGAGAAAGGCTTAGGATGGAACAGGTTTGGAAGTCCTTCATGAAGCATGGGAGTTAGCGTTAACAATGCTGATGACGGCGCATAGCATCCTCCTCAGCTTGCATCTCATCCCAATAGGCATCCTTACCTCGCTAGCTGAATTCTGCGCACTACCATCCAGGGATCCAATTGACACAGGAGGGTTGTGACCATGGCTAAATTTACCTTAGGGTTTCTGTCCGACGAAGAGATAAGTGAAATGCATGACACATCGATGCGCATCCTGGAGCGCATCGGCCTGAAAGTGATGAGCGAAGAGGTCCTGGCAGCGATGGGTGGCGTGGCAGGTGTATCAGTGGACAGCGACAGCCAGGTCATGACCTTTAGCGAAGAGGTTGTTATGCAGTGTGTGGATCTTGCGCCGAAGATCTTCTCCGTCTATGGAAGTGATCGATCACAGAAGATCACGTATGGCGAAGAGGGCTTTGTCTGCCAAGCCATACCAGGCGAGGCACATTGGGTGGAACCCAAACCCAGGACACGAAGGGAGGGGACGTGGGCGGATTTTGAGAAAAGCGTTGTCGTCGCCGACTATCTTCCCAACATCGACATCGTTGGAGCTATGATCCAACCCTCAGAAGTTCCAGTCGAAGTGAGGGATGTTCATCTGTATGCCGAGTTGTTTAAACGAACGAAGAAGACCGTCCGCAGCTGGGTTTATGACCGCGCTTCTGCACGCTTCATCATTGAAATGGCCAGGGTCCTGTCAGGGGGAGCTGACGAATTACGTACATATCCAATCATCGAGTTTGGTTTTGAACCCGTGAGTCCATTACAACTCCCGGGCAACGCGTTGGAAACGGCTATCGAGTTTGCGAAGGCAGGCATTCCTATCACACTGGGTCCAATGCCACAAGCCATGGCTACAGGGCCTGTGACATTGGCCGGGTCCGTAACGCAGGGTAATGCTGAAGCGCTAGGCACACTGGTCATCCTTCAATCGATCGCTCCCGGGACGCCGGTGATCTATTACAGTGCGCCGCACATCATGGATCCTCGCACAGCGGGATTGGTTTTCAGTTCTCCTGAGCAGGGGTTGATGGGAGTCGCAGTAACTCAAATTGGAAAACATTATGGTTTGCCGGTTGGAATTAACGTTGGGTTGACAGATGCGAAGGTGCCCGATGCGCAAGCAGGCATCGAGAAAGGCACCACGATGATCATGGGGGCTTTGGCCGGGGCCGATATTTTCGGCGCGATGGGTATCGCAGGAATGGATCAAGGTCTTAGTATCCCACAGCTCATCATTGACGATGAGATTATCGGATTTGTTAAACGAATTCTCAGAGGGATGCGTGTCGATGAGGAGGCCCTCGCTTATGATGTGGTTGAGCAGGTTGGGATCGGTGGCACCTTCTTAACAGAGGATCACACCTTGACCCACTGGAGGGAAGAGTTCTGGATTCCCCAACTGTGTGATCGCTATCTGTGGGAGCCTTGGGTGGAAGCGGGTGGGACCACAATGCTTGACCGCGCTGTTGATCGTCAAGATAAGATCCTTAGTGAGCATACACTCGAGTGGCTCGATGAGGATTTGCAGATAGAGCTCGACAGAATTGTCAAAGCGGCAGAAGAGGAGATCCTAGGTTCATGAAGGTCGACGTACTCGTAGTCGGCGACTATTGCTTTGATTTGATCTTGATGGATTTACCTGAGGAACCAATCAAAGGTCGTGAGATCTATGCGCGAAACTTGGACGTATCCATAGGTGGAGGCACATTCCCTACCGCCGTTGCTCTTCGCAGATTAGGGCTTGATGCTGCAATCCATATGCAATTAGGTACTGATTTCTTCAGCCTTTATGTTCGCGAAGCGATTGAGCGAATGGGATTCAATACTGCTCTCCTTGATATTCGTGATCAACGCTTCCGCCGCTTGACGATTGCGTTATCCTACCCTGACGATCGAGCTTTTCTCTCTTATGCTGATAAACCACCAATGGAGGACGATGAAGTACGTTATCGGGGAAAGCTTCTACAGGATCATCAGGTGGCTCATGTGCATTTTGCTCATCTGTCAGCGGCTTTAGCCGCACAGGAGCTGATCGCTGACGCAAAAAAATTGGGGATCACGCTCTCAACAGATTGTGGTTGGAATCCCTGGGCTTTAGACCATCCTCGTCGTGATGAGACGATCGCTCAGATGAATGTCTTCCTCCCAAACGAGATCGAGTTGACCTACATTACCAATACTGAGGATCTTACGGATGCCAGTGATGCGATTGCAGCAAAGGTTCCGGTAACTGTTGTCAAGCTTGGGTCTAAGGGATCATACGTTGCATCAAAAACGGAGCAGATGACTGTGCCGGCAATACCAGTCGACGTTGTCGACACGACGGCAGCGGGAGACTGCTTCAACGCTGGTTTTTTATACGGATGGGTTCAGGGATTTCCGCTCGAAAAGGCGTTGCGGTGTGGCAACATCTGCGGTGGTCTCTCGACAACGGCAAGTGGGTGGGAAGCAACCCCTACGCGAGAACAGCTTGAGGATTGGTTGGAGAGGTAGGTATGTCAAGTGTGAAGATCGCGGTTATTGGCGGAGGGAGTGCTTACCTTCCGGTCTTTTTATCCGCCATTATTGAGCATGCCGATTCTTTTCAGGGAAGTCAGCTTGTTCTTATGGATCTTGATGATAGATATCTCGATATCATCTATCGACTTGGTAATCAGATGGCCAGATCGACTGGTGCAAAGATTTATATCCACAAGACACAAAACCGTCGAGAAGCGATTGATTGCGCAGATTTTGTATTCACGACCTTCCGTCCCGGAAGTTTTGAAGCGCGCGCTTTGGATGAGAAGATTCCTTTGAAGTATGGTGTCATCGGCCAGGAAACCATTGGTCCAGGTGGATTCTTCATGGCGTTGCGGAGCGCTGTGGTGATCCGAGAGATTGTGGAGGAAATGGAAGCCCTGGCTCCAAAGGCTTTCCTGATCAATTACACCAATCCAACGAACATCATTACAGAAGCCGTTGTTCGGTTCAGCTCGATCAAAGTTATCGGACTTTGCGATCAATCACAAGGGGATAAAAGACGGATCGCCCATGCGCTCGATTTCGATGTTAATCGTTTGAACTACGAAGTCTGTGGATTGAATCATGCGACATGGAGCACTTTGTTCACGATTGATGGGGAGGATGGCATCCCCATATTGCTTGAACATGCACAGAACGTGCTTGAAGATCCTGAGATACCTCTCCCAGTAAAGCGCATGTTCAAGCTCCTCAAGTGGTTCCATCGAGTTCCTAACCGATATTGGCAATACTATTATTTCCATGATGAGTTAGTCCAAGAGATGCAAGCAGCAGAACGCTGTCGGGCAGAAGAAATCATGCTTCAATTGCCAGCGTATTATGCACATTACGACGAAGAGAGTCGCAAATCACAACCTAATGTTGTGAAAATGCGTGGTGGATCTAAAGCCTTTGGTGACTTTGCGGTAGAGGTGATTCGAGCGATTGTAGAAAATTCCAATGTCACACTCATTCTAAATATGCCCAATCAAGGTGCAATCCCTGGCTTTGATGAGGATCGTGTTGTCGAGGTTCCTTGCTTGGTGAACAAGGATGGAGCCAAACCCATTTCACAGGATCCCTTACCACGTCAGGGCTTGGGTTTGATCAAGATGCTGGCGGAATACCAGGCATTAGCTTCGCGTACGGCATGGAATGGGACACGCGAGGATGCCATCCGAGCACTGGTTGCCAATCCCCTTGTGCTAACGCTGCCCAAGGCGGAGGCGCTCTTTGATGAATTAGCTGCTGCCCATGCGAGATATCTGCCAAATAGACTGATCACGAAATGAGTATCAAGGGTGCATCATGAAAGATTATGGATACCAGCCTGATTTTGAGCGATTTCGGCAACATATTAAAAGACAGTCTGTACCAGGACCTGTGCCCATCGCCGAGTACTTGGTTGATGGCCC
>JABAOF010029905.1_pt1 | contig 15618 bp, 22 predicted proteins | sample 7062171 | NCBI WGS metagenome assembly JABAOF01 (sample SAMN14538628, study PRJNA623070) | marine sediment metagenome | biome: marine biome [ENVO:00000428]; feature: marine pelagic biome [ENVO:01000023]; material: deep marine sediment [ENVO:00002113] | place: India: Gulf of Khambhat ...
CACGATCGAGAAGGAGGTCACCTTGGTTATATCATTCACGTAGTATTGAAGCAGAGCGACTATACCCAGGAAGGTTGCTCCTGCAAGAGTGACGCGGGTGAGGACACGGTCTAGGAATTGTTCCGTGGATTTGCCGGGGCGAATGCCTGGAATGTACCCCCCCGATTTCTTCAGGTTGTCAGCAACATCGGCCACATTGAAAGTCACGGCGGTGTAGAAATAAGTGAAGAAGACGACGAGAGCGAAATAGAAGGCCGAGTACCAGGGATTGTTACCCGGGTAAAGTTGCTCGGCAAGACCGGCCAGTCTGGCACCCCACTCCGGAGAGCTCCTCTCCAAGGCGGGGCCGACGAACTGAAGAATCTGGGTTGGCAGCAGGGCAATGGAGATGGCGAAGATGATGGGAATGACTCCGGCGGTGTTCACGCGGATGGGAAGATTGGTGCTGGAGCCGCCGTAGATGCGATTACCGATTACGCGGCGGGCATGTTGAATTGGAATCTTGCGAGACCCCTGCTGGATGAAGACAATGAAGGCAATGGTGGCAACGAGGATGACGAAGAGAAAAGCCACATTGAACCAAGTGAATGCACCGGCTTGCAGGCCTCGAAAGGTCAGTCCGATATCCACAGGAAGGCGAACCAGAATGCCGCAGAAGATGACGAGAGAGATACCGTTGCCGATGCCCTTGTCGGTGATCTGCTCTCCCATCCACATGAGGAAACAAGTGCCTGCGGCAAGGGTGACTACTATCGGTATCAGTCCGAATCCTCCGGTCTCGATAACCGGATCCGGCTGAGTGCGGCGAAGCATCAGACAGATACCTGTGCCCTGGAGCAAGGCGAGGGCAACGGTAAGATAGCGGGTCCATTGGGATATCTTCTTGCGGCCGCTTTCACCTTCTTTTGCCACCCGCGCAATGGAGGGCACCGCCACTCCCAGCAGTTGAAAGATGATGGAGGCATTGATGTAGGGGGTGATGGACATGGCGAGGATGGAGAATCGCCGGAAAGCGCCTCCGGAGAAGATGTCGAAGAGGCCCAACAGCGCCCCGCCGGAGACCAGCCTCTCCATGGCATCCCGATTCACATGTGGAATGGGGATATGCAGGCCGATGACGAAGACCCCGAACATGGAAAGCACAAAGAGAATGCGCTTTCTCAGGTCGGGAACGCGAAATGCTGCGGCCATGTTGGCCAGAGGACCCGGCATCTCAGTTCACCTCTTCCGCGGCAGCTGAGGCGGAGTCTTCTTGGGCGGGCCCCAATGCCCTCGCTGCAAGAACCACGGCGCGGCCTCCCGCCGCCTCTATCCTCTCCTTGGCGGATTGGGAGAAATGATGAGCATGCACCGTGATAGGCAGATTCAACTCTCCTCCTCCCAACACCCGCAATCCCGCGCCGAGTTTGCGCAGGAGGCGCTTCTCCAGGAGGAGTTGGGGGGTGATCACCGCTTCTTTTCCCACCTTTTCGGCAATACGCTGCAGAGAACTGACATTGAGGACCGCATGTTCGCGCTTGAACATGCGTTGAGGCATGGCCCCTTTGCCGCGGCCGCCGTGTTTACGCAGCCGCATATAGAGGGGGGTTTGGCCTCCCTCGAAGCCGGGACGGATCGTGGTCCGAGCCTTCTGGCCTTTGTCGCCGCGACATGCGGTCTTGCCATGTCCGGAGCCGATGCCGCGACCCACTCGCTTGGTTCGATGTCTTGATCCCGCGGCCGGGGTTAGTTCGTGCAGCCTCATGTGGTCTCTTCCACCTCCACCAAATGCGCGATCTTGCGCGCCATACCGCGAATCTGCGGGTTATCCGGATGCAGCCGGCTCTGGCTTATCTTCTTCAGCCCTAGAGCGTGAACGGTGTCTCTCTGATCTCGGGGCCGTCCGCTGAGTGACCGGCGTAAGGTGATCTTGACTTTCTTACTCTCTTTGCTGCTCATACGGGTTCTTTATCCTCACTCTCAACAGCCTCGGAAACCGGCTGTTGTTCCTTCAGCTCTGTCACTTCTTCTTCGCTCGGCTCTGCCGGTTGCTCCGCCACCACCAATTGCCAGGAGGGAGCAACCTCATCAGGAGCCTTGTCTCGCATTTCCGCCACCATCGCCGCGTTACGCAAGGATTTCAGCCCCTCCAGGGTGGCGCGGGCAATATTGACCGGATTTGCGGAGCCCAGGGATTTGCTCAACAGGTCGCGGATACCGGCCGCCTCCGCCACCGCCCGCACTGCTCCACCGGCGATTACCCCGGTTCCAGGGGAGGCCGGCCTCAGTATTACCTCGGCGCGGCTGTAGCGCATCCTTACCTCGTGTGGAATCGTGGTGCCGAGGCGGCTCACCTGGACGAGGCCCTTACGGGCCTCATCCATGCCCTTTGAGATGGCATCTGACACCTCGGCCGCCTTGCCCAGGCCGACACCGACCACTCCGGCTTCCGCATCACCCACCGTCACCAGGGCGGTCCAGCGCCGGGTGCGGCCTCCGGAGTGCACCTTGGCCACCGGGTTCAGGCTAATCAGTTTTTCTTCAAGATTGTAGTCAGCGGGATTCAACCGCGGCATAGATTGCTCCTCGAAAGCATTTCAGACCATACCAGACCAGTTAGTATAGCGTATTTGGGCACCACAAGTAAAGGGCCGCAATTCGCCCAAAATGCGGCCGAAAATCGCCATAAGCTAGCAATCGCTGTATGGATACGTAGGAAGCCGCAATTTCGACTTCCGGCATAGACTAAAGACAGCGGCCTGGGCCCTGTGCCCAAGCCGCTGCTATTTTCGTTCTCTTACCAGGTTGGAAGCGCCGGTGCTCAGGTTCAGTAGTAGACTTTGGCCCAAGCCTTATACACTTTGACTACGTGATTCGATGAAGAACCCCCGCCACTGGATTCGACGGTAATGAGCAGGTCGTCCAGGTCTTCCTGTGACCAGTTGCCATCATATCTCATGTAATCACTACCGATGCCCGTGCGTGGGAAGGTGTAGTAAGCATCACCCACCCGTGTGGCACCTGGGAGATTCGTCGTTGCCTTGCAGTTGATGACAGAAGGGGAGCTGTACTTGTATCTGCTGCCCCTAAGATATATGTCTATCCTGTAGGCGTTATTGCCGCCAAGATCCACCTGACCCATGGCGAAGGTCTCACTCTTCCTGGTGGTGCCTTGAACGGAGATGTAGGTGGTGTCACTGCTGTCGGCTATGAGGGACACATGGTTGGGAGCCGCTTCATGATCATATTCATGATCATCTCCACCCAGCCCTGGGATATGTGGCTTTGAGGAAGGCTTCCATTTACACATGTCCAGCAGGTAAGGTGTTGTTGAGGAGTACACCTTGTTCCACATGGCAGTCTCGCCGTCAGCGTTGGTCAAGCGAACGATGAACTGCAGCGGATCAATGAAGAGAGTGGTGGTCATATCATTTATCTCTTGCTGTGTCCAACCACCCTCGGGGCCGTTGTAGGTAATAACTGACTTGTCACAATCAAGCATGGGCAAGCCGAGAGTGTCATCCTTGGTAGCAGCGCCGAGAAGATTGGTAAAGGCGGTCAGCGTTGGACCCGTTGACGAACACCTCATACCGTGACCCCAAATTTCCTGCCTCTTTGCGGTGCCTGTAAACTCATCGTCCGGGAACCCGTAAGTGTTGGCAAAGATCTGCGGCTCCTCTTCTGGGGGGGTGTTAGCATATACGGCGCTGCGTGAGGGATTCTCTGCAGTACATGTCTTCCAGGCATCACCGACTATGTTCGTGTCTAGGGTCGTCGTCCCATTGATGATCACCTCGAGTTCGGCGATAGTAACCCCCGAGCCTGCTTCGAGGCTGACCACCAACTGGTTTATCTCCCCCGCTGTCCAACCACTACTAGCCCCGTCATAAGTATAGGTCAAACTCGACCACGCCAAATCACCTGTTGACAGGTTGAAGAGGTTGTTTGACGTGCTGCCATTCTTCAACCCGAGAAGTCCTTTGCACCAGCCGCTACTTCCCCTGTTGCCCCTTACGCGGATCTGAACACTGGTGGCGGTACCTGTAAAGACATCGTTTTCAAAGCCATAGGTGTCACTTACTATAGGGTCGTTGAAATCGTAGATATATGTCGTATCACTGTCATCACTTAAGGCAGTTACCTTGCTGGTCGTTCCTTGGACAGCCCATGCGGGAACACTGCTCCGATCGAGGCTCGTTCCCTGATCAGTGGCACATGCCCAGTCTCTCGCTGGGTAAATCGTTGTGATAGTTGCCCAACTAGCCCCGACACTGAGCACGAACAACAGCACTACAGCACCAACTACAGTCAACATGCACGACCTTCTCATTTCCGGCCTCCTTTGAGGTGAGATTTGGCGGCGCTCGGCGCCGCTTACTGCTTGCTTCAGGTACTGCTCAATCAACTCGGTTTCTCTGATTCTGCTCGAATGACTACCTAAAACTACAGTCTTCCCTCGCGTGCTCCTTGGGCCAGGGCTTCTACTCGGCCGTAACAAGGGCCGTTTCCCCAGCCCGAACTGCCGGGTTGGCGATATTGCACTCATTCCCTTGCACGGGGCTGTCTGTATTCGCCACTCACCTCCTTTCTATGGTGACGCCAAAGCATCCGATGATAATGGACACAACCGCAACCTAAGTCGGAATCCATCTCTGAATTGCTGCTACTGGCCTGGGGCAGTATAGGCCCACGTCTAATTAGATGAAAAGGTGTGTGAAAAAGTTACACGAATGCCAGAAACGCCGGTCGTAATGGGGTCCGGTTGGGCTCGGCTGAACATTGGTGCCAGCCCTCCTTGTGATGAGGTCCTACAGCCTACTTCAGGTACTGCACGTACTACTCGGTTTCACTACCGGTTACTGCACACTACCTAGAACTGCAGACCTCCCTCACGTGCGCCTTCGGCGAGGGCTTTGACACGACCGTGGTAGAGGTAGCCGGCGCGGTCGAAGACCACCTGCTCTATGCCGGCTTCTTTGGCGCGCTCGGCGAGCAGGCGGCCTGCTTCCTTGGCGGCCTCAGTCTTGGAGGTGAAGGATTTCTCCTTCAGTTTGGGATCATTGGTGGAAACGGAGAGGAGGGTGCGTCCTGCTTCGTCATCCACCAATTGGCCATACATATGCTTGAGACTGCGGAACACGGACAACCGGGGCCGGCCGGCGATTCCGATGACTTTCTTTCTGACCCGCAGATGGCGGCGCTGTCTTGCTTTTTCTTTTGTAATAACGGTCATCTACTGCTCTTATCCTGTGCTTCGCTTTAGGGTAAGTGAAAGCGAACCATGCAAGGCGGCTAGGCTTGAACCTTTGCGGCCTTGCCGGGCTTATGGCGTACTCTTTCTCCTTGATAGCGAATCCCTTTGCCTTTGTATGGCTCGGGCTTCTTGTAAGCGCGCAAGTTGGCCGCGGTCTGGCCCACGAGTTCCTTGTTAATACCGGACACGACAATCCGGGCGCAGAGATAGTTATTCTCACCTGTGGGAACGAAAGTCTCCAGGGAAAACTCAATTCCCTCGGGGGCCTCCATCTCAATCGTGTGGGAGAAGCCGAGCTGCATCACCAGCCGCTTCTCCTGCAATTGAGCACGATAGCCGACGCCGTAGAGTTCCAAGATCTTCTGAAAGCCCTTGGTGACCCCTTCCACCATGTTGGCGACAAGGCTGCGGGTGAGCCCGTGGAGAGCGCGATCGCCGAGTTCGTCAGAGGGCCGGCGGATCTGGAGGCTGCTTTCCCCCACCTCCACCAGCATTCGCGGCGAGAGAGACCGGCTGAGGGTCCCCTTGGGCCCCTTTACCTTGATCTCATGATTCTCTTGTTCGACCGACACCCCCTCCGGTAGTTGGATAGGGGAATTACCCACACGAGACATTTCCACCTCAGAGTATGTTTTCCGTCAGAAGTCCCGTCGGCCTCTTCACCAGACGGTACACATAACCTCTCCGCCGAGTTTGCGACGGCGCGCTTCCCGGTCGCTCATAATGCCTTTGGAGGTCGTAATGATGGCCACCCCCAGGCCTCCTTTGACGCGCGGGAGTTCATCTCGACCCACGTAGATTTTCCGCGAAGGGCTGCTGATTCGCTGCAATTCTGTTATCGCCGGCACCTGCCCCGGTGCGTATTTCAGGGTGATACGAATCTTCCCCTGCGGCTTCTCTTCCACCAGGGTGTATTTCTGGATGTATCCCTCAGTCTTCAAGATACGTGCGATCTCCAGTTTCACGTGCGAGGTCGGCACAGAGACCTGCTCGTGCCTTACCTGCAGAGCGTTGCGGATTCTTGTCAGCATATCGGCAATAGGATCAGTAGTCATGCATACGCCTCCGGCGTCATTCTTCTCCTACCAAGATGATTTTGTTACACCGGGCAGGAGGCCTTTTCGGGCCATCTCTCGAATACACACCCGGCACATTCCGAAGCGCCGGAAATAGCCGCGCGCCCGCCCGCAGATCTTGCAGCGCGAGTAGTTTCTCACCTTGAACTTCGCCGGTCGCTTAGTTTTTGCAAGCCAAGATTTCTTCGCCACTTCTCTCCTCACACACTCTGCAAGGGCAGACCCAGTTCTTTCAAGAGGCCCAGCGCCTCTTCGTCCGTCCGTGCGGAGGTAACGATGGTGATGTCCATCCCTTGCACTCGTTCAATGTCGTCCAGGTTCAGCTCCGGGAAGATGGCTTGTTCCTTCAAACCCAGGGTGTAGTTGCCGTGTCCATCCACCGCGGAGGCGGAGAGCCCGCGGAAGTCGCGCACCCGGGGAAGCACCACACTGAAGAGGCGGTCAACGAACTCATACATGCGGTCACCCCGCAAAGTGACGCGGCAGCCGACAGGCATCTTCTGGCGCACTCGAAATCCGGCGACGGATTTCTTGGCGCGGGTGATAACCGCCTTTTGACCGGCCACCAGAGTGAGGTCCCGTACCGCGGATTCCAAAGTCTTCGGGTCCTGGGTAGCCTTCCCCACACCCATGTTGATAGACACCTTCTTGAGACGTGGAACCTGCATAGGATTATGATAGCCGAAGCGACTCATCAGCGCGGGTATTACTTCACTGTAGAAGCGCTCTTTCATCCTCACCGGAGGCTTGGGCTCCGCGGCAGCCTTGGGCTCAGCCTTTTTATCGTCTTTCTTCGCCATCTCTCTTCTCAACTGACTCTGTCTATGATTTCATTGCAGCGACGGCACACCCTCACCCGTTTGCCTTCGTGCATTTGGCGGTGAGAGCGAGTCGGGCGGTCACAGCGGGGGCAGACCAGCATCACTTTACACACCGGCATTGGAGCCGGCTGTTCGGTACGTCCGCTCTGCATCTGGGCGACTCGGCCCGGCCGTCGGCGCGCAGAGTGCTTGACCGCCATATTTACCCCCTCAACCACCACTTTGCCGGAAGCGGGGATCACCCGCAATACCTGGCCTCTGCGGCCGGCGTGTCGCTCGGCGGCCTGCTTCATCCCCGACGGGGAGGTGCGCTCCACCTCCTCCGGGCTGAGGCGCTTCATTTTCGACTTGCCGGCCAGAATATAGACCGTGTCCCCCTTCTTGATATCTATACTGGGCACTTTATAATACCTCCGGCGCGAGGGAGACTATCTTCATGAACTCTCGTTCTCTGAGTTCTCTCGCCACGGGGCCGAAGATACGCGTTCCCCGCGGATTCTGTTGATCGGAAATGAGAACTACGGCATTTTCATCAAAGCGCAAAAAGGAGCCATCCGTGCGGCCGATGGAGCGTTTGGTTCTCACGACCACCGCCTTCACTATTTCCCCCTTCTTGATGGGGGCGCCGGGACTCACCTGTTTTACAGTACCAACTATGATATCACCCACACCTGCATAGCGGCGGCTGGAACCGCCTAAGACGCGGATACATTCCAGCACCCGGGCTCCGGAATTATCCGCCACTTTTACCCGCGAGCGCAATTGGATCATCGCCCCTCTTCCTCCTCTTTCCGGGCCTTTTCGATGATCTTCTCTGCGATGTGGGCGGGCACTTCCTCGTAGTGCGAGAGCTTCATCGTATAGAAGCCGCGACCGGCGGTCATGGAGCGCAGATCGGTTGAATAAGAGAGCATTTCCGCCAAAGGAACCTGGGCGCGGATGACCTGTTGGCCATCAATTGGCTCCATTCCCTGAATGCGGCCTCTTCTCCCGTTCAGATGCCCCATGATCTCACCCATGTTTTCTTCCGGCACCACGACCTCCGCGTTCATGTATGGCTCGAGGAGTATGACGCCGGCTTCTTTGGCGGCGTTTCGGAAGCCCATCGAGCCGGCGATCTTGAAGGCGATGTCGGAGGAATCCACAGGATGAAAAGAGCCGTCATAGAGAGTGACACGCAGATCGGTTACGGGATAGCCGGCGATTATGCCGCGCCCCAACGACTCCCGTATTCCCTTCTCCACTGAAGGTATGTAGTTTTTGGGCACCACTCCGCCTACGATGCGGTCTGCAAACTCGAATCCCGCGCCGCGCTCTAGGGGCTCTACCTCCAGCCACACATCTCCATACTGGCCGCGGCCTCCGGTCTGTTTCTTATACTTGCCCTGTGCTTTGGCAGTCGCCCGAACGGTCTCCCGGTAGGCCACCTTGGGCGCTCCGGTGCTTACCTCGACACCGAATTTCCGCTTCAGCCTGGCTATGTTCACCTCCAGGTGAAGATCCCCGGTACCGGAGAGAATGGTCTCCCTGGTATCGGAGTCGGCGGAAAAGCAGAGGGTGGGGTCTTCTTCTGTCAGCCGGCCCAACGCGCTGCCGACCTTATCCTCATCCCCCTTGGAGAGGGGGGCAATGGCGAGCGAGTACACCGGCTCCGGAATCTCCGGCGCAGGCAGCAAGATCGAATTCGGCTCTTCGGTAAGAGTGTCGCCGGTAAGAGTCTCTCGGAGTTTTGCCACAACACCGCAGTCTCCCGCGCTTACGGCGGATACCGCCTCCTGATTCTTGCCCCGCGGGATGAATATCTGGCCTACCCGCTCCTTGGAGCGCCGTGTGGAATTGTAGACTTGAGAATCCGAATGAAGGCTTCCTGAAAAGACCCGAAATGCGGTAAAGCGGCCCGCAAAAGGATCCGCTGTGGTCTTGAAGACGAAGGCGGCGAGAGGTCCCTCCGCTTTGGGCGCCAGGGTTACCTCTGCGTCCTTGCGGGAGTCTTTCGCTTTGATTTCTTTTCCGGCAAGAGGAGAAGGTAGCCAGGAGATTATGCAGTCCAGCAATGCCGAGGCTCCGGTAGCCTGCACCGCGGCGGCGGGTAGGACGGGGGTTACTTCACCCCTTTCGATCCGCGCCCGCAGCCCCCGCTGGACCTCTTCTTCGGTAAGTATCCCTTCCTCCAGGTATTTTTCTGTGAGAGAGTCATCGGCTTCGGCGGCTTCCTCGATCAACTTCTCTTTCCAGGAGGAGATGGAGTCGGCCATCTCAGGCGGAGCTTCGCCAACGGACTCCTTCTGATTCTCGGTCAGGTAAGCCTTGCCGGAGAGGACGTCAACGACCCCTCTGAAAGGCTTCATGATGGGGATATGTGTAACTACGGGGCGGCAGCCCAGCCGGCCTGAAAGCGCGGTTACCTGTCTGTCGAAATCCGCGTTCTCCTTGTCCATCTTGTTTATCACCACCGCGCCGGGCAGGCCCTGTTCTTTTGCCATCTGCCAGTAACGCTCAGTCTGGATGCCAACCCCTTCAGCGCCGTCAACCAGCACCACCACCGCATCCGCCACCTGAAGACCGAAGATAACCTCTCCAAGGAAATCCGGGTATCCGGGACAGTCAAAGAGGTTAACCTTGTGCCCCTTCCATTCCAAGGACAGCAAGGAACAGGAGAGCGATACCTGGCGCTCAATCTCATCGGGGTCCGAATCGGAAATGGTATTGCCCGCCTCTATGGAGCCGAGCCTGTCGGTGACACCGCTGACATAGAGCATCGCCTCCACCAGGGAGGTCTTCCCGGTACCGCCGTGGGCGATCAGGGCCACATTTCTCAGTTTTTCGGGGTCGTACTTACGCATTACTTGGCGCGCTCCAGAACCTTCACTACCCGCCAGTTTTTGGTTGCGGAAAGGGGCCTGCTCTCCATGATCCTGACCTTGTCGCCGATGTTACACTCGTTGTTCTCATCATGTGCCTTGAAGCGAGTCGATCTCTTGACGACGCGTTTGTAGAGCGGATGCTGGACGCGGGTATCCACTCTCACCACAACCGTCTTATCCATCCGGTCGGATACGACCAGACCTTCTCTTTGCTTGCGTTTTGTCTCTCTCATGCCTTCGTCCTCTTAAGCCGACAGCCGACTTAGCTCGCTGGCGTTTCGCAACGATACTCTGCTTCGCGAGCCTGCGCAGCGCTTCGCAGAGCAGGCTTCCCAGAGCAGCGGCGGACTACGGAGAAGTCGTCTTTTACGCGGATTGCTCTCCCCTTTCGGTCATGATGGTGAGAATGCGAGCAATATCCCGCTTCACTTGGCGGATGCGAGATGGGTTGCGCAGTTGCCTGGCAGCCTGCTGGAAACGCAGGTTGAAAAGTTCGCTGCGCAGATTAGCCAACTGCTGCTCCAGTTCCGCGGTAACCAATCCTCGAACCATCTCCGCCTTCATGGCTATCTTTCCAATCCTTCACGGGCGATGAATTTCACTTTGATGGGCAGCCGGTGGGAGGCGAGCCTCATGGCCTCCTTGGCGATTCTCTCGCTCACTCCAGCCATCTCGAAGAGGACTCTTCCGGGCCTTATCACGGCTACCCAGTACTCCGGATTGCCCTTGCCCGAACCCATGCGAGTCTCCGCCGCCTTGGCGGTCACCGGCTTATCGGGGAAGATCCTTATCCAAACCTTTCCCGCGCGGCGAATATATCTGGTCATGGCCACCCGGGCGGCCTCTATCTGCCGGCTGGTAAGCCAACACGGCTCCAGGGCCTGCAAGCCATAGTCACCGAAGGCGATGCTGTTGCCGCGGGTCTCTTTTCCGCTCATCCGACCGCGCTGTTGCTTTCTATATTTTGTCCGGGAGGGCATTAACATCTGGCTCAGTTCTCCCCAGGTGATTCTTTCTTTTCTTCAGAGGTCTCCGGCTGTGAGGCGGGCTGCTCTTTCTCTTCCTCTTGCTCTGCCTCAGCTTCAACAACCGGCTGCGGCTCCGGAGACTCAGCGGGTGTCGCCTCCGGTTCCGGCTCGGCCTCAACAGGCGCTTCCGGCGGAGCCTGTGTCTCCATCTCCGTCTGTACGGGCTCTGCGAGTTCCGCTGGGGCCTCGGCGGCTGCTTCCGGCTCCGGCGTAATAACTTCGGCGGTTTCGGCGGCTTGTGACTCCACCGCCTCTTCGGCTTCGGGCTGCGCCGAACGCACCACTCCAACCCGCCTCCAAGTCTTATGTTCCTTCGGCGGCGCAGTTGGGATGGCTTCCAGTTTGGGCACCTTGGGAACCGCCTCCGGCAGGATGTCACCCCGATACAGCCACACCCTCACTCCGATGTTCCCATAGGTTGTACGGGCTTCGGCAAAACCGTAATCAATATCCGCGCGCAGGGTCTGCAAGGGAATCTTGCCCTCACTATCCCGATAAGAGCGGGCGATTTCCGTCCCTGCAAGCCGGCCCGAGACGATAACGCGAATTCCTTTCGCTCCTTCCCGCATGGTGCGCTGAACGGCTTGACGAACTGCCCGCCTGAAGGAGACTCTGCGCTCAATCTGGGAGGCGATGCTCTCCGCCACGAGTTGACCATCGAGCCCGGGTTCGCGGATCTCTTGAACGGTAATATGAATTCTGCGATCCGTCAGCCCCTCGAGTTCGCCGCGCAGTTCGTCCACACCGCGCCCTCCGCGCCCGATAATAAGGCCTGGTTTGGCAGTGTGGAGGGTAAGGCGCAGGGTATTGGCGGCACGCTCAATCTCCACTCTGGAAAGCCCCACCTCTCGAGTGCCGCCTCGGCCTCGACCCGCGGAACTGTCTCTGGCGAATCGTTTCAGGACATGGTCGCGGATACGCTGATCTTCAATTACCTGAGCGGCGTAGTCTCGCGATGTGGCGAACCAGCGACTCTGCCAGTCCTTGATGATCCCCAGCCTCAGCCCTGTCGGGTGGCATTTCTGGCCCATTACTCTTCCTCTCGATCCGCCAGCACAATGGTGATGTGGCTGGTGCGCTTGCGTATTATCGATCCTCTTCCCATGGATCCTCTTCGCAGCCGCTTCATGGTAATGCTGGGGTCAACGTAGCATTCTCTCACCCACAACTCTTCTTTTCGCATGGCATGGTTATTCTCCGCGTTTGCGACCGCGGAACAGAGAACCTTCTTCACCAACGCGGCGGTGGTTGAGGGAGTAAAATCGAGTATCCCCATCGCCTCTTCAAGCGATTGGCCGCGAATCAAGTCAATCACTCGCCTCGCCTTGGTGGGCGATATACGCGCATATCTTGCCAGTGCTCTCGTCTGCACTTTGGTAACCCGTTCCCTCGTTTCTTACTAGCTTCCTATTTTATGGCGGTGGAGCGCTCCGTGTGACGGCCGTGTCCGCGAAAGTGCCGCGTGACAGCGAACTCCCCCAGTTTGTGCCCCACCATATTTTCGGTTATGAAGACCGGTATGTGTTTACGCCCATCGTGTACCGCCAGAGTATGACCGATCATGTCAGGCACGATGGTGGAACGTCGCGACCAAGTCTTTATCACCCGCCGCTCTCCGCTGCGGTTCAGTTTCTCAATTTTCTTCGCCAGGCTCGGCTCCACATAGGGGCCCTTCTTCAGTGACCTAGCCATCTCAGCGCCTCTTTCTCCTTCTGCGGACAATGTACTTGTCTGTCGCCTTATTGTGTCGCGTTCGCCCCCCCAGAGTCGGTTTTCCCCACGGCGTAACCGGGCTCTTGCGGCCGATGGGTGAATGTCCCTCGCCTCCCCCGTGGGGATGATCTCGAGGGGTCATTGACAAACCCAGGACATGGGGGCGCCGGCCCAGCCAGCGAACCCGGCCCGCCTTTCCGATCTGAATGTTGCTGTGGTCCGCATTTCCCACCTGTCCGATCGTCGCCTTGCAGCCGACATAGACAAGCCGCATCTCTCCTGAAGGCATCTTCAGGGTGGCGAGTTTTCCCTCTCTCGCCATCAGCTGCGCGCTGGCTGCGGCACTGCGGCACAACTGGCCTCCCTTTCCGGGAGTAAGTTCTATATTATGTACTTCTGTACCCAAGGGTATCTCGCTGAGGACGAGGCAGTTGCCAGGCCGAATATCCGCCCCCGGCCCTGACATGAGCACATCGCCAATCTTTATTCCCACAGGAGCGAGGATGTAACGCTTCTCTCCGTCGGCGTAATGAAGCAGCGCAATGAGTGCGGAGCGATTGGGGTCATATTCTATGCCGGCCACCTTGGCAGGTACGCCGTCTTTGTTCCGCTTGAAGTCAATCAGGCGGTAGCGGCGCTTGTGTCCCCCTCCCCGGAAGCGGATGGAAGTGCGGCCTGTGTTGTCCTTGCCGGCGCGCTGGCGCCAGGGGCGCAGCAGACTCTTCTCCGCCTTGGTGCGAGTGATCTCATCATGGGTCAGCCCGGTGATGGTTCTGCGGCTGGGAGTATATGGTTTGTATTTCTTGACCGGCATATTCTACAGCCCTTCGAAAATGGGAATCTTTCCGGATTTGAGAGTGACTACGGCCTTTTTCCAGACGGCGGTCTTTCCGAAGCGTCGGCCCATTCTCCGCCCGTACCCCGAAACGCGACGCACTTTTCCGTGGACGATCATGGTATTCACCGCGGCCACCTTCACCTCCGGATACATGGCCTCAATCGCCTGACGGACCTCGATCTTGTTCGCCTCCATATCAACCTGAAAGGTGTATTTACCCTTCTCCGTACCGGCTACACTCTTCTCCGTCAATAAGGGACGCAGGACGATGCTCTGGGGAGGTCTCATCCCATCACCTCCTGAAGCCGAGAGAGGCCTTCTTTGGTGAAGAGCAGGTGATGATGCCGCATCACCTCATAGGCGTTGAGTTCCTCGGCCCTTGCCAGCATCAGCCCACGGAGATTGCGCGCTGATTTTCTGAGAACCTCGCTGGGAGTATCCGTTATCAGCAGCACATCCTCCTCCAATCCCAAGGCCTCAAGCAGTGCGACAACCGCTTTTGTGCTGATTTTCTCCAGTTCCAGAGACTCCAATATTCTGATGTCTCCGGCCGCGGCGCGGCTGGAAAGGGCGCCGCACAAGGCCTGGCGGCGAACCTTCTTCGGCAGCCGTCTGCGATAATCCCGGGGCTGCGGGCCAAATGCTGCGCCGCCGCCGACGCGGGTGGGAGAACGGCGTGAACCCGCCCGCGCTCTTCCTGTCCCTTTCTGGCGAAAGAGCTTTGCCGTGCTGCCGGACACTTCGGAGCGGGTCTTGGTCCAGGTAGTGCCCTGCCGCTGGTTGGCGAGATAGGCCTCCGCCGCCGTATGAAGCAGATGCGGCTTCACTTCAGCAGCAAAGAGCGCTTCCGTTACCTCTACATCTCCCACCTTCTCACCAGCTCGGGAGAAAATGGGCAAGGTTACCTTTTTCTTAACCGCTTTCTTCACCTAACCGTTCCTCATCATCTCTAAGAAGAGCTAGCCTCCCGCGGACGCCAGCTGGGTAATCTCAACCAAGCCCCCCTTCGGCCCCGGCACCGCGCCCTTTACCAAAACGAGGTTCTTCTCCGTCTCCACTCGCACTATCGTCAGCCCCTTTACCGTCCTCCTTACCGCGCCCATGTGACCCGGCTTCTTCGTGCCCTTGAAGACGCGGGCAGCATCCGTGCTTCCACTGGAGGCGGGTCTGCGATGGGACATTGAACCATGGCTGGCAGGGCCTCCGTGAAAACCGTGACGCTTCATGGCACCGGCAAATCCTTTGCCCTTCGAAGTTCCGGAGACATCTACCTTATCACCCACGGCAAATATATCCGCTCGCACCTCTTTGCCCACAGCGAAGTCTTCCGTGTCCACCAGCCGAAACTCCCGCAGATGCCGCTGGGGACTGACTCCTGCCTGCTTGAAATGCCCCTCCATGGGTTTGTTGAGCAGACGGCGGCGCTTCTCTTCGGGTATCTCGTCAAAGCCGAGTTGTACCCCTACCACACTCGGGTCATTCGCGCGGGGACGGCGCTGTACAACCACACAGGGACCCGCCTCCAGCAGGGTCACCGGAAGTGCTTCACCGTCCTCGGCGAAGATTTGTGTCATACCGAGCTTTCTTCCCAGAATCGCTTTTGCCAGTTTCGCCGCCATCTCTGTCCTAAAGTTTGATTTCGATATCTACACCGCCCGGCAAGTCTATCCTCATGAGGGCGTCTATTGTCTTTGCGTTGGGATCCAGAATGTCTATCAATCGCTTGTGGGTGCGGGTTTCGAAATGCTCCATGGTCCGGCTTCCCCTGCCTATGGCAGGAGATTCAACCAGACAGACCCGGCTGATTTCCGTTGGCAGCGGAATGGGTCCACAGATGCGCGCACCGGTGCGCCGCGCGGTATCCGCGATCTTCACCGCCGACTGATCCAGAATTCGGTGGTCAAATGCCTTCAGCCGAATGCGAATCTTCTCGCCGGCGATGGGTCGTTCATTTTCACGGGTCCTTTGCATGGTCATTTCTCAACCGTTAAGGTATCTTGCACTCCACATTCCTCTACAGCATTTTAGTAACGACGCCGGCGCCG
>JABAOF010016880.1_pt1 | contig 15613 bp, 11 predicted proteins | sample 7062171 | NCBI WGS metagenome assembly JABAOF01 (sample SAMN14538628, study PRJNA623070) | marine sediment metagenome | biome: marine biome [ENVO:00000428]; feature: marine pelagic biome [ENVO:01000023]; material: deep marine sediment [ENVO:00002113] | place: India: Gulf of Khambhat ...
ACAGCATCGTTCGTATACCAATTTATGTAATCGTCCAGCGTAAGAAACTTGTCCACCTCGCTTGGGATTCCCCAATCTATCATATAAACGTCAAATCCCTCTTTCAACAATCCTCTGATGACGCTTCTGTCCGGCTGAAGGTCGAGTATATATGGTTTGTTTATAAGGGCATAGATTATCAAAACTGGAACCTTTTGTGGTTTATCTACACCAGGAACATAATGAAGAAGTTTCATCTTCCCATCCTGATAAACCACCTCTGAAGGAGCGGTTCCAACCTCGACTTTTGGAGGATTCAAAAGAAGTTCAGCCGCCTTCATAATTCTGCGTTGCCGATCCTGTGACTCGTTCATGCGGGCCTTTGAATTTTCTCTCTCATCCGCCACCATCACATCACCTTTCTTGTAAGGTCGGCCCACTCACCACCCTTTATTTCTTACCCTTGGTCTTTTTAGAATTGATCACCCGTGAGATTTCGCTGATCTTCCTGTCAATTTCGTGAAGTTTTTGATATATATCGTCAATATTCTCCTTGGTGGGCAGCCCTAATCCGCTTAGGTATTGGTTCATGAACTGATCATTCAGTCGTTTTAAATCCAGGTTACTATCAAGTATATTACCATCCATCTTTGCAAAGGCAGGACTTCTCATGATGTCCATTACCATCTTTGAATAATTCTTTGTCCAGAACTCGTTTAATTCCTTTACCTTTGCATCAAAGTCCATATCACCTTTCGCTGTGGATGGAAATGCATCCTTTGACCTCTCCCACATGTCCAACCAGAACTGGTTCATGGTTTTATAGGCAGAAGAAACATCTTGGTCAAGGTTTTTATCCTTCACGCCAAAAGCGTCCATCCAGAGCTCGTAAAGATCCCTCTGCTCCTTTATTCTCTCGCTCATAAGTTCTGAAAGATGTTCACCCATCCTCCCCGAATATTCTGTCCAAAGTTGGTTCAGCTCTTTATATGGTCCATTCTCTTTTTTCAAGATATCAATGAACCTTTCCCCTATTTTGCCAGAGTAGTCTGTCCACATGTTTTGAATGTCATCAAATCCAACACCTTCTTCCGAGGAGAACTTTGTCATATGTTCTGTCATCTTCTTCGCGTATTCACCCCATATCTTGCAAAGTTCCTCAGATTCTTTTGCTCTCTCTTTCGTGATATCGTTGATTCTATCGTTTATCTCCTTAGAAAATTCCACCCATGAGTCATAAAAGTCCGGGGGCTTTTTGGAGCTCTTTTTCTTTTTCTTTCTACCTTTTGTCATACGCATCACCGAATTAAATTATTTTTTATAACCTGAGGTAATACCTAAGAAATAGAAGAAGGAGAGGAAGCCTATCAGTCAAGCTTCCTTTCGAGCTTGTCAATCTTCTTCTTCAATTCCTTGACCTCGTCTGCAAGGTTCTGAGCCCTTAGATAGGGGAAAATCATCAAGTTCCTCTGGAACGATGCAGTCCTGTCGAAGTACATTTTATAGAGCGTCTCGTAGTCTGTGCCGAAATCCTTCATGACTTCACCGAAGCGTTTCCCTATTTCCTTGGTTTCGGTTAACCATGTATTGTAGACATCCTCGTAATTCCTGTTGTACCCATCGAGGAAACCCAATATCGTGTCCCCAAATCTCTCTGATAGACTGTTCCATGCGTTATAGACCTCGTCGATTCGTGTTTCACTTTCGGTATTCAAAGCGTCCATAAGCTCGCTTATCCTGTCTGTGAAGTCATTCCACATATCGAATATCTTACCGTTCTCATGTTGGTTTGTTGACATTAGCCTCGTGATCTGGTCGTTCATCTCGTTCGAGAAGTCGAACCATGCAGTATAAAGCTCTTGCACTGCCGCCAATTCCGGCCCATCGTTCATCATGGCGTTGTCCATTATTTTCGTGGAATAATCTCTGTATCTCTTTGTTAGGGTTTCTACATTAGACTTGTTCTCTTCCACCAGCTTGGTCAAGCGTGTTCCCATCTTGTTGGAATAGTTCTTCCATACATTGAACAGTTCCTTATATTCTGGGGTATCCTCTCCAACGGTTGTCCTTATCTTCATTCCCATGCTTTTGGAAAAATCTGACCAACCGTTGTACAGTCTCTCATATTGGGTTCTGTTCTCTTCTAGGACATCTACGATCTGGTTCTCCAACTGCTTAGAGTAGTCGATCCATGAATCGAAGACCCCTAGGTTTGTTGCTTCTGCTGTTCTTCCAGGACCTTTTGTCCCGACATTTCTACGGGGTTTTCCCCCCTTCTTCGTATGTCTTCCAGTTTTTTTCATATTATTCCTCCGTCTTTCGATATTAATGATCGGTGGACATTAATTATAGATACATACCTCCGTTTACGTTCAATACATGACCTGTGATATAGGAGGCATCATCCGACGCAAGATACACAACAGCCTTGGCCACCTCTGAGGGCAGCCCAAATCTCCCCAAAGGAATCTGCGTTAAGATCTTTTCCTTTACCTTATCTGGTATACCTTTGACCATATCTGTTTCAATAAAGCCAGGAGCTATGGCGTTAACTGTGACTTTCTTTCTCGCAAGTTCTCTTGCAAGAGCTTTGGTCATACCTATGATTCCTGCTTTAGACGCTGCGTAGTTAACCTGCCCAACATTTCCCATCTGACCGACTATCGAGGTGATGTTGATTATCCTTCCATTATTCGACTCAAGAATTCTATCTATGAAAGCGTTTGTGCAGTTGAAGACGCCTGTAAGATTCACGGATATGACCTTATCCCACATCTCCTGATCCATCTTAACGAACAATTTATCTACATTAACACCTGCGTTGTTCACAAGTATGTCTATCCCGCCAAAATATTTCTCTAAACAATGCTTCATGTCCTTCACGCTTTTCATGTCACTGACATCCGCAGGATAGACCCAAGTATTGACCCCCAAATCCTCCAACCATCTCGCAACCTCTTCTGCCTCAACTTCGCTTGAGCGATAATTTATCGCAACATCCGCACCTTCCGAAGCCAAGGCGATGGCTATTTCCCTTCCTATTCCTTTTGAGGCTCCTGTGACGAGAGCCTTCCTTCCAACCAGTCTCCTTCCTGCACTTCTACTTTTGGAGATGACAGCGTAACCATCTTTTTTGTCGATTTCTATCTCATTGTTAACGATTTCCATACTTCCTCACCACTGTTTTTTACTGATGTTGGAAAGAAGGTAGTCCATAACGAACTACCGATTGAAAACATTTGAATGTATATAAGCCAATTGTGGTGTTGTTATCATTTTTGATAATTTCGAAACGACCTGTTAACATCTTTTGAATCACCGTCATGGGAATTTACTCGTAGAGGGTGGGGAAAGCCATTATGCTATTTATACTTTTCGTTTTTTGAAATAAATTGAAATATTTTTTTAACTTTAATAAAAAGATTTGAAGATATAATTAAAAATAGGAAATAAAGACTCATTTTCTTTAGGAAAATAGAAATATTTATATCCCACATGGCTTATTGGTTAATAAGAAATACCTCTTTATTGACCTACACTGGATGGTGTAAATATGGCAGAATTTGAATTGGACAATACAGATAAAAAAATCATCAAAATGCTGCACGATAACAGCCGAGTACATGTGTCGGATATCTCACGTAAAATCGGTAACATGACGGAGAATGCCATACGGTATAGAATCGATAAATTAGAATCCGAAGGTTACATATCGAACTACACTATTCGTCTCAATCCAAAAAAGTTCGGGAAAAACATTTCTGCAATCTTCAACCTTAATGTCTTACCTGAGAATATAAATCGAGCATTGGACCATCTAAAATCTATGGACTGCTTGACTGAGGTCTACTTAACTACGGGAGCTTTCTCCATAATCGCGATAGGATTTTTTGAGGATAGATCGGAATTGACGCGGTTCATAACCGAGAACCTAAAGAAAATAAAAATGATAGACTATGACGTTATTACCGTTCTTCAGAGAATTAAGCACGAGTTATATTCGATATGAGATTTGAGAATTCAATATCTCAATCTCCTTTTCTACAAAACAGATAATTTTTTCCTGTTTTTGATTGGTGGGTAGAAAAGCCTCTAAAAATATAATGAGAATAAATAAAACTAAAGGTTAATAATCACCATTGCATTTTACCTGAGATACCACAGTTTGGGCATTGAGCTCTAGCAGCCCCCTTCTGAACAAAAAACAGATTTGAGCATCTTGGACATTTGGTTTGAATTAACGGTATAACCGGTTGCTGTGTTTGTTGTTGTGGGTATTGACTCGTTCGTTGCAATTTCTGTGGAGGAGGTGGTGGATATGGTTTTGATATCTTAGTGGCATATATTACTGGTTGTTGCGCTTCTGTTTTGGGCTGAGGAGGAATAAGAGCTGGAGATGGTTGTGGAGCAGTGGGAATTTGTTGGACTTTTAGACCCGGCGCGTGAGTCTTATAAGGTTGCCTGGATTGGGGAGCCTGGGTTGTTGATACGTTATATACTTGAGATTGTTGAATTTGAGGTTGAGAAGGTTGAGCAGCATAAACCTGACCTGTTTGTAAAGGATAGGCTTGTGATACTGGAGCAGTGGTTTGGTAAGGTTGTCNNTGTGATACTGGAGCTGTGGTTTGGTAAGTTTGTCCAAAGGGTTGATAAGCTTGGGTTGGTATCTCAGAACCTACTATGTATTGATCCCACGATCCTATAGCGGCAGCTCTTCTGCGTCTACTTCTAACCGTCATCACAGATGCAAGAATAATGGCAATTAATATCGGTATAAGCAGGAGATATATAGGTAAATCACCACCAAATGAGCCAGGTCCTTGACCTGGTTCCGACCCTGCCTCCCGGTACGAGATCAATTCCACGGACATGTACAACTCTCTGTTTGGATAGTAGTACTCTGATTTCACAGGAAAACCAATTTCGGGTGAATAATAACTCAGAACGTATCCTGAGCTTGAACCAAAAAACGGAGTTCCTCCTCCCATATAGTCCTCAGAAGTTTCCAAAGACCAGATTATAAAGGTCTCGTATGTTCCTGCAGGAACCGTGACATCCTCCACATGAAGTGCCTCGTATTCCATTGAAGATTCAGAAGATGTTTCCCAAGAATCAGGTTCGCCATCGTTATCATAAATCTCTTCAGTTGTAACAGTACATGAGGATGTCCAAGTCTCAGCAATACTCATAGGGAAATTATAACTGTCCATTGGCGGATCATATGTGGTTATGGATTCTTGAGAATCTGAATCAGACATATCCATGCCTGAATATGAAGTTTCCATCACCATATCAGATTTAAGGGTTGCCAAATCAGAAACCCTGAGCCATTGTGTTCCATCAGCTGTTGTAGACATGGACATGGTTTCCCCTTCATAGGTCATCGTCATGCTAACACTCACGGTCGTATCGATGGCATAGGCCTCATATTGTGTGCCATTAACTTCAATGCTCTCCTTTTTCTTTACCTTCATGGTCATTTCCGAGGACATCTCCATTTTCATACCCTCAAACAGGTCCTCTTCCAACAAATTGGACATGTCCATTGTGTAAACTAGTTCGTGGCCAACCTTCAATGTAGGGACATTTGCAGTTGGAGGTGAGATTGCGTTGCTCTGATCCACATACACGGTTATGGAATCTAAGTGGTACTCTGTTCCATCATATCCCCTGGCATTGAGGGTGTGTTCACCATCAGGTAGGTTAGTACTCTGCCATTCATAGCTCCAGGTCTCCCAATTATCGCTCGTTGAGGTCAAAATCCAGCCCTGTTCAGATTCTGAGTCGAATTGTATCTCCACTGAAACCATCTCATAATATGGGTCGGTAACACCTGTGATGATTTTGGTTCCGCTCACAGTTGCACCTGGTTTTGGTTCTGTGATCATTACAGGCATTTCGTAAGGAAAATAATCGTCATCCCATCCTGGCCCTGAATCTGGTACCCTGTCAGATAGGTATTGTTCAGATGCCTCATTAATATCGTATGCCTCCCCCCATAAATCAAAATTGGATATCTCAGGAAGATTGCTCATTTGTACTCTAACCTCCAAAGTGTTGGTTCCCTCACCAGATGCTTGCAGAATGTCCGTGCTTCCATCACTCATGTCCATACCTGTGCATGCACCGTTATTATAGGTTATCATATAGATCCAGTCTTCACCATCCATAAGAAATAGAGTGTAAGTTATGTATTCAGAATCCGTAATAACGCCGCTTACCATTATCTCAAGAATGAGCTGTGTACGCAAGATATTTTCAGATGAGCTTATTTGAAGGATGTCGATGTGCTCATATCCCTCACTATATGTAATGCCTTCCATATCCTCAACATCACCCTCTGGGTCACTGTAACTAAGATCAAAGTCCTGGGCAAATGCAAAGCCTGAGAAAAGCATTGCTCCAAAAAACAGAACCAATAGCATTTTAATGGCAATTCTTGAGGTTTTTGCGAACATTTATTACCCTTCACCAATCGCCTAAAAACATTGTTCTCACTCCTTAAGTGCTTTTTGGTATAAAATGCTGAAGATGTCAATAAAAGCTTAAATTCCGTTGATTTTGGAAAGTCAAAGTGGATTGGAGGAAGAAGGTGCAGATCTAAGTTAACATCCTTTAAGACACCAATAAAAATATTGCCTCTCTAAATCAGCTAATTATTTGGCAAATTATAAGTATTAAAAATGGTATGTACTCTTAAGAGACTCGAAAAATCAGGTGAATACATGAATACTAGGCTTGAACGTTCTGATCTTCCAGAGTTACGTGATTTTCTTGACAATCTTCCCAAGAAACCATGCCCTTCCAAACTTCCGGAGGAGTACTGTAAATTATGCAGAAGATTGAACGGAGAGGTTGCAAATTATTGTGAAACCAAGAAACCTCCTTCACTCCCTCCACCAGAGGCCTTGGAAGAGATGAAGGAGCCAGAAATGGAGGAAATGGAAGAACATAGGGTTTCGCATAGGGTACCAATTTTAGAGCGCCCCACGTACAGAGAGGGTGAAACATCCCTTGAGTTCGCCCCTTCATACAAGAGCATCGAGGAGGCAAAAAAATCTCTTCCGAGATTTATTCCTGTGCATCGAGGTCCAAGACCTTTCAGGCCGATTGAGGAACCGGGCCTAGAAGAATTTGAGACCTTTACCATGGAAAGACCATCAATATTTAGAAGTCCCTCTTCACTCATTGAGGGTGAAGAAGATATGATGTTCACTCTCGTTTCTGATGAAGGGGCCATTGAAGTCACACCATTGGAAATAGATGAGGAGGCCTCAATCCCGTCTGAAACAATTTTTGAGAGTTCTGATGGCGTGGTGGAGGTTGTGGAGATCTCTGAGGGAGCTATGGATGTAGATATCGAGAGGGAATTACCGGTTTTCGAATTCATTGATGAAGGTGAGGGTGATATCGTAGAGGGGGAGATCGTTGAGGCTGAGATTGTTGAGGAGGGAAGCTTTCCTGAGGAATATGCGCCTCAGCCTGGCGTAGATGAAACTGAAGAAAGCATTTCCGACTTGGCAGAGGAAATCTCAGATATGACTGAGCACATGGAAAAGGAACATTATGAGGAGGGATTGCGTAGGCGTGAAGTGGCTTTCAAGCCTGAGGGTGTCATTCCTCCTCGAAGGGTACCACCACCTTCAAAGAAAATGAAACCTAAAGCCGAAGTACCAAAGATGGAGAAAAGAATCCCTAGGAAACCTAGAAAAAAGCGTAAAGTCAAGAGAAAGTTAAGGCTCAAGAAGGTCAAGGAAAAAAAGATAGAAAAAGCCCCGAAGGACGAGGAAATAACCGAGCCTTTGATGGAGAAACCAGTAGAGAGTAAGCCTAGGCTGGAATCTTTGGAAGGGATAATACCATCTGAGGAGATAAAAACCTTGGCTGAATTATTGGAACAAAAACCTGAATTAAAGCCAAGAGAGGAGATATTAAAGGAGAGGATGGAGCCGGAACCCAGCCCAGAGATGTTACCACCTCCTGAAGAACCAAAAGAAGAAGCCCTAATAGAAACAGTTGGGGAAGCTAAGGGAGAGATTGAGGAACATGTTGAGGAACCAATAGAAAAAGTAGACGCAGATCTATATATGTGTCCCTCCTGCGGCGCGTTTATAAGTTCCGCTGCAACTGAATGTACTCATTGTGGTTTTGATTTCGAGGCTGAAGAGGAAGTTGAAATGCCACCTGAGGAGGAAAAGCTAGAGGAGAGACCTGAGCCAGAACCTATTGAGGAGCCAAAAGAGGAGGGACTTGAGACTGAGCCAAGTCCCGAGATGATACCACCTGAAGAAGAACCAAAAGAGGAGAAGATTGAACCAGAACCCAGTGAAGTGCCACCTCCGCCTGAGGAAGAACCAGAAGAGGAGAAGATTGAACCAGAACCTAGTGAGGTGCCACCTCCACCTGAGGAGGAACTAAAAGAGGAGAAGATTGAACTAGAACCCAGTGAAGAGATAATGCCACCTGAGGAAGAACCAAAAGAGGAGAAGATTGAGCCTGAGCCAGGCCCAGAAATGATACCTCATGAGGAAGAACTAATAGAGGAAAGTGTGGAACCAGAACCCAGTCCAGAGATGATACCTCCTGAGGAGGAACCAGAAGAGGAGAAGATTGAACCAGAACCTAGTGAAGTGCCACCTCCGCCTGAGGAAATAAGATTCGAGATTGAAATGGAGGGGGAGGAGAAACCAAAAGAAGAGGAGATAGTCGAGAAGGGACCAGCTAAAAGGAAGGCCAGGAAGAAAAGACGAAAGAAGAAAAAGAAGATGAAAATGAAGAAAGTCAAATTAAAAAGGGCTGCCAAATAAGAAAAATTAGAATCGGTATGTTCATGTCCTTTTATAATCCTCACATACCCGGTTTTTTTGATTCGATTCCACAGTGAAATTTTGTCATAAAGTCGCGCTTTTTAAGGACATGGCCTGGGTTAAGTACCTCAATTTGTAAATAAATATTAATCCAACTTTCAGCAAAACAATAATTTACATAAGCCCTTACAACATTCACTATCATAATAGAAAGCCCGAGTGATGTAGCTTGGATATCATAGAAGCCTGCGGAGCTTCATACCCGGGTTCAAATCCCGGCTCGGGCGCTGCTTATTAATTAATTCTATTGGCTTATATACGTGCAACCTACGGTTGCACTGGCGCAAAAAATAGTAATTTTTTGCATCCCGGCTCGGGCGCTAAAATTTGCCCTCAGGAATGCCAGCGGTTCTTACAACTTTCACATCTCCAGGTGGCAGAATCCTTTGGACCTCTTCGTGTTCCACGTCCAAGATATCGCATATCTTACGGATAAATGAGCTCTTTTTCATATCTCCAGGTTCGAAAATTATATTAATTTTAGATTGTGATTCTATTGCAGAAACAGGGCCACACATTATCTTCTGTATGCCCTCGTATTCGATTTTCCCTATCCCTAATCTCAATTCGATATTGGTAATGGAATTCTTTCTTCCCCTGATCATGAATGAACCTCTTGGTAGGAACTCACCCGATGGTGGAGTTTTACTAACCTGATCTGGGAGAACCCAATAGGCGGTTCCAGCCCCTATCTTGGCATTCCATGCCTTGGAATACGCAAGTGCAAATTCACAAGCTTCTTTGAGGGTTTGATCTGATATCTCCCCATGCTTGTTCTTGATAACCACGCTGGGCGCTCCATGAATCTCTGCATGTGCATATCTGTCCTTGTCTGTTAAATATTTTTTTACGACCTTGTCGTTTGTTTTAGCATCCCTTCCAGCTACAACAATATTACCATCGCTTGAAATGAACCATCTGTATTTCTCGAACCAAAATTCCTTTGTCTTCCTCTTGATTTTTCTTTTCTTTTCCTCCCTCTCGGTTCCGATTCTTGCAAGATGTTTCTTGGTCTCCTCAAGAGATTTTTTGGCGCCCTCCAACTTCTCCCTAGCCTTCTTGGCTTTATCATAGTAGAGGCCAGCATTCTCCTCCAAAGACATTCTGAAATTGAGGGCTATGTCTGCTAAATCTCCTTTCTCATCCTTTAGACCTAATATGACCTCGCTTTTATCTGGCTCCAATTTTTTAAAGGAAGGTATCTCCTTTAGATCTGCAGTTAATTCCACCAAATCTTTTTCCTTTATCCCTGTTTTGAGCATGGCTAAAATCCTTTCGCACACTTGGTAATGAACATAAATTAGGTCAGCCTTGTTTTTTGCCTCTTCAGCTTTATTTTCCAGGTTTGATATCGCCTTTTCCTGTTGAGCCAACTGCCTGTCGTATCTTGCCCTCACCGCATCATACTCCAAATCCAAAGGCTCTTTCTTTTCTTCACTTTCCAGGTATTTCTCGATGGCGTTACTGAATTGGTCGAGCTTCTCTGTATCGAAATTTTCGTAGGTTTTAAGGGGAAAAGGAGTTATATCCTCAGGTAAAGAATCCTTAAAAATTATGTAACCTCCTTTTGCCTCGTTTAATGAATATAGAAGCTGTTTCATGCTCTCGAATATCTTGTTTACTTCTTCCTTGGACAAATCACTTGCCTTTTTTCCTTTTTCGATTTCAGATAAAAGACATAATTCCTCTGCATATTGTCCTCCAAGATTTACATCTATGGCGAGAGTTCTGACGACATCCTTTTTTGAGGATTTTAGGATATCTTTAAAGCCTTTCATATCCAGAGTTTTAAAATCGTATCTTGCGGGAGGAAACTTGTATTCCCTGTGTGCCCTAACCTCCCTATGACTCCAAGATTTAGGAATCAATGGTTGGATGATCTTCCCTTCTTGAACAAGAACGACATTTCCTTCTTGAAACATCTCGCAAATGAGCTGATAATTCTCAGCCTTTTGAACATGGAAAACAATAATCCTATCGAATCCATGCTGCTCGATCTTCGTGATCTTTCCATTGCTAAGATGTTTCCTCAAGAGCATAGCAAATGATGTGGGCGTTTTTGGAGTTTCTTGGGGTTGTGTAGCAAGATAAACCCATTTCCCCACAACTATGATCAAGTCCTTTCTGCCCTCCTCGGGAACACGAATGCGCAACAGCAGTTTTTCTCTTGCCAGCTGAAAGGCCTTATCTATTCGCCCTCCTATGAGACACTGCAATTCTTTTACCATTGCAGCTATATCGAAACTTGACATTCCTTCTTTCATCATGGGGTTATATGCTTATCTCATATAAAAATAAACCATATCAAATTACCCGAGGAAAGCACGTGATTGGAAAGTAAAAAATTGGCAATCAATCGATTTATATCCTAGAACCCAAAGTATACAAACCTTATCACGCAAATCTTAAATACCCTGGTTCCAATAGATATTTGGGGCGGAAAGCAAAAGGAGGGAGAAAAATGAATATAAAAATTGGAAAATTACTGAGTGTATTGATAAGTTTAGTGATGATTGTTACTCCCTTTCTAATGGAACTATCTACAAGACCAAAATCCACAACCATTGAGTGGGATCATGGAATAAGCGAGATAGAGGAGGCACCTAATAATGAATTACCTTTATCCCATGGGACTAGGTCATACGATATTGAGGTGAAGATGTTTAACGAAGCATTACCAACTTATAACATATCCTTTGGAATGGGTTATCTGACTGTGGGTGTGAAATTTGAGCTGCAACGCCAAATCACGATGAATCAACTAGGGATTTTCAACAATTCATATTATCACATTTTTAATATACGCCTTTGGGATGCCAGTACTCAAAACCTCCTAAGGATGGTAACAAATCTATATGTTCCACCTAACAGCTGGGGATGGTTCAACATTACGCTAATTACACTCCCGGCAGGCGAGTATATCTTGAGTGCGGGTGTAAATGGAGATAACATTTCCTGCATAGAAAATCCGGGTCCGGCTTCATTTGGCCTTATCGAGCCAACAGGCTTCCGATACGGATATGGCTCTCCTTATGTATACCCAAGAGTTACATACCCGTATGATTTGCTTCCATTGTTAGATTTCAATTGCATAATCTATAATTTCGCAGATGTAATAGTTCCCGATAATTATACTTCGATACAAGAAGCTATAATTGCAGCTAATGTTGGTGATACAATTCTTGTCCGGGAAAATAGTATTCCGTATAAGGAGGAGTTAACCATAGATAAAAGAATAAATTTGGTTGGGGAGAAAAGGAAGACTACAATTATTAATGCCAGTGGAATCCAAGGTGGAGGAATTGTAATCGATATTACCGCTGATCATGTAAAGATCTGGGGATTTACAATTACTGGTGGAGATTATGGTATTTATTGTGATCATACAAACGGAACATACATTCATTGGAACCTAATAAAACAAAACAACGATTACGGTATCTATCTTAATATAACAACTAACGATTGGATTGAAGATGATACGATTTCTCAAAATAATTTTAATGCAGATTACAAAGGTTTTGGAATTTATGCTGTTAATTCTAATGCAAAACATATCTCAAATAATATAATTTCATACAATGATGTGGGTGTAAAATTAGATAATTCAACAGTTAATTCCTTTATAGATAATATGTTCATAGGCAATGGTATAGCTATTGACTACGACCCAACTCCCTTAATAATAGACAATAATGTGTTTATTAATAATACCATAGCCATAAAAATAACGGGGGATAATTCTCCTATAACTATAAGCAACAATATTATCAGTGGGAGTGAAATAGGCATTCTCGTTGAAATCGGCTCCCCAGTCATAGATGGCAACACGATTAAAAATAACACATACGGCATATATTGCCTGAGCGGTACATCCCCGGTAATCAATAATAATATTTTCTTGGATAACGATTTTGACATCTTCTCTATTATTTCGGCTCAGGTTGATGTGGACCCAGACACTCTCAACCTCAAGTCCAAAGGCAGATGGATCACCTGCTACATTGAACTGCCGCAGAGTATGGATGTGAAAGACATCGATGTCTCAACAGTAAAAATCTCAGATATAAACGGTAACTCTGTTGATATACCTGCTGAGAAACGTCCCACAGGGATAGGGGATGATGATGGTGATAGTGTACCTGATCTAATGGTCAAGTTCGACAGAACAGAGGTCGAGGACCAATCAAGTCCTGGGGATGCCACTATGACAATTACCGGGGAACTCAAAGATGGCACGATTTTTGAGGGAAATGATACTATAAATGTCAAAAATCCACCATAGGTTCAGGTTACTACCAAATATCTCTCTTCTTTTATAGACGAAAAGAATGATCGTACATGGGAATCTTTCTAAGATAACCTACCACTCCATCTTCATACTGAAATAAATTTCCACAAACCATATCTCCCTATAAAAATCTATAAGAACAAAGAGAATTATTGTGGTTCATAACATATGCCACTGTGGCTTAGAGGTACATTGGGGTGCATGGGCTTATTTGCCTTGGCATTCCTTGCTCCAAATAGCGATTCCTTGGTAAGGAATAGGTCGGGGGTTCAATTCCCCCCAGTGGCTTTTGTTCATCCTTTATTTTTATAGGTGTGAACATTGGAATAAAATACACTTGAGGCAACAAAGAGGCATGGTGATGAAACAAAAGGTGATATTATCATGGGGAGGGGGCAAGGACAGCGCCCTCGCTCTTTTCGAACTCCAAAAAACAGGAAAATACGAGGTATCCGCCCTGCTCACCACCATCAGTGAGGACTATGCCAGGATCAGCATGCATGGTGTACGTAGAATTCTTTTGGAGCAACAGGCAAATTCTTTGGGTTTTCCCCTTGAAAAGGTGTTCATTTCAAAGGATATCACCAATGAGGAATATGAATCCAAAATGCAAAACGTTCTTGAGAGATATCAGAGGGAAGATGTTTCCTTGGTGGTTTTTGGGGATATATTTCTGGAGGACATAAGAAGATACCGGGAAAACAACCTGTCGAAGGTAGGTATGAAGGGATTTTTCCCTTTATGGGGAAGAGACACTCACGAACTTTCACATATGTTCATAAAACTCGGTTTTAAAGCGATCGTTACATGCATCGATTCAAATTTTCTGGATAAAAAATTTGCAGGCAGGACATTCGACGAGCATTTTTTATCTGAGCTTCCCTCTAAAGTTGATCCCTGTGGTGAGAACGGGGAATTTCATTCATTCGTGTATGACGGACCCATATTCCATAAAGTGATATTTTATGAAAAGGGGGAAATCGTATTGAGAGAAAACCGTTTTTACTATTGTGATCTGTTGCCAACCCAAGAGGGGGAATACAATTTTCCATAAAGGTTTGAAAAATGACAAGCCTTGAAGACCTACCAAGAACCCCTTCCCGGATCGACGGGGATTGATACAAGGCTTACAAGGACATTCAGGTCAGAAATTCAAGTCATAGGGAAAGGTAACCAAAAGAATTCACATATAATCAAAAAACTCTATGGGAAATAAGGTGAAGATGGATTCACATGAACCTTCCTTGTTATCACACACATAGAATGAATCCAGATAGAGGTCTCCCAATCTCTGGCCAGTGGCCTTATGAGTGATATTTCCAATATCCAGCCACATGCCCACTTTGAGGGGTTCACCTTCACGTTTATGGTCACAGACAGGGCAAAATCGATTCTGATAGACTCTTGGAACTGGCTTTGTGACCAGTGCTGATCCATAACGCTTGACATCATGCTTCCCTTGCTCATTCCTTGCAGTTGGGAATAAAACCTGGCAGTTTGGACAGACAACAGCCCAGTCGTACCGAATATCCATCTCATCGCGAGGCAGATCACCTAAATCTTTCCCAGAAATGAAATTCTCATCCCAAATTAGATTTCCCACATTGGTCATGGGATACTGGTCAAATTGACCAAAATATCCGCAGAATGAACATGTCCCAGTAAAGTCAGTCTTCGTTGGATCCTTTAGAAAACGTTGTTTTTCCAGGGCCTTTTTATCGTCGGTGTCCCTGAAAAATATTGGAAAAAGTGCCCCGCAATTGGGATTCTTGCATCTATATAATAGATTGTAAGTCATCCAAGCTATCGTCGTTTCTGGATCCTCTTTTGGTGTCAAACGCCCGATAACAATACCTTTACCTACCTCAACCTCCCCTATTATGCTCCTACCTGCCAGCACCTCCATCTTTTCTCCTGCTGAGCAGGGATCGCAACAGGGACAATAGACCGGCCAATTCAAACCTAACTCTTCTATAAAGGCCTCACCTGCCTTCTCAGATTCTCCTAATTCACTTGACAGTTCTCCTGATTCGTCCTTAGCTGATGGAAATATGGCCTCATCCGTTTGACTTATGAGGCCGTGTATGAATCGTAAATCCAGCCGTCCTTTTTCTCCTGTAAAATTCTCAAGCTCTCCCACATGAAGGCCCTCGATAAAGCCGATATCTGCAAAATCGGCATGCTTCATTCCTATCGGGTGACATAGGCTTACAAGTCTGCTCAAATTATCCCCCCTTTTGTCAATTCGTGATATATTTCGTTAGTTTTAAATCTTTCCTTTTTTCTATATTGGATGTTAATTTAAGAGATTTTAACCTCCAATTTCCCCCAGGAAAATCATTTACGATCCATAAATTTTAATGGGTACAGTGTAAAGATGGATTCACAAAAATCAGGCTTATTGACACAAACATAGAATGAATCAAAATAGATGTGTGCCAACCTTCGCCCAGTGGCTTTATGGGTGATGTTGCCC
>JABAOF010022928.1_pt1 | contig 15612 bp, 10 predicted proteins | sample 7062171 | NCBI WGS metagenome assembly JABAOF01 (sample SAMN14538628, study PRJNA623070) | marine sediment metagenome | biome: marine biome [ENVO:00000428]; feature: marine pelagic biome [ENVO:01000023]; material: deep marine sediment [ENVO:00002113] | place: India: Gulf of Khambhat ...
CACACAAAGTAAAATCAAAGCTTTGCGCATTAAATCTCCTCCTTTTTATCCCTTTTTAAGGGAAAAAAGTTTGTCCAATTCCCTGGAGTGAAAAACTTCACTCCACCCATGCTTTTTGATATTGTTCCTACCCTATAGACACCTCCTTTTAATACTTTCATTTTTTTATCTTTACTCCATAGGTTTTTATCTCTACTCCATATAAGCAATGATTGTGCCAACCGGTAGTGAATTCTTATCTTTTTAATAATCAGTAAGTTACAAAATCAAAAAGTAAGGCTTTCAAAAAAAAGCATAAAAATTTGGATTTTTTCCAAAAATTTGAATTTCTGACAGGGATTATTTGTTTAGTGTTGCGGAGGCAGGCTCTAAAATTCTATCAGAATTCTTTTTATTTAAATTAATTAGAATTCAGGCAAATTTTCTGATTATTTGGGGAGGGTGTCTTTTTGAATACGGAAAGCTTTGGATCTAGTGTTTCATTCTTTACGAATCTATCGTCTATTTACGGAAAAAGACATCCGACCAATCGCAAAAATGAGCACCTGGATCAATCAGAGAGAATCGATATGAGGGGATGGAAGAAACGACTTTGAAGATTCAGCCTTTCCGATTCACTTTGGAGGGGGAACAGTTCCGCTTTTCGAGAAGCCAAACATCCATATTTAACAGCCCTATTTCTGTTTGCACTTCTTTATGTAATCTTCCACTCTCTGGCGTTCTTTAGGAGAGAGTGTCTGTCCTCTTAACGAGAGGTATCTCTCAAAATATTTGAGGGCCTGAGTTTTGTCTCCTTTCTCGAAATAGGCATACGCTAGATTCACAACAATAAAATAATCTTTGGGATTCAATGCCAATCCTTGTTCCCAAACGGATATGGCTGCATCGACATTCCCTGCGACCTTGTAACCTGCACCCAATCCCCTGTAAGCGATAGCCAGTTTGGGATCGCACTCGATCGCTCTTTTTAAATAGTGCATGGATTGCGCATGGGCTTCTCTATTTTTTGTCCGCGTAAAAATGTCAAAATATAAGGAACCCAAATTCGCATACACCCCTGGGTGGTTATCATCCAACTCAAGCGCTCTGTTGTAATGCTCAAGAGCTTTTTGCTCTTCTCCCTTCCTCCAATAAGCAAATCCGAGTGAATTGAATACTTCAGGATCGAAATCTATTATTGCTAAAGCGTCTTGAAGAACCTCAATCCCCCCATCCATGTCACCACTTTCTACCAAAAAAGTGCCATAGACCGAAAGTATGTCATAATTATTCGGATTATTCTTGAAACCCTCCATCATAATCGCAGAAGCTTTTTCTACTTGCCCTGTCAGCTTGGAGATAGAATGAATATAGAGATAAGCGGTAGCCAAATCTTTTCTCATCTCGATGACTTCCTCAAATTCACGGATACTCTCTTCGGTTTTGCCCTGGTCGTAGAGGATAAGGGCTCTGTCAAACTTTTTCTGGATGGGGAGAAGTGTTTTTAAGTCATCCTCCTCTCCGTATCTTTCTTTGAGCTGAGATACCTGAGAGGAGATGTACCCCAAGCTTCTCAGTTTCTCTTGGGTCTCTCGGTCAACTCTTCGAGCGCTGTCTCCAGCCAGATCGGAAGACAATTTTTCCATCAGTTCTTCCAGCTTTTTTTTGTACGTCCCTCGGTTGATATTCCCGATGATATTATTGTCTTCGTTAAAATCATTCTCCAGGTCATAAAATTCGGGCAAAGGAGAATCAAAAAACTTTTTCCCCTCCTCTATGAATCCCCGAAGAGGCGCCCATCCTCTGTTGTAATAGGGGTCCAGAGACTCAAAATAGATGGCTCTTTTCTCCATCTTCATCCCTCTCATTAAGGGGAGAAGGGAAACTCCCTGGAGGAAAGCCGGTTTTTCTATATTCAGGATATCGCAGATGGTGGGAAATATATCCACATGGCAGACGTATTCAGCAATCCGCTTGGAATCAATGCCAGGCCCGGCAATAATCAAAGGCACCCAGAGTGTGCTGTTATAGGCAAAATAGCTGTGAGTCAGTTCTCCGTGCTCGCCCAGCGATTCTCCATGGTCACCGGTGAGAATGACAAGCGTATTTTCTAAGTAACCCTTTTCTTCCAGAAAATCGAACAATTTTCCCAATTCCGAATCAGTATAAGCCACCTCTCCTGAATAGGGATCATCTTTATACTGGCTCAAGAAAGGTTCAGGCGGGGAATACATCGTATGCGGGTCCCAGAGATGAACCCAGGAAAACCACTTGGAGCTTTGCCTATCCAACCAAGCCAATGCCGCCTGAATGACTTCCTCAGCGCGTCTCTCTGCCAGAGTGAATTGGGCTGATGAATCAGAAGAATAAGATTGATCGTAGATATCAAATCCCTGAGAGAGGCCAAAGCGGGTATTCAGAGGAAAGGCCCCGATGAATCCTCCGGTGGAATATCCCCTCTCTTTCAAGTGCTCGGCCAGAGTGAGGAACTCGTCATTCACCTTAAATTTCGAGTTGTCATGCACACCATGATGGAGAGGAGTGGTTCCCAATAAAATATTGACGTGGGAAGGAAGAGTGGTGGGGTTATGGGCGAACGCCCTGTCAAACACAACACCTCTCTCAGCCAGAGCTTCTATTCGAGGAGTTTTTAAATATTTTGTGCTGTAGCAACTGAGCCTGTCGGGTCGAATGGTATCGATGGTTATGAGCAGGACATTCAAGTTATCCTGTTCTAAGACTGAGCCCAGGAGCGGGATATTTGCTGATATCCCTCCTGCCAATAGGAAAAGCATTAAAGGAACGAATATTTTCACTCGAATCTTCATTTCTCTATTTCGCTCTGATTCTCCTGGCAAACATGAACGCATTTTTTCAATCTTTACATTTTCGGATGAATTCCTCTACTCTCTTGCGCTCTTCCGGAGAAAGTGTTTGTCCTCTGAGAGAGAGGTATTTCTCAAAATTTTTGAGGGCCTGGGCCTTGTCTCCTTTTTCGAAATAAGCCATCCCGAGATTCACCACAATAAAATCATCTTTGGGGTTTAATTGTAAGCCTTGTTCCCAGACAGAAATGGCTGCATCGAGAAGTCCTGCGACTTTATAACCTGCACCAAGCCCCCTGTAGGCGATAGCCAGCTTGGAATCGCATTCGATCGCTTTTTTAAAATTGTACATGGATTTTGCATGATCTTCTTCACTTCTTGTTCTCGTAAAAATATCAAAATAAAGGAACCCCAGATTGACGTACACACCCGCATGATTGTTATCCAGCTCAAGCGCTCTGTTGAGATGTTCAAGAGCTTTTTGTTCTTCCCCCTTCCTTCTATAAGCCACTCCCAATAGATTGAATACTTCAGGATCAAAGTCGAGTATTCCCAATGCGTTATGAAGAATCTCAATTCCCTTATCCAAGTCAGCCCTCTCAACCAAAAGAGTGCCATAGGCTTTGACTATTTCATAATTTTCCGGATTGTACTTGAATCCCTCCGCCAGAACTGCTAAGGCTTTGTCCACTTGCCCTTTTTCCACGTACATAGAATAAAGGTAAAGATAAGCAGGAGACATATCTTTTTTCTCCTCGATGATCTCCTCAAATTCTCGGATGCCCTCTTCTTCTTTGCCCTGGTCATAGAGAATGATCGCTCTGTCTAATTTTTGCTGGAAAGGAAGGCGTGTTTTTAAATCATCCTCCGGACCGTATTCCTGTTTAAGTTGCGTAGTGGGAGAGGCAATGTACCCCAAACTTCTCAGTTTTTTTCGAGTTTCCTGGTCCATCTTTCGAGCACTGTCATCGGCCTGCTCGGAAGATAACTCTTCCATCAGTTTGTTCAGTCGTTCTTCGTACTTTTCCTTATTAATCTTCTGGATGATATTATTTTTCTCATTAAAATCACTCTTCAGGTCGTAAAACTCGGGTAGAGGAGAGTCGAAAAACTTTCCCTCCTTTTCAATGAATCCTCGAAGAGGCGCCAAACCCATGTTGTAATACGGATCCAGGGATTCAAAATAAATGACTCTCTCTCCGATCTTCTTCCCTTCCATTAAAGACAGGAGAGAAATCCCTTGAAGAAAAGGAGGTTTTTCTATTCCTAGAATGTCGCAGACCGTGGGAAATATATCCACATGGCAGACATACTCAGCGATCCGTCTGGATTCAATTCCAGGTCCTGCAATGATCAAAGGCACCCAGAGCGTGCTGTTGTAGGCGAAATAGTTGTGAGTCAGTTCTCCGTGTTCGCCCAGCGATTCTCCATGGTCACCGGTCAAAACAACAAGAGTGTTTTCTAAAAAATCCTCTTCTTCCAGAAAATCAAACAACTTCCCCAATTCAAAATCCACATAAGCCACTTCTCCTGAGTACAGGTCATCTTTGAACTTGGTTTTGAATGGTTCAGGGGGAAAATACATGGTATGGGGGTCCCAGAGATGAATCCAGGAAAACCACTTGGAGTTCTGTCTCTCCAACCAGGCGAATGCCGCTTGAATCACCTCCTCTGCTCTTCTCTCCGGCAGCGTGAATTTACCAGGAAGAGAATAGGATTCATCATAGACATCAAATCCTTGAGAGAGACCGAAACGGGAATCGAGAGGAAAGGCACCGATGAACGCTCCCGTGGAATACCCGCTCTCTTTCAAATACTCAGCTAGAGTGAGAAATCCTTCATTCAATTTAAACTTTCCGTTGTCATGCACACCGTGATGGAGAGGAGTTGTTCCCAATAAAATATTTACGTGAGAAGGGAGAGTCGTGGGATTATGGGCAAACGCCCTGTCAAACACAACACCACTCTCAGCCAGAGCTTCAATTCGCGGAGTTCTTAAATATTTGGTGCTGTAACAACTGAGCCTATCCGGCCGAATCGTATCGATGGTTATGAGCAGGACATTCAGGTCTTTTTGTTCCGAGGCTGAATCCATGAGTGCGAAATTTGTTGAAATCCCTCCTGCCATTACGAAAAGCATTAAAGCAGCCAGTATTTTCACTCGAATCTTCATTTCTTTATTTCACTCTGATTCTTCTGGCAAACATGAGCGCTTTTTTTCAATCTTTACATTTTCGGATGAATTCAGCGATTATCCGACGCTCTTCAAAAGACAGTGTTTTGTCTTTTAACAGAAGATATCTCTCAAAATATTTAAGAGCTTGAGCCTTGTTTCCCTTCTCAAAATGGGCCACTCCCAAGTTGTATATTGGAAAATCATAATCGGGTTCTAATTCCAACGCTTTCTCCCAGAGTGAGATGGCATTGTCGATCTGGCCTATGGCGTGAAAGACTCCAGCCAGCCCATTGTAAGCGGAAGCCAAATCAGGATCGAGCTCGATGGCTTTTCGGTAAGATTCCAATGCTCGTGTGTGATTCTGGACATTTTTCGTCTGCCCAAAAATGGAAAAATGGAGAAGACCTAAATTATTGTATATCAATGCGTCTGTGTCATCCAGAGAAAGTGCTTTCCCATACGAATCCAGAGCTTTTTGAACCTCCCCTTTTTGACTATAAGCGATCCCAAGATGGGTCCACACGTCAGGATCATAATCGATGATTTCAAGAGCTTTCTGGAGAAATTCAATCCCCTTATCCAGCCTCCCTTCTTTGACCAAGAATAAACCGTAGGCGGAGATAATCCCATAATCTTCAGGATTATTTTTATACCCGTTCTCCATGACGGCCATAGCCTCCTCTCCTAATCCCTGCAATTGATAGACGTTGGAGAGGTGGACATACGCTTTTGTGAAATCTTTTCTGTCAGTGATGATATCACTCAAGAGTTTGACGGCTTCAGGCACTCTGCCTAACTCCAAAAATTTCATGGCGGCGTCATGCTTACGCATGAAAGGGAGAAGCGTTTTCAAGTCATCTTCTGGCCCATAGCTCTCCTTGAGTTGAGTGGCTCGAGAGGAGATGTACCCCAAACTCCTGAGTTTCTTCAGTGTCTCACTGTCAGGACTTCTCGCACTCTGCAGTTGTGAAGGAGAAGACAACCCATCCATAAGTTTTCTGATTTTCTTCCTCTGTTCCTCCACGTCAATATTCTGGACAAGGTTTTTTTCCTCGTTAAAATCATCTTCCAGGTCGTAATATTCGGGCAAAGGAGAATCTATGAATTTCCTTTTTTCTTCGATGAATCCATGGAGAGGTGCCCATCCCATGTTGTAATACGCATCCAGAGATTCAAAATAAATGGCTCTTTTTCTTATTTTCTTTCCTTCCATCAAAGGCAGGAGAGAAACTCCTTGAAGAAAGGATGGCTTCTCTATTCCCAGAACATCACAGATTGTGGGAAATATGTCGATATGACTCACATATTCGTCCACGTGCGCGGTCTTGATTCCCGGGCCCACGATGACTAAGGGAACCCAAAGCGTGCTGTTATACGCAAAAAAACCGTGAGTGATTTCGCCGTGGTCACCCAAGGCTTCTCCATGGTCTCCGGTTAAAACAATGAGAGTGTTCTCCATCAGGTTATTGCTTTTTAGATAATCAAACAACTTTCCCAATTCAGAATCGACATAAGCCACTTCTCCGGAGTAGGGATCCTTCTTGAATTTCTCCTTGAAAGGCTCGGGAGAAGAATAGGGCGCGTGTGGATCCCAGAGATGAATAAAGGAGAACCACTGAGAGTTTTGCTTCTCCAGCCAGTTGATAGCGGACTGGATGACTTGTCCGGCTTTTCTTTCTTGAAAAGTGAATACACTCGATCCCTTGGAAGGGTAAGATTCATCATACACATCAAAGCCCTGTGACAGGCCGAAACGAGAATCCAATGGGAACGCACCGACAAAGGCTCCTGTGGAATATCCTCGCTCTTTCAAATATTCTGTTAGAGTGAGGAAGTCCTCGGTTAAAATGAATTTTGAATTCTCATGAACACCATGATGAAGAGGAGTTGTCCCGACCAGGATGTTCACATGGGAGGGAAGAGTGGAGGGATTATGGGCGATGGCCCTTTCGAAAAGTGCGCCCTTTGCGGCTAACACATCGATATGAGGCGTCTTCAAGTATTTGGGGCTGTAGCAACTAAGCCTGTCGGGTCGAATCGTGTCAATGCTTATGAGGAGAACATTCAAGTCATCTTGATTCGTGAAAGAATCCACGCGTGCAGTATGCACAGAAATAACTCCTGCTAAAGAAAAAAGTAGGGTAAAGAATACTATTTTAGATCTCACCGTCATTCCGCTTTTAGCCTTTCTGTGAATATTTCGCTCCATTTCAGTCTTTACACATCCGGATGAATTCGACTATTTTTCGCCGCTCTTCCGGAGAAAGCATACCATCTTTTAATAAAAGATACCTCTCAAAATACTTAAGGGCCTGGGCCTTGTTTCCTTTTTCAAAATGGGCCACTCCCAAGTTGTATATCGGAAAATCATAATCTGGGTTCAATTCCAAAGCCCTTTCCCACATCGATATGGCATTGTCAGTCTGGCCTATGACCTTAAAAACTCCACCCAGTCCATTGTACGCAGAAGACAAATCAGGATCGAGCTCGATGGCTTTTCGGTAATGTTCCAACGCTCGAGTATGATCCTCGATATTTTTCGTCTGGCTGAAAAGGGTAAAATAAATAAGACCCAGATTATTATAAATCAATGCATCGGTATCATCCAAGGAGAGCGCTTTCTGATTTGATTCCAAAGCTTTCTGAAACTCTCCTTTTTGACTATAAGCAATCCCGAGATGCATCCAGATCTCAGGATCATAATCGATTATTTCGAGGGCCTTCTGAAGAAATTCAATCCCCTTATCCAACTTCCCCTCATTGACTAATAACAAGCCGTAAGCCGAAATAACCTCATAATCGAAAGGATTATTCTTATACCCGTTCTCCATAACGGCCAAAGCCTCTTCTCCGAGACCCTGTAACTGATACACTTTGGCGAGGTAAATGTAGGCATGTGTGAAATCTTTCCTCTCATTGATGATATCATTCAAAAGTTTAACCGCTTCTGGCACTCTCCCATTATCTAATAAATTCATCGCCTGGTCGTGCTTAACCTGTAAAGGGAGAAGGATTTTCAAGTCATCTTCAGGGCCGTAACTCTCCTTGAGTTGAGTGTTTCGAGAGGAGATGTATCCCAAGCTCCTCAGTTTTTTCAGAGTATCGCTGTCAACTTTTCGTGGAGACTGTATCTTTGAAGGAGAGGATAATCTCTTCATTAAGTCGCCCAAAGTTTTCCTCTGTTTTCCCAAATCCATATTCCGAATAAGATTACTCTGCTCATTAAAATCTTTTTCTAGGTCATAGAATTCGGGCAGAGGAGAATCGATGAATTTCTTCTTATCTTCGACGTATCCTCGAAGAGGCGCCCATCCCCTGTTGTAATAGGCATACAGAGATTCAAAATAAATGGCTCTTTTTCTTATTTTCTTTCCTTCCATCAAAGGCAGGAGTGAAATTCCCTGGAGAAAAGAAGGCTTTTCTATTCCCAGAATATCGCAGACTGTGGGAAATATATCAATATGGCTCACATATTCATCCACACGTTTGGTCTTGACTCCCGGACCTGCAATGATCAACGGAATCCAGAGTGTGCTGTTATACGCAAAATAGCCGTGAGTCGTTTCACCGTGGTCACCCAGGGCTTCTCCATGGTCTCCGGTTAAAACAATGAGAGTATTTTCCATCAGGTTATTGCTTTTTAGATAATCAAACAACTTTCCCAATTCAGAATCGACATATGCCACCTCTCCAGAGTAAGAATCATTCTTGAATTTCGCATTGAAAGGTTCGGGAGGACGATAGGGAGCGTGCGGGTCCCAGAGATGAATAAAAGAAAACCATGGAGAGCTCTGCTTCTCGAGCCAGCTGAGAGCAGACTGGATGACTTGGCCGGCATTTCTCTCTTGATAGGTAGTTAAGGCAGAAGGCGCTTTGGAGGGGTAAGATTCATCATAGACATCAAAACCCTGAGACAGGCCAAAACGAGAATCCAAGGCAAACGCCCCGACAAATGCGCCCGTAGAATATCCTCTTTCTTTCAAATGCTCTGTTAAAGTGAAAAAATCTTCAGCCAGAATAGACTTTAAATTCTCGTGAACAGAATGATGGAGGGGAGTGGTTCCCAAAAAGATGTTAACGTGAGAAGGAAGGGTCAGTGGATTATGGGCGATGGCCCTTTCGAAAAGCACGCCCTTTGCAGCTAACTCATCGATATGAGGCGTCATCAGGTATTTCGGGCTGTAGCAACTGATTCGGTCTGGTCTTATCGTATCAATACTGATAAGGAGGACATTCAGCTTTTCTGGGTTGGTGGTCGAATCGAGATGGAGACAATTCGCAAAAATGATTCCTGTCAAGAGGAATAGAAATGAAAGACTTCTCTTCTTCAAGATTTTCCCCTCCGGTTTCCTTCCCTTTCGCGGTTTTCTGTTGAATCCGAGAACACGGAAAGGAATCAAGGCAAGATCGTTTCTATACTAAATTACAATTATATAAGTATGATTATTTACTCTGCGCTAATTTTACGTTGACCTGGAAAGAATACTTTTTGTAGGCCCGCTTCATTCGTCTCATCTGTTCCAGCCGTGAACCGGAGCTCTCCACACCACCCAAACTTGCTCCTTCTGTCCTTCTCTCCCCTGTCAAACCTCCAGCCGCTCTGGCTCCTCCAGCGCCTGAGGTCGCCATGTCTCCGATGCGACCCGCTAAGTCTTTCTCTATTTCTTCTGTCGTTCCGCCCCACTGGAATCCGACGTTCATACCTTTTCCAGGCTCTACTCCAATCTCCGGGGATAATTCTGCCAGTTTCTTTAAAGGAACGGAAAATTCAAAGTTCACTGTTTTTTTATCACGTTGATTCCTGAATAGAGCTCCCGTTATTTTGTAATCCCCATGTTTTCCTTTGGCAAGTATCTCATGGCCGAAAATAATATAAGCGGGATTGGCACGAATCGCCTTTTTCTTATCCTCCGGAGCTGGCCCTATTTCTTTCTCCATGAGGGCGATGTAGTCATCTGCCGAAAGTTGTCTGATATAGAACCTTATTCCATCATCTTTCGTCGCCTTTCCTTCCGGGCTGAAAAAGATCGACATTCCCGTCAGGCCGATGGTGCTCATGAATCTGGGATTCTTAAAAACAAACATAACATACAGATTCTTCGTATCATTCATGAAGGCATAATCCACAGCCACTTTGCCTTCTGAACTAAAGGCTTCTTTATTCCATTCCGTGTTCCAGCCATCTATTTTAACTAGGGATGGAGCCCACTGGCTTTCAACCACTTCTGCCTCTTTCTTCTTCTTCTTTGCCATGCCTGGCACACACAGAACCAGAACCAGAAAGCCCATAAAGATAATTGTAAGTGTTTTGTTGTTTTTCATTTGTACCTCCTCTCAGATTCAACAGGGTTCTATTCATATTATAAGACTTTATAGACCAAAAGTCACGTTTCCACTTAATTAAAATGACAGAGGTTTTTACAATGACATAAGAATTATCATTGGCTGAAAGGGCCATTCCCATAAAATGAGGAGAAGTCTTTATGCTCAGTAATTAAGGAACACTTCTGTTAATGATACAAAGGATAAAAGTGTCATTGCGGGCATAAAGGTCACAAAATGTTGTTATTCGCATACATTTTTTGGAAACAGAACCACTTTAAATAAGCAATTTTATGTTCTTCGGTTAAGCCTCGATGGCTCCTGTAATGATGCTTCAACTGTGAACAAAAACTCTCTAACAAGTTAGTAGTCGGAGCAATAAAAGGATCATCGATATAGTGAAACATGTCTGGTAAAGCATTATTGATTAATCCCATCGCTTTCTTTAAATCAATGTTGGCCACGCTATCTCTAGGCAATCTTTTTATGAAATCTCTATATTTGTAATTCCAATCACTATAGGTCAATAAAAATACCATTTTTTCCTTTTCTGTCTTAATATTCATGATGGATTTAAGGATAAATCTAAGTTCTCTACCCGCTTCTGTTTTAGGGTATACTCTTAGCCATTGAAGACCCTGGCGTTGGATATGATACAAACATCTCTGTATAAGCACCTCAGGCCAAACATCATAAATAGCCTGAATAACGAACCTATGTCCGTCCATAGTTATCGATTTTGGATGCAACCCCTGCTCTTTTAAATCACTAAGCATTGGATAAACGTTATGATAGCTCTCTTTGTCCATATAGGTATAAGAGAGGCGACTCTTTGTCCTATAATCCATTAAAATGGCTAAACAGCCGTTCTTATGGAAATATGTGCCATCAAAAAGAAGATACTTTGCATTTTGATAAAGATCCTGAGGAAGAGAGGGCGGTTCCCGGCTTAACCAATAATTTTTAATTCGCTTTAGTTTAGCTTCACTATAGCCTGACATATTGCTTAGTTGCCTAATGGAATAACCTTCTTTTATCCAAAGATCGAACCAATGCTTTTCTCTATTGTGTTTATTGGATTTTTCTTTCCAAATATATGTCCTGTGACATACTTTGCACTTGAAACGCTGTTTATTTAAGTCTGTTTTTCCAAATAAAATAACATCCTTCGATGAACAAGATGGACAATGTTTTTTTTAACAAAGTTGAACTCCTTTGACTTTGTGCCACTTTTTTTATCCTATCTTGTTTATTTAAAATATGTTATAAATTAAATCAACAACATTTTGTGACCTTTATGCCCGCAATGACATTTTGCTTTATTGTCATTATTAAAAAAGTTACATAATTAGTGAGCATAAGCAACAGGTCCCTTTTTATGGGACTGTCCCTTCGGGGTCAGGCCTTATCTGAATGTGAGGCCCTAAGCTTGATTTTAGCCTTGTCTTATCAAATCCTGGCAAGGCCTGATCCCATACTTTTTTAAAAAAGTAGCCTGTCCCCTTTTTTTTCGGAAAAAGATTGGAAAATTCATACCTTTTTATTCTTTTTCTTGAAATGTCCTTCTTTATTTATTAAACTTCTTCCTAGCCACGATGAAATACGTCGCGGACCTTCATATCCACTCCAAATTTTCCAGAGCTACCTCTCGCGAAATGGTTCTTGATTCGCTCGCCCACTGGGCCAAGATAAAGGGGATACAGCTTCTCGCCACAGGAGACTTCACTCATCCAGAATGGCTGTTTCTTCTCAAACAGAAATTGGAGCCCACTGGAAACGGCTTTTTCCGTTTGAAAAACATCGTCCCCTCCGAGAATGGCTATCTCGAAGGTCTCCCCCTTTCGCCTCAAGACGTCTCTTTTATTCTCTCCACAGAGATCAGCTTCATCTATTCCAAAAATGGAAAAGTGAGGAAAATCCATATCCTCCTCCTCGCTCCGGATTTTGAGTCGGTTGAGAAAATCAACCAGAAGCTTTCCGGCCTCGGAAACCTGCGTTCTGACGGGCGCCCGATTCTGGGATTGGATGCCAAGGCATTCGTGAAAATCGTCGCCGACCACTGTCCACAGTGCGTTGTCATCCCTTCCCACATCTGGACACCCTGGTTTTCGCTCTTCGGAGCCAATTCAGGCTTTGACACCATAGAAGAATGCTTCGAGGAAATGACTCCCTTTATTTTTGCTCTAGAAACGGGACTTTCCTCGGATCCCGCGATGAATTGGAAACTCTCCTCTCTCGACAAATACAGCCTTGTCTCCAATTCCGACGCTCACTCTCCTTCGAAGATCGGGAGGGAAGCCAACGTTTTTGACACAGAGTTCAGTTTCTCCGGTCTTGTCGATGCCATTAAAACTAAAAATCCGGATAAATTCCTGTACACGATTGAATTTTTTCCTGAAGAAGGAAAGTATCATTACGACGGCCACCGGAAATGCGATGTCCTCTTCTCGCCCAGAGAAAGCTTGCAGCACAACAACATCTGCCCTGTATGTGGGAAAAGACTCACCATAGGAGTTATGCACAGAGTGAATGAACTTGCTGACCGGGAGCAGGGAGAAGACATCTCTCTCAGGGTTCCATACAAAAACCTCATCCCGCTGAATGAGATAATTGCTCAGGCCATTGAAAAGACATCCGAGTGCAAAAGTGTATGGGATATCTATTTTCGATTCATCCATGAATTCGAGAACGAACAGAATATCCTGACCGAACTGGACCTCTGTGAATTAATGAGGCTCTCTCCGGAAAGAGTTGGCATGGGCGTAGAGAGGATGAGAAAAGGAGACGTCAAAATTGTACCCGGACATGATGGATGCTTCGGACAGATCAGCCTTTTTTCTGAGGGCACACACGAAGAGGAGACCCAGGGCCAGCTTAAACTGTTTTGATATGGAGAAAGGGGGCTGACTCCTTTTCTCTACGCATAATATTCTGGAAAAATTGTGAGAAAAAGGGGACCGTCCCTTTTAGTCATTATTTTCAAAAAGAGAGGGACTGTCCCCTTTTTAGAAAATGGATTGCGGTGTCGGCAGATTTTATGAATAATTCAGGGTACGTGAATTATTCACGAGTCGAGGTTGTCGCAGGCCCTGTTGCAAAGAGCGTAGCGAATGTGGCAATCTCATGGAACAAAATTGCTATTGCGATGAGTGAGGCGAATAAGCAATCACATAAAAATGAATTTTTCAATATTTCCTTGTGGGATTGCCACGCTTCGCTCGCAATGACATTATTAAAATAAAAATATGCAATGACATTATTGAAATAAAAAAAATGAAGATCGATTTTAAAAGAAATGAATTCAGTGAACACATCCGCCTGACACTTCTGGCCGTCCTCATCGGATTTACGGCTGGCCTCGCCTCTGTCGCTTTTAAGGCCATGATCCAATTTTTCCAGCATCTGTTCTGGAGAGCATCGGATTACATCTCTGCGGCCTCTTCCCAGCCATGGTATATCACTCTCCTGATTCCGGCTCTGGGAGGGCTGATAATCAGCCCGATTATTTATTATGGAGCGAGAGAAGCCAAGGGTCATGGAGTGCCTGAAATAATGGAGTCTCTCATCTTCCGTGGAGGACAGATCCGGAATCGAGTGGTCGCCATAAAAGCACTGGCTTCTTCTATCTGTATCGGTTCCGGAGGTTCGGTCGGACGCGAAGGCCCGATTGTCCAAATCAGTTCCAGCTTAGCGTCTTCTGTAGGCAAGCTATTCCGCATCAGAGAGAGAGGTATGCGGACTCTTGTGGCCGCAGGAGCGGCGGCAGGAATCGGCGGGACATTTAACGCTCCGATTGCAGGAGCTCTATTTGCCGTGGAGGTTCTCCTCGGAGAATTCGGCGTCTTTTCTTTCAGCCCGATCATTATCGCCTCAGTCATATCCACGCTCACCTCAAGGATGATCACTGGAGATTTTTCAGCCTTCACAGTACCCAAATACACTCTTATCAGCATATGGGAAATCGGCCCTTATATCATTTTGGGGATTGTGAGCGGGCTTGTGGCGATTCTTTTCATCAAAACACTTTACTTTTTCGAAGACAAGTTCGATAAAACTCCAATTCATCCCCTCATCAAGCCCATCCTGGGAGGCCTTCTCATCGGGGCGATTGGGTTAACACTCCCGCAAGTATTCGGAGTGGGATACGATTCTATAGACGCCTGCCTGCAGAACAGGTTGGGTCTCTGGCTTGCTTTACTCCTTATTTTTATGAAAATACTCAGCACCTCTTTAACCCTCGGGTCAGGAGGCTCTGGGGGAATCTTTGCGCCTTCCCTCTTTCTTGGAGCCATGACCGGAAACTTCCTGGGTTCAATCTTTCACAACCTCTTCCCCAACTCTATCTCATCTCCTGGAGCATTCTCTCTCGTGGGGATGGGTGCCGTGGTCGCCGCTGGAACCCACGCTCCCATCACGGCTATCATCATCCTGTTTGAACTGACCAATGACTACAAGATCATCCTCCCCCTCATGTTGTCCTCGATCATCGCCTCCCTCATGACAGTCGGACTCCATAAGGAGTCCATCTACACCATGAAGCTCAAACGGAGAGGAATCTTCTTCAAGGAAGGAAGAGAAGTGAACATCCTCAGGTCACTTCCCGTGAAAGATTTCATCAGCCAGGATTATCATGTTTTCTTGAATACAGAACACGCAGGAAATATCATTGACCAGGCTATCAGCGGAAAACATCACAGCTATCAGGTGATCGATTCCGACAATAATTATGTCGGCTGCCTCTCGCTCAACCAGCTGAAAATATCTGTCAGACAAAAAGAGATTATCGATTCTCTCATCATTGCCCAGGACCTGGCAGTCTCTGGGATCCAACTGGATATTGAAGATAATCTGGAGCAAGCTATGGAAATCTTCGGCCGGGAAGACGTGGCCGAAATCGCAGTCCTGAAAGGGAAGAAATTCATCGGTGTCGTGAAAAGAAAAGATGCTATTGAGGCCTATAACCACGAGATCACCAAAAAAGAGGCCGCATCTGGCCTCGTCCAAAAGTTGAAATTCACTCATCTGACTAAAACAGTCGATATCGGAAAAGGCTACAGGATTATGGAGATCGACGCTCCTTCTTCTTTCTGGGAAAAGAGCCTCAAAGGACTCAACCTCAGAGCTCTTCATAAAATCGACGTTCTTCTGATCAAGAGAAAGATACCTCCTCAAACGATCACTCTTCCCTCGGCCGATGAGGTCATCAGAAAGGGAGATACCCTGATCCTTGCCGGCCATGCGGATAGCCTGAAGAAAATCAGCAAAGACGTCACCTAACCTGGATTATTCACAAGTCGAGGTAGCCGTAGA
>JABAOF010008904.1_pt1 | contig 15603 bp, 15 predicted proteins | sample 7062171 | NCBI WGS metagenome assembly JABAOF01 (sample SAMN14538628, study PRJNA623070) | marine sediment metagenome | biome: marine biome [ENVO:00000428]; feature: marine pelagic biome [ENVO:01000023]; material: deep marine sediment [ENVO:00002113] | place: India: Gulf of Khambhat ...
GTAATCGAGGTGCCGCTTCATCGCCTCCTGTACCCAGGCGGGTGACGGGCTCACGCCACCGTTGTTCAGGTTGATGAGGCTTCGGTCCACCGTGAATGCCTCGGCCACCCGTTGCCAGAAATCTTCGTCCTTCGCCACCTCCTCGGGCGTCCCGGGGTGCTCGGCCAGGTCGGCGGCGATCGCCGAGGCGCGACCCGGACGCAGCGGCGTGATCGGGATCCCGGCGGCGGCGGCGGCGGCCGGCAGGCCGAGGGCGCCCAGGAATCTGCGACGGGTGTACACGGCTACCTCTCTTGCTGGCGGTCAGTTCGTTGCCGCGCCTCCGGCTTTACGAGGCATCATCTCATCACGCATGGCCAGGTGGTACACCGTGGCCGCCACCACCACCGCCGCCTGTTTGAGATCGTCGATCACCAGCCGCTCGAACCGGTCAGCCCGCGTATGGTGTGTACGGGTGGAGTACTCGATCGGATCCTGAATGAAGTTGAAGCCGGGAATGCCGACTCGGTCAAACGACAGATGGTCCGTCCCTCCCGTGTTGCCGTGCCGGACGGCCACGACACCCAGGTCCTCGAACGGCCAGAGGATGTTCTCGAAGACCGGGATCGCCGCCTCGTTCTCCTGATCCCAGATGCCGCGGATGCGGCCGGTCCCGTTGTCCACGTTCACGTAGGCCGAGATCTTGGGCCAAAGCTCCTGGTGCTTGTCCAGCCAGTTTCTCGAGCCCANNTGCAGCCCCGTTGCCTTGAGGATCCGCACCGCTTCCATCATCACGATCGAGCCGGCGGCGTTGTCGGTGGCGCCGGTGCCGCTGTACCACGAGTCTAGGTGCGCGCCCAACATGACATACTCATCGGCCTTGTCGCTACCAACGATGTCTCCCAGGGTGTTGTAGGCCTGCAGATCGTCTTCGAAGAACTCGTTCTGCACGTCGATCTCGAGGCGGACCGGAATGCCGCGCTTCAGATTCCGGTAGATCTGGCCGTACTGTTCGTGCGAGACGACGAGCTGGGTGCCCGGGATCGGTTCGTTCGGGTCGCGGGCCGCGCGGTCGCCCCAGACACGCAGGATCCCGTAGGTGCGGGACGAGGGATAGAGCGAGGCGCTGATGCCTTCACTTGCGAGGAACTTGGCGATGGTGTCGCGCATCGCGAACATGCGTCGGAACCGCTCGCGGCGGCGCTGCCATTCCTGCTGGTCCGGTTCGCCCCGCTCCTCCGGCGGTTCGAGCAAGTCTTCGAGTGAGCGACGGAGCGGTCGCGGGTCGAACTCGGGCGCCATGACTTCCGGCTCTTGTGTGAGGACGAACGCCCCGGCCAGCTTGCCGCGGAACCGGTCGAGGTCGGCGGCGCTATCGGCCTCGACAATCGCTGCGGCGCCGGCGACCGTGCTGTTGGTACCCGCCGTCCAGGCGATGGGGAGCGCGTTGAGCGGTTGCACGTAGGGCTCTAGGATCCGCCCGCTGAATGCCTGGTTCTCCCAGCCGCGCCCGAACTCGCCCCAGGGTTCGACCGTCACGTTCTCGAGGCCCCATCCGCGAAGACGCTCGGCCGTCCACTCGTTGGCTCGCATCATGGCGGGCGAGCCGGTCAGCCGGGGTCCGATCACGTCGGTCAGGTAGCCACCCAGCGCCTCGATCTGCGACTTTTCAAGGCCTTCCTCGCGAATCTGACGTATGACATCCAGGTCGACGCGCTCTTGAACGACCTGAGCGTCGCTGCCGGGCACGGCCCAGAAACTTGCCGTGACGATCAGCGCAGCGGTGCGGGATAGAACTCTCATGGACGCCTCCGGCTCCTTGTCGATGATATCCGGGCGGGATCGTGTGAACGGGGATTGATACGACCCCGCCCCCGCCAGCGCAACACGGCCAGCGTGGCGTGTCGCCGCATTCACTCGTTAGCTTGGGGCCGTTCGTCGTCGAGCACACGAAGCGGGAGACTGAGGATGCCCAGTGGAAAAGTGACGTGGCAGCGCGGTATGCGATTCGTCGGCGTCTCCGGCAGCGGGCATGGAGTCGTCGTCGACACCCGACCCGAGCAAGGCGGCTTTGCCAGCGCGCCCAGCAATACCGAGCTTCTGCTCATCGCGCTCTGCGGCTGCACCGGCATGGACGTGATTTCGATCCTGAGGAAAAAGAGGATCGAGTTCGATGATTTCGAGGTGGCGGCCGACGCGGAGCTGGCGCCCGACCTGCCCAAGCGACTGACGCGCATCGAGCTGGTCTACCGCGTCTGGGGCGGCACGGTGCGGACGGAAGCGCTGGAGCAGGCGATCGAGCTGTCACAAGCGAAGTATTGCACCATCTCCAACACCCTCCGAGGGGTCGCCCAGATCTCCTACCGCTACGAGATCGATCCCCCGCGCTGACCGGCTAGGCACGTGCCGTTACGTCAGCGCTGGCGGGGGGTGCGGTCGGGTCGAGCCGAGTCCGATCGAGGCGCCGCCCACGGGCCCTACGTTCCAGGTCTAGCAATTACAACGAGTTACATGATCCGGGCGCCGTTCGCCCGGGCCGAACGGCTGGGAGATTCGTAGGCGGGACTCGAGATATGTGACTTCCGGCCGGTCGCTGTCGTCATATCTGCAGGAGCGAGTGCAATCCCGCCTGTTGTCACAGCCTTTTACTCATGCAGGAAGGTCGATAGGCCTTGCGATACCTGTCGCAGTTGAGCGACCGCGGCGTGACTCTGCTGGAATCGATGATCGTCATGGTCCTGATCGGGGCGATGACCGCGTTCGCGGTGCCAACTCTGTTTTCCGCGCGTCACGGCTTCGCCGTTCGTCACGCGGCGGATGAGTTCGTGACCGCCCATCGACTCGCCCGGGCCACGGCCGTGCGCTACGGCCGAGTCGTGCGGCTGCGTATCGATGGGGCAGCCGGGCAGATCTGGATGGAGATGGATAGCAGCGAGGTTCGTAACGGGTCGATGGTCCGCTTTGGCCGGGTTCACCGGCTCGACGGCGGCGTCGCGATGACGAGCACGCGTGACCTGCTCTGTTTCGACGGTCGCGGCATCACGACGCCGATCTGGTCCTGTCCTCCGGGCAACGCGACGCTGGTCTTCCAGAAAGAAGAGGCGGCCGATACCGTGGAAACGACGGTGACGGGGAAGGTGCTGCGCTGATGGGCCTACGAGCGTTGCGGCGGGACACGAGGGGCGCGTCGCTGATCGAGGTGCTGGTGGCGCTTCTGGTCTTCACGGTGGCGGTCCTCGGGCTCACCAGCGCCGGCGTCGTCGCGAGCGGACAGGTCCGGGTGGGCTGGACCGACTCGCGCCTCTGGTCCGCGGTTCACACGCAGATGGATTCTTTAACTGCCGTGGGCTACGACGCCGTGGCCTCGGGCGCGGACACGGTGGCCGGGTACGCGATGGTCTGGACCGTTCAGACGGGCAATCCCAAGAAGATCATTCTGGTCACGGGAACCGCCTACTACGAGGGTGTCGCGGAGCAGGACACCTTCGTCACCTATCTGGCCAAGTCGCCTTGATGGCTCGGCGAGGGGTACCCGGAAACGGCCTCAGGCGCCGCGGCTTCACTTTGGTGGAGTTGCTGGTGGCGCTGACGGTAGGGCTAGTCGTCGCCGGCGCAGTCTTTGAGGTGCTGTTCTCGCAGTGGCGGCTGTTGTCCGCGCACCGGGCACGGATGGACGCACGGCAAAGCCTGCGCACTGCAGCGGCGCTCCTTTCCTGGGAGTTTGCGGCGACGTCGCCGGCTGCCGGCGATCTCTATAGCATCGCTCCCGATTCGCTCACCCTCCGGGCCCTGCAGGGCACAGGAATCGTCTGCGCCCACGCCACCTTCGGCTCGAAGCAGCACTTCGGGTTGCAGCAGACCTGGGGCTATTTCGACGCCACGGCGGACGATAGCGCGCTGGTTTACAGGGTGGCCAGCGGCCGCTGGGACGCCGTGAACGTGAGCAAAGCTTACAACAGAGAGCAGGCGTGGTCGCCGGCGCCGAGCGGCGGCGGCACTCCCGTCTGCTTTTGGGGCGATAGCACGACGGCCGTGCCGAGGCCCGAGGCGACTCTGCAGCTGCAGGGCCCCGATCCCATCCTGGCCGACCTCGGGGTCGGCGCTCCGGTTCGGGTCTACCGGCGCACTCACTACGCGCTGTTCCAGAGGGACGGATACTGGTGGCTGGGTCGGCGCATCGGCGCGGCGGACGCCTTTGAGATCGTTACGGGTCCGATGCTTCCGCCCGATTCCGGCGGTGTTGCCTTTACTTATTACGACCGAAGCGGTGCGGTCACCAACGATCCTGCCCGCGTGGCCCGGATCGATATCGCGCTGAGAGCGCGGAGCGTGGGTGGGGAGGGTGCCGTGCAGCGCACGGGCCAGGATTCGCTACGCACGTCCGTATTTATCCGCGGCTGAGCTCGCCGGGCCGGCGGAAAAGAACCGGCATCATGAGCCGGACGATTCGCGGGACTAGCTGACGAGGTTTGTGGGATGCTCGATTGGGTGAGCCAGGCAAGACGGCGTTACGCGGCACAGCGTCTGGGTGGGACCGGAGGGTTCGCGTTGCCCACGGTGCTCGTCGCCATGCTGCTGGTCAGCGCCATCGCGGTGACGGCGCTTAGAACGAGTAGCGACGAGCGGATGACGGGCCGCGCCATGCGTGAGGCGGCCAAAGCCTTCTACGCGGCCGAAGCGGGCGTGAACGCGGTGATCGCGGCTTGGGACCAATCGGTCATCGACGCCGCGCTTACCGTTCCCGGTGACAGCCTGGAACTGGGCTGGCAGACGCTGGAGAACGGGTGTCGCTACCGCGGCGTGGTGCGCCGGGTGGACGACGGCTCGGGTCTAAAGATGTACCAGATCAGCGCGACCGGCCGGGGCGCCGGCGACCTGCGCAGCGAGCGCAATTTGGCCTTCCTGCTCCGTGAGGTCCCGCTGATGCCCCAGAAAGCGCTGACCGTAAACGGGGAGCTCAGGGTCGTCGGCGAGGGTGACCTTCTCGGAGATTGCGGCGGTCTGCATGTGAACGGAGACCTCGTACTTGCCGACACGCTGCATGTGAGCGGTGACGTCATCTTCACCGACAGTGTCAGCGGCTCAGGCGGGGCTATCGACACGTTGGGGAACTCGATCGAGCCGCAGGTCGGGGACTCGACCACGATACCGGAGCTTCACCCCTGGGACTACTGCGGCGAAGCGGACTACATCTTGCGGAACGGTTGGTACATCACCGTCGGCTCACCTTCCGACAGCAGCTTGATCCCGCCTACGGGGCTCGATGGCTGGAAGTACTCCAGCACGGGGGATGTCTACTCGCTGAACGCCGAGTACGGCGTGCCCGGTACCGTATGTGTGGACGGGAACGTAAACGTGTGGGCCGATCCCAAACATATGACATCGCCTCTGCAAATCTCCCTGCTGGTCGACGGCTCGGTGAAATTTTCTGGGAGCCCGGTGATCACGGCGGACCACTCGGAGGGCATCCTCGTGATGGCCGAGGGCGACGTCGTGCTGCACGGGTATCTGGAAGACGCGGGCGACAACTACGCGGGACTGGTCTATGCGGGCGCCCAATGCGATTTCAACGGGGAGCCCGTCTTGAACGGTCAGGTGCTGTGCCGCGGAGCGGCCAACCCGCCGGGCTCCACCGAGCTCGCGACCCGGTCGATGATCAATGGCAAACCGCAGATTACCTTCGACTGCACGAACTACCTGAACCTGACCGTCGTCCGCCCCCTCGGGCAGGGCGGCTGGTGGCAGTTCGCCAACTGACTCGCCGCCGCCTTTAGCTTCCGCGGTAGACGATTCGATAGATCCGCCCACCCTGGTCGTCCGAGACGAATAGGGAGCCATCCGGGCCCTGGGCCAGGCCCGAGGGTCGGTGCTCAGCGCCCCGAGGGCTGACGTCTGCGCCTGCAAAGCCCTCCGCGAACAGCTCCCAATCTCCCGCCGGCCCCTCCGCCTCATCGAACGGCACGAACGCGACGTTGTAGCCGCCCTGCGGCAAGGGCGCGCGGTTCCACGAGCCGTGGAAGGCGATGAACGCGCCGCCACGGTAGCGCTGCGGAAACTGAAACCCGGTGTAAAACAGTAGGGCGTTGGGCCCCCAGTGGGCTGGGAAGGCGACCAGCGGCCCTTTCTTGTTCGCGCAACGTTCCACGGCCTCCCCGTCGCCTCCGTACTCCGGGGCGAGCACACGGTGACCCAGCTCCGGGTCGTGATAGCAGTAGGGCCAGCCGAAGTCGTCGCCGCGCTCGATGCGGACGAACTCCTCGGACGGCTTCTCGGCGTTGTCTTCCGTGGTAAAGAGCTCCGACCAGTTCTGGCCGAGCTGGTCACGCCCATGCTGTGCGCCGTACAGCACCCCGCTCGCCGGATGGAGGGTGAGCGCAACCACGTTGCGCAGCCCGGTGGCGAAGCGCTCTCCATCGGCCTGGGTCTGGCCCGTTCGGTTCGCGTCGAAGCGCCAGATGCCGGCGCGACGCTCCAGCTCCGGACACGGATCCTGGCCGGGCGAGCCCGCGGTACGGTCCTGCTGCTGGCAGCTGTTGGAAGGCGCTCCGATGTTGACGAACAGCGATCCGTCGGCGCTGATCGCCAGCGACTTCGCCCGGTGGCTGCGATCCGCCGGCAGCCCCGAGACGATCGTCTCGGGTGGCCCCGAGGGCTCGAGGCTCCCGGCCGGGAGCGGATAGCGCAGCACGCGGTCGTCGGCGCCGAAGTAGAGGTGGCCCTGGTGGAGGGCGATGCCCGTGCCGCCCAGCTCGCCGAACTTGCGCTGGACATCGGCCCGGCCATCGCCGTCCGTGTCGCGAAGCGCGACGACGCCACCGCTGGCTTCGTTTCCGCGAGATGCTCTCAGAGCGACGAAGACGTCGCCGTTCGGCGCCACAGCGATATGCCGCGCACGCCCGACAGCGTCGGCGAACACCAGGGCACAGAAGCCGTCTGGCAGCGTGATCCCCGCGTTGTCCGCATCGCAGCGGATCGTGCCAGGCGACTGCGCGGCCCCGGTGCGGGGCGCCAGAGTCGCAACCGATAGCGCGAGCGCCACGGCCAGGTAACGCAGAGTGTTCCGAGCCGCGACGGCATCGTAAGACTGCCGCATGATCGTCTCCCCTTGGTCGAGCGAAGAAGTCTGGTGTGCGGGGTTGCGATTTGCACCACCGCCCAGCCGTCGCGCGCGAAACTCATCGTCCGGCCCGTCTTCGTCAAGGGCGCCGGCGATGCGCGACGGAAGAGTTCATCGAGCGAGCCGGGCGGCGGCCCGACTCACTTGTGTACCGGATAGTCCGGCCGTCGCGTCTCGAGCGGTGGATTGTCGACGATCACCTGCAAGACCGTCTTGATCGCCGTCTCCAACTGGGGGTCGCGGCCCGCACGCCACTCGGCCGGCAGCCAGTCCACCTCGATGTCCGGAGCGATCCCCTGGTTCTCGATCCCCCAGAAGCCGGCAGGATCGAAGGCCGCGCGGTTCGGGATGCTGATTCGCCCTCCGTCGATCAACTCCGGCATGAACCCGTAGGGTCCGATCCCGGCGCCCGTGGTGCGCGTGCCGACGAGCTTGCCCAGGTTCGCCAGCTTGAACATGAAGGCGAAAGTTTCGGCAGCGGACGCGTTCACGTCGTTGACCATCAGAACCTTGGCCCGCGGCGGCGCGTTCGCCGGAACGCCGAGGTCGCCACCATCGCGAAACATGTAGTAGTAAAGAGGTCGGCGGGCGAGCATCTCGATGAGGAAGTCCGATGTGATGCCGCCACCACCGAACCGCTGATCGATGATCAGGCCGCGCTTTCCCAGAGCCGGCAGGAGCTGTTGGAAAACCGTCTCGAGACCCCGGGAGCCGAAGTTGGGAACGTAGACGTAACCGAGAATGCCCTGCGACTCCTCTTGCACGACCTGCCGGTTGCGCTCGGCCCAGTTCAGCCGGCGCAGCGTGTTCTCGCCCGGCAGAGGAACGACCGTAAAGGTGCGCGCATTTTCGCCGGTCGGCTTCGCGGCCACCCTGATTTGTGTGGGTCGACGGGCTTTCCCGGCGAAGTACGAGTAGAGATTCCTGCGGGCGAATATCTCCTCGCCGTCCACCGCCAACAGGTAATCGCCCTCGCGGACGCCGACCCCCGGCTGGTCGAGGGGCGCCTGCAGGAGTGGGTTGCCGCTGTTGAAGGAACCGGATCGGTAGATGCGGGTGATGCGATAGCGGCCCTCGCTGACGGCGTAGTCGGCACCTAACAGCCCGAAACCGCTGCTGTTGCCCGGCGGACGCTCCAGGTCGCCGCCTCCGACGCCCAGGTGACTCACCGAGACGTGGCCGAGCGCCGNNCGCCATGGCGATGAGCCGATTGAGGTCACGGCGGCTCGTGATGCTCGGCAGGTAGGACGCGTAGTCCTGTTCGAGGGCGGTGAGGTTTTGTCCGTGATGATTCGGATCGTAAAAGTAGTCGCGCATGAGACGCCAGGCCTCGTGGTACATCTGACGCCACTCGGCCCTTGGATCGACCTCGATGGTCAGCGCGCCCAGATCCAGCCGCCGAGCCTCGGCTACCTCCGATGCGTCGGCAGGCACGACCGCCCAATCTTGGCCACGCCGGTAAAGGATTCGACGGCCGTCAGCGGTGACGTCGAACTCATCGACGTGCTCGACGAGCTTCTCAAGCTCTGACGGCTTTGAGAGGTCGAAGCGGTAAAGCGACCCGGTCGGCTCGGCGCCCGGCCGTGGGGAGTCGGGCCACTCGGCGACGTGCACGAGCAGCACGCCCGGCTCGCCCGGTGCCAGCCCGGCGTAGTCCTTGGCCGCAAGCGGAAGCGGGACGATGCGGCCTCCGATCCCCAGCTCGTCAACCACGGTGCGCGGCCCCACCTGAGATCCAGAGCGCCTGGCCGGCGGCCGGCCTTCTACGGGCCGCCCCGGTCGGTCGGGCCCGGAATCGGAGGGGGGCGCTACGGTGTCGGCGCCGATGTTCGGCGCGCCGGTCACCGGCCAAACGGGCGCCGGCACGCCCCGCCGCAAGACGACCAGCTGCAGACGCCGCGAGACCAACGGGCGCAAGATCTCACCCGAGAGCACGCTCCAACCGAACTCGCCCAGACCGGCGGTCGCGCTCGACACGAAGTACAGGTAGCGGCCGCTACGGTCGAACACGGGGTGCTCGGCGTGGACGTTGCCGTCAGTCACCTGAACCCGGCGACCGCGCTCGCTGTCGTACAGCCAGACCGCGCGCAGACGATTCGGCTCGTAGCGAGCGTAGGCGAGCCAGACTCCGTCGGGTGACCAGGCGGGGTAGTAGCGATCCTGATCGGAGTACTCGGAGCTGGTGATACGGCGGGCGCCGCCGGTCTCCACATCGGCGATCCAGAGGGCGAGCTGTTTGTCGGAGAAAGCGATCTTGCGGGAGTCGGGTGACCAGGTCAGCTCTCGGTAGAAGCTCGGCCGTAGCTCGACGGGGATGACCCTCACTTCGCCCGCGCTCTGGAGCGACCTCACGTGCAGCTGGTATTCGCCTGTTTGGTCGGAGAAGTACGCCACCCAACGGCCGTCTGGGGAGATGGCCGGGTAGCGTTCGGCGACCCCTGAAGTGCGGGTCAAGTTCTCCAGGGCGCCCGTCTCTACGTCCATCGTCACCACATCGCCCCGGGCTGCGAAGACGACGCGGTCTCCGTTGGCGGATATCGCCGCCGACTGGACGAAGCGCGCCCCGGCGACCGTGCGCGGCTGAAAGGCCGATGAGTCCGGCTGCACCTCGATGGGGACGGTGCGGACCTCCCGAGTGGCCAGGTCAAGAGTTCGGACGCGGCCGTCCTGCACAAAAACGATGGCGCCCTTGGCCGAGGCCGCGGACTCGACTCCGTACCCCCCCTGGTATTCGGTGAGCTGCTCGATGTTGCGGCTCACCGAATCGTACACGTGCAGGTTGAAGCTGCCGGAGCGGTCGGACACGAAGTAGATACTATTGCCCAACCACATCGGATCGCGGTCGTTGCCCTCCGCCGCGGGCAGCGGTTGGATGCGGCTGTCCGACAGGCGGGCGATCGAGATGCGCGACGCCATACCTCCCCGGTAATGGCGCCAGTAGCTGCCAAACAGCTCGAAGGGCGGAGCGATCGGGACATAGGCGATGCGTTCACCCTGGGGCCCGTACGATCCGTCCATACCGCGCGGCAGAGGGAGAGGGGTGGGGAAGACGCCCCGAAGGGGAATCGTATAGAGGCGGAAGTTGAACTCTTCGTCGCGGTGCGACATGAAGAGGACCTGGGTCCCGTCCGACGTCCAACCGCGGGCGATGTCGGCCTCGGGATTGTAGGTCAGCTGCCTGGGCTCTCCCCCCTGGGCTCCGACCACGTAGACATCCCAATCGTCAGCACCGCGACGCGAGAAGGCGAGGTTCAGCCCGTCGGGCGCGAAAACCGGGAAATCGTCTTCCTCCGGTCCGCGGGTCAGCTGCTCGGCCACGCCGCCCGGCCGGTCGACGCGCCACAGGTCTCCGGCGTAGGAGAAAACGATGGATCGATCGCTCACGGCGACGTTTCGGATGAGCAGGCGCCCCGGTTCGTTCTGGCTCGCCGGTTCAGAATCGGGGGCGAGGACGAAGGAAGCGACGAGCAACGCGAGCCGAAGCGTCATGGGCGATCTCCTCGATGTCGGTACACAGCCTCTATGGCCGAAGAAGTCTTAGCCACTTCGGTGCGTTTCGCCAGAGGCCGAGTTTGTTGGATTCGCTCGGTGTGGTGGCGGGGTGATCGGGGGGTACCGTGGCAGCGATTCAGCTTTCCGGCGGGCTCTTCAGCCGGGCGCTCGAGCCCGACCCCGGACGCTCGAGCGAGGTGAGCACTCGCTCGTTGAAGTCCAGCCGTTCTTCGAGACCCTCGATGCGGTCCGTGAGACGACCGACCACCTCGGTGAGCCGGTTCAGCTCGTCATCCTTCAACTCTACACGCTTGTCGCGCGACGTGGCCTCGATCAAGGCGCCCAGGCGCTTTGCCAGGGGCCGCAGGATCAAGACGGCGGCCGCCAACAACGTGATGGTGACGCCGAGAATGAGCGGAGCGATAAACTCCCAATCCATAGGCGCGATGCCGGCTCCTCGGTCCGCTGTCAGAGGGAAGAGATGTCGTCAGTCGCCGTTCGCCGGGCCTTGGCGCGATCGGCTCTGCGCCGGTCGAGCCTCGCCCTCGGTTAGCTGGGCCCGGGCCTGCTGGCGCTCGAGAATACGCTCGGTGAAATCAACCCGCTCTTCCAGGCGGTCTATTCGATCCACCAATCGTTCCATCAACTGCATCAGACGCTCGGTTTGGGGGTCGGGCGCCACCGCCTTCTCAGCGTGTGACCGCTCGATCACCTTTCCTATCCGAGTGGTCAGCGGCCGGAAAATGGCGACTGCCGCCATCGATATGAAAAGAACGATAGGTATCAACTCGCCCGGCATAGGCTTTCCTGCTGAAGTTGCCCACGATCGTGCCGATCGACGCGCGCTCACCCAGCCGGCGTCGGCCCTTAACTTGCGCCCTTGCGTGCTTCTACGCCAGGCGGCCTCGAGAGGTTTCAGGGCAGACGACGCGGCCTCACGCCAAGATCGGCGGCACCGCTCTGGCATCTCCCCGGCGACGCCTTAACATTCGTCCGCGATTTCCGCACCGGCTTATCAAGGCGCGGCCAGGGGCTTCGGTTCGTATGAGCGCTTCCTTTGTGCTGGTCATGTTCGTTCTGCCGGCCGCGATCATCGCGACCGCGGTGGTCCTCGCCCTCGTGACGCGGGAGCGGCTGCGCTGATGCAGGAAGAAGCGGCCGTTCAGATCTCCGCCGACCCCTTCGCCGTCGCCGCCTTCGTCGCCTACCTGGGTGTGATCGTCGGGATCGGTGTCCTCTCGGCCCGTTTCTCCTCGGCCGGGGTGAGCGAATTCTTCGTCGGCGGCCGTAAGATGCACCGCTTTGTTGTCGCCCTCTCCGCGGTCGTGTCGGGGCGAAGCGCCTGGCTGCTGCTCGGCGTGACGGGTATGGCCTACACGCTGGGAGCCGGCGCCGTCTGGGCGGTGGCGGGGTACATCAGCGTCGAGCTGTTCTTGTTTCTCTTCTACGCGCGCCGCCTTCGCCATTTCAGCGAAGTCTACGACTGTGTGACGGTCCCCGACTTTTTCGCGGCGCGTTTCGGAGACCGCGACGGACGTCTCCGCACCATCATGACGGTCATCATTCTGGTCTTCATGGTTGGCTACGTTTCCTCGCAATTCGTGGGTGGCGGCAAAGCTTTCGCGGCCAGCTTCGGCTTGAGTCCGACCGCCGGAGTTCTGCTGACCGCGCTCATCGTGCTCGTTTACACCGCCCTGGGCGGATTCCTCGCCGTCAGCCTGAGCGACACCTTGCAGGCCTGCATCATGATCGTGGCGCTCGTCGTCGTACCGCTGGTCGCGATCGTCGACCGGGGCGGCTTGCTCGCCGTGTTCGCCGAGTTGAGAAGCTTCGACCCGACCCTCGTCGATCCGGCCGCCCTGTCGTTGGGCGTGATCATCGGGTTTCTGGGGATCGGGCTCGGCTCGCCGGGTAACCCCCACATCATCGTGCGCTATATGTCGATCGCCGATGCCGATCAGCTCCGCACTTCGGCCGTGTTGGGAACCGTTTGGAACGTCGTCATGGCCTGGGGCGCGCTGTTCATCGGTCTCGCCGGTCGCGTCTACTTTCCCGACGTCGCGATGCTCCCGGATGCCGACGCCGAGCAGCTCTACCCGCTACTGGCGGCGCAGCATCTCCACCCCGTCGCCTTCGGCATCGTGGTGGCCTCGATCTTCGCCGCCATCATCTCCACCGCGGACTCTCAACTCCTCGTGGCCGCGTCGAGCGTCGTCCGCGACCTGTACGAAAAGATCCTTCACCGGGACCGCTCGGTTCCACGAGCGCGGCTGGTCCTCTATAGCCGGATCATGGTGGTGCTGCTGGTCGGGGCCGCTCTGATCGTCGGGCTCGTGGCCGAGGCGCTCGTCTTCTGGCTGGTCTTGTTCGCCTGGGCCGGGCTGGGGGCCTCCTTCGGCCCGACATCGATCCTGGCCCTGTACTGGCGCGGAACCACGCGCGCGGGCATCATCGCCGGGCTCATCACCGGCACGACGATCACCATCGTCTGGGAACTGACTCCCGTGCTCAGCTCCTCGCTCTACGAGCTCATCCCCGCCTTCCTCGCTGCCGCCCTGGCTACCGTGCTCGTGAGTCGCCTCACCCGACCGCCCGAAGCTGTCGCCGAGATGTTCGATGCCATGAAGAGTCGGGGCAAAGCGACCCGCTGAGCGCGGATCGGAAGGCGCTGGCGCAGCGCGACGCGTTACGCGCCGGCGTTGCCGCCGACGCCGTGGGCCGCGATAATCAGGCCTTATGCTCAGGGTGGTTTTCTTGGGGACCGCGTCGGCGCGGCCGACCGTGTCGAGGAACACGAGCGCGATCGCCGTCCAGCGGGAGGGGGATCTCTTCCTTTTCGACTGCGGCGAGGGCACTCAGCGTCAGATGATGCGGTACGGAGTCGGCTTCAGCGTGAAAGAGATCTACATCACCCACATGCACGCCGACCACTATCTCGGGACCATCGGACTCCTCCGTACCATGAGCTTACAGGGACGCGAGGTCCCGCTGCGCATCTACACCCCGCCGGGCGGCGAGCTACTGCTGGAGCAGGCGGTGGGTTTCGAGCTCGCGGAACTGGGATTCCCGGCGGAGATCGGCCCGCTGGCTCCGTCGGCCGCCGTGCGTCACGGAGGCTACGAGATCGTCGCCTATGAAGCGAATCACCCCGGAGGCGCGAACGGCTACGTCCTGCGGGAGGACGAGCGGCCGGGCCAATTCTTCCCCGAACGTGCGCGTGAGCTTGGGGTGCCCGAGGGTCCGTTATATGGCCGTCTGCAGCGGGGAGAGGTGATTCGCACGCCGGCGGGTCGTGAAGTCGCTCCAGGCGAGGTGATGGGCCCGCCGCGGCCGGGTCGCACGCTCGTCTACACCGGGGACACGCGGCCCAGCGCGGCCACGGCGGAGGCCGCGAACGGGTGTGACCTGCTCATTCATGAGGCGACCTTCTCGGAAGAGGAGGCCGATCGCGCGGAGCGCACGGGTCACTCGACGGCGCGTCAGGCAGCTGAGGTTGCCCGTCGCGCCGCTGCCCGCCGTTTGATCCTGACCCACCTCAGCGCACGCTATTCCGAGCGGCCGCAGGTGCTGGAGCGGGAAGCGAGACGTGCCTGCGGGCAGGAGTGCGAAGTGGCGGTTGCTTACGACGGCATGACCGTGGAGCTTGCGCTCTCCGACTAGCGCGGGGTAGGCAGCTGGAGGCAAGAGGATAAGGTGGTCATCGCGATCGACGGCCCGGCGGGGGCGGGGAAGAGCACCACGGCTCGGGAGGTCGCCCGGCGGCTCGGCTATCTCCACGTGGACTCGGGGGCGCTTTATCGTGCCTTCGCGGTGGCGGCCTGCCGCCGTGGTTGGGTGAGCCCGGCGGGCGTGGTGCCGGCGGAGAGTGTGGCCGAGCTGGCGGCGCAGAAGGTCTCGGCGGCGGTTGAGGGCGGCACGTTGGCGGCGTACCTGAATCAGCGCCGGCTGGGCGAAGAGTTGCGATCGCCTTTGGTGACCGCCTGCGCCTCGAAGATCTCCGCCTTCCCGGCGATTCGCCGTCGGGTCAACGATCTGCTGCGGCGCTTGGTCGCCGAGCAGGGCGGTGACGTGGTCTGCGAAGGCCGGGATATGGGGACGGTGGTTTTCCCCGACGCCGAGCTCAAGGTCTTCATGGTGGCTTCGGCGGATGAGCGGGCTAAGCGCCGGCTGCAGCAGCGAGGCGAGTCGGTGTCGTCGCCACGCATCCGGGAAGAAGCGCGTCGACTCCAGGCACGCGACCGCGCCGACTCGGAGCGGGCGGTGTCGCCATTGCGCCGGGCCGAGGACGCCCTGGAGATCGATACCACCGACCTGAGCTTTGACGAGCAGGTCGAGCGGATCCTGGCGGCGGCCGCGGAGCGCCGGGAAACGCCTTGACACGGCTTGAACTGGTGGGGTAGATTGGCCCGTTGATTCCGGGGCGCGGCTTTAGTCCCTGTGGCGGAAGAAGTTAGGTGGGTCCGGTATCGCCGCCGGGGTTCACGCCAGCGCCCGTTTTCATTGGTAACCTCAGCTTCGTGGGACGCCGTTCCGGACCCCGGTGAGATCATTAACCTCATGTCAAAACAGAAGAGCGAGGCCGTCTCGCCCGTCGAGCCCCAGATGACCGAGCTTACCGCCGACGACAGCGGTGTAACCGCTGAGAACGCGGCGAGCGACACGGTGGCTGAGACTGAGACGGCTGCCCCTACCGCAAGCACATCCGACCCAGAACTCGTCACCGAACGGATCGAGGAGACCGGCCCCGGCCAGGGGCTGCGACGCGGGCTCTTCGATGAGGAGGAGTACTCCGCTGAGGAGTACGAAGAGATGCTCTCAATGTACGAGGACACCCTCAAGAACATCGAGGAGGGTGAAATCGTCAAGGCGACGGTCCTGCGGGTCACCGACTCGGCGGCGATCCTCGACCTGGGCTTCAAGTCCGAGGGCTCGGTGCCGCTGGACGAGTTCCGCACGCCGACCGAGGTCGAGCCGGGTCAAGAGGTCGACGTCTTCTTGGAGCGGCTCGAGGACCA
>JABAOF010003745.1_pt4 | contig 15600 bp, 18 predicted proteins | sample 7062171 | NCBI WGS metagenome assembly JABAOF01 (sample SAMN14538628, study PRJNA623070) | marine sediment metagenome | biome: marine biome [ENVO:00000428]; feature: marine pelagic biome [ENVO:01000023]; material: deep marine sediment [ENVO:00002113] | place: India: Gulf of Khambhat ...
GCGGACATCGGTTGATGGACGTGGCGCCGATCGACTTCGCGCGAATCGCATTCGACGAGTTGGATCGTCCCCGAATTCTGACGAAGGATGAGCCGTTCGACGGCATACCGATGCCTGCGAACAAGTTCGTCGTCCACATGCCGCATGCGGTCTCGGGGCATGCGAGTCGGGGCGGGCTGCTGCGCGTCAGTGCGTTGGCGTTCCTGGGCAAGCACTACGCGATGAAGGACTGGCTGATCTTTGCAGAAGTGTTCGGGATGCCGGTGCGGATCGCGCGTTACGAGCCATCGGCCACGCCGCAAGAGAAGCGCGAGCTACTCGAGATGATCCAATCGCTCGGCAGCGACGCAGCGGGGGTTTTCAGCAAGGCAGTGGAACTGGAGGTGGTCGAGACGAAGCGCGGAGGGGAGAACGTTCCCTACGAGTCGTTGTGTAATTTCTTCAACCGCGAGATGAGCAAAGCGTGGCTGGGTCAGACCCTGACTACGGACACGGCCGGTGCGACGGGAACGTACGCAACGGCGCAGATTCACGAGCGCGTGCGAGAGGATATCCGCGAGGATGACATCCGCAAGGAGGGCCAGACGATTCGTCAGGATGTGTTGCGGCCATTGTGTCAATTAAGGTTCGGCCGCGATGTGCCCGTGCCATACTTCCGGCGGAAGCTGGAACGTCCGCGGGACATGCGAGAGCTGACCGACGTGCTGGCGACGGCGATCAACGAGCTCGGCGTTCGCGTGCCGCTTCAGTGGGCGCACGAGACGCTGGGAATCCCTCAGGCGGCTGACGGCGAGCCCGTCATGGCGGGAGCAGGGAGGTGATCAGGTTTTTGCGCGGCAGCGATGAACACCTGTTGAATTCTAAGGGCGAAGCAACTGATAGATTCTGTTTGACCGAGGAAAGCGATGGCAACAGCAACGGAAATGACGGGTGTACCAGAACAGGAACTGGCGGCTTTGGCTTCCAGCAAGGTGGAACCGAGCCCGGGGGAAGGCAACGGCGCCGGTCAAGTGCCGAGCCGGGTCCTGCTCGCGCCTTGGGGTTCGGTGGAGAGCAGCAGCGGGGAGTTCGTGGTTGACGAGGAGGGCACACAACTGGCAATCGACGCGTTCGAGGCGCAGGCGACGGATCTACCGATCGATTACGAGCATCAGACTCTGGGCGGGCAATACGCGTCGCCATCGGGACAGGCCCCGGCCGCCGGCTGGATCAAACGTCTAGAGGCCGTCCCGGGTGAGGGCCTGTTCGCAACGGTCGAGTGGACGCAGCCAGCAATGGAACAGCTGGCGGCGAAGCAGTATCGGTTCATCTCGCCGGTTGCGGTCGTGCGGAAACCCGACCGGAAGCTCGTTCGCTTGCACTCGGCGGCACTGACGAACAAGCCGGCGATCGTAGGAATCAGACCTATCGTCAATCGCACGGAGGCTGCTGTAACGGCCGAGGAATCGTTGTCGGAGGAAAGGGATATGGGCGAGGCGGCGGACAGACTGAGGCAGCAACTCGGGTTGGGGCACGAATGTCGAGCGGAGCAAATCATGATCGCTGCGAGCGAACGGATCGAACAGCTCGCCGCGGATGCGTCGCGCCGCGAGGCGGAAGACCGGGTAACAATAGCGATGAAGGCCGGCAAGTTGACGGAGTGTCAGAGTCAGTGGGCTCTGGAGCTGGCGATGCGCGATCCGGCAGCGTTCGACTCGTGGGAGCAAACGGCACCAGTGATCATTCCTCCTGGGATGACGGAGGCGCCCCACGAGATGGGTGATGGCGATCGGGGGCACGCTGTGGTCATCGCGCGGGCGCGGGCGGAGTTTCATCAGCACCCGGAGCTGGAGCTGCTGACAAGTGAAGAGGCATACGTCGAGGACGCGCTCCGGGTGAGCGGCCACGAGCCGGCCTCGCAGGCCGAACGAAAGTAGACCTGCCGGGGGTCCTGCTCGAGGACGTGTGGACATTTCTTCGGCTGGGTCGAATGGTCGGCGTCATGAGACGAAGTCAGGAGAGACAAGATGGCACTGAGCACGAATCGTGAAGTGGATCGCTATGTAGATCAGGAGCTGCGCAGCTACCCAGTGGCGCAGAGTGCCCACATATACAAGGGCGGCTTCGTGGGCTTGAATGCCAGCGGGTACGCGCGGGCGTTGGCGGCGAGCGACCCGGCGGTTGGGCTCGCCTACGAGGAGGCGGACAACTCCGGCGGATCGGACGGGGATAAGGCGGTCCGCGTGTTCACCCAAGGGGATTTTCTGCACGCTTTATCCGGGGCGGCCAAGACGAACATAGGCGATGCGGTCTATGCATCGGCGGACGACACGCTGACCTTCACGGCCACTGCCAACAGCCTCGTGGGCGTGTGCGTGGACGTGCCGGCCAGCGGGAAGGTAATCCTGCGAATCGAGCCATATCACACCGTCGCGACATAGTCGGTGCGGCTACAGGCGAGCGGCAGACTCACGACGCCGAGAGCGGGCGTCCCGCACGTCCCGACGGCAATAGGAGAGGAGAACCACAATGGCTGTAATCAACACGGGGCTGTTGACCAAGGGACTCAGAAGCGAGTTCTTCAACCGTTTCAACAACNNCGGATTCCATCGACATCCGACACCGAGACGTACCGGTGGCTGGGCACGGTGCCGAAGATGCGAGAGTGGGGTACCGGCCGGCTAGCGAAGGGACTGCGCACAGAGAGCTACTCGGTGGAGAACCTAAAGTACGAGGCAACGATCGAGGTTGACCGTGACGAGATCTCCGACGACCAGACGGGTCAGATCCGGGTTCGTGTGGCCGAGCTGGCCCAACGCGCGGCGACGCACAAGGATTACCTGATCTCGCAGCTCCTGATCAACGGGGAGACGAGCGGCTACAACAGTTACGACGGGGTCTCGTTCTTCAACGACGCACACGTGTCAGGGGCGTCGAGCAACCAGGACAACCTTCTGGACTATGACGTGTCCGCGCCGGATACGCCGACGGTCGAGGAATTCAAGGGCGCGCTGAAGCAGGCGATCTCGCAGATGCTGGGATTCAAGGATGACCAGGGCGAGCCGATGTTGATCAGCGCGACGGGGCTGGTGTGCGTGGTGCCTCCGCCCATGTACTTCACTGCTTTGGAGGCGATCAACGCCACGCTGATCAACAACACCACAAACGTACTGGAAGGTGTGGCCCGGGTGACGTCGCTGCCGTGGCTGACCGACGTGAGCAAGTGGTACCTGCTGAAAACGGACGGCGTGGTTCGGCCCTTCATCTTCCAAGACCGCGAACCGACCGAGTTCGGATCGCTGACGGAAGGCACCGAAGAGGGCTTCAAGCGAGAGAAGTTCCTATTCGGGGTGCGTGCTCGGTACCGGATGACGTACGGGTACTGGCAGTACGCGGTTCGGACAGACTTCATCTAACGGTACCGATCTGCAGCGGGTGGCCGCCGGCGCTGGGCGCAGAGGGAAGTCCGGAAGCCAGGGTCGCGGGGACGAGCAGGATGGGCTACGTGACCAACACTGACATCGAAGAACGACTGGGCAGCGCGGCGTACGTTCAGTTGACCGACGACGAGCAAACCGGTCAGGCAGACAGCGACAAGGTGGACGAGGCGCGCGAAGGGGCCGAAGGAGAAGTCAACAGCTACCTGGCCCGTCGCTACGCAGTGCCGTTGGACCTTGCGGCGTACCCGGAGCTGGCAGCGACGCTCAAGAGCTTCGTGCTCGATCTGGTCGAATATCGACTTCACGCGCGCCGACCACCGATACCGGCAGACATAGTTCGCAAGCGCGCCGAGGCGGCGGATTGGCTGCGCAAGGTGGCGTCCGGCGAGGTCTCGCTGCCGTCGGAGAAGGCAGTGGCCGAGAACGAAGCTCTTGGCGAGATCGGGCGCGCTACGGGGGCCGAACGTGTGCTCACGCGCGACAGCCTTGAAGATCTCTAGCGGTCGGGTCGGCGAGGTCGGCCATGTTCGCTACCGTTGGTGCAAGCACGACCTGGCTCGCGCCGGCGCCGTGCGAACTGAGAAACGGACGAGTCGCCAACGATGAGTGAACTTGGGGATCTGGAAAATGCGATCGTCGCCACCGTATCGGCGATTCAGGAAGGCGGCAACGACCTGTTCGCCACAGTGAAGGGCTTCTCCGGGCCGGGTGGCGACGCGATCGCAGCAGCAATTCGGGCAGAGCTCAAACCGGCGGCGTACGTCGCGTTCGCAGGCAGGAGGGCCACAAGAGGTGAGGCGTGGTTAGTGGGCGATCCTCGGTTCTCGGTGATCGTGGCGCAAGAGGGCTTGCGAGGCGGCAGTGAGCCAAGGCTGGGCAGCAGCAGTGTGACCGGAGGACTCGATCTGCTGAACAAGCTGGCCATAGCCTTGCAGAACGCCATACTGCTGACAGACCGCAAACTCCTGCTCATCGACGAGGGGGTGCTTGCGGCAGACGACCGGACGTACATCGCCAGGCAGCAGTACGACGTACTCCGTGTTTCGCAGGCCAGTCAGCCGACATTCAATGGGCAAACGGTTTGTGGGGCGGACAGCATCGTGCACGTGGTCATCAGGGCTGCGCGAGCGGACATGACCGAGTTCGCGTTTCCAGGAATCAACGGGGTGTTCCGGCACCACTTGGGCCTGCGCGGCCGACAGATCACATGGCGCGGTCAGTTGCGCGCGGACGACGACGCCGGGCTGAACGCGATCGAAGCGTCATTGGAATCGCTGGCAGCGGATCCGGCGGCCCACTCGATGGTGGACCCGTGGGGCAGGACGCACACTGATTGTGTGTTGGATTCTTTCGAGCGGAACGGGGCCCGTAACAAGGATCACTACACGGGGCAGGCCACGCAGGATTTTGAACTCGTATTCACACAACTGAGCTAACTGCCATGAGCACGCCGTTCGGACGATCACAGTTTGCCAAGACTCTGCTGGTCGAGGTGGAAATGTCGCCAGGATCCGGACGGTTCGCGGTGGATGATCGGCTCAGGGCCGAAGAGGTGGTGCTCGCCAGCGATGAGCGGATTTCCAAAGCGCGCATTTCAGTACGACTAAGCAATGATTTTGGCACGATGGACGCCAGGGAGCGGTACCACCCGGGTTTGCGACTGGCTATACGCACGGACCACATCGAGCCTTCCAGCCGTGCGACACTGTTCGAAGGATACGCACCAGCACAAGAAACTCGCTGGGACGGTAGGCCCAGCGCCTCGAGCGAGGAGTTCGTTTTCGAGGCCGAGCACGTGTACGAGCCTCTGGCGCGGGCGCGGGGGGCGCAGATTCTAGGCCGGCATGTCCGGAGCGGCGAGGTTGAAGACGGGCTGGCGAGCGACCCGACAGCTTGGTGCGACAAGAGCACGCTAGTGACGGCCCTGCCGTGTGTGTTCAATTTTGACGGTCGGGGCAACTGCTCGCCGACACCGCTGGCAGTTCGGCTGGCGTCGGGCGAGATGCGCTCGATCTACATCTTCACGCACGATGATGATCCCGGGGCCATCCGGTGGACGTTCGCCAACGCGTTGCGGTACCTGGTCTGGTTCTACGTACTTGGCGAATGTCCTGTTCTCGAGGGGAACATCTTCTCCGCAAGCGACGGCTATGCAGACAAGACGCCTGACGACCGTGCGAGTATATCGCGTAGCGACGCACCGGGGCGAGCTTTGCTGCGGGCGCCTGAGTCGCTGAACTGCGAGGCGACCAACGTAATAGAAGCGCTGGGGCTGGCGGCCGACGCCGCGGGCCTGCACATCACACCAGAGACGGTAAACGAGAACGGACAGATACGGACCCAATTGAAGCTCTGGTGTCCGTCAGCCGGGAAGGTACGCTGGCTGAAACTGGGGGCCGGCGGCGTGGATGAGAATGGTCAACCACGCTACGACGTGGCAAGCAAGACCGTTCGCGAGGTCCTTGCAGATAACCAAGTGTACCGAGGGAAGATCAGATGGGAGCACGCCGGCATCGTGAACTCCTTAACCGTCGTGGGCGACGTTAAGCAATACGAGATGACAGTGGACTTGGTGCCGGGATGGCTGCCCAAAGCCAATCTGGATGACGTCACATCCGAACAGCGGTCTGCGGCCAAAGCGCTCGCGTTGACGCCAGATGAGGTGGAGGCGCTGGGCGACGCGGTGCGGGCAAACGAGTGGTTCACGAAGTACCACCGCCAGGGCAGCGAACACAAGTACAACGCACAGGTCGCGCGCCGCTGGGTGTTGAACGAGGACGGGCGGTACGCTGCAGCGGCGTACAACAGGAATGAGCCCTTCGACGACTATAAACCATTCGATTTTTCGACGGTCTTCGACGCGACGGTCACAGCGTACGGGGATTGGATGCGTCGTGCTAGGCGCTTCCTGCCAACGATTACCCGTACCGCCGAAGGACACAAGCCGGGCGTTCTGGTTGAGGTCAGTTTCGACTCGGGAAGTACATGGCATGAACAAAGCAGCGGAGTGCGCCTGTTTGACGACGAATGCGGAGTTTTTTTTGAGTGCGACAACCCGACGGCGATCACGCCTCCGGCGACGCCGGCCGGCGAACAGAACCTGTGGTATGCGATCATCGATCAGACATTTCGGGTCCGCGTTACAGGCGTAGTCGAGACGGACGACCGGCTGATCTACGAGAAGTGGCCCGAAAGGATGGGGCCAGGGACGAACCACATTAGCTCGCGGATCCTCTATTGTCCTGAAGTGTTCGGGTTCGTTTCGCGCGAGCACACGACGAACGTCCTGGCAAGCGTGAATCCCTCGGCAAGCGGCATCGGTCGGGATGACACGGCAGCGATGGCGGCGTTGGCGGAGGAGGTCGCGCCGGGGGCTGCTCATCGCCGTATCGGTGCTACGCCAGTGATTCCGTGGATCGATACAGANNCGATCGGAGATCGGATCGCAGGAGTCCGCGGGCGGGGCATCGAGTTCACCGAGCCCACCAGAGACCAACAGGCCTGCCCGTCGATAATCGGCAAGCGTTACCGCTCGAGCGGCCAACGATACGAGACCGAGCTGATCCTCGAGAATAGAGGACTCATCGGATAGGGCGCGGAAGTGCAAAGCGTTTGGCTAATTGTGACACGTCGCCCGGAGTATGTGGCTGGCGACAGGTTCGAGGTGTACGGTGACGGCGGCAGCGGGGCCATCGATTTCGCCAACGCGCTGAGCGACCGGCCGATCCCGTTCTGGCGAGAGGCACCGCCACGAGAAGGACACCTACTGGACGGTCATCTGGTGCTGCAGCACCTGGACAGCGTCCAGCCGGACAGGCACCTGAGCGGCTTACATCTGACGGATGAGCATCTGAGGCCGGCCGCGGCTCTGGTCTTTGAGACCAGGGGCTATCACTTCGGGGCGTTCAAACACGCCATCAAGGTGTTCGACGCATGGGGTAACGTCAGCCAGGATGAGCCTGTGGAAGTGACAACGGTGATCAACAGTAGCCCGCGTGCGCCGGCTGACTTTAATCGGCACGAATACGACGCACAGATGGATCAGGTGGCGTTCTCGTTCGCGAAATCGCTTGATTTGGGCTGATCGCGCGCGGGCTGGATGCTGACGAGCAAGGAGCGGCGAGATGTCTTTCACATATCCGAACGAAGAATGGCCGGCCGACGCAGCCGTTGAAGCGATCGATGGCACGACCGATGAAGATACGGGCCTGCCCTACATCGCCAAGGGCACGGGGCCGACGAGCCTGCCGACCTACGAGGTGCAGTACAACCGACGGCAACAACGACAGAACAAGATTCTGGCCGGTTGGCGTCACGGGATGGTGGTCAGCGAAGGCAACTCGAAAATCGGCGTCTATCCGATGAGGTTTACATTGGGCGGGTATCATCGCGTCTTCGAAGGCGCGACGAATCAGGCGGTGCCTGATGACTCGATCAAGTACGTATACCTTGACTCGTCGGTGAATCTTCAGATTGCCGATAGCTGGCCCAGCGATATCACCAGCTACGTGCCTCTAGCGAAGGTGGTCACATCGGCGGGTGTGCTGTCAATAGAGGACATGCGCGTTTACGCTGGGTTCCACGTCTCGCAGATCGACGGGCCGGGCGACATCACGGGTACCCCAAATCCCACGTTCCATGTCGATAGTGACGGATCGGGGCCGAAGCTGAAGAACAACACCGGGGTGCTACAGATCCGAAATGCGCCAGACTCGGCGTATGCGACGATCGACGCAGCCAGCATCAATGTATGGGGCGCCGAGGCTATTGACGGCAGCAGAAACGTCAAAGCAGGAACAGTCCAACTCGACGCAGCAGGGCCGGGCCCGAAACTCAAAAACAACTCCGGCGACGCGCAGGTTCGCGATGCTGCAGATAGCGGGTATGCGGCGATTGATGCGGCAAGCGTCAAAGTCGGTGGCACGGAGGCGATCAACAGCAGCGGCGAGGCGGTCGACATCGTCGATGACATCGTCAGCGGCGAGCACGTGGCGAACCAAGCGAACGGCACCGGCGGACTGCCAGTTATCTTTGCGGCGTCGCTGACAAGCGGAAACACAGTCGCCATCCACAATAACAGCGCGCCGTTCAAATACCGCATCATCGACGCATGGAGCATCGCGACGAGCGGCGACGGCGGATCATGGAAACTGACGGATGGGACAAACGACATCACGGATACCGTCACCGTCACGGCGACTGACAAGACGATGAACCGCGTGGGCCAGATCGACGACGCTTATCACGAAATCGCCGACAGCGGCACGCTTCAAGTCGTCGGCGACGGATCAAACGCGGACGTGATTGTGTATGCGACGGCGATCAGGGTGAGTTAAGCCAGGCCGACCGACCGCAATGTTCAGTTTCGACCCAGAGAGTGGTAGTTTCTTCGCAGGGGCCGAATCTGGCGCCGAGCTGAAGGCCGACACGGACCTCAGCGCCTTTTACGTGTTCGCCGATGTCTCAAGCAGCGGGCCGCCCGGCGTCCTGATGGCTAAAGCGAATACATCCGGTGATGGCTGGTGGCACGGCGTACACTATAGCACAGCCCTGGGCAGGACGTTTGTCACCACTCAATTCAACACGCGGAATCAATTCAGGCAATTCGAGGTGGATGTTCGAACGGGCGTGCATGCATGCGCGGTGGCCTGGGATCGCGACGCGGATACTACGCTTTGGCTGGACGGCGAAGCGCCGCAGACCCAGGATATTTCGCCCTACGCTAGCGAAGGCACGTCTGCGACGCGCCCTGTCCGCCTCGCTTCAAACGGCACCGCAGGCTTTTGCTTCGCCGGCAAGATCATCCAGGCAGCACTGTGGCAGGGCCATGCCCTGACGCAAGCGGACTACGACGTGCTCTACAACGGAGGCAAGTTCATCGTGGGTGCGCCGCTGCTGGTTTCGCCCAGCAAGCTGATTCTCTGTTGGGATCTGAGGCGATGGGCTGCCGGAGCCGGTAATCCTGCCATAACCGATCGCGTGCGTGAGGTCGTGGCAAACAAGCAGAACAGTCCTGCCGCGTTGGGGGAGATCGCGACGATGATCGAAGGGGCTAATTCGTTCCGGGACGGCGTCCTGGAATATCTATAGGCCATTCGACAACGAGGTGGGGCCTCATGAGATTGCTTGACAGCGAAAGCTTCAACGACGGATCGATCGCCAATGAAGCTCTGATCGCCAGCCACATGTTGACGGGTGACGCCTGCATCGTAGTTCAGGCGCGACTGGGCGACTCAACGAAAGGCATCGCGGGCAACGGCGTTTACGAGCTCAATGTGTACATCGCGCGCGGGAGCAACGAGGGGCCAGTGCGGAAACTCCGGCCACTCGCCGCCTCTGGTGAGACGATTATCTTCGCCGAACCACAGCCGTTTGTGGGCATCTCAGGGGATACGATCAAGGTCAAGGCTACGGGCCTAAGCAGCGATAGCGACGTCAACGCGGAGACGAAAATCTTCGCGGTCGATCTGATGAATGCCATGAACGTCGCTATGCCGGCAAGCAAGGCCGCCAGCTCGGTGCTAGAGGAATTGCACCTGGCCAAGGCAGCGCTGGTCAACAAGAAGACTCATGCCGTGGCTACTGGCGTGGACGAGCTATTCGATGACGACGGGAGCACAAAGTTGGCCACGCTAACGCCCAGCGAAGCGGACGGGATCATCACGCGAATGCCGAGCTAGACAAGGCCGCGAGGCAGGTGGCGATGCCAAGCGATCTGCTGGGAAAGTTCCTGTTTTGTTACGATCCGATTCACGATGGCTTCACGCCATCCGGGATCGCAAACGGCGTGACGATTACTAATGGGTTCTCCTTCCCACGCATTAGAGGCGGATACAACATTTACCGGGGCAGCCCTACGAAGAACGACATCGACTGGTCGAATCCTATGGGAGCAGCAGCGGCCGATGCGACCGCAATAAAGAACTTCGCGTGGCGCCCTCACGCGCCTGGGACGGTGTACTTCTATGGGCTGCGCGCGATCGGTGGCGGCGGGGTCGAAGAGACCGGCACAGCGAACATCCGCCGGGTTGAGTTCGACACGGAGGGCGGGCTGATCGGACCGCGGCCAAACGCGCCCGGCAATCTTCAGGTGCGGCCAAGAGCAGGGGGCACATTCGAGCTGCGATGGACGTACTCACCAGACGATGAAGAAACGGCGCCAGCAAGCTTTAACATCTACCACGACAACGGCAGCGGCACCATGAACTACGACACGCCCATCAGCGTAGTGCAGTACCGTGTTGGTCGGCTTCACTACTTGCACATTTCGGAGACATTCGGTGACCAGACGAAGGTGCAGTGGGCCGTTCGCGCTGTGAGTACAGAGAGCGTGGAAGAGGACAACGACACGGTCATGTTGGCTCAGGCCGAGGCAGAGGGCCCGCCGGTACATCCGACGGTCAAGGCCGAGCCCGGGCCGGATGTATGAAGGGATCCGAAGCTATAACGCTTTGCGGCCTGAATCCTCGGCCAGCATCACGGTGCCGATCATGAGTGTCCGGTCGCTGGATATTCTGCGGCGCGAACAGGAGCGGCTGTTGGCGCAGTATCGGGCTCGGCGTCGGACGGCGGAACAAGTCGTACAGTTGCCCACGGCAGGCCCGGCAGCGGTCGTGACGTCTTACGGGCGCGTCACGTCAGTGGTCTCGTCCGATCCCACGTACGGAGCACATTTGGTGGTGGCGCCACAGCAGTTCACGGGAATGCCTCCGAGCATTTCTGACTCATCGGCGGCTTCACTGCGGTGTTACGCAGCGCCAAACCGCACTGTTAGCGACTACTCGGTGAACGAGTACGTGAAGGTTCTGGCAGCCAAAGGCGCCTTCATAGCCGACAAATCGGCGTAGCCAGAATCACCCGACTTGCGAGCCTCCCAAGACCAAGTGACCGAGGGCGGGGCGCCCGTGGTCGCTGCAGGTGCTGGCTCATGTTGACCCCGGCTCGCCCAAGGGCGGCGGGGCGTGAATGGCGACCAGATGGTGCGCGTCGTCAAACTGGAGTACCAGGTCCGCACAGTTGCGCGTTGGCAGGACCATAGCGGCGTTGGGCGCGTCGTTTTCGTAATACTTCTCGATCGCTTGGCGGCGTGAGAGCCCGCCCAGGCAATGGCGCTCGATGAGGCCCTCCCGGCAGACGAGCGGATTGATCTCAACGAAGGCGCGTACGTCCATGAGCGCGTTGACGCGCTGCCATCCGGCGCGGCCCAGGAACACATAATTGCCCTCCAAAAGGATCACGTCCCTGTCTGGGCGGACGATCACGGCATTGGGAACGGGTTCGTGTATCGTGCGGTCGTAACGAGGCAACGCGATCTCGCATCGGGTGCTCTTGAGCGATTCGATCGCGGCGGCCAAGGCCGTCGCGTCGAATGTATCAGGCGACCCCTTCCTGCGCCGCAAGGAGACGCGGACACCGTGGGACCACTCGACGGTTCTCCGATTAAGTTCGACGTTCGGCAAGTGCCAGCCGTCGATGGACACGCATGTGAGTCGGGATTGAGTGGGGAATTGCGGCCAGAGCCACTCGACGATGGCAGCCAGGGTTGATTTGCCGCTTCCAGGAATACCTGCGAGGCCGACGAGCACTCGTCGTCCAAACCGACGCGGGATCGTATCGAGCCACATGAGAAACGGCAGCATTCCGCCGAGCAGCTCGTCCGGTGTCAGCCGCACCGAGACGCTGTAGCCGGCCACATTCAGTTCGGCAGCACGCGGCAACATCTTGGGGTGGCGGATCCAAGAGATGAGGTCGATGAGCTGCTGCTGATTCAGAAGAGAGCCGGTGCGTGCTGCGAGGAACCGGCGCATCATCTGCACGAGCTGTTCTTCGGCGGCCGCGGAACGCCGAACGGCTCGCACAATGTCTTCGGCACCATCGGTGCGCGGCGTCATCCTGTGCGATCCGGACAAGGGTACGACCAGCCCATTAACACGTGCGATTCTGGCAACATCAGGTTAAGCACTCAATACTTCGGCCTGCAGGCGATCTTACGACCCATGAATGGACATGGCAACGATGCCGGCTTGCTGAGGACGCGGATCCCCTGACGGAGACCGAAATGACCGAGTTGTGCGACCGGCACGGCCCGTCACTTCGGTGCGCGCCCAGGGACTGGTGGCCCGGGGGAGCAGCGGCAGGCAACGTCGGGCCGCTATACTTCGAGGCAGTGGACCGTTGAAGGATATACACGAACTGTGGCTTTCCCGACTCGTTTGGCCTCGTAAAGGGCTTCGTCGGCGAAACGAATAAGCTCCTGGGCGTCGATTGGCCGATTCTGCCACAAAGATGCGACCCCGGCACTCATGGAAGGTCGCGGAGCGATGTCCATGAATTGAGTGCGCTGGCCGAGGAGCGCGACCATGCGTCGAGCAACGTGGGCGGCGTGGTCCGCGGTAACGGAGGGTAGTACGAGGACGAACTCGTCGCCGCCATAACGGACGGCGATATCGCTAACTCGGAGCGTGTTTCGCAAGAGATCCCCGAGAAACTCAAGGATTTCGTCGCCGGCTTGATGCCCGAGTGTGTCGTTGACGACCTTGAAATTGTCGATGTCCATCATGACGACAGCCAAATCCTGCCCTGCCCGTCGTTGAGCCTCGAAGATCTCGCCAAGTCGCTCGTCAAGCAGCCGTCTGTTACTCAATCGAGTGAGAGAATCGGTCCAGATCTGACGTTGGGCTCGCTTGAGGGCGAGGGCGATGGCACGTGTCTCAGCAGCGACCCTCGAATCCACAGTCCCCTGGAGCTTGACGGCACGATCGCGCCACTGGCCCAAGCCCCAGCGGAGCTCCTCGACGGCGCGGGCGATACGTCCGATCTCGTCGGCGCGATACGTGGGCAGTTTGGCCGATTGCGAAGGCGAGACCGGTTTATTGGGGAACCTAGAAAGCAGCTCAAGCGGCGTGATGACCTCGCGCTGAAGCCACCAAGCCCCAAGGATCAGACCAACAGCAGCGATTAGTACGAGAGGCATATAAAAGTAGAGCAGGCGCGCCTGAACCTGAAGTTCGGTCTTCTCATCAAGGACTAGGAGTGTCAAAGTCGCACAAGGATCGGTTCCATCCGGCAGCTCGACCGGCGCCCTGACCAAGTAGGCCCGCCGACGTGGGGCCCCAGGCCGCTGACGGATCGGCACCGACCGAGAGACCGATGTAGGGCGCGCCGTCCACAGTTGCGACAAGACCTGCAGGTACTCCGGTTGTGCCGCGTATGTTACGAGCGGAGCGCCAGCTCGATCGATCACAGCTAGGGCGAGCACGGCAGGGTGTCGTCCAGATCGTGTCATCCACAGTTGGATGGCCTTGTCGTTCTCTAGCGCCAGCAGATCGGCGAGCTGCGCCGCGAGGACCCGGGTGACGGCGTTAACGAGCTGGTAGCTGGCGCACTGATCATCGCGATGGCGGTCAATCTCATGGAGGGCTGCGGCGCCCAGGACGATGGACGCGATCATAAGGACCAACGTCAAGAAGATGGTGTGGTGTAACGTAAGGGGCCGTTTTCGCTTCATGGAAACAGAGCCATAAGCCGCGGGGTGTCGATTCTTCACTTCCGAGCCCCGCGCACAGCGCGATTATGGGCCGTGCGAGCAAGACGAACGCAGAGGTCCGCGCTGGTATCGGCTCGGCGCAGGCGAGAGGTTATCACTTTCGGATGGCACGCCGGACGATCGTCGGAGGGGCGAGCGTGGCGCCAGGGCGTCGAGATCTATCGGCTGCACCTTCGCAGGGGACGGTTCAGGGGAATCGTCCGGCTGCCGGTGGCGAGCGTCAGACGACACATGCTTCAGCGGGGCCCGGCAGCTCGTCTCGCCGCAGGCGGCGGGCGCCGCGGGGGGTCCTATAATGTGACGCGATGCCGTTCGATCCGATCGGGCGCGAGGGTTCCCAAGTGCCTGTCGGCGGCAGCCTGCAGGTGTGGCACGGCGCCATTGGTGTCACCGATCACGGCGAGCTTACGGCTGGCTCGTTCTTGATCGATCAGTTGCAGGCCCACCACGTCGGCGGCGACGCCATCGGTGCTGAGCAAGAGTGTACCCTTGGTGGCGATGCAATCATGCCTGGCGGCTGGACCGCCTTCGAAGACGATGCGCAGGGCATCGACCAGATGAAGACGAAGCTTATCGCGGATGTCCGGAAGGGCAACGATGTCGCCGACGAAGGGTGAACAACCGTTAGCATGATATCTCGCCGGGTGTTTTATCAGGGCGTGTGACAGGTTCTTCAGACAGCCGGTCATGCCAGCAATGTTGTGGGTTTTCAGGAACGGGATGTTAATCAGGTCGGTGACCTGGTCTAGGACAGCTGCTAGCTGATCTTTGCCGCTTCCGAAGTTCACGGTGCGTGTGGTCCACCCGAAGACGGCAGGTTGTGTGTTGGTCCGACGGAGAAGGCCGGCCGGGGCCTCGATGAGTACGATCCTGGCGGGGTCCAAGCCGGCCTTGGCGAGCGATTCGACGAGGGCAAGGGCCAGCGGCTCGGTCGTGGCGATGGCTGTTGCACCGGAGCGGTTGAACTTCAAGCCGAGCATGGGCGGATCGCCAAGCAGGTGGCGCCAAGCATCGGGGGGTGTTTTCTGCTCCGTCAGTGCCATTAGGGCGTCTTCAAGCAGCTCCCCCAGGAGGCGCTTTTGAATGGCGCGATCAATTATGACACGATCGCTGCGAGCCTCGACGAGTCGTGAGCGCGGCAAGCCTGCCGCCGAGGTAGGCGCGCTGAGTCTAGGTGCGGAGGCGGACGTTTGCGGTCGGGGGAGGGCGGCCAGCACAGGCTGGCCGATCTTCGAAGCGAGGATAGCCCCCGCCGTCAGCCCGCCGACGTTTGCGAGGAACTCCCGGCGTGTGTCCGCCGGACCGGTACTTTCCGTGCTCGCATGCACAGGCCCTGCCCCCAAGACTATCTGGCGACAAGAGCGAGCAGCAAGAAGAGAACGGACGTTGACTTTCGCTGCCAGCACCTTTAGATATCGGCCCTCGAAGCGGCGTACGTGAATAGTTAGGTCGCGGTGGGGTGATGTCGCCGGGCGATACCTCCAGATTGGCCAAAACTAAGGACTTGCTATCGCTGTACGGGCAGGAACATCTGCTGTCGTTTTGGGATGAGCTCAGCGACGTCGAGCGGGCTCAGCTGCTGGATGATCTGGATCAATTGGACTTTGAGCGGGTCGCGGAGGTCATCAGAACACA
>JABAOF010005976.1_pt5 | contig 15598 bp, 14 predicted proteins | sample 7062171 | NCBI WGS metagenome assembly JABAOF01 (sample SAMN14538628, study PRJNA623070) | marine sediment metagenome | biome: marine biome [ENVO:00000428]; feature: marine pelagic biome [ENVO:01000023]; material: deep marine sediment [ENVO:00002113] | place: India: Gulf of Khambhat ...
ACGAAGGCAATCAAGAGACCGAGCCGTTGTGTATCACCCCCTAGGATCTCCTCCCCACTGATCGGGAAAATCATGTTCAGGTACATATTCAACAGCGTGAAGCGATCGGTGACGAAGAGGATACCGATAAGAATGAGGAAGCAGCCGCTTATGATTGTGACAATTCTCAAGTATCTCTTGAACCAGTCAAAATACGAGAGGAAGGTGTTCATGGCCAGAGAGGCAAGAAAAAAGGGAAGGCCTAATCCCAGGGAGTACATCGCGAGGAGGATGATTCCCTGTTTGAGGTGTTTTGTCGTGCTCGCATAGAGCAGGATCGTGGAAAGAATCGGACCGATGCAGGGCGTCCAACCCGCAGCAAATACGATACCGATAACCACGGAACCGGCATAACCGATCGGCTTTCTGCTAAGTTCAAACCTTTTCTCCATCTGGAGAAAAGGAATACTGATGAGCCCCGTAAAGTGGATTCCCAAGATGATGATGAGGATTCCCCCGATCTTCATGATGTGATACTGGTAGATCGCCAGGAGGTTGCCGAAATAGGTGGCAGTGGCGCCCAGGCTCACAAAAACTGTCGAAAAACCCAGGATGAACATCAAAGAGTGGATCACCGTGATTTGACGGATTCTGGCGGTTTGCGTTTCCATTACTCGTTATCTATGCCCGATAATCTGGGAGATTTCAAGCCCACGACACGACCGAGAAATCCCTAAACTCTATCAATTTGTTTCCAGAGGATCCTGATTTGTTTTACGATTCGACGTCTCTCTCAGGGGATCTCGATACTCCTCAACGATCCCGCCCGCGGCGGGACAGGGGATCCAGATAGGTTTAAGGATAGGGGCTGGAGACTTGTTCCTGCGAAAACAGAAGTGGCGAATCCCGAAAGAGATTCTTTGTCAAGCCTTTTTTTGGAGTTGGTTTTTCATAAGCTCATGTCCCAAGGGACGCTTCGTTTGTTTGACAGGGTTCTGCGAAAATGGTAACCTCCAACGAAATCCAAAAATCCCTAGTATAATCGCCAGGATTTCCGGCTTTCACATGATGAAAGAACTCTAGAGGGAATCCTCTCCCATGCCATTCTCTCAGCCGAAGGTCCTGCTGGATCGAGCCATCATCTCCAAAACCGTACAAAATCTCGCCAAGAGGATCTCCGAGGAGTACAGTGGGAGAAAACTGGTCCTCATCTGTATTTTGAAAGGCGCCGTCGTGTTTCTGTCCGATCTGATCCGTTGTCTGGATATTCCGGTCGAGATCGATTTCGTTCGACTCGCGAGCTATGGTTCCGGGCAAGTTTCTTCGCGGAATGTGAGGATCACCAAGGACATTGAAATCGCGATCGGTGGGAAGGATGTCCTGATTATCGAAGACATCATTGACACGGGCTGGACGCTTGCATTTCTGGTGGAGAGGTTCTCGACCCATCGCCCAAAATCCATAAAGATCTGTTCCCTTTTGGATAAGAAGGCGAGACGAGAGGTGGACGTTCCGATCCATTTCGTCGGGTTTGAGATCGAAGATCGATTCGTCGTCGGCTATGGCCTCGATCTTGACGAGAAATACAGAGGTCTACCAGACATCTGTTATCTAGAGGAGGAAGCAACGCCTTGAGAATCTTAGTGTCTGTTTGCCTGACTATTCTCCTGCTCCTTTCAACGACCACGGCCCTTATCCATAGCGAGGGTGAGGTCGCAGTTCGACTCTTGACGGATCGCCAGTTCTTCCACGTCCTGTGCGACCACATTGGAGATGCAAATCGCGAGATTGTGGTCTCCATGTTTCTGTTTAAGGCGAGCCCCGATGGCTCGAACCGTGCGAATATGATCCTTGAAGAGCTCATTGCGGCCCAGCACAGGGGAGTGCAAGTGCGGGTGCTTTTGGAGAGAACGGATAGAAAGAAGGACTCATTAAATCGAGTAAACCTCGCCACCTCGGAACGGTTGCGGCGACACGGTGTCCAGGTGTTGTTCGATTCGCCAGACACGACGACCCACACCAAAGCCATTGTCATCGACGAGAGATTCCTATTTATTGGGAGCCATAATCTGACACACAGTGCCCTCTTCCACAACCACGAACTCTCCGTCCTGATTGACGACCCGAACCTAGCAAGAGAGGTGGTGAGATATCTCAAGAAGTTAGAGATCTAGAGACTGTGTTCAATGAACCCCAGGGCTTAAGACATAGACGTCCTGAGAGAACGAAACCCGATCCCGCTACCGTATTGGAGACGTTATGACATGACAAGACGAACCGCGAACTGGTTTATTTGTCTCAGCATTTCGACCTTTATCCTCGTCGGATGCGCCCCAGGAGAGAAGACCTGGAGGAGGCCTTCCCCAACCGGTGGTCCCTCCGTGAGGCGATTCGATGAATCCACCTTGATGAGGCTAGCTGAAGAAAGCTTTTCCCAAGAGAAATTTCGGGAGGCTGCCGAAATCTACAAAAACGTCCTGAGAAATTTCCCGAGCAGCCCGGTCCAGAATGAGGCTCGCTACCGTCTCGGACTCTGCTACGATCGTTTGAACCAGCCCGCCGAGACGATAGAAACGCTGAGGAAACTTTTGGGATTTGATCTTCCCAAACCCCGGCAACTTAAGATCTTTTCGCTTATGGCAGAAAGTTACTTGAAACTGGACAGGCCGCTCAACACCCTCAAATGGTATCTTGAAGCGCTCGAAGTGGCGGATCGAGAGGATCTGAAGGATGAGTTCCAAGAGAGAATCCGCCAGGTGCTCTTGGAAGAGCTGTCAGAGGCAGAGTTGCGGGAAGTTGCCTATATCTACCAAGACACCTACCTGGAGGGCTACGCCAAGTTCCTTCTGGCCAAGGCTCTCTTTCAAGCGGGTGAGATCGAACAGAGCCGACAGATCCTTGCAGAGGTCATTCGGTTTCACAGTCAGGAGTATTTCTTCCCAGAGGTGGAAGCCTTTGTGGAAGAGCTTGAGGGATTTCTCCCAGACGAGTATGTCATCGGATGCATCCTCCCACTGAGTGGGAAGGGCGCCACACAAGTCGGTGAGCCTTCGCTCAATGGGATCCAGCTGGCCGTGCATGCCTTTGAACCGGAATACGAACGGATCAACATTCGCCTCATTATCAAGGATTCGAAATCATCTCCGGAGGGAGCTGTCCGTGCGGTGGAAGAGCTTGTTCACGAGGAGGGAGTGATGGGTATTGTGGGTCCCCTGTTTCGAGCAACTTCAGAGGCGGCGGCAAAAAAAGCCCAGGAACTCAGAGTCCCCTTGGTTACCCTCACCACAAAGGAAGACATCGCCCAGGAGGGCGACTTTGTCTTTCGAATCGGCCTCTCCTATCCTCTCCAAATTCGGGCACTCGTAAACTACGCGATCCAGTATCTGGAAGCCTACCGGTTCGCGGTCTTTTATCCCGATGATGGTTACGGGAAAACCCTGAGTAGTCTATTCATTGACGAGGTGTACCGCCAGGGGGGAGACGTTGTGGCTTTAGAGAGCTATGGGAACAACCAGATGGATTTTGGACGTGAAATCAAGCAAATGTTCAAGATCCAAGATGAAGAAACCATTGGCAGGAAGGATCAGAAATTCTACGAGCCCGTCATCGAATTCGACGGCATTTTTATTCCAGACCAGGCCGACCGGGTCGCCTTGGTCGCCGCTCAATTGGCCTACTACAATGTGTCCGGCATTACCCTCTTAGGAACGAACACCTGGAACGATTTCAGTCTTCTGGAGAAGGCCGGCGAATTCGTCGAAGGGGCCCTGTTAGTCGACGAGTTTTTCAAGGACAGCCGATCTCCCGTCATCAGAGATTTTGTCGATCGGTTTCGCGAGACCTTCCCTGAGGAACCAACCATTCTTGCAGCTCAAGCCTTTGATGCGACGAACGTATTTGTCACCCTCTTGGAAACCAATTCGATCTTGTCGAGAGAGGCGATGCGGATCGAACTCTCCAGGGTGCGGGATTTCCCTGGTATCTCCGGTTTCAAGGGGTTTGACCCCTCGGGGAATGCAATAAAGACCCCCTTCCTCCTCACCGTGCGAGGTCAGGCATTTAGCGAAGTTCCACTTAGCGTTACAGACCGATTGAACCACCCCTAGCCCGGATTGTTCATGAATCCCAGTTGGCTCCATGAACATTCCGCTCCGAGCCTTTCGAGGGACCCTTCGAGTCTCCTCAGGGTTCCGAGCTTGTCGAGGAACTTCGACGACGGCCCTCTCAGGCCGCCGCTCGGGACTTGCCTTGAGCGGGGGGAAGCACCTGTCGAAACCTGCAACAAAGATTTTTGACCTGCTGCGGGTGCTCATTCACGAATCCTAAAGATTCGTGAATAACGCAGGCTCACGAGACCCTGAAGGATCGCCATGGGTGTCACATCAGTTAAATTCCAACCTGTACGTAGCGAGCAAAACACTGGCAAAGATCGATAAGGCGAGAAAGGGGCACGTCAGCGATGACTTCGAGAAGAGGGAGAGAAATCCAGCCATTCATCGTCATGGAGGTCATGGAAAAGGCTGAGGAGATGGAGAGACATGGTGGAAGAGAAGTCATCCATCTCGAGGTCGGGGAACCGGATTTCGACACCCCTCCATGTGTGAAAGAAGCGTGTCTCCAGGCTATGCAGGATGGGAAAACCCATTATACGGCGAGCCTCGGCCTTATCGAACTGAGGGAAGCGATCTGCCATGAATATCGGGAGCGCTATGGGATAGAAATCTCACCCGACCAGATTGTTGTCACCTCAGGAACCTCGCCGGCCATGTTGCTTCTTTTCTCGACTCTTTTGGAGCCAGGAGACGAAGCGATTATTCCCAACCCCTACTATCCGTGCTATCCGAACATCATCCGGTTCGTCGATGCTCGGGCAGTTCCAGTCGACGTCTTCGAAGAGGAGGGATTTCAGTATCAGCCTGAGATCCTTCGGTCAATCATCACACCAGAGACGAAAGCAATCGTGATCAATTCACCCTCGAACCCCACGGGCCAGGTGATGACCCAAGAGCTGATGACCAGACTGTGCAAGCTTGGGCCTTACATCGTCTCGGACGAGATCTATCACGGTCTAATTTACAAAGGCGAAGCTCATTCGATCCTGGAGTTCACAGACAGAGCCTTCGTGATCAACGGGTTCTCGAAACTCTACGCTATGACCGGTTGGCGCCTCGGGTATGTCGTCGCTCCTCGAGAGTTTGTCCGCCCGATGCAGAAGATCCAGCAGAATCTTTTCATTTCAGCCAATTCGCTGGCTCAGTGGAGCGCGATTGCTGCGCTTAAGAAGGCAAAAGCCGATGTGCAGGCTATGGTCGAGACCTACAACAAACGACGCATCCAGATGCTCAAAGGGTTGAGAGAACTCGGCTTTGGAATCGCCACGGAACCGACGGGCGCCTTCTACATCCTCGCCAATGCAAAAAAGTTCACGAAGAGTTCCTACGAATTTGCCTTCGATATGCTTGAGAAAGCCCGTGTCGGGGTGGCTCCAGGGATCGATTTTGGAAGCAATGCAGAGGGATATCTCCGCTTCTGCTACGCCAACTCCATGGAGAATATCACTGAAGCCATGGAGCGGATTGGCAAATACCTCAAAGTCCTCCCGCGATAAAAGGTTAGAGGATCGGCCCTACGGGCCTTAAGGTTGGAGGCAAGAGGCGCTTCGCCTCAAACCTCGAGCGGAGCGATCCTCAAACCTCCGGCGGCGGTAGTCTGAGCCTCAAGATCAAGGCGGACGCTCCTTCAACCCCATCCTTTTTCCCGCCGGATCCTTTTACTCAGGAGATGGGCCTGGCGGAGGGGTTCCGGTATACGATATTTCCCACAGGCCCTAAGAACCACATCGACTGACGCTTCGAGATCGATACGGAATCCCGGCGAGACATAGAGCGGCTTCGTTTCGTGACGGGTTCTGACGACCGCACCCACAGACTGGCCGGCGGATCGAAGAATTTCAAAATCCCCCTTCCGGAGCCCCACCTCGCTATGATGCCCGAGGAGTCGCCTCTTCGCACACCCGATCGACGGACGATCCATCAGAAGGCCCATGTGAGCGGCCAGTCCGATACCTCTCGGATGGGAAATTCCCTGACCATCGAAAATCCAAACATCTGGACGATGACGGACTTTCTCCGCCACCTTCAGAAGAATTGGTCCCTCACGGAAACTCAAATACCCAGGTATGTAGGGAAAATCGACCCTCCCCACATGCCAGGCCTCATCCACCACCGCTAGATCTGGGAGAGAAAGGACCACCATAGCCCCAAACAGGCGATCGTCCTCTTTGGCGTAGGCTACATCCCCACCTCCCACCCGCCGAATTCTCCGACCGATCGGGCTGAGGAAGAGCTGTTTCCTGAGACGTCTCTGGATGAGGCGTGCCTCTCGAGGGCTGACCTTCCAAGGGTGGCGGATTTTTGGATTCATAACTCGGGGAAGATGCCGGCTAGATCCTCTGCGGGGCGCTCGCACCAAAGATTTCAGATTTCCCCCTGCCAGGACTCGTTTACCGGTTCAAGGGCTCAAATGTTGAGGCCTGAAGTGTGACATCGAGGTGGGCGTTTGCCCTCTTCTTCGCAATGTTGAGTCTTTTGATTCGGATAGGTTGCGCGGACTGCTCCACCTGGTATAGGAAGTCGACGAGTTCTTTAAGCGTGAGGGTCTCCAGCTTCATCTCAACCGAAGTCTCCTTGTATCTCTCACTGGCAGGTGTGGGCAGGGGCTTCATATAGGCGATCTTTGCCTTGATCTGATTCTTAGCTGCCAGGTTTTCCAGAAAGGATAGAAGAGAAAACCCTGGGCTTGAGCGGATCGTATCCTCCAGAATTCTCATGCTCTCTCTGAGGCGAAAATATTCTTCTTGCAAGGCCAAAACCTCTTCCAACTCCCCAGTCTTGCTCCTGATACGCCTGTCCAAGAGTCCCATGGCAGCCATGTAGGGAGAGATAACCAGGAGATATGCCAAGAGGATGGCAACGATCCCCCCACCCGCAAGAAGAATCCTCCGTTCCCTCAGATTGATCCTGATCATCTTGTTATCCCTATAGGGGCCGCAGTGATATTGACAATCGAAAATCGACCTTATTATCCTTGGCGTTTACTCTGGCGTTTGAAAGAGAGACAGTCTCAAACAGGGGGAACTCCTCAAGGGCCTTCAGAATTCTATCCACCGACTCAAAGGAGTCCGTTCGGCCACTGAGGCGTACCTTCTCAGCGTCAAAGAAAAATCCGTCCAAATCCACCTCTATCCCGGGTGGTATCCGCTCGGTAACCTCCCGAATCAGGTCGATCGCGGTCACCGGTGATGCCCCTAGAGAAATGAGCGCTTGAGACTCCCGCTGAAGTTCCAGGATTCTGTTTCTCATTTGCTGCCTCTCCCCTCCATTCAGTTTCACTTCTGGGAAAGTGTCCTTGAAGACCCCTCGAACCTCATCTCTTAGCGCCACATAACTTTGTTTTTTTGCCCGGTAACGGCCGATCCCATCAAAGACGAAAAGAGCGAGAATCACGCCGAGAGCTATAGCCATGTAAATCAATTTGCCTCTTATCCCTCTGATTTCAGTACGGTACGCGAACTCGTCCTTGAGGAAATTGACCTGCGAATACCGCCCGTCGGCCACGGCCCGCACGCTCAGGCCGAAGGCATGGGGCATGAGGTTTCGATCCTCCGCATCGAGCCGAGCGTCCCCTGAGACAACGAGCGGAACTGGAGCAACGGGAAGCTCCAACTTTTCTGAGAGGTAGGCAGACAAGTTGGTGAGTTGAGTTGTCCCGCCACAGAGATAGATGTTCTCGACCTTTTTTTGAGCCTCGGCCTCAAAGGCATAGAACGTTCGCCCGATTTCCTGGGTCAAGGGGGCCACGGCGGACTCAACCGTCTGAGAGATGCGCCTTTCCTCTCCAGACAGGCTACTCTCCTCTTTCAAGGGTAAAAAAGCCTCCACCTCTTTGAATTTTTCCGATTCCTCGAATGAAAGGCCGAACTCCTTCTCGATGGCCTGACTGATTGCTCGGCCGGCAATCGGAATAGAACGGCCGAATCCGAGAGACTGGCCATCGACAATACAGACCGATGTCTTGGTTTCTCCAATATCAACGATCGCATAGCATCCTTCCACTCCCGTGAGTCCCCCTTGGGAGAGACTGAACAGCGCCATGAAGTCAACATCGACCAGTCTGGGGACTACCCCTGCCCTGGCAAGAGTCTCCAGCTTTTCCCTCAGAATCTCCTTGGGCACTGCCACGGCGAGGACCCTTGTCCCGCCTTCCTCCGGACCGATGACGTGATAGGAGATCACGACATCTTCAACGGCATAGGGGATATGTCCCTCGACTTCATAAGGAATCACACGGGCAATTTTCCTACGGTCCGTGAAGGGAAGCGTGATGGTTCTGATCGACACACCCAGCCCTGGCATTGATGTAACGACCATATCGGCCTGCAGCCGGTTCTGCGAGAATAGGCTCTCTACACAGCGAGCCATGCGGTCCGCTTCGGGGATAGATTCATCCCGGTCGATCTTTTTCTGGAAAAATCCAGCCACTTCAAAGCCCCTCCAGCCACTCCGGAGGACTGTGGCCTTAATGGAATGGGTTCCTATGTCGAGGCCAATGATCTGACGATTCATTTTTCTGCCCTATGTTTCCCAGGCCTTCGCACCCGGACGACCGCACCCCTTCCGAGTCCCAGCATATCGCGGGCGTCTCTTCCTTTCACAGAGATCTCCAAGAGATCAGAACTCCCAAAGATACCGAAGACCTCTCCCTCCCGGCCCTCTTCATAACTTCCATACGGACCGGAGATTTTCCTCTTCGCCACCCAGGTTTCTTGCTTCCCTCCGCCGACAAAACGCTCAAAAGCATCGGTGGAGATGTTCGTAATCAAGTTTCCAAAACGGTCGACATGGATCACCTCCCCCTCCAGCACGGTACCCTTTCCACGAGGCTTTGGAAGGACCAAAACCTTTCCAGCTTTGATGGGAGGACCGAAAAGTTCAACTGGGACCGCGAGGGAGAGGTAGGCAGCGGCAGGGGCGAAGACGTCCCTTCCGTGAAATGTCCGACTGACCGTCGGAGCTCTGAACTTCGGGTTCTCAACAGTGACAATCCGAAGAACCTTCTCCCGGTCGTATACAAGGGTAAATATGCCATTGTCTGGCCCGACAAAATAGCCCCGCGATGTCTCGATGATTATGGCCCGCCTCCCACTCCCGACTCCGGGATCGACGACAGCAACATGAATTGTTCCGGGTGGGAAATAGCTGTATGCGTTTCCAAGAACGAAGGCACCAGAAACGACATCGTGGGCTTCAACGTGGTGGCTGATGTCGACCAGAAGGGCCTGAGGATTGATGCTGAGAATGACCCCCTTCATCGCCCCCACATATCCATCCTGGGATCCAAAATCAGTCAAGAGGGTAATAACGCGACTCACAACATCTCGCTCATCAAGGCGGTAATCGCCCTTTTGAAAGGCCGCCTCAAAATGCCCCGCTCGGTAATAATACCGTCAACGTATCGGTGTGGGGTCACATCAAAGGCAGGGTTTATCACCGCCACACCGTTTGGCGCAATCGACTCGTGACAGACTGTGGTAACCTCTGTTGGAGATCGCTCTTCAATGGGAATCTGCCTCCCGTCTGTTAGGGTAAAGTCAATCGTCGAAACCGGTGCGGCAACGTAGAAAGGGATACCGTGAACCCGCGCCAAAGCGGCCAGCCCATATGTACCTATCTTGTTGGCCACGTCGCCGTTCTTGGCGATCCGATCGGCTCCGACAAGAACGAGATTGATCACACGTTCTTTCATCACATATCCAGCCATGTTATCTGCAATCAGGGTCACAGGGATGTTCTCTTTGGTCAGTTCCCAAGCGGTGAGCCGAGCCCCTTGCAAACGAGGACGAGTCTCGCTTACAAAGACCCGGACCTGCTTCCCCACATTCACCGCGGTTCTGATCACCCCCAAGGCCGTCCCATATCCGGCCGTCGCGAGGCTTCCCGCGTTGCAATAGGTTAAGACGCTATCTCCGTCTCTGATGATATCGCTTCCCGCCTGGCCGATTCGCCTGTTTGTCTCAATGTCCTCAGTCAAGACGGATCGCGCCTCGGCTTTCAGAAGCTCGACAGCCTTATCGACCCGTTCCACCCCGGAAGCTTGCAAGATTCGGTCCATACGCCGAATCGCCCAGAAGAGATTGACCGCTGTGGGCCTTGCCTGCCCCATTCTATTGCAGAGTTGTCTGAACTGCTCGACGAAGCTATCCATATTCTGGGCTTTGATCTTCATCGCTCCGAGAGCAAGTCCGGCCGCCGCAGCAACTCCAATCGCAGGCGCTCCCCGGACCGCCATGTCTCGGATGGCATTGACTACCGATTCAAAATCCCAACACGCCAGGTACACCTCCTGGTGCGGAAGGAGCCGCTGATCGAGAAGGACCACATGGTCGTCTTTCCAATCGATTGTCTTGAAGGACATGGGACTCGGATTCCTTTTTCCCCCGCTATTCAGCTAATTCCGCCCCTTGAAGGAGGTTCTGACCCGTTCTAAGGCTCCCCCTGCTTTCAACCCCATAGACTCTCCGCCTGAGGCGGATCAAACAGGAGGAACACGCCCCTCCGGGGACACTCCAATCGCCCAGAAGGGTCCCCCCAGAAACTTCGCAATATTCACTCCACGGTTATTGTTCAGCGACGACCAGCCAGTTTCTGCTTGAGAAGCTGATTGACCAATTGGGGATTCGCCTTGCCCCGGGTCTCCTTCATCACCTGGCCCACAAAGTAGCCGAAGAGTTTTTCCTTTCCCTTCCGGTAAGCCTCGATGAGGTCAGGATTCGCCTCCAGGACCCTTTCGATCGCCCCCTCGATGGACCCCTGGTCGGTCACCTGAACGAGTCCCTTCTCCTTGACGATTCGGGCCGCATCTTTTCCGGTTTTGTACATCCCTTCGAAGACGGTCTTGGCGATCTTTCCACTAATCGTGCCATCCTTGACGAGCTGAAGCATCCCCGCGAGTTGTGCAGGCGTTACAGGCGACTCGGTGATTTCCTTGCCATCACTGTTGAGTGTCCCGAGAAGCTCCCCCATGACCCAATTGCTAACGGTCTTGGGCTCTGGGAAAATTTTCACACAGGCCTCGTAAAAGTCGGCGAGAGCTTTAGAGCTCGTCAGAACACCCGCGTCATATTCTGGAATCTGATACTCTCTCACAAACCGGCTTCGCTTCTCCATGGGCAATTCCGGAAGACTCTTCCTGATCCCTTCGATCCATTCGTCGTCGATTACAAGGGGAATGAGATCCGGATCAGGAAAGTAGCGATAGTCAGGAGCCTCCTCCTTCCCCCTCATGGAAACCGTTATCGAACGGTTAGGATCCCACAGCCGAGTCTCCTGAACCACAGGGTCCCCTGCTTCGAGGAGCTCGGTCTGGCGTCTTATCTCGTAGTCCAGGGCCTTTTCCACGTGTCGGTAGGAGTTCATATTCTTCAGCTCCGTACGATTCCCGAAGGCCTCCTCGCCAACGGGCCGGACAGACACATTGGCATCGCATCGAAGGCTCCCCTCCTCCATTTTCCCGTCACAGATCTCGAGGTATTGGAGGATACTGCTCAGGGTCCGGAGATAGGCACCCGCCTCCCGGGCAGTGCGAATGTCGGGGGCGCTGACGATTTCAATCAGGGGAACCCCTGTCCGGTTGAAATCCACAAAGCTGAACGGACTCGTTTCCATAGACTCCTCTTGGTGAATCAGTTTCCCCGCATCCTCCTCCATATGGACCCGAAGGATACCGATTCTTTTCGTTTCCCCATTTGCCAGGATTTCCACATAGCCATTCTCAGCCAGAGGCATTTCATATTGGGATATCTGATATCCCTTTGGAAGATCTGGATAGAAATAGTTCTTTCTCGCAAAAAGACTCTTCCGGGCGATCGTGCAATGGGTCGCAAGCCCCATTTTGATGGCGAACTCCACGACCCTTTGATTCACCACGGGGAGTGCCCCAGGAAGACCCGTGCAGACCGGGCAGGCATGGGAATTCGGATCGGCGCCAAACGTTGTGGAGCAAGAACAGAAGATTTTCGATTCTGTCAGCAACTGAGCGTGAACTTCGAGACCGATAATCGCTTCGCGGTCCATCTTGGTCCTTTCCGTGAGGGGAAATCCGCCTTTCACGCTTCCAAAAATAGTTAACCTCAAGCCGTGTTGTTTGTCAAACCCGGGAGTTTCAAGCTGCTCGAGTCGTTGGAGACAGGCTTATGTGTTCTGGAGATTCGTAGAAGGCCATGCAATTAGAACAGAGCCGAAGTCGATCGAACAAGCGAAGCGGTCGGACGACTCGAACAGCTTGAACGTTTTAACCCATTGAGTGCGATGCTCCTTTCTTGACAAAACCATGCGCTGTCCATTACCTTGGGGGAATTCCAATCAAGGAGAGGATGGGTCATGCGAAACGCTATGATCGGTTTAGCTTTTTTCTTGATTTTCTGCCCTTTCGTCACCACTCGCGCTGAAGACAAAACATCTGAACGAAAGTCTATTGAGCTCAGACTTCAGGAAGCCGTTTTGGTTGCCTTGTCCAACAACGTTGACATCAAGATCGAACGGCTACAGCCCGAGATCGCCGAAACAGACATCGAGGCTGAGGAATCGGTTTTCGATCCCACGGTGAAGACAGATATCTTCCAGGCTTCGTCTAGGCAGCAGAGCGACCTTGAGCGTTTCCTCACGGGGGCGACAGAACCCTTCCGAATCTCCACGGACATCGAAACAGGTATAGAAAAAAAGTTCACCACCGGTGCCACGGCGGCGTTTACCGTCGGAAACGATCGGCTCAGCTCGAACTCCTTTGTGCAACGATTCAACCCCTCGTGGTCATCTGATCTCGTCCTTTCCGTCACCCAACCCCTTCTGAAGGACTTTGGCCGCACCTTTAATCTGGGTCGGATTGTCATTGCCAAGAACAACAGAACCATCTCCGATTTTCAGTTTCGGAAGCGCGTTATCGATATTGTCACGTTGGTCAAAGAGACCTTCTGGGATCTCGTCCTCGCTATCGAGCTCCTCGATGTGGCAGAACAGTCCCTACGGCAGGCGCAAGACCTCCTGGAGATCAACCGGGCCAAGGTCGAGGCCGGCCAGCTCGCTCCAATCGACGTGGTTGAAGCCGAGGCCGGGGTGGCGGCAAGAGAAGAGGCGGTCATTCTTGCCGAAGACGCGATCCAGGACCTCGAAGACCGATTGAAGAGCCTTCTCAACCTGGACAAAGATCGTTCCCTGCTTACCGCGGCACTCCTCCCCATGGATCAGCCTATGGACACTGAAATCCGGTTCTCTTTGCCCAGAGAAATCGAGACGGCTCTCGAAAACCGACCCGATTATCTCCAGACCAAGACGGAACTGGAAAATCGAATCGTGAATCTGAAACTGGCCAAAAATCAAATCCGTCCCCGAGTCGACATGGTTGCGAGTGCCGGAGTGAATGGTCTGGGGAGTTCGAATGAGAACGCTTGGGAGGAGCTCAACGGCGATTTCTACGACCTCCGTATCGGCCTCCGTTTTGAATACCCCTTGGGAAACAGGGCTGCCAAGAGCCAACTGGTTCGCCAGAAGTTAGAGCGACAGCAGATCGAGCTGAGACTCGGCGATCTCGAGAAAGACATCGCCCTTGAGGTGAGAGAGGCGATCAGACAAGTGGAGACCGATTTCAGGAGAATCAAGACAACTCGGGTGGCCCGACGCCTCGCCGAGGAAAAGCTGGAAGCCGAACAGGCCAAGTTTGAAGTGGGGATTTCGACGACTAAAGACGTTTTGGATTTCCAAGTCGACTTAACGCTCGCGCGAAGCAGAGAATCTCGAGCCCTGATTGACTATAACAAATCGCTCGTGACACTCCATCAGTCGTTGGGAACCACCTTGGAAGAAAGCGGCATCACAACCAACATGCTGGAGAAGGGTTAGCATGTCCCAGGACGCAGCAAAGAACCACTTCCATCTTGTCCGGGAGGGGAGGACCCGTATTCTCATCGATCCGAATTTCCTGTCATGGTTGCACGAATTGGGGTTCGAAAGGGTTGGGGAGATCATCGAAAAAACCGAGATCGATCCGGTGCGAAGTGGGAGGCGGGATCTTCGTATTTTCTGCCCAGACAGAGGGTCCGATAGGCGTTTTCTCATCCGTCACTACGGCCGCGGAGGTCTGCTCCGCCGATTTATGGGAGACAGCTTCCTCTTTGGATCGAGGCCCTTCCGGGAGATTTTGATCACCGACGAGATCAGAAAACGGGGGGTTCGAACCGCAGAGGTGGTTGCAGCCCTGCACAACCGGATTTGGGGGCCGCTATACCGCGGCGACCTGGTCATAGAGGAGATCCCCGCCACCAAAAACCTGGTCTCGGTCTTCTCAAACCTCGGCAGTCGTCCTTCAAGGGAGGCAAGCATCTTGAGGCGGGATATCGCTCGGGAGGCAGGCCGCACGATCCGATTCATGCACGACCACGGCATTTATCACGGGGATCTAAACCTGAGGAACCTCCTGGTTCAGACCTCCGGTCCCAATGCTCCAAAAGTCTACATCGTCGATTTCGACCGCTCGAAAATCATGGCAAGGGTCACGACGAGAAAGAGAATGAGAAACATCCTCCGCTTGAACCGGTCGGCAGAAAAACTGAAAGCTCAGGGGGTCCCAATCCGTTATTCAGACAGGACACGCTTTTTCCATGCCTATGCGGGAGGCGACGATGAGCTGATTCGGTCCCTTCGGCGCTACCTCAGAAACTACCGCCTTCGCACGATGTGGTACCGCATCGGTTGGTTGGCCGACCAGTTGCTCAACCCTTCAGCTCGCTGATAGCAAAATAAGCCGTCACCGCTACCTTTAGTGAATCCTCCCGGCCCCAGAAGAAGTGGTCAGCCTCAGGAATAACCCGTAAGGCCTTGGGCTCTTTCAGGGAGTTAAACCATTCCCGGAGTCGGCCCGGTGGGCAAAAGAGATCTTCTGATCCGGCAATAAAGAGCTTTCTCTTGGCGCATTCCCCCAAAAATCTAAAATCGTAGAGTGCCAGAGGAGGAGCAATACCGACAAAACCATCGACTCGCTCGTCTGCTGAAGCCACGTAGAGCCCCACATGGGTACCAAAAGAATAGCCACCGACATGAATCCTTCTCGGGTCGGCGAACTGCTCAAGCGCGTCAATCGCCGCCGCAACATCTAGCCGCTCTTCTGTCCCATCACCGAATCGCCCTTCACTGTTTCCAACACCTCGGAAATTGAACCGAAGCGTCGAAACCCGCTTTTCCTGAAAAGCCGTGGCCATCGCCGTGACAACGTTGTTGTCCATATTTCCGCCATACCGGGGATGAGGATGGCAGAGCACAAAAGCATCTGGCCCAGGGTCAGCTCTCCAGAGGAACCCCTCCAACTCGAAATCACCAGATCTGAATAGGATTCGCTCTTCTGTCCTAGACAACCATCCGTCTCTTCGGAATCGAGATGCCGAGCTTCTTGATCTTGTAGTTGATCACCCGCCCACTGATACCCAGCAATCGTGCGGCGTCTTTCTGGACCCAGTTGCACTTTTTCAGGGCATCGATGATGAGCTCTCGCTCATGTTCCCGCAGGATGGTGG
>JABAOF010004516.1_pt1 | contig 15596 bp, 19 predicted proteins | sample 7062171 | NCBI WGS metagenome assembly JABAOF01 (sample SAMN14538628, study PRJNA623070) | marine sediment metagenome | biome: marine biome [ENVO:00000428]; feature: marine pelagic biome [ENVO:01000023]; material: deep marine sediment [ENVO:00002113] | place: India: Gulf of Khambhat ...
TCCAGCTTCTTTCGTTTTGCTTCCGCCAAACAGAGAATCGCCGCAACCTCCATGTCGTACGTGAACGGGTTCTTCCTCTCAGCATATTCGGTGGCGTAGGGGAGAATCAAACTCTTATACTTCATGGCTTACCTTCCAATATGAAATGGGAATAACCTTCCAGGCTCAAGTCTGAAACTGTAGTTACTTATGATTTATCTGTTTTTAAAATCTCTTTTCATATTATCGCGCGCATGCATGCATTCGCGGTTTCCTTCTGACAGGTGCGGTTTCACTCTTATTTTATGAGGAGTGTGCGTTTTTATTTCCACTAGGCGGCACAGAGCTATTGTGTCTTTCTTCATCTTTTGAATTTCATTCCTTCTGCTCCTATTGTTCGCAGGTAGTCCTTAATCATGCTTGAGTGTACAAATGCAAGTCTTTCCGGGATGTCCTCGAGGTCAAACAGCCCAATCTGTTCGATCTCTCCCTCCTGTCTCTTAATCTCTCCACCAGTAGGCTTCACGAGAAAACAGGCGGGATAGTAATCGTATTCTATACCATCTTTGACCCCACTCTCATGGTATTCACCTATCTTTCTCACTATCTCAACGATGAGGCCTGTTTCTTCTTTAACTTCTCGCACTACAGCTTGCTCAACACTCTCTCCGGCATCAACTCTTCCACCTGGTAGAGCCCAATAGCCTTTGAAAACTACGGTGCCCCTCTTTATCAACAAGATCTTGTTGTATGGAAATACTATTATTGCTGCCACTGTTCTGCCTCCAAACTTCATGTGCGTATAGCCTCCTTCTCCAACAAAAGACCTGCCGCTCCACTCAAAACCTAGATAGATTTAAAGAAAATCTCAATAAAGCTTTTTAGAAGATGTTTGTTGGGTGCAGCCGGAATAGTGTCTGCGCGCGGGCATAGTTCGTAGATCGATCGACTTTTGAAACATTGTCCTGTTTGAAACAACACAATTAAGATAAAAGTTGAGAGAAAGTCTAGGATTCATTTGGCTAGGGGTCAGTTATCGGCGTATTCAAGTCTATCAAACGGCGAAATCCTACGAAAGGCAATTCACATAAGCGGTTTTGCAGTTCCCTTCGCCTCCATTTTTTTCCACAGTAGTTTGGTTTCGTTGTCGCTATTTCTGGTAACTATCCTTTATGCGGTGTCAGAACTTGCTAGAACCAAAGGAATCAACGTTCCAGTGTTCTCAACGATAACTCGAAAAGCTGCTGTTTCTAACCCTGAAATCAACCATTTTGTAGCTGCGCCAATATCCTTCGCCATGGGGATAATCCTTGCACTTCTCATCTTTCCACCCTACATAGCCTATGCATCCATTGCCGTACTTACCCTCGGAGACGGCTTCGCCGGCATTTTTGGCAAGATTTTCGGAAAAACATCTTATTTTTTCAATGGAAAAAAGAAGCTTGAAGGCACAATTTGCGGATTCACCTGTGCGTTTCTGGGATCCACTCTGTTCGTAGGCCCAACGAAAGCCTTGGTTGCAGCTGCCGTGGGAATGCTGGTAGAATGCCTCCCTTCACCTATCGACGACAACTTGGTCACACCATTGTCCGTTGGAACGACGCTAATCCTATTCACCTAATTCTGATACGACGCAGTTAGGGAACCCTGGGAGATTACTCTGCATTCTTTCCAAAAATGCGCGCGCGAGTATCTTGGATGACTCAAGTAAGATTTAAATTTTCATACCTCGAAGAAAACTCAAGCGAAGCACCTTTAGGAATGGTGGAGAATCCTGGTCAAAGCAATTCAGAAACTTGCATACATCTCTTTATTAACTGGCTTTCTGATACTTCTACAGCAATACATCGTTTACGGAGTCTGGTTTCAGACAGGTGACATCCATCATGAAACCTTCTCAATAGCCTTCTTCTCTCTTGGCTTGGGCATTCTGCTCGGGTTCGTTGGCAGAACTAGAAAAACTTAATCACGCGCGCGCAACTCCCTCACCTTCCTAAGGTTTTCGATGTCGCTTCTCCTCGCGTCTTTAGGTGTCTCAAGTATCAGAGGCAGGCGGCCCAACCTGCTTCTTAGCACGTTTCTGAATCCTTCTTCCCCGATCTTGCCCATGCCAATGTGTTCGTGGCGGTCTATGCGCGAATTCAAATCGCCGATCGAATCGTTCAGATGGACAAGTTTGAGCTTTCTGAATCCAATTGTCTCCTCGAACTTCCTGATAGTTCCTTCCACAGCCTTCTGAGTTCTGAGATCATAACCCGCTGCGAAGGCGTGGCAGGTGTCGAAGCAGATCCCAACGCGTTCAGGATAAGACAAATGTTCGATTATATACTGGATGTGCTCAAAAGAACCCCCCATGCTGTTCCTAGTTCCAGCTGTGTTCTCAAGGAGAAGCATGACGCCTTCACCTGCAACCTTGATGGCCTTGTCGATGGCGTTGATGATCCGCTTAAAACCGATCCGAACCCCGGCTCCAAGGTGGCTACCCAGATGGGTAACCAGATAGGGGATCTCCAGTCTCCTACACCTTTCCAACTCCGATGTGAGGGTCTCAACGGACTTCGCGTAGACGTCATCTTTCGGCGAAGCCAAATTTGGGAGATAGGGCATGTGGCCTAAGACTGGTTTCACGTCGTTGCTATTCACCTTCTCGGTGAAGGCCTTCGTCATCTCCGACGTGAGCTCCTTAGGCTTCCATTGTCTCGGGTTCCTCGTGAAGATCTGGAAGGTGTTGCAGCCCAGCTCGACGGCTCTGTCCACCGCCTCATGGATGGACCCCTCAATCGAGACGTGGAACCCAACCCTCACCTAGACCATCCTCAGAACAACATTTAGTTCCGAAGGACATTTTTACTCTTTGCTATCGTTCGTTTTATTCGCGCGCAGGATCGCGGAAATAACCAGCATATACATACAAGCCGACGGAGGCCCCCACGTCAAAAACACCAAAGAAATAGGAGAAATGCTCCTCGCAAAAATAGAAAACAAGGGAAAAAACAAAAGAAGGATATATTTCGACGTAAAATAGAGGCCTGCGGCGCATCTTATTTTGGTAATTCCGCACGTGCAAGGCAATACATTGAGCCGGACATAAATAGGATAGTCACCACAAAACCTGGATGTTCCGTAGCTTCCCATGCCTTAGAAATGATTAGCGAACAGAAAGCTGCTACTTCGAGTATGTAACCAAGTTTATGAAGCAATCCCATTTTTCTACCTCTTATGCGAGCGCACGTACTCATCTGTATAGGGAACTAGACAGAGAAACTTTATGGTTTTTTCGCTATTGTTTTTGAGCTGATGTTTCTCATTCGGAAGAATGAAGATGACATCGCCAGCTCTAAACTCTCTTTGCCCTCCCTCACCAACCGCAAGACCCTCACCTTCTAGGATGAAGACCTCATGTTCCCAAGGGTGACTATGAAAAGGACTGTAGCCTCCGGCCTCTATCTCGAACAATCTCATTGCAAAGTTTTCAGCCCCAATCTCCTTCGTGATGAGCCACCGCACCCTTACTTTTGAGGCATCTTTCTCAGCATCTCTCGCTTCAACGTCTTGATAATGAAAGATTCTCATCATATTCACCTCTTCAAATCAACTCATAGGTTAGTGATTATTAAGCTTCGCGCGCCCTCTTGTTGAGTCTTAATCAAGATTCTGACTTCATAATTGATTTATCCGTATCTCATAACTGTGGGAACACAAAAAGGGGTTATTTAGCTTGGCCAAACCTAGAGTCTCTGAACCGAAGTGGCTCACGCCTGACATCAAAAAAGTCTTCAATTATGAGGTGCGCGCCTTACCAACCGGGTTGAGGTTAACCAAACTCACCGCGAAACGAAAGAAGCGCTGATGCGCACGCAAAAAACTCAAGTTCGCCCCCATAAAGCTTAGAGAGCTTGGTTTACAGGTAACCCAGGCTTTTTAGTCTTCTCTTGATTTTTTCTTCATCTTCCGCCGTAAACGTCTGCTTTTCACCTTCCTCGTTTTCTTCTTTCATAACTTCTCTTAGAACAAACTCCACATACTCTTCTACGGCCTCAAACTCTCCACCACTCTCCTTCACTGTACGCTCAACCAAATCATACAAATCCTTCGAAACATAAACAGCAACCTTATCCTCATCCATAACCAACACCCCAAACTCCGATTGATAATATGAGAATAATAAGCTTTATGCGCGCGCGTGTCAGGACATGTAGCCTAGGGCTTTCAGTCTTCTTTCCACATCCTTGGACTCCAAATCTGGAAGGTTCTTTCTGATCAAATAGATAATATATTCCGTAGTGCTACGATATCCGCTTCCCTTTAAACACTCTGTAAGCCTATCGTACAAAGGCCTAGGAATAGGTATGTTCACGTAATCAACCATAACCTAACACCTTCTGTAAACATCTTTGACAATTCACATATTTATACTTCACTGATTTCTAAATGACACGTCATTTACATAACACTTAAATATCATTCTTACGTCAATAATTGGGTAACAGAATAAGGAAGCGCTTACATGGACGATTATCTTGAAGAGTTGGAAAAGAGAAGCATAGCACTCATACGGGAAGCAAAAGCACAATTCAAAAACCCAGCGGTTCTCTGGAGCACAGGAAAAGACTCCACCGCAACGGTCTGGCTCTGCAAAAAAGCGTTCTTCGGCAAAATACCTTTTCCAGTAATCCACATTGACACGAGCTACAAGTTTCCTGAAATCTACGAATTCAGAGACAAAATCGCTAAAGAATGGGGTCTCAACCTAATCATAGCCAGAAACGAAAAAGCAATCAAAGAAGGGATGTCGCCAAAGAAAGGAAGGCTCAACTGTTGCACTACACTGAAAACCGAAGCGCTCAAAACCTTGATAAGAGAGCAAGGATTTGACGCTCTAATCCTGGCCATACGAAGAGATGAACATGGAATCAGAGCCAAAGAAAGGTATTATTCTCCCAGAGACGAAGACTTCCGCTGGAACTACACCGACCAACCAGCAGAACTATGGGACCTATACGTAAAGCCCTCAGAAGACTTCTCCCACATGCGAGTTCACCCAATTCTACACTGGACAGAACTCGACGTCTGGCAATACGTAAAACAAGAAAAACTGCCAGTGAACTCATTGTACTTCGCAAAAAACGGTAAAAGATACAGAAGTTTAGGCTGTATGCCATGCACAGTGCCTATACCATCAACAGCAAACACCATAGATGAAATCGTCCGGGAAATCAGAACTTCAAAGATCCCCGAGAGAGCAGGAAGAGCACAAGACAAAGAAAAAGCCTACATGATGCAAAAACTGCGAAGCCTAGGCTACATGTAAGGTAAAACAACATGATAATTCTAGCCCTAGACGCTCTAGACTTCAAACAAGTCCAACGATTCAAATGCAAAAACCTAATGCAAAAAGAATATGGACAAACCAGCATCTCAGACTTTAACCAAGAAAGAACCGTTGTTCTATGGGCTTCTTTTCTAACAGGAAAAAACATGGAAACAAAAGTTCCCATAAAAACTCAATGGGAATTCAAAGTTCCGCCTGAACAGACATTTCTTAAATTCTTCAAAACCTACAAAACGTTAGACGTGCCTGCGTTTTCATATAAACAACAAAACCATGCGGAAGAAAGAAGGCTGCTCAAAGGATACTTTGAAGATAAGGCAGCCATACAGGAATATGACGCTGTTGCTTGGAGAAACCATGAGGAAAACAAGAAGGAGTTTTTCGGCGCTCTTGGCAAATTCGACTTAGTCATGGGCTACTTTAGCCTTGCAGATTCCATCGGTCACTTAAGCTTCGGAATCACCGAAAAAATGGCAAAAGTATACCACGAACTCGATAAATTAGCAGAAAAAGTTAAAGACGCCGACAATTTTGTTCTCTTGATTTCAGATCACGGAATGAAAGCTGTTGGAAGGTATGGAGACCACAGTCGAAACGGGTTCTACTCTTCTAACCACAAATTGGGACTTAACATCCCGAAAATAACCAGCTTCTACAATTTGATTAGGAGACTCACCGAGAAATGAGCACACCTAGAATTAACTTAGTCGTCGTAGGCCACAAAGACCATGGAAAATCCACGCTGATTGGCAGACTGCTCTACGATTCAGAAGCGATTCTTAAACAAAAACTAGATGAAATCAGGACAGAATTAAAGAAATCTGGAAAAACAAAGTTTGAATTTGCTTTTTTGCTTGACAGTTTGGAAGAGGAAAGAAAAGGCGGATTAACAATAGACATAATGCAGACACCTTTCAAATCAAAGAAATACCTTTACACAATCATAGACTGCCCAGGCCACAAAGAATTCATCAAGAAAATGCTCACAGGCGCATCACAAGCCGACGCAGCCGTACTCGTAGTCTCAGCAAAAGAAGGAATACAAGACCAAACTCGACAACACGCTTTCCTGATCAAAACGTTAGCCATCAAGCAGCTAGTGGTTGCAATTAACAAAATGGACAAAGTTGCATACGAAGAAAACCAATATGAAAAAACATGCAGCGAGCTGAAACAAATTCTCAGCAGCTTGGGCTACAGTGACGTGGCGATGATACCGATTTCAGCTATGAAAGGAGACAACGTCTTCAAGAAATCAGAGAAAATGAAATGGTACAAAGGCTCAACATTAATCGACACGTTGGACGAAAACATAGTTCCACAACCACCACCAACACACAAACCTCTAAGGGGAGTAGTCCAAGACATCTACCAATACGAAAACAATCAACAAATAATCGCTTGCAAAATCGAAACAGGAACACTTAAACCAAAAAAAACAGTCATTTTCAACTCTTCCGGAAAAAAGGGTTTTCTGAAAAGAATTCTAGTTTTTGGCTCAGCAGCAGAAAAGGCTGAACCGGGAGACTCAGTCGGCCTCATTTTGGACGGAATTGACACGATTGAAAGAGGAGAAGTATTAAGCTATCCTCAAAACCAGCCACAAAACGTCAAAAAATTCATCGCCGAAATAATCGTGTTCTCCGACATCCAGATAAAAAACGGCGATGAGCTAACAATTCGTTATGGAACAGCTGAAAAGAAATGTAAAGTGCAAAGAATAATAAGTGAAATCGACCCGGTTAACCTCACTGTGCGTTCGGAACTTCCAGAAGTTTTAAAAAATGAAACTGTTGGAGAAATGGAACTTGTCGCACTCGAGCCGCTGTGCCTAGAAAAATACTCTGACTTTCCCGAACTTGGAAGATTTGTTGTGGAAGGAAAAAAGGGAACAGCAGCAGCCGGAATCGTCCTTGAAATTCACAGCTAGGAGGAGACATTTGGCACAAAATGGAAAAACATGTTAGAACCCTAACGAAATCAATCTCTTGGCGTATAGTCGCAACTTCCACAACAATGCTCCTCGTATTCCTAGTCACCGGAGACCTCGTCATAAGCGCAGGCGTCGCCGCCCTAGAGCTCCTGGTGAAAACAGTTGTCTACTACTTGCATGAACGAATATGGAACATGTCAAATTTCGGCAGAGAAAAACTTGCAGCCAGCCTGTCCGCGCAAATAGCCTCACCTAGAACTTTGCTTCCAAAAACTAACAAAAACGACCAAGAAAAATAGAACAAAGATATGCGCGCGAACCTTTTGCCTAGAATTTTTTCTTCTCAAGATATTACTCCTTAATTGAAGTAGCTTTGGCCTAGACGTTATTCCAGTAGTTTTATAACAGCGATATCCCCTTTTGATAGGATACTATTGCATTGGTCTGGCAAGAGGCATATCCATGATCATAGAAATGTTCACGTTTGGAATGTATCTCACGAACTGTTATGTTATAGGCTGCGAGGAAACCAAAGAAGCCATAGTCATCGATCCCGGGTTTGACAGAGACAGAGAAGCAGAGGAGGTTCTGAAGTTCATTGAACAAAACGATTTGCACGTCAAATATATCATTAACACGCATGGTCACGCCGATCACACAGCTGGCAACGGAATTATAAAAAAGGCAACTGGCGCCCTCATCTTGATCCATGAAAATGACGCGATAATGCTGACCACCGTTGCCAAAACTCTTTCAAGGGTTTTTGGGCTTCGTGTAAGATCGCCGCCAGCCGACAAGACGCTCCGCGATGGAGACGTCATTCAAGTGGGCAGCGTCAAGCTAGTGGTTCTTCACACGCCAGGACACAGCAAGGGCGGCATATCCCTTTTGGGTGAAAAGGTTGTTTTCACAGGGGACACCCTCTTCGCTGGCTCCATAGGTAGGACCGATCTTCCAGGCGCTTCTTTCAAAGAGATCATGCAGTCGATTAAAACTAAACTGGTAACGTTGCCAGACCGCTTTAAGGTGTACCCAGGTCACGGCCCTCCTACTACCATGGGCGAGGAAAAAAAGCATAACCCTTTCTTGCGGATGTAACTAATTTTCAATAGTGTGGAGGCACCATGGAGATTCAGCTGGATAGGTCAACCGTCCCTTTCAGTTTGGAGCACACTCTGAGATGCGGTCAGTTGTTTCGATGGGAAAAATTGGGCGATTGGTGGTATGGCGTTGTTGAGAAAAAGGTTGTTAAGGTAAGGCAAATCGCTGACAGGTTGATGTATCAAACTTTTCCCGAAAACATTAACGCAGAGTTTATCGAGAACTACTTCAGGCTGGATGACGATTTACCATCTATACTTTCCCAAATAGACAAAGATGAGCACGTGAGAAGGGCTATTCAACGTTTCCATGGACTGAGAATAAGCCGGCAAGAACCATGGGAGTGCCTAATCTCATACATCTGCGCAACCTACAAGAACATCCCAGCCATCAAAAACATGGTTCTTAACCTCTCTAAACGATTTGGTAGGAAGATAATCTTTGACGGTCACGTTTTCTATACGTTTCCAAAGCCAAGCGACCTAGCTCACGCCAGTCTCGAAGAAATAGGAGGTTGCAAGCTAGGGTTTAGAGCTGAACGAGTTTTAGAAGCCTCAGAAATTCTGGACCGCGGAATATTCAGCTTGGAAGACTTGAGGAAAATGGATTATGAGAAGGCTAGGCAGAAATTGTTGTCACTGCCGGGTGTGGGACAAAAGGTCGCTGACTGCGTTCTCCTCTTCTCCCTAGACAAGTTGGAAGCTTTTCCGGTGGACATTTGGATGAAGCGTGCGGTCCTAGAATTCTATCCAAGCTATTTCGAACATTCATTTGTCAAAAGAGTTTCTAGTAAAAGTTCGATTACACCACGGGAATATAAGACAATTAGCTCATTTGGAAGAGAATATTTTGGGAAATACGCAGGATACGCACAAGAATACTTGTTCCATTTATCAAAAAAGCAATAGCATGCATGCATCGCCTATTTGGTAGATTTCAAAAGTAGCGACGAAAAGAACGGACGATTTGAGTGTTAAATATCCTAATACATTGTCAGCTATCCTGGTGCCTTGTTCTTGATAGGGTATGGTTGTAATTCCCGAGATATTCAACAGAATACGTTGCTGAAGAAACCAGAAATCTGGTATTGAAAATGAAGGGCATATATACTTCCATTCGGAATGTCATATTACCCTCATCAAGATGCAAATAGAAGCTTCAGTACATTTCTTCTTCACCCATTTCTACCTCCTTATACCACCTTATTTTCTTGCCAACAATGCTCCGAAGTTTCCATCTGAGTTTCTTTTTGTTCGTTTTGATAGCACGTTGAATAGTTTCAAGCTTGCTCACTAGCTCTTTTTTGTCCCTAGCGCTGAATGTTTCTTCTTCAATGAACTTGACCATCTTGTTTAAATTTTCAGTAATCGTCTTGTGTAAACCCCAGTCGCTTGAGCATAGTTGCGCGATATAATTCACGTTTAGCATTTCTTGGTTGTCGCTGTAACCAACTTCATGATCTTCTACAATGGCTATTATGTCCTTCGCATCTTTTGCTGCTAATTTAATGTTTTGAAGTTTAGTCAACAAAAGATCCGTGATGGGGATTGTAAAGTTATCCAAGTGGAGACGCCCTCTGAAGTTTAGTGTATGCTCCATGCTAAATTTATCTAAGAACACGTCCACGATCTTGTTTCTTTGTCGGTCAACAAACTGTAAGCGAGTTGCCCCGTATAAGGCGTTGAACCTGACATTAGGAGAGTAACGGAGTTTCTGAAAAACTGAAGAGATTCCCTTGAATTCCTTCCTCAAACCAAACACGTCGATATCGTGATAGGTCCGTAGGTGAATGGAGTGCGGTCCGTGACAATGGATTCGAATTGCCAAGCCTCCAATCAGCCTTAACGTTACTCCTTTATCTTCTGCCACTGTTACAATTTTCTTCGCTTCTCCAACAGAGTTCATTTTCTTTGCTACTCTATGCAAAAAACCACCTAAACCTTTACTAAATCACATCATTGGTGCCTATACCCTAATTCAAATAAATTGCGCGCGCATGTGTGAAACTTACGGTTAATGTGATTTATAACTTTAGGTCTATCGCGTTCATTGGATATGTTGTGTTTATATCTGGAAAGTTGGTATATCGCGCGCGCAATAGAAATAGGCTTGGGTTTGGGGTTTTGGGGGGCTTGAAATTTAGGCACCAACCCACACACACTTTACTCAACTTAGCTAGAGCAAAAGTGGCGCGCGCATCTGGTGGAGACAAATGTCCAGAAGGTTTCAAAAAAGAAAGACAAGTAATGATTTATGGTATATACGCGATGGATTCTATCTCTACCTTTAGGTCTCTAACCAGTCGGGAAACCTCAACGCAGGCCCTTGCCGGTGGTTCATCACCGAAATATTCGCCATAGACATCGTTCATTGAAGTATAATCATCCAGACTCGCTAGGAAAACAGTGCATTTGACAACGTTGCTAAGCGATGCTCCGGCTTCTTCTACTAACGCCTTTATCTTTTCCAGGGCTTGTCTCGTTTGGGTCTTAATATCTGACTTGGGATCGTTTCCAACCTGACCGGAAACAAATACAAGCTTTCCGACCTTTACTGCTGGCGAAAACGGAACACCTCGAACACTTGGCGCCCTTTTTGTTACAACTATTTCTTTTTTCAAAAGATGTTCCCCAAGTTCATGCTTATCGACATCTCGTATATTATATGTTTTGTTGCGGGCTCTCGGGAGAACGTGCCTTCCTTTCATGCGAGCGCATTTAGACAAGTATTATGTAAAAGATGTAGGGCAAGGTGTAGGTAGGTGCAGGAAGAGATGTTAAAGATAGACAGAGATGGTGTTGTTGGTCTCTTAAAGAAGCTAATTGAAATTGAGAGCGTGAACCCCCACATGGAAGGCGGAACCGGAGAAGCAGAAATCTCGCGTTTCATCGCTGACCATCTGAGATCCATCGGGATGAAGGTCTACACACAAGATGTAGGTGATGACAGGTTTAACGTCATAGGAATTCTCAGAGGAGAAGCTGACGGTATGCATGCAAATCTTATGATGAACGGTCACACCGATACGGTTGGTGTAAAGGGGATGACCATAGATCCTTTCAAACCATTCATTGAGAATGACAACATACATGGGAGGGGAGCCTGCGACATGAAGGGCCCCCTAGCCGGAATGATAACCGCAGTAAAAGCGCTAGTTGACTCGGGCGTCAAACTGAGAGGGGATCTTTTGATCTCGGCAGTAGTGGATGAGGAATACGAAAGCATCGGGACAGAAAAGCTGCTGCAGGAATACCGTTCCGACGCCGTGATCATTGGAGAACCAACTGACTTCCAAATAGGCATAGCCCATAAGGGATTTGTTTGGCTAGAGATCGAAACTCGTGGGAAAGCCGCTCATGGCTCAATCCCTGAGAAGGGAGTTGATGCCATAGCCAAGATGGCAAAAATCATTTCGCGAATGCGTAGCCTAGAGAAGATGTATACAAGAAAGAAACATGATTTAGTGGGAGTTCCCAAGATTCACACGTCCATGATCGAAGGCGGTTCTGAATGGAGTGTCGTCCCTGATTTCTGTCGTCTAAAACTAGAGCGACGGACCATTCCAGGCGAAACCTCTTCATTGGTAATCGAAGAATTCAATAAGATTTTAAACGAGGTTTCAACCGAAGATCCATTGCTCAGTGCCAAGGTCAAGAAAATCTTTGAAAGGCAACCCATGGAGATCGCCCCTGATGAAGCCATCGTGAAGAACCTAAGACTAGCTGTTCAGAAAATTCGGCGGACCGACCCTAGAATCGTCGGGGAGCCGTACTGGACCGACGCTTCTCTGTTCGTGAATAAAGCGTCTATCCCGACGTGCCTCTTTGGCCCTGGAGACATTGGCTTGGCTCACTCAGCGGACGAGTTCATCAAGATAAGTGACGTAGTTGATTCCGCGAAAATCTACGCACTAACAGCTCAGTCCTTCTGTGGAATTTCACCAAGTTGACCGTCAGGTTGCTAGCATCATAAACTTTCTCTTATGGCAGCTTGCATGCATGGAAAATAAATACTCTGAATTTATTAAGAGGTATTTCTTAGAAGGGAATAAGATGAAGATATTAATAACTGGCGGTGCAGGGTTCATAGGTTCGCATTTGACAGAGAAATTAGCAGAAAAACATGTGGTTATCGCTTTAGATAACTTTGACCCTTATTATGACGTTAGAATAAAAAAGGGAAATGTAAAAATTATTCAAAGCAATGGTGCTGAATTCATATTTGGAGATATAACAAATTACGATTTCGTACGAAAAATAATAAAAGAAAATGATATCGAAGTTATTTTCCACGAAGCTGCGGGACCCGGAGTAAGATACTCCATAAAAGATCCCTTTCTTCCAAATAAAGTGAATGTGATAGGCACGCTAAACATCTTGAAAGCTTCTTTAGATTCAAATGTAAAGAAGGTCGTCAATGCCTCTTCTTCTTCTGTCTACGGAAAAAGGGAATATCTACCATTTGATGAAAATCATCCAACTCAGCCAATCTCTCCATATGGAGTTTCAAAGTTAGCGGCGGAGAATTATTGTAGAGTTTTCTATGGGGTTTATGGACTGAAAACAACATCGTTAAGATATTTCACAGTGTATGGTCCTAGGATGAGACCTGATTTAGCAATTTGTATATTTACAAAATCGCTTTTGAACAATGAGCAACCAATAGTTTTCGGTGACGGTGAGCAATCGAGAGATTTTACGTATATTGATGACATAATAGAAGCAAATTTAAGACTTTTAAACATAAATCGAGGATACGGTGAAGTCTTAAACATAGGGAGTGGTCGGAGAGTTACTATTAATTATGTAATTAAAGTTTTGAAAAGCCTTCTTAACTCAAACATAGAGCCGAAATATGTTGAGCCCTTAAAAGGGGAAGCAAGAGATACTTTAGCAAATATTGACAAAGCGAAAAAAATTATGGGATATAAACCAAAGATATCCTTAGAAAAGGGATCAAGGAAATTCGTTGACTGGTATAAAAGTAATCCGAGTTTTTATGGATGAGGAGAATGGTTAAGGTCTGCGTTAAAATTCCGGTAGACAATTGTGAAAAATACATTCGCGCGCGCGCATTTTTATAGTTTCTCGGCGACACAATAGTTATGACAACCTGGCATTTCTATAAATCTACTAATTATAGGAATGAAAAATGGTAAGCTCACACCGGAGTTTAGATGGATTATCTTAAAGTGTGTTGAAATTAACTCTGCAAACTCCCTTGTAGTATATTCCTTCAGATGTTCTATGTTTTTGTGTGTTACTTGAAGAAATTTCATGAAGGGATTCGAAAGATTCAGTGTCGATATAATTATCTTCCCATGAGGCCTCAAAATCCTTCTTGATTCTTTCAAAAGCATCTTTCCATAGTTATGATCAACATGTTCTATTATCTCCGATGCTACAACGGTGTCAAATGAATTATCAGAAAAGGGTAAGTTGGTACAGGTTGCTACCACAAATGATATTTTTGAATTTTTCCTTTTGGCGATTTTAATCGCTTCTTTTGATATATCTTCTCCAACCACTTCTTTGAATTTTCTAAAAACTTGTGACGTTATATATCCATCCCCACAACCTATGTCGATTATCTTCCCTCGCCCAAACTCACCCACAAGATTCAGGATTATTTTGGTATGCTGGATATAGAACGCATTTCTACTTTTGATATAGTCCCAATGATATGCTTTTTTATCATGATATAGCCTTTCATAATATTCTTTCATAGAATCTCCATTCCTATTGAGCAATATCCCCGACATATTTTAGATACGTAGTTCAACTCTTTCATGTATATTTTTGGAAACTTCATGTTTAAGCGTAATGGATGGCATGCATGCATGAAAGTGATATGCGACAGTGTAGTGGGTCCCTTTTAACTTCTTAACAGATAATAGCATCAGGGCCACTTAGGGATTCTTCAGCAGTTGCTCAACAATTGTCGTGAACTGGCGTTTCGTTTTTGAGCTACAATGATACTCTCTTACGTGTCTCAAGCCATTAACAATAAGCGTATTCCTTAACTGTTCATTGGAAATCAATTGGTCAATTGCTTCCGCTATGCTTTGAGGTTTGCCCTTAACAAGAAGTACATTTTCCTTATTAGTAAACCAAGTTTTCCAACCATATTTAGTCGCCCCTACAATAGCAGGTAAACCGCAAGCCATCGCCTCTAAGACAGCGGATGGCAAACCCTCCCCCCAACTCGGTAAGACAAAAACATCACAAGACCTAAGCAACCCAGGTATTATTTCTGGACTTACATAACCATAAAAATAAACATGTTCATCAAGACCGAACTTTGTTACTGCATCCAGTAAGTAAACCTCATCAGAACCAGAACCCACTATATAATAAAAAATTTCAGGGTATTTCTTCTCAAGCAACCCAACAGCCTCGATAACACCCTCGATATTTTTCTCCTTATCTAGCCTAGCAACAGTAATCAACTTCGGAAAACCCTCGGAATGAAGGGCCGGAGCCACTCTAGGATTGAACAATGAAAGATCAACACCTTGACTCAGCAACCTCTGCTTTTCAACGATTTTAGAGGAATACCAGCACATATCACGATTAGAAATCACAACATCAGATAAAGAAAATGTCAACCGTTCCTGAACATTAATTAAAAATGAAATTAAAGGGCCAAACCTATACTTCCACAACTTAACATATCTAGTCGGTTCAGAAATTCTAACTACCGACTTCCTCCGCAATAGTCTAGCTGTTACCGCAACAATAAGTCCCGAATAAGCATGCCCACCTAAGCTTATCAAAACATGAACACCAATTTTGGGAACTAATTGAACAAGTTTGAAGAACGCAACAGTGAGGTACAAAAGATACCCTAAATAAAGCCCTAAACCGTGGGTTGCTGTAGGATAAAACGGAATTACGTAAACATTATCAAATGTTTTTTTCAATATCCTTAAGCCCAAATAGCTTCCGATCACATGGATCTCAAAGAGGCTAAAGTCGATATGTTTCTCCATTAAGGGTACATATGTACTAACGTAATCACGTTCACCCAACCCTGGCTCCAAAAGAACTAAAACAACGATTTTCCTCGAAGACATTTCCACAAGAATATCTTCTAAGCGCGGGCTCATTATAAATTCTACTCTACAAATTCTACTCTAGACGATTCTATTCTTTTGTTTGAAAGATAGTTAGAATACCTGTTCCCATCGTCGAGAGCGTAACTGAAAAACTTTGATTCCTTTATTATTTGTATAATAAATAAGTCTCTTTT
>JABAOF010008180.1_pt2 | contig 15593 bp, 18 predicted proteins | sample 7062171 | NCBI WGS metagenome assembly JABAOF01 (sample SAMN14538628, study PRJNA623070) | marine sediment metagenome | biome: marine biome [ENVO:00000428]; feature: marine pelagic biome [ENVO:01000023]; material: deep marine sediment [ENVO:00002113] | place: India: Gulf of Khambhat ...
CATGTAATCTGTCTGGAATTCCACCCTACCGGCTTTTATCTCCTTCAGAGCACTGTCAAGATCATAAGCATTAATCTCATTCACAGCCAGACCAAACATTTCCTCTGAATGGGAATCAGATCCAACCACCATGGATCTTCCATACTCCTCTGCCTTGTTGAATGCAAGCCTGTTAGAAAGTTTGTCAAGGTTCATAGAATTGAATATCTCAACAGCATCCACGTAGTATACCCCGTTCTTAATACCATGACTCCTAAGGTCAAAGGGGTGGGGGGCTATTGCCAAAGCTCCCTGCTCATGGATCTTCTCAATAGTCTCCTGTAAACCCAGGCCCCCGTCTATATGTTCATTTAGACCCAGTCCAATCAGATGACCCTTCCGTGTGTTTATCTCCACACTTGGTATGAAAATCAACCCGTATTCCCTTGCTACTCTCTTTGCTTCTTTCCACGCTCTGGAGTCATCATGATCTGTTATCGCAACACCAAAGATCCCTTTAAGCCTGGCTGTCTTTATGATCTCCCTTGGAGACATGAACGCCTCCCATGGGATTTTCTTTCCCCTTGAGTAATGGGAGTGGCAATGGAGTTCAAATTTCATATCCTTCACCAACACTTATTATTTAAAAACACAACAATTATAATATTAACCTAGTGATAAAGATATATACTAATAGTAAAAAAAGGTGGTTAATATCAAGGTACCAACTAGCCTCGGAATCATACCAGATGGGAACAGAAGATTTGCCAAGAGACTTCTGGAGAACCCTGGGAAGGGGCATGAATGGGGCATGAAAAAGATAGAGAAGATTATGGAATGGTGCAGAGAGCTGGAAATAAAGAATGTAACCTTCTACACACTTTCCCTCGAAAACCTGAACAGAAGACCAAAGGAGGAACTTGATTTTCTCTTTTCCCTTGCGAGAAAGGAGCTCGGTGATATCATAAACAATCCCAAGCACTGGGTCCATGAAACCAATACAAAAATGAATTTTTTCGGTCAGCTTCACAGGCTTCCAGAGGACCTGCAGGAAAAAGTAAAGATGGTAAGAGAGAAGACAAAGAACTACAGAGAATCCAACCTCAATCTTGCAATAGCCTACGGAGGCAGGCAGGAAATATTGGATGCTGTGAGGAAAGTCGCATCAGAGGTTTCGGAGGGAATATTATCACCCAAGGATATTGATGAGGTGGTTTTCAGACACAACCTATCCACAGACGGAACACCTGACCCAGATCTTATAATAAGGACTGGTGGAGAGAAAAGGACTTCCAATTTCCTAACCTTCCAGTCAACCTACTCCGAGCTCATGTTCTTAGATACCCTTTGGCCTGATCTGGGGAAAGAGGAGTTTTTCAACGTTATGAAGGAATTTGGGGAGAGGGATAGGAGATTCGGAAAATAGCTCTCTTGATACTGATTTTATGTCAAAAATAACCCAAAAACCGCTAAAAAGAGGCAAACATTTATATACTTGATGGTTAATCTAATATAATCCAAGCCCGTAAGGGCAAACAAGGATTTAAATACCGAATTCAAAATTCAAAGGTTTGATATTCAATATGGAGGTGTATACATGGCAGAAAAACCACACATCAACGTAATAACAGCAGGTCACGTAGACCATGGCAAGTCAACCTTAATCGGAAGACTATTGTTCGATTCAGGTTCACTGTCAGACCAGGAACTTAGGAAACTCAAGGAAAAGGCCAAGGAGCTGAAGAAGGAAACATTTGAGTTCGCTTTCGTTATGGATCAGCTGAAGGAGGAAAGAGAGAGGGGTCTTACAATAGACCTTATGTACAAACCAATCCAGACAGATAAGCTGTACATAACCATAATCGATGTCCCGGGACACAGGGATTTCATCAAGAACATGATAACTGGGGCGTCACAGGCAGATGCAGCGATACTCGTTGTTTCAGCAAAGGACGGCGTACAGGAGCAGACAAAGGAGCATCTATACCTCGCAAAGGTTCTCGGAATTGCACAGCTGGTTGTGGCTGTTAACAAGATGGACGCTGTGGATTACAAGGAAGACAAGTTCAATGAGGTAAAGGAACAGGTAGGCAAGATATTGACAACCCTTGGATACAAGATGGACGATGTGCCATTCATACCTGTATCTGCGTATGTTGGAGACAACGTGGTAAAGAAATCAGACAAGCTTAGCTGGTTCAAGGGACCGCTTTTAGTCGAGGCTCTTGACCAGACATTCGAGGCACCGAAAAAACCAGTGGATAAGCCCCTGAGGCTGCCTGTTCAGGATGTCTACACCATAACTGGTGTTGGAACCGTTCCTGTGGGAAGGGTCGAGACAGGTATTCTGAAGCCCGGAGACAAGATAGTCTTCATGCCAAGCGGCGCAAAGGGTGAAGTGAAATCAATAGAGATGCACCACAAGCAATTGGACAAGGCAGAACCAGGAGACAACGTCGGCTTCAACGTGAGAGGCGTAGCGAAGAACGAGATCAGGAGAGGAGATGTTGTCGGACACGACAAGAACCCACCAACCGTTGCCAAGGAATTCACAGGGCAGATAATCGTGCTGCAGCATCCGACTGTCGTGACCAAGGGATACACACCAGTGTTCCACACCCACACAGCACACGTGGCATGCAAGATAACAGAGATTGTGAAGAAGATTGATCCAAAGTCAGGAGCAACCATAAAGGAGAAGCCAGACATGCTGAAATCTGGTGATGCAGCTGTAATCAAAGTCGAACCAACACATCCGCTTGCAATAGAGAAACAGTCAGACTTCCCACAACTCGCAAAGTTTGCAATCAGGGACATGGGCAAGACAGTTGCCGCAGGTATTATAATAGACTTGGTAAAGGCTTAATTTCCCCTTTACCCTTTCTTTTATTTTAATTTTCCCAAATTCATTTCTATCGAATTATTCCCTTATAAGATTTTCGGTCATATAGTAATTAATGTTACCATAGCATGGTAACAATGATATGATCATTCATGCTCAACAAATAAATACAAATCTTAGGTCCCTTCGGGGATACAAGCATGCGATGCGAAGCATCTCATGTCTTAACCAGTAGATCAGGCACCGGCCAATTGCAAAATACCGCTTTTCAGCGGTTTTCAGGAGCTGGGATTTGTTTAGATAGATTTATAGAGACGTTGCTAAAGCGAACGTCTTTCGAGACACTTTAAGGTGTCTTTTGATTATCTTTGCAAAAGGAGGACTAAAATGAAAAAGACAGATTTCTATGAAATTATAGTTACTTTTTTCATTGTCTCATCATTTCTGATTGGCTTTAATGCGATAGAACGGATTAAATACAATAATCTTCGCTATGATGTTATGGAAGTCTTAAAAATAAGACCAGACAAAACAGACAGAATAATCTCAATATCTAAACTAAAACAAGATTTATATACTAATATCCTCGGAGAGCACAGAAAGTTCAGAATAGTTGTCCGTTGGACAGACAAATACAACAGAAACTGTACAACTGGCCTGATTCGCAATAAAAAAACAGAAAAGCTAGATATAGCTTTCATTGTTGAGACAAAGGATATTAAATTCTTGAGAATCAGAGAGAGGAAAAAGTGAAAAATAAAAAAACAGTAACAACCATATTCTTATTGATATTTTTCTCTGGTTTTGTTTTCGGTCAGCAGGATGAGGTGCAATTCATAACGTCAGACGAGAACTTTCAATCCGGACTCATGACCGAGATCCACCTTGAGGGAGATTGTTATTACCGTTTTATTGTTAAAGCCAAGGGCAACGATGAAGTCTTCATATTCTATTGTAAATTGATGAAACAGGAACCCATTTTCTACTTATGTGTTTACAACGATAAAAACGAGTTCATCGCGCAGGTGATGCAAAACAAAAACTCCGCTAACGGTGGGATAGACGTATACGATGTTAATGAAGCAGAACAAACAATTGAAAAGATCGGATCTGCATACCCCAAAGAATTTAACATCAAGGTTTACGACACTAGTGATGAGTTAGTTGCGATATTATGGAAATATATTGCAGCTGTTCAATACTATGTGGAATTCAAGAGCGACAAGATAAGAAGAGAAGCCATCTTATCGGTTATTCCTATGGTAAAGAGAGACTGAAAAAATACAGGGCGCCTTCTCTTGTGCAATCACTTGGGGCATTTCATGGTTCGCACAGTTACGGGAGGGCGCTCTTTTCTTGAAAATAAATTCTGAAAGGAGCTGATATGTGGAAAATAAAATTTACGTCTTTGGTTGTTGTTTTTTCCTTGTTAATGATGAGCTGCACTATCGTTTCTCTTGGAAAGAAAACTGAAGTGGATAAATTATTGTTTGATTCTGATTATAGAAAGGGAGAGCAAGGCATTCGGCTCACGGTCCGGAAAATCTACAGTAAGGATGATGTGGTAAGAGGCGAGCTGATTGAGGTTATAGATTGTGATGTACTCGTGATAGAGGATGAAACGCAGAACATAGTAAAAATCTGGAGCAGTGAGATTCACAGCATAAAATTTTCCAGAAAATCGAAGTTCTGGAAGGGAATTGGTTGGGGAGCATTGGCCGGAGTTGGATTTAGTCTGTTAATCGGTACTTACCGTTATGTCATCTCCAAATCATTTATTCGACTCTCTTTTCTGAAAACCCCCCTAATATTTTGCACAGCGTTTGGACTAATTGCTGGCGTAGGTTACGGAATGAACGCATCAGTTAAACTTGAGGACAGACCAGTAGAAGAGATAACTCTGATTTTAGAAGGCCTTTCAAGATTTTCCAGAAAATATCTCAATTCCGGGAAAGGAGGGAACAAATGAAGATGCTTAGTGCTGTTTTTTGGTCAGTTCTCGTGGGGTGTTTTCTTTATTGCCTTTTCTGGACTATGATGAAAACGATAATATCTGGAGTAATCGAAGAATTTTGGGTAGTGAGATATGCGAGAGATTTTTGTATATGCTCGGCAGGATTTGCAGCTGTTATAGAATTTATCAAACATAGAGAATCTGACATTGAGGCAGAAAAGCAAGGTAAAAGAGGAATAGATAAAAGAGGTATTTAAGTGGCAGACACATTCACCAAAAATACTAGCGCTTGAGAAAGGGGATGGAAAGGCGGCACAGGAGCCTGGAACGAAGAGCCATTCCTTTTGGTGCGAAGGGAATAATAATTTTTAAAGGAGGAAAAAATGAATACAATTGAAAGGGCTTTGATGCATGCACTGTTTGTGCATCTGCATCACAACATTGACAGGGTGATTGACTTCGATGCAATCGATGAACTGAACATCGGGGTCAGCAAACTCTTTCAAGGGGCATTGTTGGTGGGTCCGGGGGATGATGCGGCCGTCTTCAAAATACCCGGCACAGAGGTCTTACTCGTTGCCAAGATGGAAAGCCATTGTTCCCCGAATGTGCCGCGGCCGTATGATGCTACTGCAACCCTGGTCTCTGGGGCATTGCGCGATGTCGTCGCCATGGGCGGAAGGCCGATGTTTCTTCTGAACTTCATCGGGACCCGCCCACTTGAACAGAAAGTGCTCGTCGGACCCTGCGGGTTTGATGAGAAATGCACCTGTGGAGAATGCAAGGAGATGACGAGCAAGAAAAGAGTCGATATGATGATGAATGGTCTGAGGGACATGTGCAAGGCAATGGACGTCTTCATCGTTGGCGGCGGATTCTCCACCTCCTTCACAGACATTGTACCAGCAGCAGTGGGGGCAGTCATAGGAAAGCTGGTGGTCCCGGAACCCCTAACAAAACCAGCCAAAGAAGTCGGAGACAATATCATTCTCATCGGCGAAACCGGGAATGACGGCAACGATAGCCTGTTCCGGGCAGGAGTGGTTAACCAGATGAGACCAGCATTGGCTTTGTTTGAGGAAGAGAGGCGAACCATGGAATCGACCATTGCAGCATTCCAGACAGGCAAGGTCAAGGCGTGTTCTGACCTGGGAGCAGCCGGCATCGGAGCGGGTGTTTGTGAATCAGCAAGGTACGGGGGTTTCGGAGCAGTAGTTGACCTATCTTCTGTTTCTGTTAAGGTTGATGGCATCACCCCAGAAGAAATCCTTATCTGTGAAACCCAGGGCAGAATGCTAGTGCAGGTTGCACATGAGTATGTTTCTGAAGTGCTGGAGGCAATCATATCCAAAGGGGCAAATGCAGATGTGATCGGGACGATTACAAGCGATGACAAACAGGTATTCACATTCAAAGGCAACACGTTGGCAGTCATACCGAACGAACCCTCAGAAGCTGTCCTGAAAGAATTGAAGGAGGGATAACCATGGAAGGCAAAGGCGAATACGCAAAGGCCGGGGTTGATTACACCAAGATAGAACCATTCAAGAGGGCCATGATTGAGGCAGGAAGCAATACCTTGAAATTCCCCAACCAGAGAGACGTGTTCATTAAAGAGGAAAGCCTTGGAGCTCATGGGGTCGTTTTTGAGTATCGCGGATCGCACCCCCACCTCTGGTGCAAAACACAGGAAGGTCTGGGTAACAAAAACTGGATTGCCGAATGGATGTATCAGCACGCAGGAACCGGAAGGAGCTACTATGAGAGCATTGGCATCGATACAGCTCTGATGGCTGCCAATGATGTGATCTGTCAGGGAGCCCTCCCTGTAATCTATACAGATGAGGTGGCAGCCGGTGACAGTGAATGGTTCATGGATGAGAAGCGCAGCAATGACTTGGCCGAAAGCTTCCATAAGGTCTGTGAAATGTGCGGGATGGCTTTGCCGGCTGGAGAATCTCCTGCTCTCCGTTATTTAATCAAGTCTGAACCACCTGTAAAAAGCGCTCCCTCTCTTTCAGGATGCGTTACCGGAATTATTGCCCCTGCTGAGAGAATGGTCACAGGAGAAAGGCTAACCATTGGAGACCGCATAATCGGAGCCACATCCTCTGGTCTACATTCTAACGGAATCTCCCTGGTGATCAAACGCGCCCTGACCCTCAAAGACAAGTTCCTTCATGTTTTGCCAAACAAACGTACTTTGGGAGAAGAAGCCCTTATCCCGACACGCTCCTATGTTAAGCTTGTTGAGGCTCTACTCGAGCAGGACATCAATATCCATTCCTTTCTTGCAGGCACAGGCAGCGGGGTTTCAAAGATCGCTTATGACAAGAGACCTTTCACTTACCGTATCAAGAACTGGGTTGATATCCCCCCGCTTTTCCGGTTTATGCGGGAACTAGGAGTGAGCCTGAAGGATTGTCTCACAACATTCAACTGGGGAATCGGCTTCTACATCTTTGTTCCTGAGGAAGAGTCGGATCGAACACTGGAAACGGGTTGGAATGCAGGGTATGAACTCTTCGACCTGGGTCAGGTTGAGAAAGGAGAGCGCCGCGTTATCTTCGAGCCAGAGAACATAATCCTGTACCCACCAGAATAATACGGATTCAAATTCCAGGAATCCAATGAGAAGGGAAAGAAATGAGGTTAATTTTCCCCTTCTCTTTTGTAATGTCAACTTAAAGGGATATATATAAAATATAAAATATAAAATTATACGCTGGGAGAGGGACTCGAACCCCCAAGCCCATACGGGCACACGCTATCAGGCAGCCGAAGCTATGACTCCAAGCGTGCTCCTTAGCCATTCGGACATCCCAGCACAATCAAATTTTGGACCGTTGTAATCACCGCATAGATTCATGCTCTATTTTATTTTTTAAATCCTTCTTCTTTCCTGGTTTGATCTTTTCTACACAAGCCCTACAGACACCGAGCTCATGGTCAAAACAGTTGCTACACACCATTGCACCACACATCTTGCAGGAGTAAGCGGGATTCGCAAGACCCTTGCAGTGCATGCATATACCTGCTTTTTCCATATATATACTTCAGAATAAGTATATAAAATGATTATATGAAGACAACCATATTAACCCATGCGGACTGCGATGGGATGTGCGCAGGAGCGATTGCCCTTGCGAGATTCCCCGATGCGAATGTATTCTTCACAAAACCCGTTTCCCTTTATCATGACCTCCAGAAAACAGAAGCAGACAGAATAGTAATAACAGATATCGCCCTGACAAAGCGGGATGCTCCAAACATTCTGAAACTCTTTGGAGAAAAGAAGGGAATCCTTTATTTCGATCACCACATAGTCCCCAAGAGCGTAAAGAAACAGGAAATAGGGAAGAGAGTGAAGGTCTTCATTCATGAAAAGGATACGAGCTCCTCTGAGATGATATACAAGTATTACCAGAAGGATATTCCGAGGGAGAGGGTTTGGATTGCGATTTACGGAGCGATAGGTGATTACTCAGACGATACGGAATTCGTGAAGGAAAGGATTCTAAACTGGGACAGGAGAGCCTTATTCTTTGAGGTCTCCACAATAGTTCTGGGCATAAAGAACGATGAGTTCGAAGGCTACGATGCAAAGAGAAGGATAGTCAGCACCCTTGCAAAGGGCGAGAACCCCTCTGATGTTCCGGGTCTTGTGAAATCCGCAAAGGAGGCGGTGAATAGGGAATTTGACCTCTATGAGATCATAAAAAAGAAGGCGAAAACCTACGGTAATATTGCATACGTCAAGGATCTTCCCTCGTTCGGTTTCAGGGGACCGTCCGCTCTTTTTGCTGCAACCACCAGGGAAAAGCCACTGGGTCTCTACGTCCACACAAGGGAGAGGTATATAGATGTAACCATGAGAACCAGAGCGAGGCTCAAGCTTAATGAAATCGCAGAAGACGCAGCTGAGGCGGTTCAAGGGTCTGGAGGGGGCCATACAGAAGCTGCAGGTGCAAAGATACCCATAGGTAGCTTCAACTCTTTTCTTAAGAATCTAAACAAACTGATTTAGATATAATCCCTGCCCACGTATTCCATAACGTCCCCCATACCCGAGGGAATAATTACCTGGAATTCATCAAGAGGTATTTGCTCTATCAGGCTCTTATCCTCTGGCTTTGCCTTTATCAGTATCTTACTCTTTATGTTCTTCGCCAGCTCCATGGACTTCTTGAACCCCGGCCTTACGGTTACAAAGTAATCAGAGTTCTTCCTAATCGACATCACAGGTCCGGCCATAACCTTTGCGACTCTTTCCTCCCTGTCTATCTTCACACCAACAGAGAGCTTTAGCTCCATGTCCCTGTACCAAACCCTCTCACCATGTATCATGAAAGAGCCCTTTGGCAGGTACTGGCCTGAGGGTGGAGTTTTTGAAACCTGGTCTGGAGTCACTGAAAAAATATCCACGTTTCCCATTCCTCTTGCCCATGCCTTGGAGTTGGCAGCAGCGAACTCAGCAGCTTCCTTTTTAGTCTCCTCAGGGATATCGTGACCCTCTGACTTTATGATAACGAACGCAGCTCCCGGGATGTCTGCGTGAAAAACCAGATCCTTGCCTTCGGTGTGTTTCTTTATCAACATCTCGTTCTGGCTCGCGTTTCTCCCAGCCACAACCAGGAACCCCTGCGATGAGCGGAACCATTTGAACTTCTCAAACCACTTTTTTCGCTTTCTCTTGGGTTTGTCCTCTAGGGAAGCTTCCAAGGGTGTTTCCAGAACTGTTTCCTCCCATTCTGTTTCTTTTGGTTCTTCTTCCATTTCTCTCTTCTCGACTGGGAAAACCTCCTTCCTGAAATCTCTTTGATCCTGCTCCAGAACCTCCTTCTCTGCCTGCTCAAGTTTCCCCTCATGTTCTCCCTTTGCTTCTTCTGTTCCCCCAAATTTTTTCTTTGCCCACTTGGCATCCTCATAGTATTTCTGCGCGTTCTCCTCAGGAGTCTTCCTTATATCTATCAGAACATCCTTTCCTCCCAGATCCAGTATCACAACACCGTCATTCTCCCTTATCTCCTTTATCGCTTCAGCTTCCGGCGTCCCTTCAGACTTTATCCTCTGCTTTATCTCATCCCAGGAAAGCCCAGAATCCTTCGCCTTCCTTATCCCGTTCAGTACGCCTTCGACTATTGTGTAGTTATTATAAATCCTCTCAGCACACTCCCTTGAATCCTTCTCAATACTTTCCCATTTCTCCAGCGCTTCTTCCTGACGCTCAACTATCCTCTCCACCTTCTCCTTTTTCTCCTCTACAGTCTTTTTTACCTCCTCCTTGACGGTTTCTATTTCCTGCCCGGAGAAGAATTCATCCAAAGCCTCTGAAAAGCTTCCGAACGGTTTTGATTCTCTTTCCTTGAATATCTCCAACGGGAATGGTGAAACAGTTTCATCATAAACCCCGGGATTCGGCCTTTCACTTTCAATGCTTACAATAACCTCATGCAGTTTTAGAATCTCATTGAAACTAAGATCGCTTGTAAGCTTGCCTTCATCAATCTTCGCTCTCGAGCAGATCTCTGACGCATACATAGAACCAAACCCGAGATTCTTTGCAAGGTAAGCTATCGTTTTCTTCTCTGCTATTGCAAGGGATCTTTTCAGGGAATCCAGGTCGAGCTCGAAAGGATTCGAGGGTTTTGGTGGATACTTGTAAGGTCCCTTAGGTTTGATCTCCCTATCCTTCCATCTCTGAACCTGCAGGGGCATTATAACCTTGTAAGAGGTATCGCAGAGAACAACGTTTCCTGGCGAGAGAAGTTCAAAAATTAAAACGCTCTCCTTTGTGGATATCTCAACTATCCTGTCAAAATCATGCTGTTTAACATCAAGGATTTTCTTTCCCATCAGATGCTTCCTAAGGAACATGCAGAAGCTTGGCGGCTCCTGAGGTATCGCTTTCTTTCGCTTAGTAAGGAACATCTTCTGGTTGTCAACATAGAGCCAGAAAGCTCCCTTTGCAGGTACGAATATCTCAAAGAGGAACTGCTTTGTTTTTCCACCATATTGATAGATCTTTCTGAACATTCCTCCTACCAGTTTCTCCCTCAACTCCTTTACCAGGAATTTCAAATCCAAAGACGTAATTTCTGTTTTCTCCATGGTTAAGAATTGGTACCCAGAGATTAAATTTATATGTCTAGGGAAAAGAACTTGATTGCGTTTTTTCTAGCATATTCCAGAACTTCTTCCTTCGAAACCTTCTTTATATCAGCGATCTTCTCTGCAGATATCTTTATGTTCCATGGGTAGTTGGGTTCGGGTTTGTTCGGTGAAAGCCAGGGAGCATCTGTTTCCAATAGAATCTTTTCCAATGGTATGAGCTTAACCAGTTTTCTGTGGTTTTTGGAAAAGCACACCTGCGTTGAAACAGATATCCAGAATCCGCTGTCCAGAATCTCTTGTGCTAGCTCCCTTGACCCGGAATAGCAGTGAAAAACACATCTGACACCGGAATCCCTGACCATGTCAAAACACTCTTGTTCAGCGTCCCAGGAGTGTATGACCAGGGGGATATTGGTTTTCTTTGCGATGTCAATAAACTTCTGGAAGATTTTCTTCTGCCCTTCTATCTTACCGGGGTCCTTTTCCCAATGGTAATCTAGTCCACACTCCCCAACCCCAACTATTTTGTCGCGGTTTTCCTCGATCAGTTTCAAAACACCTTCATACTCTGTTCCCTCTGTGGGGTGATAGCCGAGTGTTGGAAAAACGAAATCCTTATTTTTTTCAGCCAGATCCAGGACCTTCAGACCCTCATCATATCTTGCAGAAGACGCGATTATCCCAACCATTTCTTTTTTTGCTCTCAGAACTACTTGATTCACGTTCTTATACGCTCCTGGAAAGCAAAGGTGGCAGTGTATGTCAATCATAATCATCCTGTTGTGATAAACGGAAACCTTGACATGATAAAGTAATTACGAATTCTAACAAACCTTTTCTCCCTGCTCTTCCATAAGGGTCTGGTTGACATAGACAGGGGTTGCTGTCCTCACAGCGATGGCGATTGCATCACTAGGCCTTGAATCAAGATTCAGAATCCTCCTCCCCTGCACCACAAAAAGTCTTGCAAAGTATGCGTTCTCCCTTAAATCAGTAATCTTTACCATTATCGGTTTCATGTCAAAGGCATCGAGTACATTTCTCATAATGTCATGTGTTGTTGGTCTGAAACCCATAACCCCATCGAGACCATCTTTTATCGACTTAGCTTGTAATTCGTTCGTAACCATTGAAAGTCTCCTGCAGCCAGAAAAGAGGTATATCTTGTCTTCATCCACATCAATGCTGGTCCTGTAAAACCCATCAATGGAGAGCTGTGGTATATTTATCAGCTCCTCGTAAGTCAGATTCTGTTTTCCCTCGTAAATAACCATACCTATGGGACTAAAGCCCGCTATGTATATTCCAACCAACACTCCTATCAACAGTATAGCAATACCTATTAGTATTTTCATCCTTCAACCAAAAAATACTCTAACGCTTCCTCTATTGTTTGGACCTCTATAATCTCGATGTCGGCCTGCTCTGATATGTCAACCTTTTTAGGTATCTGTTCTATCGTGCAGATTTGGCTCCACCCTATCTGTTCACAGTATTTTTCCGATTCATACGTGATCTGGGTTGACTGGGCTAAAGGAACAATGAACAGGTTCGCACCAACCGCTTTTGCAGCCATCGCTTTCGCGAGGATCTCGCTCACAGGACCCACTGTTCCGTCGTGGTTGATAGTCCCTGTCATCATTACAGTGGTGTTTATCTCCTTCTCCTCCAGCACTGCAACCGTCGCAACCGTAAGGGCCGCTCCTGCCGATGCTCCCTCAATAACAGTTGCATTCGCTTTTATGGTGTAGATTAGGTCGTAATTTGACAGATTTACTCCAGTGATGTTCTCTGCAACGAATCTCGCTGTCCTTATCGAATTCTGGGTATCTGTCCAGAAGAGGAGTTTGTCTATGTTCGTTAACGTTCTCCCATAGCCCCTGACAGCCTGCACATCCAGTATGGTTGCAACACCTCTTCCATTCTGGTCAACAGCAGGAACCATCACAGACGCGTACGATACATTCGAACCCTCCAGAACCCCGTAAGGTTTGTATATGTAGGGGTAGTGTTCATAAACGTAGATTGTCTGGGAGCTCAGAAACCCCCCAATGTATGCCCCAATAACCAATCCTATTATCAGGGCAAGGATTCTAGTCTTCACAGAAACACCTTATACATTATTACCCGAGAAGAAATATATTGTTTAAATTTTGAATCTCCGAAGGCAGCAATGTCTGAAGGGAGCAGAGACCTGATTGTTCCTTATTCAGGGAAAACTTTTAAATACCTCTTGCAAATCTTTAATGCAGGAAGCCTCCAGTCACGGGGTTAGGCCTACCGTACCTTCGGGTGGCAAATGGTCTATATGGCCGACTGTAGTCTATGGATGGTTTCATAACATAAATGTAAGCCAGTTTACTGACTGAGAAGCCTTGTCCTGCAGGAGCGTTTTCGTGGTGAACCGGGTCAGGCCTTGACGGGAGCAGCCCTAAGCTATGTTTGCGCTGCTTACAGGGTCGCGAGGTGGAGAAAGTAGATTGGACAACTTGCGTCTGTGTTATGGTGTCTACCATAGACACGCTTCCTGCACTCTTTTCTTTTTCGCGAGAACTAAATCAGTTTCCCAGCAAGCTTTATCAATTTCGGTTTCTTCTTAAGGATCTTTGCAAACTTACCAAAGCCAGATGACCTTGCGAACTCTATCAGGTCCTCACCCTCGAGGTAATCAATCAGCCAGTTAAGATCATCATCAGATAGAGATTCCAAAACCTCTCTTAATTTGACGAGATTCTTCAGTTTGTTGCCTCTTTTCTCCCACCATAACTTGTTGTACCTACTCAGAAATTTCTTTGAGCAGTCCTTCCTCTTTATAGCCTCAGCCGCGACCTCTCCTGCAATCTTACCAGCAATCCACGCTTCCCCTATTCCACCGCCATGGACAGGATTTACCTGGTGCGCAGCATCACCAACAATCATGAAGTTATCGGAAACCATGTTTTCCATCAAACCTCCTACAGGAACCCCACCTGAGTTGACCTCTATCACAGAACCCTTCTTTAATCCTGGCTTGTTCCCAATAAATCTTTGAAGGTAATCTATTGCCCTCTCCTTTGCGTAGGGTTTCCTCACCCCAATACCCACATTCGCGATTTTCTCTCCCTTTGGGAATATCCAAGCATAACCTCCAGGAGCGATCTCATTTCCGAAGTACATCTCTATCCTGTCAGGATCTATGTCAACATTGACCATCTCAAACTGAACACTAGAAGCAATATCAATAAGCTTGAGTGTTGTATCCATACCCATCTCCCTAGCGATTTTTGACTCAACACCATCGGCTGCTATGACAATCTTTGACCTTATCTCCTTCCTCTCTCCATGAGATTCAATTTCAACGCCACAAACCTTCCCGTTCTCTTTCAGGAGCCTTAGGACCTCCGTCTTTGTTAATATATTTGCCCCCGCATATATTGCTTTCTCAGCGAGCCATTTGTCAAAAAGTTTCCTCTCTATAATATAACCTTCTGGTTCTCCCTTGTAGTCGACTCTCAAACAGCTTCCATTTGGGGAGTAGGCAGTCGCTCCTTTTATCTCTCTCCTTATCCATCTATTATCCACTTCAATATCCATCCTTTCGGTAGTGGATTTGCTCAGTCCCTCACCACATCTTTTTGGAGCTCCTATTTCCTGTCTTTTTTCCAGAACCAGAACCCTCACCCCTTCCTTCGCTGCTGAAAACGCTGCTCCTGAACCACCAGGGCCAGCACCTATAACTATTATATCGTATTCCTTTTCCGGTCTCATTTCTCCACCATCCTTATCGCACCCATCGGGCAGAAAGCCTCGCAAAGCCCACAGTTGTTGCAGTTCTCACCATCACATTCTATTCCATGCTCTTTCAGGGTTAGGGCTGACTTAGGACAAACCCCCACACACGCAGAGCACCTCAGACACTTCTTCTTATCTGTCTCTATCATAATATCACTAATTAATGGGATTAGATATTTATTATGATTGGTTTATAAAAACCATTCTACTTAGGCCTTTTCTTTTTTGCCTTTATTATATCATCTACTGGGAGCTGCTCCCTGACGAGTTTATCTTTCGGATCAAACTCCTCTGTGGGTTTTATTTCAAACTGACAGAAGTGGTGTCCTAGGGATTTACATCTTACCTCAATCCCATCAACCTTATGATTAAAGATTACCTCCATTGCCCCAGCAATCTGACCTCTTTCCAGGTGACAAAAGGCTCTTTTATGTCTTTTCAAACTCAGCGGGGAATCCTCAACCTTAAAGGATGCTGTGCAAGCCTTTAAATCACATTTTATTACACTAACTATTCCCCAGCCCATCATTTGAGTACAACCAGTTGCCAGTGACTCAGCCATTTTCAGTCCACTAAGTCCCATTACCTTCCCCATAGTTTTCGCCAACTCCACGCCACCAATCTTTCCAGCATTATACAATAGTTTAGCCCCCTTATCACCTAGGGTTTTTATAATCTCTTCCTGTACGCTTATCAGGGTTAATGCTGATGTGTTTGCTGACCTTATCCCTGCTATTGAGATCCTTCCCTTCTCCATTTCGACTTGTCTTGCAAGCAGGAATTTTTTGAATATTGTTCCTATTCCCATCATATCACCCCAAACTAATGAAACAGATACCACAATATTAATACTGTTAATGTTTGAATTATATTTACTGGCATGATCATATTATCCAGAATAGATACCGCATTTTTTTCAGTGGGATATTTATA
>JABAOF010024266.1_pt7 | contig 15581 bp, 19 predicted proteins | sample 7062171 | NCBI WGS metagenome assembly JABAOF01 (sample SAMN14538628, study PRJNA623070) | marine sediment metagenome | biome: marine biome [ENVO:00000428]; feature: marine pelagic biome [ENVO:01000023]; material: deep marine sediment [ENVO:00002113] | place: India: Gulf of Khambhat ...
TTTCCATGCAACAGATTGCGCAGCACATTCTTTATCCAAAGCCTCATGGAAGCTCTCTGGGTTGCTTCAGATGCAACCCATTCCTTCAGTTTAGAAGTCAATAATGTCTTTACTTTGCTGTAGTAGATGCGGTGGAGTTGAACGCTTCTCGGATGTTCAAACACTTCAGGTTTCTGAAATCTAATCTGACCGATTCTACCCTCCATGCTAGATGCATCGAGACCAACGAGGGGGATAATGCGACGGAGTATTTCAGGCTTAATGATATAGAGACTTGACCTGAAAATACCCACCTCCCGCTCGATGATTACTGCACTCCCCGTCTCGTCTTTTTGAAGTTCATTTATGTGATATCCAAGGCCACTCCCCATGAATATAGGGAGAGCGCCAAGGTTGCCGCGTTTATAAACTTTCGCCTCCCTCTCTGGATCATAGCGTGATTCTATATAGATTCCTCCTATCTTCAGAGTCAGACTTTTCTTTTTAGTGAACTCGATAAATTTCTCAGGTTTACACTGAATCACTTTCTTGTACAGGTGTTGGTCAAGTTCTTTGAGGAGGGTCAGATTTCGTTTAAAATTCCGCCTGTATTCGGTGGGGATTTGCTGAACCATTCTCCTATCTGAACACCCTTCATTCAATTAGCTGAAGGATTTCGGCGACACTTTTACTCTTATTCGGATAACTCGTCCGGAATGGAAACAGGGTCATGGGAGATTTTCCTTTTTCCTTCGGCATCAGTTCAGATACAGCAGATTTCACCTCCCTTACAACAGCAGCAGCTTCATCGGCATCTCTCCTTACGAGAAGCAGAACAACCTTGTTCAATGAAACCGTATGGACTACACCTCTATCACCCAAACAACTCTCAACAAGTTTGTTAAATCTATCGAGAAGCTTCCGGTAACTTCCGAAACCCATTTCCCGGATAAGAACCTTGAAATTCTTTATTTTAAATGCAACCACTTGCAGTAAAGATCTGCTCCTCCGTGCTCGCGCGGCTTCCTGTTCGAGCAGTGATTCAAAAGCTTCAAATGGATCCATATCGGTGATCTTGCTGTAGAGAAGGAAGGGTACAAGACTCTGTGCTATGTGTTGTAGTTTCTTTTTCATGCGTGCCGAAATGGCTTTCGCAACACCCTTCATCCTGAGGATGATGAGAACACCAAGGGTTTCACCTCGGAACTGCACAGGGACAACAGCTGCGGTATTTGCGTTCTCCCTATCCTCTTTTGGTAGCTTATCCAAACGACTATCAATATTCTCCAAGACTGCCGGTTCTTCGCTTCTGATAATAGAATTGATCTCCCGATCGCGCTTTGAAATTCTATACCGCGACAGCCCTTTATCGGAAATGCCGATACCTGCCACTATTTTGATGGGATCTCTTTTCCCCCATCCTGTTGCAAATATTCCTGCTCCGATATCGAATTCTTTTGCTATATTATCCAAAATTTCCGAGATGCTAAATTTAGAAAGTATTGAATAATCGTACAATTCGAGCATAGAGAGAAGCTCATCCTTCTGATCTGATATCTTATCTAAACGTTTTCTGGCATTTCTCTCGATAAAATAGGTAACTAGATGCACAGCGGCCATGCGAGCAAACAACTGTAGATTCTCTTTGTCTATTCCCGGTCTTTTGGGTTGATTTCCAATTACTATGAATCCGGGAAGACGATCACCAAAAGCAATGGGAACGACTGTCCATGGCGAGTAGGATCTGAGAGGGATGGCCTCCTCTAAAACCTGCTTATCCTTCAGACTTTGTATTTTTATGAGCTTCTCATCGTTTTCTGCAATATACTCAATAAAAGCAGATGTTTTTTTGAAGCTGATCCGTTCCCTTCTCTGCGAGGTTTCCTGTTCAGCCCCATTTTCACCAACCTCACCACTGGTTGCTGCCCTTTCCTCACGATATCTCCTCCCATCATAAGAAACCAATAGTGCGCTCTTTCCATTTCCAAGGAGCATGAAGGTTTGGAGTATGGCGTCAAAAAAACCCTTATACCCCACACTTACGATGATCTGGTTAAATTGATTGAAAAGCTTCAGGTATTCGTTTGCTAGAAGATAATCACTTAATACAGTTGGAACTGCCTTTGGGGGTGATGGTTTTTTCTCCACCTTAGCTGTAATTTTTTCAGGTGTGGTTGGTTTCTCCTCTGGAATTTCCTCTTCGAATATGGGCGCTTCTTTGGCAGGCGGTTTTGCCTGGGTCTCTCTTATCAGCAGGATTGCCTTTGCAAGAAGTCCCGCTGTACCAACCTTTACCCCTCTGGGAATATTTTCCTCACCGAATCTCTTTGCCCGATCGAAGAGGCCTTCTTTGGCAATTTCATTGTAATACTTTCCTGCTTTTACGAGCAGGCCGGAACTTTCCAGCCCTAATACTGCGATTCGCTGTTGTAAACCCTCTTCCTCTACCTGTGAGATCTCCGCACTGCTCTGAAGCTCCTCTTGGGTGGGTAATTCGACCTGTTGAGAAGCCCGTGCCAGAAGCCCTGCAGTTTTTTTTTCCTTATCTAACTGACTGATGAACTGCATTGCCTTTTCGAGTAGTCCCATGATGCTCCTCTCGTTTANNCGTTTAATTAAGAAAACAGCTCTTTAAACATTATCGGACTCTTCCAGCACTGGATAAATGTATAGAACCCGGTTTTCGTCCCTTAATATTGTCATGTTTAAGGATAAAAAGTCAATATCATTGGAGAATCTCCGGGTACATGCTATATAGTGATTGGAGGGAGCCTATTCGGGTCTGTTCTGCCAGGCTTGGACGATCATTTCTTCGAGAAAGTGGAGGGTATGCGCAACAGTATCGGATATTCCCTCTCCGAGTTGTACGTTTTGAGGCTGAACGCCGAGCATGTAAATTTCTGCACCTGTTTCCTCTCTCAGATATTTGATAAATACGGCGGGTGAGATATCATGGGTGGAAAGCCCATCGTTTAAAATATTATCCTCCGTCAATATTCGGAAAGCACCCGGTTTCTGATAGAGGTACACTGCATCGATGATGAGGACCGTATCTGGATTCTCATTCACGATTTTTCCGAAGTAATTCTCTGGAACCTCTCCACCATCTAAGCAAGGAGCTTCAATCCTCGTTTTCAACCTTGCAATAATTTCAGGTCCAAGACCATCATCGTGGCGCATGGGATTTCCAATACCAAGAAACACAACCTTCCCTTTAATTATGTCCTTGAGTTGATTAGATCCGTAACTGTTTTTCAATTGCAGAGTCTCAAAACATCTGGCGTTTTAACGAGTCGTAAGAGTTGTATCTCTTCTACAGCGGGCGCAGAGGATTTTAATTCTATCTGAGCGGCCATGATCCCTTAATGCAGAGATAATATTCTCATCAATAACCCCAAGACTCGCCATACGGGAATAGTAGAGTGTGGGACTTGAATAGGTTCGTTCCCCGATTCTCTCGGATATCCAATTAAGGTGATCCTTACAGGCAATGACGTCCCCGCATAGTTCACAGAGCTGCAGTTCCTTCTCGATGGTCTCGAAGGCTTGCGATCTATCAAAGAATGCGAGTTCCCAGTCATTCGACAATTTAATTCCTTCATTATCAGCTATACAGGCTTGCTCGCATGAGCCACAGAAGATGCACGTATCGGTATAGTGATACATAATTCTCTTCGATTCTTTACCATTTGTTTTATCACTATGACCTATTGCTTCAACAGGACAAACCAGTTCACAGGCGAGACAGCCCACACACTTTTCGGGATCGTACTTCGGTTGGCCTCTGAAACTTGGGTAAGGTGTATGCGGTTTCTTCGGGAACTTTGACGTATAAGGACCCACAATGAGTGCCTTTACCGCCTCTACGAGTTCTCTTGCTTTCGGCAGTTTCATTTTATCCCCATTTTCCTTCGTATTTTATCTGTTTTTTCCTGCGATAGTTTAACAAGATCCTGCCCGCCGTACACTTTCTTTCCCTTTACATCCCGTATGGCCATTCTCTCCGTACAGCAGTAGCATGGATCAATCGCAGCGAGGATGATTGAAGCATCCGATATGGTTTCACCGATAACGGTAGCCTGAAAGGTTGGTAGATTCATGTATGTTGGTGCCCGTACCTTATGACGTGCGGGACGGTTTGTTCCGTCACTTCGCACATAGTGAAATGTCTCTCCACGAGGCGCCTCGTGGGCACCGATGCCCTCGCCTGGTGGAATGTTCTTGATTTTCATATCGATTTCCCCATCCGGGAGTTTCTCGATACAGGTCTTGACTATCTTAATGGATTCATAAGTTTCAAGTATTCGGATAACCGCTTTGTCAAAGACATCCCCATTTTCAGTAACGATCATGTCCCAATCGATCTGGTCATACGCGCCGTATGGTGCATTCTTGCGTACATCCTTAGCAACACCCGATGCCCGTGAAGTCGGTCCCACAGCACAGTAATCGAGAGCCTCGCCCTTTGTGAGAATGCCAATTCCTTTCAAACGGGCATGGAGAACCGGATCGTCAAGAATAGCTTTTTTGAGCCTGTTTACTGTGGGTATGATGGAGTCGATTTTCTTTAATGCTACTGGTATATCTTCAGTTTTGATATCCCGTCTGACGCCTCCTGGCTTGAACATCGCGTAGTTGTTCCTGTTTCCTGTGAGAATCTCGAGCACATCGAGTATCTCTTCTCTGAGCTTCCACACCCACATATACACCGTGTTGTATCCCAGAAAATGCCCGGCAAGACCGAGCCATAGAAGGTGTGAATGTATTCGCTCAACCTCGGCAACTATAGTCCGGATGTATTTCGCCCTCTCCGGCACCTCAACGGGAATGACATCTTCCACGGCTCTGGTATATGCAAAAGGATGGGACGTTGAACAGATGCCGCATATTCTTTCAATTACGAAAGTTGCCTGGTCAAATGTCTTCATCTCTGAGAGTTTTTCTATTCCTCTGTGGTTGTACCCTATACTCACATCCATATCAACAACAGTCTCTCCATCAACTGTTAAGGTAAACAACTCAGGTTCTTCCTGAAGTGGATGCCAGGGTCCAATTGGTACAACTGATTTCGCCATCACACACCTCGATCTCTAACAGCTTTTTTATCCCACTCTTGATAGTCTCTTCTCAAAGGATACACTCCCTTAGGCCACTCATCTGATAGAAGCAATCGCCTCATATCTGGGTGATTCTTGAATTCTATTCCAAGCAACTCACTCATTTCTCTCTCAATCCAGTTCACACCTTTGAATGTGTTTGCGAGGGATTCGATCTCCGGCTTCTCTTTATCGAGCTTAACCCTCAAAGAGATGAGTAGATTGATATATTCCAGCGAGAAATGATAGAGAATCTCAAGATGAGTGCGGGCATCTAAACCGGATGCAATATTGAATCGGGCTTCAAGATCTTTGAATATATACCCACCGACTTTTACAATGGAATCCGGATTGATCTCTATATAGATCCTCTTGGGCGACTTGTCAAAAAAATCTATGATATCATCTTTAAACCGCGTTTTGATGTCTTTAACTATTTCCTCTCTTGTCATCATTTACCTTTCACCTTCTGAATGAGTTTCACCGCACCTGCTAATATGGCTTCAGGTTTTGGGGGGCAACCAGGGATATATGCATCTACCGGGATAATATGGTCAAGCGGTATCGGACAGTTGTAGCTGTGAATGAACAAACCCCTGGATAATGAACATTCTCCAATTGCAACAACGACACACGGCTTCGGTGTCTGATCATAGAGGATTTTTAAACGCTTTGCCGACTTTCTGTTGCAAGACCCTGTGACCAGAAGTACGTCGGCATGCTTAATACTTCCCGCCAGTAGCATGCCGAATCGTTCAATATCGAATCGGGGCGTTAGACAGTCAAGTATCTCGATATCACAGTTGTTACAGCTCCCCGTAGCTAGGTGAAATACCCAGGGGGATTTCAGTAATGCATTAACCGCAATACTCACAGCAGAACTCCTTTCACATTCCCAGCAATGCAAAAACCACAGCAACTACCGCTATTCCGGTAACCGGACCCCAGAACAGCTTCATCGCCTGATCGATTCTCAGCCTCGGATTAGTATTCCGGATGACCGTTATTACCACAAGTATGGCAACGTACTTGAGAACACTGTACAGTATTTGTATACCGCCCAGATGAAACCCGCCCAGAAAAAGAATCACGAGAAAAAAGGGAAGTGTGAAAAGCAGCATGTTTTTCATGAGCTTGAACATGGCGAGCCCTGTTCCTGAGTACTCCGTAAGTGGACCGCTTATGATCTCGGTTTCAGCTTCGGGTATATCAAATGGTACCAGTGCCAGTTTTGCCTGCATGACCAGAACAAAGACCACCAGTGCAAGTATCCCGGAAACACTCAGGGCAAATACACCGGTCTCCGCCTGCAATCTGAGGATTTCTCCAAGCTTGAGGGAGAAACCCGACTTTATAATTGGTACCAGTACTATCAGGATAAAGGGAAGCTCGTAGCTCAAAAGAAGCTTCATCTCCCTCGATGCACCAACACGAGCCAGAGGGTTTCCCGATGCAAATCCCCCCATCATAATGCTTATGGAGGGTATGGCCAACAGATAGATCACAACAATGACATCACCAAAAAAACTCTGAATGGGATTTCCACTGTTTGCCCAGAGTATCGTAGCAGCTATGGCAACACTGCCAAATCCAAGCATCGGCGCCAGGATGAACATAACCCTGGAGGACCCTGCTGGAATGAGTGTTTCCTTCCCGAGAAGCTTCACGATATCACGAAACGGCTGGAGAAAGGGCGGACCGACACGGTACTGCAGTCTCGCAGTAACTTTTCTGTCGATCCAGCTTGCAACAAGCCCAATGAAAGCTGTTAGAATAACTCCATATACGATCAGGTATACGATAAGCATTATGCCTTCTCTTTCTCCCAGTGCGTCGAATGAACGATGAGATTATCACCGACGAGAAAAGTATTTTCCTCCAACTCCTCATCGGCTTTTTTCAGACTCAGCGCACCATAGGAACAAGTTTTTATACAGAGCGGTTCATCCTTTATATCTCTTCGATCGAGACAGAAATCACAGACATGCACTATATAAGGAACGTTTTCGGGGTAAATCGTGCCGTAAGGGCAGGCGTGAGAACAGGATTTACAGCCCACACAGCGCATATTATGTCTCATTAAAAACTTGTCTTTGTTTTCCTGCTGTTCCAGAGCATCAACCGGACAGGCTGAAACACAGTGGGGCTCTTCACACTTGCGGCAAACCAGTGCATAGGTTGCAAGCTCAGCTATCGAATTAATACCATTGTTTTGTGGATGATAGAAGTAGCTGCAAAGGATTTCACAGTCCTTACACTCTCCGGAGCTGCACAGATCGAGATCGATAAAGAGCCTGAAGTCAGAACCCTTCTTTGCCTCAATGTTTATCTTTCCCAGATAGAGCTCTTCTGCTGAGGTTGTCATAGCCTTATCCTCAATCCCATATATTCGGAAAATTCTTGATCCTTTCGAAACGGAAAACGGGTCCATCCTTGCAGGCATAGAAGGTGCCGAGCCTACAGTGTCCGCATTTACCGAGACCACAGGACATGTTCTTCTCCATTGAGAGGTAGATATTTTTTTCCTTGAAACCAAGCTCCAACAATTTTTTTGTTGTGAATTTCATCATAATTGGCGGACCGCAGACAATCCCTACACCGTTTGCATGATCCATTGGTATTCCGTCAAGAATCGTTGTCACAACTCCGACATTATCCTTCCATTCACCGTTCTTCGCTTCATCAACTGTAAGTTCCACATCAAGGTCATCCCTTTTGGCCCATGTATCTATCTCTTTTTTATAGAGAAAATCTTTGGGAGTTTTGCACCCACCTCTGAAGAACAATGCTTTGAATTCTTCGGAATGGTCGAAGAATTCATACATCAAGCTTCTCAAAGGTGCAAAACCACATCCGCCTCCAACAACCAGTACCTCTTTTCCCACATACTCATCCATTGGGTAACCTGTTCCGAAGGGTCCTCGCAATCCAACTTTTGCACCCTTTTTCAGGTTATGAATTTCCTCTGTTACCTTACCGACCCGCATCACACTTACCTCTAATGAGTCTTTGATGGCAGGCCTCGAGGAAGGGGTGAATGGTGCCTCACCCACTCCGAGAACAGTGAGCTCGATAAATTGTCCGGTCTCAAAGGTCAGTTCCTCTTTCGGTTTAAGCTTTAATGTTTTAATCGTTGGTGTTTCAGTCACTACGTCCAATACATCTGTTTCGATTGGTCTGTATGGGTTATTGCTTTTATACATTTTCTACGAGCCTTTTTAAAACTTTTCTAATATCTATCTTTGCCGGACATGCCGCAATACAGCGGCCGCATCCGGTACATGCGTATATTTCACCAATTTTTGGGAAAAAGTCGAACTTTTTCTCAAATCGGTTTCTCAATCTCATCCAGAGCTGTGGTCTTGGATTTGCCCCTCCTGCTACCCGTGCAAAGTCCTTTATCATACAGGAGTCCCATACCCGAAGACGGGCCAGTTTATCCTTATCCTTCTGATCATACATGAGGAAACAGTGACAGGTAGGACATATCATATTACACGCACCGCATTCGACGCAATTTTCAGCTTCCTCTTTCCAAATATTCGTGTTAAAGCTCTTCCGAATCATTTCGTTGAAGCTGTCCTGGTCGGGAATATCGTTGTCCTTAATATTTTTCCCAACCTGTTTCGTGACCTTCTTTCTCTGCTCATCCCGTTCAGAAACGAGATCACCCTTTGCCTCAGAAAATAGTGATGAATTTAGATTAATGAGTGATTCTCCCCTCGCGGAGCCGGATTCAACGATGAAACCTCCATTGACTTCGGAGAGATTGACGTCAAAATCTTCCATTGGATAAGGATTGACATGAAGCGAGAGACAGTAACAGGTGTCGATGGCCATAGTGCAATCTGAAGCAATAATAAAGTTCTCTTCACGCTCTTTCATATAGAAGGGATCCTTGTAATCGTCATCCCTGAATACCCGATCCTGGACCTTGAATCCCTTTAAATCACACGCCTTGACTCCCACGATGCAGTAGGGTTTCTCACCGGTTCTGGGCACTTCATCCTTGAAGCCATCCGCAATTATTTCCCTCGATCTCATATAAAACAATTTTAACGGTTCGAATGGTCTTACCTCACCGATAACCAACTGCCCGTTTCCTGAGGATTCTTCAAATTGTTCCTTAGACAGAAATTTGGTATAAAATCGGTTTTCACCTTTTTTTACCGGGATAAAAACAGAGTAGTCTTTCTGAAGATTCTCCAACAGACTTGAGAAATTCTCTTTTGATATGAAATAGGTGGTCATAACTAGTTTGGTCGCCTTTTTTGATTTTTCTTTATTCTGTGAAATCTAAAGGAGTCTATTATTAATTGTTAATTATTTAACGATAATTCTTCTTGAAACTTTCCTCTTCAACAAGTCCTTTTGTCCTTAACTCCCCCGTAATTATAACTTTATATTATTGCCCGTAATTAAATACTTATGAAGATTATGAATTTGAGTAGTATTTATCGCATTTTATACTAATAAACAAATTTTTGTCAAGCATTTTTTAATTTTTTCTATAAAATTTGCTTGACAAAAATTTGTTTATTCTATAAAATCGTGCTTAATCTAAATTAGCATTTTTGAATAATAGGTAATTTTTCTAACTTCTTACTTAATTTAAGTAATAAAGCTAATTCGGTCTTACGGGCATAGAGTAATACCTTTCACGATCATCGTACTTAATAACCGAAGCATTGCTTTTCAACAAACTGAACTTGACGAGGTGGATCGATACTACTTTAACGAAAAATAAAGAAATTTGTTAAATATTGTTAACAATTTAACAATCTATACGTAAACAAATTCTATAATAAACGATTAATGGCACAACATTGAGAAAAACTATCTTATAAGGGTCAAAACATGAACCTACTGTTCACTATTATCCTTTTTCCCATTGCGGTAGGGATAGTCCTCTTCTTATTTCCAGAAAAAGCCAAGGTAGCCAAAGGTGTTATTACCGTCATTGTATCCGGAATCGTGCTGTTCTATACCTATAAATTATTTCAAACGCAGAATCAAATTGTCCAACTAAGTCACATACCTCATATAACCGGTGGCATGATTGCTGTTGAAAAGCTTCTCTCCTTTAATATTGATAATTTAGGAAAAACGATAACCCTTTTCATTGGTTTCTTTGCATTGATGCTTTCACTTTACTCCCTTTCCTATATAACCAAGCAGAAAAGAATTCTGAACTACTATTCGAATTTTCTCATAACCATTGGTGCATCTGCCGGTGCTGTGCTCTCAGACCATTTTCTCCTCTTTATCACCTTTTGGGGTGTTTTAGGGTTGACTCTCTATAAACTGACCGGGTCCTATGACGAAAAAAGTTCCGCAGCAGCCAAAAAGAGTTTCATAATCANNCATCAGATTCTATTATGATATTTGGAATTGGTCTTTTATGGGTTTTAAAGGAAACCTTTACCATATCGAGTATACAGGTAACAACTGAGAGTACTCTAGGTGTCATCGCCTTTATCACGCTTCTCATCGGGAGTCTTGCAAAAGCTGGAGCATTCCCACTTCACACATGGCTTCCCGATTACACAGAAAAGGCGCCCGCCTCCTCCTCGGCACTACTCCCCGCATCGCTGGATAAGCTCATCGGTATCTATTTTCTGGCACGGATCTGTATGAACCTGTTCGTTCTAAATCGGTGGCTGACGTTAACCCTTCTCATTATCGGTGTGATTACTTTAATAACGGCTGTTCTGATGGCATTGATTCAGCACAGCTACAAGAAACTGCTTGGTTACCACGCTGTTTCGCAGGTTGGTTACATGGTGATCGGTCTAGGTCTTGGAACTCCAATTGGAATCGCTGGCGGTCTGTTCCATATGCTTAACAACGCGTTGTACAAGAGTGGTCTGTTCTTAACAGCTGGTAGCGTGGAAAAAAGAACGGGGAAAGACGACCTGGAGGAGGTTGGTGGCCTATCTAGGGCAATGCCAGTGACATTCATTGCAGCGCTCATCTGTGCTCTATCGATTTCCGGAGTGCCACCATTTAATGGCTTTGCATCCAAGTGGATCATTTATCAAGGGATAATTGAATTCGGTAAAGGGACCGGCCCTGCTAACAAGGTATGGGTAGTATGGCTGATCCTTGCTGTCTTTGGATCGGCATTAACCCTGGCAAGCTTTATTAAATTCACTTCAGGAATATACCTCGGAAAAAGAAAACCTGAACTAAAGGGAGTAAAAGAGGTCAGTATACTCATGTGGCTCCCACAGATCATCATCGCTCTTATCTGTGTTGGATTTGGCATTGCGGCTACGAGATTTGTAGTACCAAAGCTCATTACACCACTGTCAGGTGATTTTCAATATGAGGGAATCTGGAGCTCAGGGACGGTTACAGGCTTAATAATTGTTTCCTTGGTCATAGGTTTCCTTATCTACCTTCTGGGCAATATCAAAAAGTTCAGAACTGCACCGATCTTTGCCGGCGGTGAGGATGTAGAGGCAGTAACTGATTTCTCAGCCATCGATTACTACAAAACCATAAGCAGCCTCAGAATATTTTCATTCTTCTACAGAAAAGCTGAGAGAAAAATTTGGGATTTGTACGACAATTTCAGGAAACTTGTTCTTGGATTGAATACGGTTTTCAGCAAGAGTCATACTGGTGCGCTACCGCTCTATGCGGTATGGGTATTTCTAGGCATGATAATAATCATCGTGGTGCTCATCCTATAAATAATTGTTCGAAAAGTATTCACCGATTCTGTGTCGAGCACCGAATTTTTATAATTAAAGGATCATACAATGTGGATACTCCTTATCGTTATACTGGTTTTGATGATCGGAGGAGCAATATTCTCCCTCGAGGCTAAAGATCTTCTCTCCGCTGTGATTTCCTATGGAATTGTAGGATTTGGCTTGGTCATCGCTTTTCTGCTTCTCCAAGCACCTGATCTTGCCCTGGTTCAGATCGTCGTTGAAGCGATCACCCTTATCATCATGATCGCCGTCATTCTGAACAGCACGAGAGAGGAAATACGTCAGCGCTCGAAAGTGACCGCTGTTTATGTTGTAAGCGCTATCGTATTTGCCGGCCTCTTTCTCTACTTCTTCAATCGTGTAACAGGAACATTAAGCGAGTTTGGCGAGCGTGCCCTGCGTATGTCACAGGCCTATATACAGCCGGGGGCTGACACAACGGGCAGTGCAAACCTTGTAACAGGCGTCATATTCGATTACAGGGGCTATGACACGCTCGGTGAAGCAACCATTCTCTTTACCGCAGTTATCGGCGTATTAGCCGTTTTGAGATTGAAGGGAAGAAAGGAATAACAATGAAGGGCATGTCCATAATTGTTAAAAAAGTTACGCAGATGATCTGCGGAATTATTTTCCTCTGGGGCGTTTATATAGTAATACATGGACATCTGACCCCCGGTGGTGGTTTTGCAGGGGGAGTTGTAATAGCGGGTTCATTTATACTACTTATAATTTCTTTTGGAAGCGAATTTTTAGCATTAAGAAAAGAGGAGACCGGGTCCTCCATCATGGAAAGCACCGGAATTCTGGCATTTCTCATACTTGCAGTTTTAGGAATAGCAGTGGGCGGAGTGGGAGTTTTTTTCGTCAACTTTCTCCCAAAGGGTGTTATAGGCAGGTTGATAAGTGCGGGAGTCATACCGCTTTTCAACATCGCAGTGGGCATCGAAGTGTCAGCCGCTCTCGTGACGATATTCCTCGCATTGCTTATTTATAAGGGTGAGGTATTAAAATGACCATTTATCTATTATGCATATTGCTTTTTCTTATAGGGCTTTACGGAGTGATCACAAAGAGAAACTTGATCAAGATAGTGATCGGTCTTGCCATCATGGAGTACAGTGTAAATCTCTTTCTCATTGTGATCGGCTATGTTCGTGGAGGAACTGCACCTATTCTGTCCGGTGATGTGGTGGACAGGGTATTTGTCGATCCCCTGCCACAGGCCCTGGTGCTCACAGCAATTGTTATCGGGCTTGCAACAACAGCACTGCTGTTGGCGATAGCCATAAGAATATATAAAAGGTACGGCACCTTTAATATAAGGGAAATTAAAAATTTAAAAGGGTAACCTATGGACTGGTTTGTAACCTTATTCGTTGCGATACCACTCGGGAGTGCTTTTATAACTGCAATTATTGGCGGGTTTGCCAAGGGCTTTGGAAGATACCTCACATCGTTAATACTTGTAATTCTCACAGGCCTTGCAGTCTACTTCATGTTCTGGGTAAAGAGTTCAGTCGTGTATGCAGTAGGAGGCCATGAATTATTCGGAAAAATACCGATCGCAATTTATATGGTTCTCGACGGCCTATCCCTGTATCTGCTTCTTGTCATCAATCTCATCGGTTTCCTATCCGCATTTTATTCGATTTCTTACATAAAGAAATTTACAGGCGAAAATTACTACTACACGCTTTTCTGTCTCATGATTGCGGGTATGAACGGCGTCGTATTAAGCGGTGACGTATTCAATTTGTACGTCTTTCTTGAAATGGCTGCAATCTCCTCCTATGCTCTCGTTGCTTTCGGAATAGAGAAGGAACAGCTGGAGGCTTCCTTTAAATATCAGGTTCTCGGGGGGTCATCATCACTGTTCATCCTTCTCAGTGTCGGAATACTCTACTGGACAACCTCAACACTTAATATAGCTGATATCTCACAGGTTCTATCTAAAAACGGTTCTCCGGAACTGATCAAGTTCATCAGCGTCGTTCTCTTGGCAGGATTTGGACTCAAGGCTGCGCTCATTCCATTTCATGCATGGCTTCCAGATGCACACTCATCGGCTCCTTCGCCCATATCATCGATGCTCTCGGGTGTCGTCATCAAGGCGTTGGGTGCATACGTTATTCTNNTCTGAGATTGTTCTTTAATATGTTCAGCATAACCTATGACATTTCACTGGTTATAACGATTATCGGAACGCTTTCAATGGTTATTGGAGGCTTCCTCGCGATTGGGCAGTGGGATATTAAGCGTCTTCTCGCCTATTCAAGTATCAGCCAAATGGGATACGTTATACTTGGAATAGGCATAGGAATGCTGGTGCTCGCACAGAATGGCCCTCGTTCTGTTGCTGTATTTGCTATTGGAGGCGGTTTGTTTCACCTCTTCAATCATGCCGTTTTCAAGGGACTTCTCTTTATGGATGCGGGAGCTGTGGAGCATGAAACTGGTATTCGAGATATGCAGCAGCTCGGCGGTTTGTCATCCAAGATGCCTGTTACCGCATCAACTTCACTCAGCGCTTCGATGGCGATTTCAGGCATACCACCCTTTAACGGTTTCTTCAGCAAACTTATCATCATTATTGCAGCAATTCAGGCAGGGTATTATGTTCTGGCAATCATCGCCGTATTTATCAGTTTTGTTACCCTAGCGATGTATCTCAAAGTTCTGAGATATACCTTTTTCAATAAGACAGACTGGGATGACAAAAAGATCTCAGTCAGAGAAGTTCCCTTTCCAATGTGTTTTTCGATGATCTTTCTTGCAGTTCTCTGTCTAGTGCTGAGCCTGCTTATCGTGCCATCGATCAGGAATATCGTATTGACACCAGCAGTAAATGTGTTGGTGGAATCAGCTGCATATTCAACCACTGTGTTAGGATACTGATATGAAAGCCGTTCTCCTCTTTATTTTACTTTTTGCTATCTGGTTGGCCTTAACCCTCAATGTAGCGCTTCCAAATCTCATTGTAGGCTTTGTTGCCGTAATGTTGGTTACCATCTTTTACACGAAATATTCTTTAAAGGCGGATAAAAAACAGGGTAACCCCCTACGGTACATCTGGGCGTTGATCTATCTCTTCGTATTTCTCTGGGAGTGTATAAAGGCAAATTTCGATGTTATGTACAGGGTTGTACATCCTGCACTGCCGGTAAAACCGGGCATCGTTAAGGTCAAATCAATTCTTGAAACTGATATAGCAAAGATATTTCTTGCAAACTCCATTACTATGACTCCAGGTACCATTACGGTTGACATCATAGATGACAACTTCTACGTTCACTGGATATACGTGCATAGCAAAGACCCAGAAATATACACTCAAAAGATTCTGGGCAGATTTGAAAAATATTTAAAGAGGATATTTGAATGACCTCTACTATTGATATCTTCCTGTATATCTTGATCGGTCTCACGTTTTTCTGTCTATTTAGAATAATACGCGGGCCGACGATTGCCGATCGAATGGTGGGTATAGATATTCTCGGTATTCTCGTTGTTGGTATAGCCGCCTTACTGGTCATCATAACAGGAAGAAAGTTCATAATCGATATAGCAATAACATGGGCAATACTGAGTTTTATAGCCACATTGACACTGGCAAAATATCTGTCGGGGAAGAAGCTAAATGAATGAAATTATAAGTTACATCTTCATCGGAATCGGAGTTGCATTCGATTTTTTCGGTTGTCTCGGATTAATCAGGCTCCCGGATGTCTATAACCGGCTGCAAGCATCAACCAAGTGCGTCACACTTGGCACATGGAGCATA
>JABAOF010004079.1_pt1 | contig 15574 bp, 11 predicted proteins | sample 7062171 | NCBI WGS metagenome assembly JABAOF01 (sample SAMN14538628, study PRJNA623070) | marine sediment metagenome | biome: marine biome [ENVO:00000428]; feature: marine pelagic biome [ENVO:01000023]; material: deep marine sediment [ENVO:00002113] | place: India: Gulf of Khambhat ...
GTTAATGGTTATACTGTCGCCGAGTTCCATGACCATGGGAAGTTCTTCTGTGCTCTGCAGCCATTCCAGCAGGGCCGGAAAGTCCTGCATCCGCAGTCTGAAGTTACCCTGACGGAATACGCGACTCTCCATGCTTTGAGAGGGAGGGTTCCAGCCGACGCCGGGAAAACTCAATGAGCCGGTGAATCGAACATCTGGGTTGGAGTTGATAGCATCGATAAGACGCCCGGCATAGGTCGGCGCTTCTGCATTGAGTTCAAACATGGCCTGGTGTGGGTCCTTCAGGGAGATCTTCGACATCTTGGCATCCATTATCTCGTTCCACCTCGCCTCTATTTGCAACTTCTCCAACTCCGCCGCCTCGAGTGAGGCCTCCACTTGCGGACGCTCCGCGGCTTTTTCCAACTCTTTGGCAGTATTAGCTTCCAACGTCTTGATACTATCCTGCCGGGGCTTCATCAGGGCCATGAAAAAGATCCCGGCAACCCCCACGATCACAACCAGGGCAACGGCCAACATGTGGATACGATTTAGCTTTGCCATCCTCTACCCCACAATGTGCGGATATTCGCTATCCGATCCCCTCTGCGACAATCATGTTTATCGCCTCCCTCTCCCCCGGCCCATTCTTGGTCCCATACCTCTACTGGCGCCGCCGGAGCCTCGAGAAGCGCCTCTTGTTCCGCCGCTTTTCGCTTTAGTTGCTGGAGCTATGCTGTATTGAGGCAAAAGCACAAAGGAGAACTCCACTGCCATCGCTTCATTGGGATTGCCCCCTCCGCCGGACACGCCGCCGGTGGCGCCTCCGCCCCTGCCTCTCATACCTCCGCCTCGCATCATTGCGCCGCGTCCGCGTGGGCCGCCTCGAGAACCTCCCCCACCGCCGCCACCACTGCCCTTGCCAATGTTCATCTGGACGGTTCCCGGCACTACGTTGCTGCTGCGAAGCAGGTTGAAGTAGGCCTTGGCGACGTGGTCAATGTCCTTGGTGGCTGCGTTTAGCCTCACTGTGCTGCCGCTCAACTTCAATTGCCGCACGGTCAGTTTGGCGAAGATGTATTCATTTATCTTCTCCAGGGCCTCTCCGATCTTCTCGTGGTGTTTGTAGATGCTTTCGTACCAATCGACTTTGGCTTTGAGGGGCGACGCCGCACGCTGTGCCGCTGCAACCTGGCCTTCCAGGGTGCGCACTTCCTCGGCCCGTTCGTGGGCGCGGTCATACTTCGTCTCCCACGCCTGTTCTTGCTTCGCGAGGCTGTAGACACCCGCGGAGAGAACGATAACTTCCACTAGTACGACGAGAATCAACAGTTTCGCAAGGTTGCGAACTCTCCGCACCTCTATGACGCGTGCGGGCAGTAGGTTTATCTTTATCATCGGCCTTTCTCCATACCCCTCCTACAGCGGAGAACTCACTCGAACATCTCTCGTATTCCCATACCCACCGCGATGGGCAGCATGGGGGCGAAGGATTTCATCTCTTCCGCGACTCCGTCGGAGATAAGCAACCGAGACAGCGGATTTCCTATCTCCACCGGTAAGCCGAGTTCGTTTGACAGGAAAAGTTCAAATCGAGGGAAACGAGCAGTTCCTCCGAACACTATCACCTTCTCCACCGGCGCGCGAGCGGCTCGGGTGGAATAGAAATCCAGAGAGCGGCGAATCTCTGTAACCAGTTCGGCGAGAGTGGGGGCAATGGATTCAAATACACGCTTGCCCGTAGTATCGCCTTCGGTGGCCGTGGTGGGCACAGGCGGCGGCCCTGCCTGAGGACCGGGAACAGGTGGAGGTGCAGGAGTATCGTCTTCAAGTTCAAAGACGGGCCCCTGCGAGGCCTCTTCTTCCGGGTCGGTCGGAGCTCTTTCAACTGATGATGGAGGCTCTATTGATGCCGCCTCCCGCTTGGCAATATCCTCCCGGCCTTCCAGGGCGGGCCTGTAGACAGCCGGATCGAAGAGAATCATTCCTTCCTCTGTTTTGAGCCTCTCCGCCTCTTCGAACTCCCGCCCCAAGTTCTCGCTGATGGCGTTTGTCAGGCTATCTCCGGCCAAGGGCACGGGTCGAGAGAAAGACAACACTCCATTGCGAATGATGCTGATGTCAGTGGTGCTGGCCCCGATATTGACGAGCGCAATGACCTGGTCATAGGTTCCCTGATCAGCATTTATATCAATCAATGCTCGCGTCGCGGAAAGTGACTCCACATCCAAGCATGCAGGCTCCAAACGCGCCAGGGAAAGGGTTTCCACATAGGCATTGATCATGTCTTCCTGGCCCGCGGCCAGCAAGATCTCCATGTTCTGCGCTTCCGGCGGCAACTGCTCAATCGGTATGAGCGGCTTGTAATCCACGATCACCTCGCTGGCTGCAAAGGGGATGTAGCGCTCCACCTCCCAGCGCATCGTCTCGGCGAGTTCCGCTTCCGTCATGCGCGGTACTTCTATGGGCCGCACCACCAGAGAGGACTGACTTGCTACGGAGCAGTTCACTTTGCGGGTTTTGCCCCCAGAAGAAGCGAGCAATCCTCTGAGCGCTGAAGCGAGGGTGTTGGGGTCAACGATCACGCCATTGGAGATGGTGTTCTCCGGAGTCGGACACAGCCCCCAGGAAAGAAGTTCCGCGCCTTGTCTGCCGGGTCGCATTTCGCAGAACTTCATTACGCGAGTACCGATGTCAAGGCCCAGTACCGCGCCTTGCGCCATAGCCTACACTCCTTTATCCTTTGACCCGTGGGGCGAGGTCGGAATATTATAGCATAACCCTATCAGAGCATGCAATGTTCCCACTTTGCGCCAAGCAGACTCCGGGGCCGGGAGATTACAGACCTTATTGCTCTTCCCACAGAATCAACCCTGGCGGACAAGGTAATTTCGGCAGCCTCACCAGATTGTTCCCAGCCGCGTCTCTATACATCGGAAATCGCAGGCCGGAATCGAAAGCATAGTTGACAAGGGCTCCAAGGGCTCCGGGGCCGCTCCATTTACTTAAATAATCGTGCGCGTCACCCAAAGAAGCGGTATGGCTCTCTGTGATTGCACCATTTACAATAATCACCGGTTGGGGAACTCCGCTGGTGAGTGGAATGGAGCCGAGGGCCATGCGGAAAGAGGGGACGCCTCCGTAGGCTGTGTCATCGACCGGATCTGTGGCAATGGCGTTGCCGGTATAGGCCCAGGACCCATTGAACCAGGGGCCGGGCAGCACGAACCAGGAGCCCTCTTGCGCGTAGATAAGGGCGTCAATGTTGATTCTGCTTGGAAGCACCTGGTAGCCGGCGAGAAGATAGTCATTGATGTTGACGCCGGAGTCTGCCACAGTGAATCCAAGAGAGTTGATGGCTCCGCTTCCGGAGAACGCCACACCCGCACCCGCCGGCGGCCGCACGCTTGCTTCCCACTGGGTTTGTGGAGGTTGCTCGAATACGCGCTCGGAGAGATTGGCAGAGGGTGTCTGGTTAGGATTGAAAGCAAATGTCGTTCCGCCCGCTCCCCACTGCAGAGCACTCCCATTGACTGCAAGCGCGATGGCTGTGAAGTAATCTACGCCGCTGTCATTCCACACCTGCCCAGGCTGCAGAATGCCGGTGTGTCTCAGATAGATAAGTGGACTGGGAGTAGGCTGGAAAGAGCGGAAAGTGAAAGCAAGCACCTGAGTATTGGCTGTGAGTTTGAAGGCCTGATTTGTGGCATCCCACAGGTTCGCCGTAGAACCGGCCGCGTAATATCGCGCGCCGAAGGCGGTCATGTTCAGACAGACATGGTCTCTCGCCAGTAGAGCAAGGCGGCTGTTGCGGGCTTCCCCCAGTGTGGGCTGTCCGGCATTCGCCAGATAGGTGTCAGGACGCATGAGGTCGCCCTCAATGTAGATAGTCCCGCCGGAGACGATGGTGAGGTCATAGTAGCGGTCATCATCAGCAGGAGAGACAGTTCCTTTGGTATCGACATACTGGGGCAGTCCGGCGGCGGTCGCCGGGGGCAAGATTCCCGCAACGCGGACATTCCCCTCCGCGTAGATAACTCCATTCAGCGGATAAGCCATATAGATGAGAGGGGAGCCGGAATCCGAGCCGTCAATCGTCCGCCAGTTGCCGTCATCACGGAGAAGTTGCACGACCGGATATGTATAGTCCGCTGTGCCGTCATTATCCACATCACCATCGGGGTGGAGGATAATCTCCACTCCCGGCGGGGCATAGGACCAGGCGGGCCTGTCCCAAGCGCCGTTGTCATCGTCAGCATCAGGGAAAGGATCGTTGTCCGGCTGGGGATTCATCCATTCATTTCGCAGCGCGGCGAGGTTGTGCGCATACTGTATATCGGTGAGATTGTCTATGTAGATGCCTTTGCCATAGCCATAGATGCCGGTGTTGTACCAGTTTCCACCCCCATCCTGCTGCCAGGTGCCGGAGTCCCGGGTGAGAAGCAGATAGCGGGACTGCCCGGTACTGGGATCGGCGGTATTGAGGCTGGGAGGTTCCAGGAAACGCGCGACTCGCATGAGGCCATTCTTGTCGGGTTCATTGAGACCATCCACATAGCGCGGAACTCCGTCTCCGAGCCCCACCGCGACATCGAAATTGGCGTCACTGCTGGCATAGGTAGTGTAAGGGCCGTCATAGGTGCCTGTGCCGGAGTTCCAGAGATACACCGAAGCCGAATTGAGACCATCGCCGAGCATGAAGGCGCTCGCTGTCTCGATATTGTCCATACGCGGATAAACCCCGTCGCTGCCTTCTACGAGATACACCGCCAGCCCGGAAGCAAGGCTCCTGTTCCATTCCAGAACGGAATTCGCTCGAATAGGCCCCCAGAACTTGTTCTTATAGAAGGGTACCGATGTTCCTTGTGCCACCCCTGGCACACCCAGCACCGCGGGGAGGCTGGAACGGTCCTTGTTGGTTATAAAACGCAGATGATCGGCCAAGAGGATGGGCTTATAGGCGACCAGGGTGTGTTTGAAGAAGCGGCTGCCGCGCAGTTTGGCCACACATTCGATCTTGATGAAACGGGATAAGGAATCGCCCGCCTGTGGGTTGTAGGTAAGGGTAAGGCGGTACTCTCCTGTCCCGAATTCGTAAGGATAGGGATTCAAGATAGTGGGCGGAACAGGCCGCCAGTCCGCCCCCTCCGCGGAGTAAGTGAGTTGATAATCGGCATAGCGGATTCCGGCCTCCGCGATATTCTTGAGGGCGATTACATTAGCCTGGCGGCCGGTGCGAGCCTGAGTCGCGGCGATGAGCGCAACGAACAGCGCGGCGAGAGCCGCCACCGCGAGGAGAATGAGGACTACCAATATAAGTGACTGGCCACGCCGGTCGTGGCGCGGATGACAGGACAGCCGGCCAGCCCGACGATTGACGAGTTCGGCGGGGACCGGTACCCCCGCCCTACAGTTAGTCACTCTCAACTCTGAACTCTCAACTCTCAACTTCACTCCTTCACACTAATCAACCACATTCTTCAGTTTCACTCTCCGCTCCAGGTGGACATCCTGGGGTTCGCCATCTTTTGAGTCTCGCTGGCTTACGGTGAGAGAGACCTTGAGCAGGGCCCGGGTGCGATAAGAGGCGATTACAAGATCAGTGTTGGGATCAAGCACTGACCATTGATAGGAGACGGCAACAGGTGTGTTTGCCCCCAACGGCAGCGAGAGATTCAAGATCTCCAGTGTAGGCGGAGGGGCGGCGCCCTTGGCATTGGCGGGATTATTGAGTTTGTATTGTCCCAGCGCGGGCAGTGCACTCACCGGCACTTCGGTGAGGACAAGCGGGTCAATAGGAGTGCCTCCATCCACGCCTTGATAGGCTATCACTCTCACCGTTCCCGGAACGATGACCGCCTCCGGGGGGATGGAGCTGTCCGGCTGGGCGGTCATGAGTTGGATTGTGGAGGTCAGTGCCCCTGTTGTAATGGTCAGGGGGTAGTTTGGATCCTCTGTGGTCTCAATCTGGCTGACTGCGAAGTTTACCTCTCCGCGCTGTCCCCCGTAAGGTCCAACATACCCAGGATCAGTGGTGCTGTTGAACTGCAGGTCCAGATCGCCCGTGGTGCTGTTATAGACCGATACTACCCAGTCATATTCCCACAGCGGGTAGCGGGAATGAAAGACATAGGCGCTATTGCTGTCCCGCTTGAGTCTTTCATTCACTTGCGTGGTGGCGTCAAAGCGCAAAACCGGCACATCGGAGTTGGCCCGGGAGGGGCTGATGGCGACGAATTTCTGTTTATCCTGTATTGAATTCCCGCTGGCTGCGGGATAATCACGCTCCAGGGCATCCGCCTTCGAATCGGTATCGAGATCGGCATCCAGGTCACCCCAGAGTTGAGGGAGTTCGGTCCTGGCGATAAAGCGGGAATCGGTATCCTTGGCGGTGGCCTGGTTATATCTGGGAACCGGACTGAACTTGTCGTACCAGGACTTATTGATGGGGGAGCCGCTGGCGGGGTCGGCAGCATTGGGATCGCTCCTCCATATCTGCCAGTAGCGAATGACAGTATTGCCGGGCTGGAGCGGAAAAGTGCCGGGCTGAGCCGGGACGAAAGCACAGATTCCTGGGTCTCCTGGAAGAAGGAGTACATCCATCGCCTCGCTCAACTCTTCCTCCAGAACGTTCATTACCTGTCTGGCGTTCTGCTGGGCTTCGGCGCGGGCGCGGCCTTTGCCGACATAACCCATTGCCATCATGAAGGGGAGAATCATCATCCCCATGGCCAGTGCCAAGATGGCGAGCGCGGCGAGCACCTCTACCAGGGTGAAGCCAGCGGAGGAGGACAGGGAGGTCTTCCATGGGAAGCAGCCGCAGCCTCCAGGCTGCGCTCCACTCGCCTCCAAAGAACCACGCAGGCTGAAGCCTGCGGCTACCGGATTATTGTCCGTTGTCTGCAGCATAGACTCTCACCGCATGGGTGTGGTCAAGAATGTGCTTACCCGCGCTTGTCTCCAGGCTTCGTTCAGATACTCTCGCCGGCCGGAGAAGGTGAAGGCCTCTGGAACGATCGATCGGCCGGTACTCATCCAAACGGTTCGCGCAGACAAAGAAGCGCCATGCGCGATGATGGAGGACTGCGGGTCAGGCACTGTGTCTGTTCTCAAGAAACATATGAGAGCATTATCCTGTAAGAATCCGCCATTGCTCTGCAGAGCGAACTCCACGTTCGGAACGGCGTCCGCGCGGTCGGCCGTAGAGAGGGTATGGAGTTCACCGCCATGGAAGTTGCGCGCGGAATCATAGTAACTGATAAGTAGGGAGCCGCGCGCCTCCTGCCCCAGGAAGAAGAGGGTGCTCAGCCTAGCTTCGTACTGGGCGGCAGTTTCTCCGTCTGCTATCTGCTGGTCGCGATTATCCCAGAAGAATTGGCCGTAACCTATGGGCCACGTTGTGGAAGCGCCGTAGGAATCCGCCGGCTTGCGAAACTGCACCGCCCAATCCGCGCGCGTGCGATAGAAGATTCGGACGGGGCGGGGCTGGGCGGATGTGGGAAATCTGATTCGGCCCGCGCGATAATCCACCGAGGGGAATAACTGGCCTCCCCCAGGGTTCTGGTCGGCATAGACGGCGCCTGTGGCAAGATCCACGGCGACGACGAAGTTGTCGCCGTCCGGCAGGGTCTGGGGGTCGGGATGGCGCGGGGGATTGGTGTACCCGGGGCCCTTGAGAAACCCCAAGTTGAGGTTTACCGGTTCCGCGCTGTTTGCGGCTATCTCATGATCCTCGTGCAGGATACTCCAATCCGCCACCCGGTAATTGATACGCACTTCTCGGCCTGTATTCTCGGGGGCGAAGTAGATTACTCCGGTCATGAGAGAGGATGCATCAAGATAGAACTCCCCAGCAGCAGGCGGCGTCGACGCGGATTCCTGATAGCGCAGATAGACGCGTTCAGTCATCGGGGCGAGTTGTTGGAATAAGAGAGGGTAGTCAACCGGGTTCCATTTTACGGTTAGACTGCCGGCGGCGTCCGTCACTCCTGACTCGCCGACTACGGTGCGCAGGCTGCCATCGGCGGCAACCCAGGAGTAGGTTATCAAGAAAGGCGTATCGGCATAGAGACCGCTGTCGAATGTAAACACACCGGTAGAGTAGTTGACATTGTATTGCCAGGTACTGGGGGCGCCACCGGTCCGCTGGAAGGGGGCGGAGTCATACACCTGGATGAGTTCATCCGCGGCCGCCGGAGGGGAAGTGATGTAATAGTCCAGCGGCGCGAAAGCCAATATATAGAAAGGCAGTGGCGGCGGTTCAGGAGGGTTGGGCGGATTCGGCACAGGCGGAGGGATAATCACCCTCTCACCAATGATTGTGCGGGGCAGCCAGAGACTGTGCGGCTGCCAGGCCGGGACGGTCTGCCCGGGGTTGAGGAGGAGGTCATCCTGGACGGGTACGAGTTCCGCGGGATCATAGCCGAGGATGAGACTGCCGCCATAATCGGTGGCGACAACCGCCTCCGGCAGGGTGTACATATCACCGGCGAGGAGTTTCCAGCGCTCCAGTTCGGCATTGGCGAGGGAGGCGGCGACGGTGCGCTGGCGAGTGGCCTCGATGGCCCCGAAGCCAACGGGGAAGATCTTCAGCACCGCGTATACGCCGATGGCGAGAATCACGAGGGCGATCAGCACCTCAATGAGTGTCAGCCCGGCGCGCTTGTTATTCGGTTGTATAAGCGCAGGGTTCATTCTCCGCGTTCCGCTCTCATCCTGGAGAAATACTGAGCCGGATTCTGTGGGTCGGCAACGCCATCCAGAGGATCATAGGGATAGGCGGGCAGCCTCATCACCGTACCGTCGGCGAATAATACGACGTCCTCGTCGCCTGCGCGGCCTTCGTTGAAATTCTGACTGCGGCGATGATAAGGGCAGTAGGTAATCAGGGCATCCCCCGGAGGATACGGGCTCTCCACCAGATTGCGCCTATCTCTCGCACTGGGCCCACCCGGATTATTACTGGGATCATTATCATAGTAACGCTCATCATAGGGTGGGGCATGGAACCAGTCCCGGCGATAGTAGAGATCATAGTTATTGTAGGCAACATCGTCTTCATCAGGCAGCAAGGGGGCGGTGATGGCGGCTTGCGGCTCTTTTGCGGGACTGCTGGGACAGTGAAGATCCTTCATCCTTCGCAGGTAATTGCCGCTGGCGAACCAGGCCTGATTGCCAAGGGCGTTGGGCTTGCGGATGGTGTATGAGTCAATGCCTCCCATCTCGACATAAGTGTTCTCGAGAATGATCGTGATATCATTCTGGATGGCGGCGATCTCATACCAGACCTGATCCTGGTTGTGCCAGATGGAATCTCCGATGATGATGCCGGAGGACATCCAGGAGGTTCCGGTGCCGGTAACGGTGTCAGATCCAGTGACAAAGGTGGCGGTGCCGGCGCCCATGAACCTCGCTTCAGTATCAACATATCCGGTCAGGTAGTGCAGAGAGAAGATGCCCACCATGCCCGGAAAATAGAAGTAGGTGGTTTCATCACTTGCCGGTGTGGCGGGGTTGTCAGGGTTATCCACGGCAATAGTGGCATTGATACACTCGGAGGAGAGCCAGGAGCGGTAGTACGCGGGATAGGCGGGAGGAGGAGAACCAGCAGGCCAGGTCGGCGGTGTCGGGTCTGAGGGGTCATACCAGACTCCACCCAGTCCGGTCAGGCCGGTCTCACCCGCCCAGTGGTCGGGGTCCCATGTGGGAATACCTACGAAGGCCGTGGTGACTGCGGCTGAGTAGGCCACCTCCTCGTAATCACGCGGGAAAGCGCGATACTCATCCCGGAGAGCGAGCAAAGCCTGGCCCAGAGTGTGCAGATTTGTGGCACACTGGGATTGGTCATTGCTCTTGGAGATCCCGCGGCTCACAGGGAAGAGGATGGCCAGCACCACTGCGGCGATGGCGATTACTATCATCAACTCGATCGCAGTGAAGCCGGCGTACGGTAGATCCGATACCGCACGCATTGCTCTGCGAGACGGCACCTTCTTCCCTGCTCGGGGCGAATGTGGCATTATAGAAGGCGAAGCCGCTCCGTTCTTGCACGGCCCGAGCGGCTCTCCGCAGGCTTTCTTACACACGGTTCCCCTCGCCTGTTTTGTCGCTTACTCCGTTTTCTGCACTACCCAGTCATAAGTGCGCACCAGAAGGGTATCAGTGTCTCCACTGAGCCGCACGGCCAGGTCCTTTTCTTTAAGCCCTCGGCCGAACCAAATTCGGTGCCAGGGACAATGGGTAATGATTGTATAATCCGGAGCATTGCTATTCACAAGGCCGGGGAAGTAGGCGGTGTAGGAATTTCTATCGGCGTCCCAGAGCGGACGAGCATACAGGTCAGGGGTAACACCATCCGGCTTATAGGGATCGCGGTCGAAGACGACCAGGGCGTCAGTAGCATCATAATAGGGATGATCCTGGTCACAGTAGACTCTCCGCATCCATTCATTTGCACCGGCCATGGCTATGAGTTCATCCTCACTGGGGCCGGTGCCGAAGGGTGTATCGTTAAAATCATCGGGTGCGACACTCCCGCCACAGCCTTGATGTCCCCTGTAGCCATAGGAATTGTACAAGGGATAAGCCTCGTCCACGCCTCCGAAGTACTGGTTGTAGGAAGAATAGCGTTCCGCGAAGTAGTCGGGGCCGGTGTCCGCGGGGTCCCAGACAGCTTCCGCGGGCGCGTTGACATCAATGTCATTGGCGTTAATATATTCTTGAAGTTTGGTGTTGTCGTTGGGGCAGCGCAGGACTTTGGTCGAGTTCAGATACCCGCTCAGGTATAACTGGGTTACGCCGCCTTCACCGGTGAAAGGATTGTAGTCGGGAGGATATCCGCCCTCATCCAAGAGGTAGTTTTTCAGGGCGATGGCAATGGCATGGAGGTTTCCCATGCAGGTGGTCTGGCGCGCGGTCTCCCGGGCGCGGGAATAGACAGGAATGATAATGGCGGCTAATACTGCGATGATGGCAATCACAACCATCAATTCGACCAGAGTGAAGCCTTTGTTCTTATGAGAATAAAAGTCCAAACCGGAACTCCTGGGGACTCTCCCCTTCCAGCGGGAATCACACCGCCGGACCTTTCTTGCCAAGTACTTCCCGCACGAATCGCCCGCGCCGAACATATGGTCGCTCCCTTCCCGCGCTTGCTCCAAGCGCATTGCCATGAGTTGCAGCTCAAGCTGCGCGGTATCCGCCCTTTTCTCGCAGAGAGATGCAAGCAGCCTTATTACCCGCTTACCCGCTTTGGTAGTCGGCTAAACCCATTTTACTTCCATATTGAAGAGGTCTTTTCCTTCCCTTCAAGGCTACCCTGTTTCGACCCCAAAATACACTCTTTCACAACCGCGCCGAAAAGGAGCTTTGGGCCCTTCGCAGAAGATAAGGCGCAAGCATGCCGGAACTTCCTGAAGCAGAAACAATCTGCCGCCAACTTTCCCCCCTCACGGTCGGAAGAAGGATAATTTCTGTCAGCCTCCGCGAGCCGCGAATCCTACGCTGCCCGATTGACGCGGCGAAGTTTCGCCGCGGGCTGAAGGGCCGCCGTATCAGCCGTTTGCTGCGGAGGGGAAAGGCCATCATCTTCGTGCTGGAAGGGGCGCGCTGTCTGGTAGTGAGACTGGGGATGAGCGGTACACTTAAGGTTGAACCGGCGGAACTCACAACTGACAAACATGTGCACTTGCGGCTGGGGCTGGAAGGTGGAGATGAGCTGCGTTTTCGGGACCCTCGCAAGTTCGGCTGTCTTGCCCTCAGAACAGGAACGGAGGTGGAAGCCTTCCCAGAATTCTCTCATTATGGCCCCGAACCTCTTTCCGCGGCTTTCACTCCGTCCTACCTTGCTCAAAGGCTGAAAGGGAGAAGAGCGAAAGTGGGAGTGGTTCTGATGGACCAGAGCGTGGTTGCCGGTCTCGGCAAAATCTACGCGGACGAGATATGTTTTCGAGCGGGAGTAAGACCGGGCCGCGCCGCGGGCAGGCTCACGAAGAAGGAGATCGAGAAACTTGTCGCCGCAACGCGCGAGGTGCTGGAAGAGGCGATAGGAGACCGCGGCACGACCGCAGAAGACAGCGTTTATCAGGACGCTTATGGATTGTCGGGGGGCTTTCGGCCCGCGGTGTATCAAAGAACAGACCAGCCCTGCATCAGGTGCGGCCAACCCATCCGCCGCACCCGCCTTACCGACGGCCGCGGGATGCACTGGTGCCCGGAGTGTCAGAAGTGAGTCAAGAGCTTAGAGTTGAGAGTCTAGAGTGCAGAGTTGAGAGCTTAGCCTGAGCGAAGCAAGAAAATAAAGCTGCAGGCAAAGGCGGCAAGACATGATTCGCGTGGGCACATCGGGGTTCAAGTTTGATGATTGGAAGGGCGCGTTTTATCCCGCGCGCCTGGCGCAAAAGGGCTGGCTCGCCTATTATGCTCGGAACTTCAACTGTCTGGAGGTGAACTCCACCTACTATCGCCTGCTTCACCCCGCAACTTTTTTTCACATGGCGGAAAAGACAGCGGAAGGGTTCCTCTTTACAGTGAAAGCCTATCGCGGCCTAACCCATGAGATCGGCCCGCAAACCCCGGAACATTTCTCCGCTTTCTACGATTCATTGAAACCGCTGGTGGAGGCCGAGAAATTCGGCTGTGTGCTGGCCCAGTTTCCCACCTCTTTTCATGCGGAGCCGGAAAACCTTGACTATATTGCTGAATTCAAGGACAAGATGCATGGCCTGCCGCTGGTAGTGGAGTTCCGCAACCGCGGCTGGCTGTCGGAGGAGACTTTCTCCTGGCTGAAAGAACATGGTATCGGGTTTTGCGGGGTGGATGAGCCGCAGTTTTCAAGTTTGATGCCGCCGGTGGCGCGGGCTACTTCCGAAGTCGGCTATGTCCGCTTTCATGGCCGCAACTACAAGGACTGGTGGAGTGGTGACAAGAACCGGCGCTATGACTATCTCTATACAGAGGAAGAACTTCGCTCCTGGCTGCCGAACATTCAGCAGCTCGATGCGGCGACAGAGACGACCTTTGTCTTCATGAATAATTGCTATCAGGCCAAGGCCGCCATAAACGCTTTACAGATGAAGGGGTTGTTGGAGGAGGGTTGAAGGGCGGGTGTCGGGTGCCAGGTGTCAGGGGCCGGGTATCAGGGACACCAAAAGCAGATTCCTTCCCCTCTGCGCTCTCTGCGTCTTTGCGGTGAGATTCCTACTCTTATTTGAGCATTTGCTCCAGCAGGGCGGCTTCCGCCTGGCGGTTCCAGAAGCGGCCGCCCTCCAGTTTCTCGGCCACTGCGGGATGGCTCTTCTCCAGTTCCGATATCGCAGTCAAAGGGAAATCCAACTGGGGATAGATTACGACCTTGCCGGGGAACTTGCCCTCTGCGGCTCCAGTAAGCCCCTCTCGAACCGCGGAGATGCCGCCTATGGCGGCGACGACTCTATCTGTGGCGAGCCGGCCCGCCTCTGTCTCCGCCAGGACAAAACGCAGATCCTCTATCTTGGAGCCGGTGGAGCCTACCAGGCGGCAGTCGCGGGTGCACACCGGGCTGATGCGCAGTTTCGCCTTGGTGCCCCTGGCAACACCCGCGAAGATATTGAAAATGCCGCTCTCCCCGAGATACTGCCAGGCCTCCTCCGCCAACTCGGCGAATGGCGCGAGCAGGATGATATGTGTGAATCCGTCGTTATCGGTAATGTGGTTGACCAAGCGCCGCGTGACCGAGTCCGCATGTGTGATGATGAGCCGGGTGCCGCGCTCTTCCGCCAGACTGGAGAAACGGCTCTTGAGGACTTCGAGCCTGCTCTCATCAGTATCTGTGGCCAGTATCACCCTGGGGGTTTGTTCCCGCTCCAGGGTCCGCTGGAGGTGCATTTGTCCCATGGGGCCTCCGGCGCCGATGAACCAGGCCGCGCCGGTTTCCGTGAGCGCGCTCCAGCGACGGCCGCGGTAGGCATCCATCGCTACCGATGTTGCGGTGCCGATGCAGTGAATGAAATCGTAGTGGACGCGCCCCAGGTCCATCTGCACTTTCTGTTCCATCAAATCCGGGCAAACGATTCCCAGATGGCCGCCTTTCACCAGATGTGGGATGAGGCGCTCGATGAGGTTTCTGCGCGGCTTGCCCAGCAGTATGATGTCATCGAAAGCGACGTTGCGCCTTTTTTCCAGGATGGGAAGAAAGCGTGACAGGACAACCGTTTCTTCAACCGCGAAGCCCATGCGAAAGGCGTGATCGCGGACCATGGAGGCGACCGGGCCCACCATTTCGGTCATCATTACACGGCGGGGACCGCCGCGGTAATCGAATCCTTCTCCAAGCATGTAGTTGCCCAAATCGGCTGCGGCAAGCCCGATGATCCAGGTGAGGCCGTTCGGTCTTGGCGCGGGCCTGGCGCGGATGTGATAGGCGCGCTCCACACAGGCCCAGGGTTCGGTGAGTGCGGCCTCGGAATAACCGGTGGAATCCAGCACCGGGATGAGATAAGAGCCGGCTTCCGCGGAATGCATCTCTTCACCAAGGAGGCAGTATTGCGCGGCTCCGCCGCGAATGGCATAGCCGAAGGAGACCTGCTTCCCCTTGGAATAAACATCCGCCTGGATGACGAATCTCTGGCCCACCCGGAAGCGTTCTTGCAGGTCTTTGCCCACCTGGACAATGGTTACCGATACCTCGTGACCGATGACCACCGGATCCTGGGCGAGGTCTCTGCCCGCCAGGCGGGGGTGGTCGCCGCCGGCCTTGATAATCTTTACATCGGAAAAACAAAGCCCCAGGGAATCAATGCGGGCGAGGAGTTCATTGGGCCCGGGTTTCGGCAACGGCAGGGAGACCGCCTTGCCCTGGCGGCCGAAGTTCTCCATCCCCGCGCCATAGAGTTCCCAGGCGAGATGCTTCTTGGGCAGCGGTTCTTCTGCTTTCTGGTAGGCTTCGAGTTTGGCGCTCATACGGATTACTTCTCCGTGATTATAGGGCGAATGTGAATCTTACTCCATAGGCGTTGTGTTCGCCAAGTGCCTCCAAGGCAGTCCGACCAGCACAAAAGCAAGCGCGCTGTTTGCCACCACGATTGTCATATACCACGGTTCTTGCGTGGTCATAAAATACAAGAAGCGGTGGAACAACTGTGAGAATTCTTCTCCCCTTGCCGCGGTGAAACCATCGCTCAGCGCCCCAAGTGCAAACATTCCGGGTGGGGATAGGAACACCGCAACCGCCGCCACAGAGGCTCTCAACCAGTGGAAATCGCCTTCAGTGCGCTTCAGATGCCGGCCCCACGGAATGCTAAGAACACCAAAGATTAGCAGCACTGAAAACAGCACCGCTACGGCCGACCAAAGAGAGGCAGTTAAGTGTGGAATGAGATTTTGGCAAATGACCACATGGGTGAGCACGCTTATCGGTAGCCCGCGGCCCCAAGTCAGTGCTCCGACCAGAACGCATACCGGCAAAGGCAAGACAAGCACCAACACTGCTGCGAACCCTCCGCGAAGCCACCTGATTTTCAGAGTCGGGGCTGTGATGGCCATTTGCCTATTCAGGGATCTGAATTAAGAGAGCCTTACCTCTTCCGCTTGCGGCCTTTGGCTTTGCTGCGGCGGGAGG
>JABAOF010000661.1_pt2 | contig 15573 bp, 14 predicted proteins | sample 7062171 | NCBI WGS metagenome assembly JABAOF01 (sample SAMN14538628, study PRJNA623070) | marine sediment metagenome | biome: marine biome [ENVO:00000428]; feature: marine pelagic biome [ENVO:01000023]; material: deep marine sediment [ENVO:00002113] | place: India: Gulf of Khambhat ...
CCGGACGAATTCCCGGACTATACGCTGTTGCTGCGTGCCTGTTATGAGTTATTCGGGACACTCAGCGATGAACAGATTGCCGAGTTCCTGCAGCCTAAACAGCGCAGCACATCACTTGAAGCCGCAGCAAGAAACGAGGGGATGCGCGACTTCCTTGAGAAGCAACGCGGCGCTGAAGTTGTCGGCGATGAGTTGATCTATAAGGTCAATGAAATCTCCCTTCCCGTCAAGTCTCTCACTCCTGCCCAGCGCGCCGCCCTCGAAAACCTGATTGTGGAGTGGGGGAAGGAATATGTGGGAACACCGGATGAGGACCTGCTCGTTAGTTGGTACAAGATGGGTGCCAAAGAAGACCTTTCAAATGTCACAATTCGATTTGCAGCCATGGGTCATATAGTCAGCCTGTGGTATCAGATCCGCACCATGAGTGACCAAAAGATTGACCAAGGGACTACCAGAAGGACAGGGGTCTTCGGTGGTAGGATATCGGAATTTGCACAACTTTAGGATAAGAAACCAATGAGTGACATATTTGCTTCCGCCTGGCTGGCAGTAAGAAGACACCGCCTGCGCTCTGTGCTGGCGATTGCCGGTGTGGCCATCGGCGTGTGTGCGCTCACCTCCATCATGTCGGTGGAAAAATCCTGGCGCAACGCAGTAATTGATTTCTTTGCTCCCATGGACCTGGAGACCGTGCGGGTCACCATCCCCGCCGGGGAGAGCAACTGGCGGGAACAAGGTTTCTCGAAAGCTCCTATCGAGATAGTTGATGCGCGTCTCATTGAAGCGGAATGTTCCGAGGTCCAATCCGCCACATTCATGACCTGCGCGGTGGTTCGTGTGGAGACCGCAGATTCCGCCCTCAATGTGGCCATCCGCGCGGTGGAATCCGATTTCATGCGGACCCTGCCTGACGAAATCCGCGAGGGACGTGTCTTCACCGAAGAAGAGAGCGCCTCTCGCGCTGCGGTGTGCATGCTTTCTCTCGAGGCCTGGGTGTGGTTGTTCGGAGACCGGCCTGCCGTCGGAGAAGATATTCGCATCGCGGGAGAGCGCTTCAAGGTAATCGGAATCATCGCCGGCAACAAACACGCAAACATCGGATCCCGTGCCGCATATATACCTTTGACCTGGCGGCGCAGGCTGAAGAGTTGGCGGGGCGGTTCCGCGACACCTGAAGTCTTTGCCCGCGCCCAGGACCCGAAGGCCGCTGTCACTCAGATTGAGAAACTAATGCGAGAACAGGTGGGTGGAGACGGCTCCCGCCCCTTCACTAGATCTTTGTGGCGCAAGCGGGAGGTGGCATTGAATTCCCGCACCCGCGCCACTCTCTACAGCGGGCTCGCCGGATTATGCGCGCTGCTGGCCGCCGGTATCGGGATTGCCGCCATGTTGTTTGTCTCCGTCGCGGAGCGCTCACGAGAAATCGGCATCTGCCGCGCCCTGGGTGCAGTGCGGGGACATATATACGGTGAATACGTGTTGACCGCGGCAATCATCGCCGCGCTGGGTGGATTCCTGGGCGCGCTGGTGGGCATACCCGCGGCTGCGGCCGGAGCCTTCGCCTCTCGCTGGCAGCCGGTTTTTGATCCAGTCGGCGGAGCCACGCTCATGTACGAGAGCACAGGCCTTCCGGAGTTCTCCGAGATCGCCCTCAGTGTCTCCTGGGAGGCTATTGCGATTGCTTTCGCTCTCGCTCTGATAACAGGTGTCCTGGCTGCTCTCGCCCCCGCCTCGGAGGCGGCCGGTATTGACCCGGCGAAGGCGATTGCACAGCGCGCCGGAACCCGCGGCACCCTGAGAAAAGCGCTCACCTGTATCCAGGTGGCCTTCGGCGTGCTGGTTCTGATTGTGCTGACCTCCTACTTCACTGTGATGCAGAGCGAAGAGAAGGCAGAGGCGCGTACCATGCTGGGCCAGGATCGGGTCTCCGCCCTCGCCGACCCCATCGCGGCTTTGCGTAAACCCGTCTCCCGGCAATACCTACATGGCTGTAGAGACGCGCTGGCACAGGTGGTTGCCACACCGGAGAAGTGGGCCTCCCTGCAAAAACAAACCCCTCTTCTCAGCGAGCTGGCTCCTGTGGTGCCGTTGTACCTTACTGCAGAACGGGGCGGCCGTACAGCCGATGCAGCGCGGGTCATCTTCACCACCGCGGAGGCATTCTCTTATGATCCTCAACTGAAAGGCGAAAGTATGCAGCGGGCGGTAGGTGCATTTCGCAGAAATGAAGCTGCCGCGGTCATTAGTCCCGGACTTAGAGAGAAGCTCTTTGGTGACAGAGATCCGGTGGGGGAGACAATTAGTATTGCGGGGCAGAAACTGATCGTTGCAGCTGTGCGAGAGGACCCGATTGGATACTCGTCAAGCGGTGCGGCCTGGGCGCCATTGGTGTTCTACGAACCACTGAAACACCGCGCCATCCGAGGAGGAAATATCCTCGATATCTTCATGGAAGTGCGTGTTGACGGCCGGCCCCTGGACGAACTGCGATACGCAGAATCCGCCGCGCAACTACGTGACGCCCTGCTGCCGATGATGCCGGAGAAGTATCGCGTCGGTATCAAGATGAGCGAGTACATCCCGGAAACCACCAAGCAATTCATCTTTCAACACAAGGCCGCCGCCGCCCGCGGCGCGGTGGGGGCTTTGGCGGTGCTCCTCGTCGCGCTCATCGGGCTTGCCAATATGTTGTTGGTTTCAGTGCATGACGCAGTACACGAGATAGGTTTGCGGCGCGCATCAGGCGCACAGCGCTCTGATATCGTACAGCACTTCCTCTCCGAGGGAGTGCTGCTGAGTGCGCTGGGAGTAGTCTGTGGTGTGCTGGCGGGAATCCTTGTCTGTTGGCTGACCCGCTCCCGGGCGGGCCTGCCCATCTTCGTGTCCATGTTCTGGGTCGCCGCGGGAGCGGTTGCCACCATTACCGCGGGTGCGCTCATTTCTCTGTTCCCCGCGCTGGTGGCCTCCCGCATCCAACCCGTGGAGGCCCTGCACTACGAATAGGAGAGAAGAAATGAGAGGAACTTGGCTTCGCATATTTGGACTTTTAGTATTTGTAGCCGCTATTGCAGTAGTGGGCGGCTGGTGGATGATGCGCGGACAGGGCGGGCAAATCTCTCTCCCGGAGCCCACTGAGCCCGCGCAGGCGGAGACGATAGCCGAAGAACCGAAACACTTGTCCCTGCCCAAGATTGATCCCAACAAACTCACATATCCGGGCATCATAGAGCCCTATGAAAGCGTGCCCGTGAGCGCCAAACTCACCGCCAATATCGCCTCCCTCAAAGTGCGAGATGGGAGTGTGGTCAGGAAGGGTGAACTGCTTTGTGTCCTGGACGATACCGAGATTCGCCAACAGATAGATTCCGCCCGCCTCATCCACATGCAGGCCCAGGAGACACTTCGCCGCGCCCGGGAGACGCGTGCCGCGGAGGCCGAGCGAGAGACACTTAACCTCTCTACCGCGGAACTGGAGTTGGAGAGTTATCGCAAGGAGAGCCGGCTTCAATTGGAAGAAGCGCGTGCCTGCTTGGAACGCGCCCAAAAGGAACTCGCTGACTATGAGGCCCTCTATGAAGCAAAGTCGGTTTCCGCGGACGAAGTGCGCCTCAAGCGGGAGGAGGTAGAGGATGCAACCCGTGATTATGAGCAGAGACAGGCATCGGTGGAAGTGGGTATGTCCTCGAGAGAACAGCGTGTGGAGCAGGCGCGCCTCGATATCCAGACAGAGTCTGTATCAGAGCAAGACCTCAAGGCCTATGAACTTTCCATAGCCAATGCCCGCGCGGAATTGGACGAACGAGAAGGCCGGCTCGACGATACCCGGATAACCGCTCCCATCAGCGGCACGGTGACCGTTATTTCCCGTACTCAAACCTCAGCCAGGATGATGCCAGGCGAGAGTGCGGAGGTGCTGGGGCCGGGGGTGCGGGTATATGAAGGCGATCCGTTCCTGGAGATTGCCGCCACTGACCGCGCCTGTGTGCGCATCGAAGTGGACGAGACTGATGTCGGCCGTATCCAGGTCGGCACGAAAGCGGAAATCAGCGGAGATGCTTTTGTAGATCGAAAACTCGACGGAGAGGTTGCAGAGATTCAGATCGCAGGCCGTAGAGCCGGACAGGGAGTGAGCCTCTTCCCGGTGACAGTGCTCATAACCTCGCCACTGGAAAAGGTGCGGATGGGTATGACCGCCGATGTAACATTGCAGCTGGTAGAATTGGAGGAGCCGGAGGAAGGACATGAGTAACCTGGAGATTGACCGCAGCCGAGCGGTTATATGTGCCTTGATTCCCAGACTATCAGCAATGCCATCTTGCGAAGAAAAGACTCAACCCCTGGTTGGCTAATCACAGGGGGCTGGAGGAATCAAGATGAAAGACACTGCATCACTTGCCTGGCAGGCGCTTTGGCGACATAAGTTGCGCGGATTGCTGGCAATTGCGGGTGTGGCCATCGGCATCACCGCCATCACGGGGATCATCTCCGCGGAGGCTTCCTGGGCAAAGGCGCTTGAGGAAACCTTCGCTCAACTGGGAGTGACGAAGGTCGCCGTCAATCCTCCTGCGGCCGATGCAGAAGCCATGCGCCGAAACCTCACATTGGATGATACTGATGCCATCCGTGATTCGTGCTCATTGGCGAGATCTGTGGTTCCGGTGAGTTGGGCGCGCTTGGGGATCAAGGTGGGAAGCCAAGTCTCCTCCTGGACGGTGAAAGCGGCCGGGCTGGGGATTGAAGAGGCCTGCGGCATCGAAATGCTTGCAGGACGGCCCCTGAGGAAAGCGGACTTGGAGGGCAAGTCTCCTGTCTGCTTGGTGGCTGCATCGCTGATTGATAGGGACTTTGCCGGCGTGGATCCCGTGGGGCAGATCCTGCGTATCGGCGGCCGCGCCTTCACGGTGGTGGGAGTGTTCCACGATAAGAGCGGGAACCATTCTTACCGGCGGGCGATGGTGGGCGAGCGCGCAGAAATATATATTCCGATCACCACCGCGCAGCGCATCCCGCAATTGAACGGAGTACACAAGATCATAGTGGAGGCGGATGACCAAGCGGGAGCGGCGACACAGATCAACACGCTGATGCGCACCAATCTGCGTGCGAAAGCAGATGCCGAGTTCACCGAATCCGCTGCTACGATGAGACAAGCCGCGCTGCGCTCACGTCATCGAGTTTCACTTTTCATCGGACTCGCCGGCATTCTCGCCCTGCTCGTCGCTGGTATGGGAGTGGCTAATATCCTGTTCGTCTCCGTCACTGAGCGCAGCCGGGAAATCGGGCTGCGTCGCGCCTGCGGCGCAAGCGCCTCGGTTATCGCCTGGCAATTCCTCGCCGAATCAGTCTTCTTATGTCTGGTTGGAGCCGTCGTAGGTATGGGCGCGGCGTTCGCGTTGACCCGCGGTTTCTTCGCGGTTGCGTTCCCGGATCAACTTGGGGCAGATAACCCCATCTATTCGACAGGTCCGCAGCAACTCGCCACCTTCCAACTTCCCGGCGCAGCACCGGAGTTGGCGTGGTCGGCACTGCTGGTCGCCGCGGCCGTCGCTGTGCTCACCGGTTTGCTCGCCGGCTTTCAGCCCGCATTGGCGGCGGCACAGATCCCTCCCGCCGAGGCAATACGCAGTAATCCGGTTCCGCGCTATCAACTGCGCAGCGCGCTGACGGTGTTGCAGTTGACCTTGGGAGTTGCGGCGGTTCTGTTACTCGTTTCTTTCTATGAAGGACGCGTGAGGACCGAGTTGACCGCAATGCGGGAGAGCCAGAGTTCAGATGTCGTGAGGCTGCAATTTGCAGAGGAGCTGCCGGGTTATTTGCCGAATAACAGTCTTCCCGCAATACACACGGGTTTGAGCGAGATCACAAGACTCCTGCAGAGACCGGATGAGTTTCGCGGCCTCCTGGAAGAGTTGACGCTATTCTCATATTTAGACCCTCGCATGCAGACCCAGGTGAAGGTACACGCCGGCGCAACCTATCTCAAGATCGACGGCGAACTGCCGTCAGTGTGCGGCACCGTGCCGAACTCTCTGAACATAGACATCGCCCACGCTCGCGAAGCTGATATGTTGCCCGAAGGAGCCGGTGAGTTGATGGCGGAAGGGGCTTTCTTCTCTGACCGTGACTTGGATGAGGCGCGCAGAGTCTGTGTGCTGCCTCATTCAGTGGCGACGAGCCTCTTCGGGTCCGGCAGTCCGGTTGGCAGGACGGTGACAATCGCGAGACGGCACTTCGAGGTGACCGGTGTGTTGTCGCCTTGGGTCGAGAAAGCGGGAGAGGTGTTCTTTCACACCCCGCGAAAACAGTTCTCCATCCTCATCCCCGCCACTACCTTTGCGCGGGAGATATATGACTTTCCGGACATGATGGACTGCCACCGCGATATGTGGGTTTGGGTTATCTTGCGCGCGAAAGATGTGATGCAGGGGCCGGCCGCCATGCTCCAACTGGAATCTGCACTGGAGTCTCGCTTGCGCCTGCCCAAACATATCCAACTGTATCCACAAGGCAGTCTGGTGGCTGCTGTCGATCTCGCCCACCGGCAGCGATGGGCGGAGCTGCGTGCCGGTGCAGGGGGTTTGGCCGCGCTCTTGATCGCCATCGTGGGCTTGGTCAATATGCTGCTCGTCTCTGTACATGAGAGCGTCCGTGAAGTGGGCCTGCGGCGCGCGCTTGGCGCTCTCCGGAGCCAAATCGGTTTGCATTTCATACGGGAAGGCGCGCTGCTGGCTGTAATCGGGACTGCCTGTGGAGTGATTCTCAGCCTGTTTGCTTCTCACTGGCTCGCGGGTCTTGTCGATCTGCCGACACATCTGCCGCTTAGGTGGATCTTGCTCTCAGGATTCGGCGCCATACTCGCCGGTTCACTTGCTTCTTGCGGGCCCGCGCTGCGCGCGGCAAATATCCAACCTATAGAAGCTTTACGTTATGAATGAAAGAATAAAAGGAGACTCACGATGACAGAAGACTGGGTTAAATCTCTGATCAAACTAAAGGACATCAAGAAAACCTACATGATGGGCAAGGTTCCCGTTGATGCTTTGCGTGGGACCTCCATGGAAATCCAGGATGGAGAAATGGTGGCGATTATGGGGCCGTCGGGATCGGGCAAAACGACCCTGCTCAATATCATTGGGCTGCTTGACGCTCCCTCTGTGGGGTCCTACAGGCTGCAAGATGACGAAGTTGCCAAACTTCCCGACCGGCGCCGCAGCCAACTTCGCAATAAGCGCTTCGGGTTCGTCTTCCAGGTCTATAATCTGCTTCCCCGGCTTACCGCAGTGGAGAATGTTATGATTCCGTTGATTTACGGCGGTACGAAAAAAAGTGAGCGCCGCCCCCGCGCGGAAGCGGCACTCGAAGCCGTGGGTCTGGCGGACCGCGGCAATCATCGCCCCAGCGAACTCTCCGGTGGAGAGCAGCAGCGGGTCGCCATCGCCCGGGCGCTGGTCAACGAGCCTTCCGTGATTCTCGCGGATGAGCCCACCGGAAACCTGGATAGCAAATCCGGCGCCGCCATTATGGATCTGCTTCAGGCGCTCCACAAAGAGCGCAAAGTGACCCTGGTGATGGTCACCCACGATCCCAACATCGCAGCCCGCGCCGAACGCACCGTGCACTTGCGAGACGGCCGCGTTGAGAACGCGGCGACACAGTAACCATCATACACTCTTGCGAAAGCAGGCCCAAGGAGGAGATTCGTTGAGCCGGATTCCTTCAGTCCGCCTGCAGGTTCTCAATGAAGCGCCAATCAATCCAAAGGGCGAGTTTGTCCTCTACTGGATGCTGGCCAACCGTCGGACCACGTGGAACTTCAGCCTTGAGAGAGCGGTGGAATGGTCACGTGAATTGGATAAGCCGCTGCTCCTCCTGGAAACCCTTCATTGCTGGCATGGCTGGGCGAATGACCGCATGGCGAGTTTTGCTTTGGAAGGGATGGTTGACACCGCCAAGCGACTGGAGGGTTCCGCCGCCTGCTATTATCCGTATGTAGAACCGGTCTTGGGTGAGGCGCAGAAGTTGCTGAAAGCGCTTGCCGACCGTACTTGTGTGGTCGTAACCGATGAGTTCCCCACCTCAGTTGTCCCTTCTCTTGCTGCAGATGCCGCAAGAAGCCTGTCGATTCGCCTCGAGCAGGTGGATTCAAATGGACTGTTGCCCCTGCGGGCGACGAATCAGGTGTTTCCAACAGCGCACTCATTCCGGCGATTTCTCCAGAGGACATTGCCTGCCGAACTGGATCAGTTCCCCAAGGCGAATCCGCTTGCAAAAATCCGTCTGCGCCCTCTGCGAAAGATTCCCAATGAAGTCCGCCGAAAATGGCCGACGGCTTCCGACCGGTTGCTTCGTGGAGACGGGAATATGCTGGCGAGTCTTCCCATTGGCCATTCCGTGTCTCCGGTAAGTACGCGGGGTGGCGCAAAGGCGGCGCAAGCGGCGCTCCGGCGGTTTCTCAAAGAGCGACTTACAAGATACCCTGAAGAACGCAACCAGCCCGAAGAGGAGGTTGTCAGCGGACTTTCGCCCTACCTGCACTTCGGGCACATATCGGCACATGATATCTTCACACAGTTGATGGCTCACGAGAACTGGAAAAAGAGCAGACTTGCTTCCAGAGCAACCGGCGGCCGCAGCGGCTGGTGGAGAGCGAGCCCGGCGGCGGAGGCTTTCCTGGATCAACTTATCACCTGGCGGGAAGTCGGCTATAACATGTGTTCAAAACGAACCGATTACGACAAATATGAATCACTGCCGGAATGGGCGCGCAAGACCCTGGCGGAACATCGCAGCGATCCGAGAATTCCGCTCTATGACCTTGAGGATTTCGAAGCAGGCCGCACCCATGATGATTTATGGAACGCGGCTCAAATGCAACTGGTCCGCGAAGGCCGGCTCCACAACTACCTTCGGATGCTGTGGGGAAAGAAGATTCTCCACTGGTCAGCAAGCCCGCAAGAGGCGCTGGCGATAATGATTGAACTCAACAACAAGTACGCCCTCGACGGCCAAAATCCGAACTCCTACAGCGGCATCTTCTGGATCCTGGGCCGGTATGACCGGCCGTGGGGACCCGTGCGGCCCATCTTCGGCAGTGTCCGCTACATGAGTTCAGAGAACACCGCTCGCAAGGTGCGGGTCAAAGACTACATCCGAAAATATGCGCCGTAATTATTTTTGGTTGCGCATTGAGTTGCCGAAAGATCACATTCCGTGTTCATGCTCGGAATGGTTTTCATCTGCCTCTCCGCCCCCGGCCTTTTCCGCCTCTTCCAGCGGCACGAGTTTCATTTTGCAGATGCTGCAGCGAGCATTCGGGTCCAGTGAAACCTGATCCTTGTGTTCCTCCATGGGGCAGGCATATACCGGTTTGTTATCGGGGTTTTCCAGTTCTCCGGCCGACACGGTATAGACCACTTCCTCCATTGGCGCCTGTGCTGTTGAGGCGCCGGTTGGCTGAGGTGCGCCGGATTCCGTTTTTCCTGCGCAGCCGATGAGGGCGAAGGCGGCGATACTCACTACCGCTAAAAGACAAATCGTCCTCAGAAGATATGTATTCATCTTGCCTCCTTTATGTGGCAGTGTATGTTCTTCAATATGCTCGTTCTTGTTTCCACTGTCAATGGTCGAAGAATGTTTGGTGTGCCTGTATCATGGCGGGAGGCTGTCAGGTGAAACAAACCCTCACTCCTCCGGGGAGTGGCGCGATACCTCACGCCCTTTCCACATCATATAGATGGCGGGGATCACCGCCAGGGTAAGTATCGTGGAGGAGATCATCCCACCGATCATCGGAGCGGCGATGCGTTTCATGACATCCGCCCCGGTCCCCACGCTCCACATAATCGGCAGCAGCCCCATCATAATCGCCATTACGGTCATGACTTTGGGCCTTACCCGCTGTACCGCTCCCTCGATAACCGCATCCTCCAGGTCGGCGATGCCGCGCATCTGGCCGGCATTTTTCACGCGGTCATAGGCCTCATCCAAATAGACGATCATCACTACTCCCGTCTCCGCCGCCACTCCGGCGAGTGCGATAACCCCCACCCAGACTGCTGTACTTAGATTATAGTCGAGGAAGTGCAGCAGCCAGAAACTTCCCACTGCCGCAAACGGCACCGACAACAGCACGATTCCCGCCTCCGCCACCGATCCGAAATTCATAAACAGCAGGACGAAAATGATGATCAGGGTCAAGGGCAGCACTATCCTCAGCCGTTTGGCGATCCGCTGCATCGCCTCGTATTCTCCCGTCCAGGTCAGATACCATGGCAGCACCGGCCCGCCCAGAAGCAGTGCCGCCGCAAAGACGATGAATGTATCCCGGATGATTTGTAATCCCTCCGATCTGAAGCGAATGAGAAGCCAGACCGTGAGAAGTATGACGAGAATCAGCGAAATCGCCTTCGCTGCCAACAGGTGATGCTTGGTCACCATTTTCAGCATCTCATTGAGGATCAGCAGCACACTGGCATTCTCCTGCCACTTTCGTAGGTACACGCTCAGTCCGCCAAAGATCGAAAGGCCGCCACCCAGGAATGGCATGACCACCGCCAGACAAGCACCCACTACCCAAGTCAGGTATCGCCAACCATATCGCCTTACCAGGAAAGGCAGGGCCAACAGCCCATAGCCCTTGGTCATGATTGACAGGCCCAGCGCAATGGCGGATCGGGAGAGAGCGCGGTTATCGGATGAGGGCATCAATAGGAAAGCAATGGCGAGCAGGCAGATACCCACCGCGTCCACATGGCCTCCCGCGGCGAATTCCATAATCACCAATGGATGCCAGGCATAAGCGAGCAGCCATACCCGAGGCAGTTGGAACTGCAGCAGCAATCGCCACAGCACAACTACAGTGGCCAAATCGAAGAGTAGGAAAATCAGCCGGAAAGTATTGACCGGGTCCACATTCATGCGCGCCAACACAGCAAAGAGGATTTGCGCGGTCGGTGGGTAGATGGTCGAAATGTGCTTGAAATTGATGTATCTCCAGAGTGGGTCACGCAGTGACTCCAGCTGCGGGTCAGATGGTGCGTAAAGGTATGGGTTTATCCCCGCGTTGATGACTCGGCCGTCCCAAATATAGCGATACAGGTCGGTTGAAAGATCAGGAGAACGCAGAAAAGCCTCCACTCGCAGGCCCACCGCGATTACCAGGATCAAAATGAGCCAGATCGAAGCGGCCTTGGGACGGCAGCGCACCAGGATCAACGCCGCCGCATAGGCCCCGAAGGCGACCGCTTGACCGGCTACAAAGAGCGACCCCCAGGGAGCATTCTCCGGCGTTTGGAGCGCCCATATCCCGCCTGCCAGCACAAGACCCAGCAGGCAAAGCAGAAAACCGGCGATAGGAGTTATCTCGCGTTCAGGATCATCCATGCCGATTCTTTCTGTATCACTCTATCCGGCTTCGCCTGCCCTGGCAAATAGCCGTGCTTGCCGCAGCGGCTCCGGCCAGCGATGCTGAACTGTGCATTGCAGCGCCATCTGTACTGCCCCGCGCACATCCAGTCCATATCCGGGAGACACGAAGACAGGTTTAGATCCTTCACGCGTCCGCACACATGTGCCCACAGTTTCCGATTCATCAGTCACAGGTGACCAATCACCGCGGTGCGGCCCCGGTGGTGTATATTCTCCACACAGCAGCTTCTCGGCGCAGCCGATTGAAGGAACGCCGAGCAGCAGGCCGAGGTGGGTCGCCATCCCACAGCGTCGAGGGTGGGCGAGGCCGTGCGCGCGAAAGAAGACTATATCGGGCGAAGATTCAATCTCTTCGAAGACCTGAAGTAACGGCGGGCCGAATGTGAAAGCCATCAGCCCTCGCCGGTAGCGTAGTTCTTCCGCGGATGAACAGGGTACTTCGATTCTCTTCGCCTCGACTACTTGCCAGCCTTTGGTCTCCAACACGACAACCGCGGCGGCCCTCTCAGCAACCGCCGCGCCCGCCAGCAAGAGCGGAGATTCACTTGGTTGATGAACCTCCGCGGACCGAGCGCGCCCCGCCAGCGAAACCTGGATTCGCTCTCCCTCTTCTGGAGTTACCTCCCATTCATGAAGGCGCGTCCACCTCATACGTTTCGATACTCTCCTGGGGTATCGTTCAGCGGGAGTACAGACCCACCAGTTCCGTCTCGCCCAGGATGTGGCCTTCCATCGCGCCCTTCAGTTCCGCCGCGGTGGCTCCGGTTGAAAGATTGACAGGCGCGTCCAGTGCATACAGCCGGAAGTGATAATGGTGTGTTGGGCCTTTTGGCGGGCTGGGGCCGCCATAGCCAATTCTGCCAAAATCATTGCGGCCCTGTTTTGCCCCGCCCAAATCAGGCAGTGTCCCCGAGGTCGGAACCGCTTCCGGCAAGGTCCTTATATCCGGCGAAAGCCCGTACAGCACCCAGTGAATCCAGTCTCCCGCCGGCGCGTCCGGATCATTGCAGATGAGCGCAAGTTCCACAGTCCCTTCCGGCGGCGCTGACCACGAAAGTTCGGGTGACACATCCGCTCCATCGGCAGTATGTTTCTGCGGAATCGCAGCCTCCTGAGAAAACGCGGTGCTCGTCAATGACCAATCCATGGTTACCTCCCTTTCAGGTGGTGTAGTCGGCCTTGGCGTGGGCGTAATCTCCTCTGTGCCACAGCCGACAAGGGCGAGTGAAAGTATTACCACATAAGCCATCACCAGCGACGCGTGATACTCCCTCATAAAGCCACCTCCTCATTACGAAGGTCTGTGCTACTCCATCTCAAGAAACTGACTTCTCCAGAGCCCGGTTTCATCCTGCCCACCGGGCCACACATTTGGGACGGAGGGCATAGCGGCCCTGGGGGCGAATAGAATCCCGTGTGTGGGAGTGAACAATGGCTGGTGAGAAACCCGGACATGTGCTGCTGACAGGTGCTCCTGGGTGTGGCAAGACCACCATAATCATGGGTGTATTGCGGCTTCTGCGAGAATCCCGCCGGCCGGTGTTTGGCTTCTGGACCCAGGAGATTCTCCAGGGCGGAGCGCGGCGCGGCTTTGCCCTGGAAACGGTCAGCGGTAACAAGGGGACACTCGCCTCGGTCGAGTGGTCGGGCCCGCCGCGGGTGGGCAGATATGGAGTGAAGCCGGAGGTGATGGACCGGCTGGTGGTGCCTGAGATTGAGCGTGCCATCAAAGAGGCGGACTCAACATCAGGGGTCGTGCTGGTACTGGACGAGATAGGCAAGATGGAACTTTTTTCAAAGGCCTTCCAGCAGGCCGTAATTTCCGCCTTCGACAGCAAAGCCCAAGTGCTCGCCACAATCATCGCCAGGCCCCATCCCTTCGCCGATACTTTAAAAAAGCGGAGAGACGTAACGCTAATTACCGTAACACCGGAGAATAGGGGAGGGTTGTCCGGGCAAATCGCGGAATTGCTGCAAGTCGGCTCATCCTGAGAGAATTCCGCCTAACAAGTCAGATGCAAGGCGGCGACTATCCGTTTGAAATTCACCAGTTCATTGTATTTCTGGCAGGCCTGGTCGGTGGGCAAAGCGACCAGAGAAATCTTCTGTTCCGCCAGCGACTGCTTCACCTTCGGATCAACCTGCATTGCGCCATAAGCGCCGGTGCCTACAATCAGCACCTCAGGGTTTGCCGCGGAAATTCCCTGCAAGTCCACCATTTGCAGCCGGTGTCCCTCCTGTCTCCACCAGTCATCATCTATGCGGTCAGGGTAGATGATTAAGTCATTCGTGTATTCCTTGCCCTCAACCACAATGCGTCCAAAGGCGTAGTCCTGTATCATATCTTCCCCCGGTTTCGAGTTGAGATTCTGGTATTCAACTATGACGCGGCCATACTTTGGCATCTACTCTGAAACTCCTTCTCCAGTGTGCAGGAAAATGGCCGGCCTTTGCCGAACCCACCAGCCAATGGCTTCACAGAATCCAGACAGCAATGAATCCCATCAGTGGCGATATGGCCTGATAGGCTGCGGCCGTTTCGGGTTTTTCTGCCTGGAGTCTCTGCGCGGATGGGAACGGTTGCGGCCGGTGGCGGCGGCCGACCTGGTACAGTCACTGGCCCAGGCCGTGGCCGGAGAATTCGACTTGACTGCTTGCGAAACTCCGGAAGAACTGCTCGCCCGCTCCGATGTAGATTTGGTGCTGATTTCGACTCCTCCTGAAACTCACCACTCCCTCGCGCTGCAGGCCTTGCAAGCCAGCAAACACGTAGTCGTCGAGAAGCCGCTGGCCCTGACCCTCGAGCAGGCCGATGAGTTGGTCAAAACGGCTGAAACAGCGGGCCGCTTGCTGGCGGTGAACCATTTGCTCAGGTATAGTCCACTGCTGGAATTGGCTCACGAAATCATCCAAAGCCGCCTGTTGGGAGAGCCGCTCCACTTCTTCTTTGAAAACTATGCGGAAGATGAGCGCCTGCCGACAAAACATTGGTTCTGGGATAGACAGCGCAGCGGCGGAATCTTCATCGAGCATGGAGTTCATTTCTTCGATCTTTGCCGGTGGTGGTTCGGGGCAGGGGAGGTGCTCGCCGCTCACACCGAAACAAGACCGGGGACTGAACAGGTTGACCGGGTCTGGTGTTCCATGCGCCACGAAGGCCGGGTTCTGGGGCAGCACTACCACAGTTTCGACCAGCCGGTACGTCTGGATCGGGCCGACCACCGCGTGGTCTTTGAACGGGGGGAATTGGAAGTAATTGGCTGGATTCCAGTCGAATTGCGGGTGAATGGAATCGTTAACGATGAGCAGCAAGATAGGCTGATGCAGATCTGCCGCAATTGCGAACTCGAAGTAATCCAACGCTACGAAGGTGATACGCGCTACTGCCGCGGCCGGGGGAATGAGTATGAAGTGACCGCGCACATCGAATTGAAGCGGCATCTGGCTGAAGACAAATCCTTAATCTATGGAAAGATGCTCAAATCTCTGCTGGATGATCAGCTGCGCGCTTTGGAAGTGCCGAGACATAAGCCGCGCCTGCAACTTCGCGATGCCAGAGAAGCGCTGGCGATGGCCGTGAGAGCCGCGGAGAAAGCCAAACAGACGAAGGTGGAATGATGGCTCTGCGAATCGAGCGATTTCCGGAGAACCCGCTGATTTCACCAAAGCACTTGAAGCCTTCCCGAGAAGGGTGGGAGGTGGTCTCCACCTTGAACGCGGGCGCAGTCCTCCACGAGCGAGAGGTACTGCTGCTGCTGCGGGTCGCGGAACGGCCCATTTGCGATGACCTTGATTTACTGGTTGCACCGGTGCTGGATTTCTCCTCCGGCTCACCGGAGATGCGGGTTCTCAGAGTCCGCAAGGATGATCCGGAGATAACCGGCGGAGATGCCAGGCTGTTCACTTATCGCGGGCAGACCTTCTTGACCTCAATCTCTCATCTGCGACTGGCCCGCAGTAAGGACGGCCGCCGATTCACAGTTGACGATCAGCCCGCCTTTGCCCCTGCCGCGCCGCATGAGTCCTTCGGTGTCGAGGACCCTCGCATTACAGAGATGGAGGGACGCCACCTCATCACCTATACCGCGGTCAGTGAGCACGGAATTGCCAGTGCTCTCGCCTTCACCGAGGATTTTCAGGAGT
>JABAOF010003348.1_pt2 | contig 15573 bp, 15 predicted proteins | sample 7062171 | NCBI WGS metagenome assembly JABAOF01 (sample SAMN14538628, study PRJNA623070) | marine sediment metagenome | biome: marine biome [ENVO:00000428]; feature: marine pelagic biome [ENVO:01000023]; material: deep marine sediment [ENVO:00002113] | place: India: Gulf of Khambhat ...
CGACTCCCTCACGGTGCGGGTTTGTGCCAGGCCCACGTTGGATCACTGGGAGGATCTTGCCGCCGTCGGGATTCGCACGGGATTCGGCGATGAGATGCTCTCGATCTGCGGTCTCAAGGGGTTCGTGGATGGGATCATGGGGAACTCCTCGGCAATGTTCCGCGAGCCGTACCGCCACATGCCCGACACGCGGGGGATATGGCGCACCATGATGTCGCCGCCGGGGAACATGGAGCGGCTCATCGTCTCTGCCGACGCCGCCGGCCTCACGCCCAACATCCACGCCATCGGTGATCTGGCGGTAGACACGCTGCTGGACATGTACGAGGAGGCGATCCGCACCAACGGGCCCAAGGACCGGCGCTTCCGCATGATCCACGCGCAGGTCGTCGAGGCGGACGACTTCGCGAGGTTCGGGAAGCTGGGTATCATCGCCGAGGTGCAGCCGTACCACGCCATTGACGACATGCGGTGGATGGAAGACCGGATCGGTGAGCGGGCGAAGGGCGCGTACGCGTTCCGCTCGCTGAAGGATAGCGGTGCGCTGCTCGTGTTCGGCTCCGACTGGCCGGGCACGAACGCCGCGTGGTACCCCGCCGATCCGGTGCTGGGTATCTACGCCGCCGTGGCGCGACAGACACTCGACGGGGAGCCCGAGGGGGGCTGGTATCCGGAGGAACGTGTCACCGTGCAGGAGGCGCTCGAGGCGTACACGGTGAGCGCCGCGTGGGCGGCGTTCGAGGAGCGCTGGAAGGGGACCCTCGCGCCGGGGTACGTCGCAGACCTGGTGGTGCTCTCAGAGAACCTCTTCCAGGTCCCGCATGCGGCCATCAAGGACGTTCGCGTGCTGCGCACCATGGTGGGAGGACATTGGGTCTATCGGGAGGAGCCGCTCTCGCCCTGACCGGCTCGACGCGCCATCGCCTGCACCAGGCCCTGCGCCAGGCCGGGGGAACGGCGGGGGCGGGAACGCCTCTCACGCACGTTCCACCGCCCGTGGCGTCCCCCTTCGGTTCTGCGAGCCACGTGGAGGGCGACCGAATCCGTGGCATCGATGTGGGCGGCCCGATGGCGCCACCCGAGCGAGCCGCCTTCCTGGACGGCATCCAGCGCTACGCCGTGGAGGGCCGGTTCGGCCTCGTGCCGGTGGTGCGGGGCTACGTCGCGGCCGCCTCGATGCGGCGGGACGGAGACCTGCTGAAGGTCGCCGACCATCGAGCCGAAGAGCTCATCGTAGTGCCCGTCGAGCGGCTCACGCCGGAGCAGCGGGCGGCGCTGGAGGACACCGGGCTTCCCCTGGTGGACTGCGAGGCTGGGGAGCGGCCGCACCCCATCGTGGATGTCCAGCTCGCGGCGAGAGAGATCGAGCGGCGGCGTGAAGAGCTCGAGGTCGTGGTGGCGACTGCAGTGCTCGCGTCCGACCGTGACTGCTGGGTGGTGGTGGACGGTGCTCTCGGCGGGCTGGCCCGCGTGCTGCCCGAGGGCCCCCGCGTGCTGGGGCTCGTCAAGAGCCACGAGACGCAGTTCCTCGACGGCCCCGACCTCGAGGTGGCCGTGACGCTGCCGGTGGGTCACCGCACCAGCGTGTTCGCCCGCCCGTTGAGGGAGCGCGGTTCCGTTTATACGTGGTATCTTCGACTCAGGCCGTGGGAGGAGCACGATCTGCTCCACGGTCTGGTGCGGATCGAGCGTCCGCCGACCGACGAGGCGGTGAGCGAGGCGACGGCCGTGAGCCGGTGGCTCCTGGCCGAGCGCGCCCCCCTGAGCGCCCCCGACGGTCGCTGGGATCGCTTACTCTATCCCATTCATCAGGTGGAGACATTCTTGCGCGCGCAGGCTGGAGGTTGGTGGTGATTCGCATGAGCAACGGCGCGACGATCGGACGCGTGGTCGCGACCGAGGCGCTGCCGGCGGGCCCCCACCAGTTTCACTTCTGGACCGCCACCGATACGCCCATCGGGATCGGTGCGATCGTGCGAGTGGACGCCGAGCGTGGCCGCAGCGTGTACGCGGTAGTGGTGGACGCACGGGCCTACTCTGATCTCGCCACGCCGCTGCACGAGGTGGTGGCTGCCGAGGGCGATCCTGCGAGCGGCCCGGCGCCGACGCGGCGCACGGAGGTGCGGCTCTGGACGGCGGCGGTGCTGCGGCACGAGCCGGAGGAACCGGTGCAACCCGTTCCGTTGGCCGCAGTGCGTCTGGCGTCGCAGGACGACGTGGAGATGGCGCTGCGCATGGACGGCTACGTGCGGTCGGAGCAGCCCACGGGTGTCCCCGTGGGTGTGTACCGAGCCGCCGGGCTCACGGCGCCGGTCTCGCTGGATGCCGATTTCCTGCTCGGTCCGGAGTCCGCGCACCTCAACATCACCGGTGTCTCGGGACTCGCCACCAAGACCAGCGCGGTGGAGTTCATGCTGGCGAGCATCTTCCAGCGACTGCCGAGCCACAAGGGCTCCGTGGCCGCGGTGTGCTTCAACGTGAAGGGTCCGGACCTCTGCTTCCTCGATCAGCCGGGGGAGCTCACCGAAGCCGACCGCGAGCTATACGAGGCGCTGGGCATCGAGCCCCGGCCATTCGACAACGTCCGGTATCTCGCTCCGTTCAAGCCGGACGGGGTGAATCTCAATACCCTCCGCTCGCACCCGGACATCGTAGGGTCGGTGCAGCCTCTGGTGTGGGGGCTGCGCGAGGTGCTCAAGTACCACGAGGTGCTGCTCAACCGCGATGACATTGATGCGAAGGCCGACGCGTTCCTCGATTTCCTGTCCGACCGGGTGGTGGAGAAGGAGTTTCGGGACGATTGGGGCGGCACGCACCGGGTGCGCAGCTTCACCGACCTGGAGCGGCTGTTCCGCAGCATATTCGACGGGATGGAGCAGGCGGGGCGGAGCGACGTGTGGCGCACGCATCACGTCGCCACGATCCGCAAGGTGCGGAACCGACTCATCAACATCTCCACGCGCTGCAAGGGGCTGGTCACCGACGACGGTTCCGTGAGCGATCTGCCGTTCGGAGCGTTCGAGGACCGGGCGGTGTATGTGCTAGATGTGTCGGGAATGGACCAGCTCGGGCAGGACCTGGTGTTCACGCGGGTCGTTTCCATGTTGCGGGAGCACCTGGAGCGGGGCGATCTGGGGGTGGAGCACGTGGTCGTGTTCGTGGATGAGCTGAACAAGTACGCGCCGGCCGACGGCCCCGAGACCTATGTGCGGAAGATGCTGCTGGACATCTCGGAACGGGGACGCTATCTCGGGTTGGTACTGTTTGCTGCTCAGCAGTTCCGGTCGCAGGTTCACCGCCGGATCGTGGGTAACGCCGGCACAATGGTGTTCGGCCGGATGGACATGGACGAGTTGGCGACGCCCGGCTACCAAGTGCTCTCGCCGGCCACCAAGATCAAGCTGGCCACGCTGCCCAAGGGGGAGCTGATGGTGCGGCACCCGCACTTCACCCAGCCGGTGTTCGTGCGGTTCCCCCGACCGGCGGTGATGAGCGGGCCGGCTGGAGTGAGGCGCTATCCGCCGGCCGCCGACGTGCCGTTCGAGGAGGCCGTGGTGCGACAGTTGGCGGCCCTCGACCGGCGCGTCTCACCGGGCCGGATCAAGGACTCCATAGCCGGGCGGCGGGAGGATGACGTGCGGCGCGCACTTCTCGCCACCAAGCGCGCCCGTCCCGAGGACGTAGTGGGGTTCTTCACGGCCAGCCTCGGGCGCGCCGTGCAGCGCGAGCAGGTTCACCCGAGCGGGAGTACGACGACACCACTCAGACAGGTGGAGGATCCGTATGCGACGTAGGACGACGTGGCTGAGCGCCCTGGCGTGTGTCGCCATGATGGTGCTTCCCCAGAGCGCCTCCGCCCAGCAGTCGATCTTGCTGCGGTACCGCCCGCAGCCGCGCACCAGGCTTCACACCCTCTGGTGGTCTGAACTGACCAGCACGATTCGCGAGGGGGCACCGGGGGTGCCGGCTCTCGACAGCATCCTGGTCGAGGCCACGACGCTGCGCAGCTACACCAGCACGGTGGTCGGGACGCGCATCACGAGTGCGGTGCTCCAGGTCTCGCACGATTCCACGCGCGCCCGGTCACGTGTCCCGGGCGGTGCCTGGCGGGACCTGCCCGATGAGCGGGCGCGCACTTCGGAGGCCCGGCTCGTGGTGGACGATCGTCTGCGGGTCACCGACATCGAGCCACTGAGAGAGGACAGCCTGACCAACGGGCAGCTGCAGCAGCTGCGCGGCTTCGCCTCGGGGCTGGAGTTCGCCCTGCCGGAGAACCCGGTCACCGAGGGAGACAGCTGGGCGGCAGATATCGTCATGGCGTTGCCCCGTCCGCTGGGGCTCGAGGGAGAGGCGCTGGTAGGAGAGATGCCCGTAGAGCCGGAGGTGTTGGCGCGCTCCACCATCACCCTCGACTCGATCATGGTTCGCACGACCGACACACTGGCCTTCATCCGGGTCCAGGGGAGCTTCCTCCCTCCCACGCCCGCCGCTGGGGAAGTGGTGGGCGAGGTGGATATCTCGGGCGCGTTCGGAGGGAGCCTCATCTGGTCCACCGGGTGGAACGCCTTCGTGTCCGGCGCGATTCGCACGCAGGCGACCATGGTTATGCAGCGCGCCACGGAGGAGATGGCCCCGCTGGAGGTCACCCTGAGCATGGATCGTTCCACCCGCTTCCAGGTGCGTCCGTGACCGTGCGCCTCGCCGTCATCGCGCTGGCGGCGCTCGCGCTGCCCCACAGCCTGGCGGCGCAGGACAGCCTCCTGCTGCGGTTCGGTCCCGTGCCGGGCGTGAGCGTGCATCGCGTGTTCCAATCCCACACCCGTGTCACTGACATTGACGCGGCGGGCGAAGTCGCGGGGCCGAGCCGCGAGGCCGCCGACCTGGGAGGCATGACTGAGGTGGCCCTTCCCGGACCCGAGGGGGCCCTCATCGTGCACCTCGCCTACGACTCTCTGCGTGCCCGCGTACGGGAGGGCGAGGATCCTTGGCGGGAGTATCAGGTGGCGGCGCTCGACAGCCTCTGGATCCAGGTGCGCATGGATTCGCGCATGCACGTGGTCGAGGCGACGGCCGGCGGCGACCGACCGGGCTCTGGAATGCTGGTGCATCTGCTCACCGGAGTGCCGGGGATGGAGCTCCCGCGAGCCTGGCTGCGCCCGGGTGACTACTGGGAGGCCCGCCTCGAGTACCCGCTCGGTGAGCTCGTGGGGCGCGCGCCTGTGGGCGCGCCGTCGGCCGTCCTGGGGGCCGAGATGGTGTTTCGGCTCGACTCGCTGAGCGCCCGGGCCCAGGACACACTCGCCTACATCAGGTTCAGCGGGCCATTCACGCCTGCCACGCTCAGGCGGCAGGACGGGGCCACCCTCCAATTCGCCGGGGCCACGACTGGCTCACTCGTCTGGTCGTCGGGATGGCGCGGGTGGGTCTCGGCCGCGGTACGCCTGCAGGTGATCGTGCGAACGCCCGAGCAGGGCCGGCTCAGCCTCGAGACGACCGTGCGCCAGTCGGTGCTTCCCTAGCGTGAAGCTCGCCCATCTCGCGGACGTTCATCTCGGGTTTCGGCAGTATCACCGTCTCACCTCCCAGGGCATCAATCAGCGTGAAGCGGATGTCGCGGGGGCGTTCCGCCGCACCATCGACGACCTGATCGACGCGGCGCCCCACGTAATCCTCATCGCGGGTGACCTGTTCAACTCGGTGCGCCCCACCAACCCCGCGATTCTCCACTCCTTCGGTCAGTTCCGTCGCCTGCGGGAGGCGCTGCCGGCGGCGCCCATCGTGATCGTTGCCGGCAATCACGATACTCCCCGCTCCGTGGAGACCGGAACGATCCTCAGGCTGTTCGAGGCGGTGGGCGGGGTGCATGTCGTTGCCGAGCAGCCGCGCGACCTCGTGTTCGAGGAGCTCGACTTGTGCGTTACCTGCGTGCCGCACGGCGCGTGGATGCAAGATCCCCGACCCGTCCTCACGCCGCCGGACGGAGCGCGTCACCGCGTGGCGGTCACTCACGGCGAGGTAGCCGGGGTGCTGCCCCGCGACGCGGGGGCCGTGGAGTACGGAGGCGCCCTGGTGGAACCCGGCGAGCTAAACGCGGACCGGTGGGACTACGTGGCGCTGGGGCACTATCACGTAGCGCACCAGGTGCGCGAGAACGCGTGGTACAGCGGCGCCCTCGAATACGTCAGCCCCAATCCGTGGGGCGAACTCAAGGACGAGGCGCGCGAAGGACGTGAGGGACAGAAGGGTTGGTTGTTGGTGGAGCTGGCCGACGGGGCGCGGGTGGAGTTTCGGCCCGTGCCGCTCGTGCGGCGACTCATCGATCTGCCGCCGATCCACGCGGCTGGGCTGAGCGCCGGCGACATCGACGCCCGGATCGTCGAGCAGGTGGAGAATGTCGACGGCGGCATCGACGACCAGATCGTGCGGCAGCTGGTACACGACGTGCCCCGACCGTTGGCCCGGGACCTCGACCACGCGCGGATCCGCGAGCTCAAGGCCCGGGCACTGCACTACCACCTCGACTTGCGGCGCCCGCAGCCGCAGCGCGAGGTGGGCGTGGGGGCGCCGGGGCAACGCCAGACATTGAGCGACATTCTCGCCGACTACTTGGGGCGCCGCCCGATCGATGCCGACGTCGATCGCGATCGGCTGGTGGCGTTGGGACAGCAGTACATGCACGAGGTCGAGCAGGTGCTGCGTGAGGAGTAGATGCAGCTGCACCGGTTGAAGCTCCGCAATTTCCGGCAGCACGCCGACACCGACATCGTCTTGGGGCAGGGCATCACCGCGATCATCGGCCCGAACGGGTCGGGCAAGACCACGCTGCTCGAAGCGATTGCGTGGGCGTTCTACGGCAACCCCGCCGCCCGGGGGAGCCGCGACACGATCCGCTGGAACCGGGCGGCCCCGCGCTCCTCGGTGCGGGTCGAAGTGGAGTTTTCGCTCGGGGCCCACCAGTTCCGCGTGGCGCGCGGTCTGTACAACGCAGAGCTCTTCCAGGACCGGTTCGACGCTCCGATCGCCAACAGCCAGCAGGAAGTGAGCGCCCGGGTCGAGCGCCTGCTCGGGATGACTCGCGACGAGTTCTTCAACACCTACTTCACCGGGCAGAAAGAGCTCGCGGTGATGGCGGCGATGGGCCCGACGGAGCGGGCGCGCTTCCTGTCGCGCGTGCTGGGGTATGAGAAACTGCGGCTGGCGCAGGACCGGCTGCGGGAGGCGCGCTCGGGACTGCGGGGCGAGCTCGCGGGGCTGGAGCGTGGCTTGGCGGATGCGGAGGCGCTCGAGACGGAGCGGGCCGAGGCGCTGCGACGGACCGGCGACGCGGAGGCTGCAGTGACGCGCGCTCTGGAGGATCGCGCGACCGCCATCAAGGCGCTGGACGAGGAGGGGCCCGCCTGGACCCGCATGGTGGAGCTGCGGGAGTCAGCCCTCGCGCTCGATGGAGAGCGGCGGGTAGCGGAGCGGGACGTCGGGGAAGCGCGGCGGGAGTTCGACCGACTCGACAAGGAGTTGGCCGAGGCCCTGGCGGCGCGTGGCAAGCTCGATGAGCTGCGGCAGCCGCTCGAGGAGGTGCCGCCGCTCAAGCAGGAGCTGGAGCGGCTCGAGCACGAAGCTCGGAGCGCCGGCAAGCGACGTGCGCTGACGGGGCAGCTGAGCGAGCTGGGCGAGCAGGCGGAGCGGGTGCGCGGGCGCCGGGACCGGACGGGTGACGTCGCGGCCGCGCTCAAGGTGGCGCAGGAGGGGCTCGAGGCGGCGCGCCTCGGGCTCGAGCGAGCGGAGACGGAGCAAGAGAAGGCGCGCACCGCCTGGGTGCGGGACCGGCAGGATGCGGAGACCAAACGCTCCAACCTGCGCGATCAATACCTCGATCACCAGCGCCACCGCCAGAGCGTGCTGGAGGCCGGTGCCGACGGCGAGTGCCCGATCTGCAAGCGCCCCCTGGGCGACGTCTACCAGGACGTGCTGGGTACGCTGGACCGGCAGCTGGAGGAGATCGAGGTCAAGGGGAAGTTCTTCCGCCAGCGCATCGACCAGTTGAAGGACCTGCCCGACGGTGTGCGGGATGCGGAGCAGCAGGCGGCGCAAGCGGCGGACGCGGTGGAGCGGGCGCTGCAGGAGGTGGCGCGCTGTGAGGATCGGGTGCGGGAGGCGAACGAGCTCGATGCGGAGCTGGAGCGAGCGACTCGGCGGGAAGCGGAGTTGCAGCGGGAGCTAGCGGAGCTGCCCGATGCGTACGACGCCGCGCGGCACGACACTGTGCGCGAGCGCCTGCGTGAGCTGGAGCCGACGGTGCAGCTCGCCACCCGGCTCGAGACCAAGGCGACCCACGCGGAGCAGCTCGTCTCGGAGGCGGAGGCAGCGGAAAAGGCATTGTCGGAGCAGGAGGGGCGAGTCAAGCAGTTGGAGGCGGCCATTGCCGATCTCGGGTATCACGAGGAGGCGTACGCCGCTGCGCGGCAGCGGTACGAGGGAGCCGAGGCGACGTTGCGCGACGCGGAGCTGCACCTGGCGTCGGTGGAGGGCGATCTGAAGGCTGCGCGATCCGCGCTGGACAGCGCCGAGCGACACATTCGCGAGCGCGAGAAGCGGGCGGCGCGCATCGACGAGATCGCGCGACAGGTGAAGCTGCACGACGAGCTGGATCGTGCGCTGCACGACCTGCGGCTCGAGCTGAACACGGCGATGCGCCCGGAGCTGGCCGAGCGTGCCTCGGAGTTCTTCGCTGGTCTCACCGATGGACGGTACGGCGAATTGGAGCTGGACGAGCAGTACCAGGTGCTGGTGGTCGAGGACGGTGTGGCGAAGCCGGTGATCTCGGGTGGCGAGGAGGACCTCACCCACCTGGTGCTGCGGCTCGCGATCAGTCAGATGGTAGCGGAGCGCGCTGGTCAGCCTCTCTCGCTGCTCGTGCTGGACGAGATCTTCGGCAGCCTCGATGAGCACCGGCGTCACAACGTAGTGCACCTGCTGCGGGGTCTGGCCGATCGCTTCCCCCAGATGGTGCTCATCACGCACATTGAGTCGGTGCGGGACGGCGTAGATCGGGTGCTGCGCGTTGAGCTAGATGAACAGCGAGGGGCGGCTGTGGTGAGCGAAGACCAAGTGACCGTCGAAGGTGAGCATGTTGCGGCCTGAACGCCTGCTCGTGGGTCCGCGGGCGGCGACCCTCGATGACGTGGATGCGCTCAACCGCGTTTTCTCGGATGCGTTCACCGATCGCTACCGCCGCGACGGCCTGGTGGGCGTGCGGGTGCCGCGGCTCAACCGCGACATCTGGTGCTACGCGGTGAGCGACGCTGGGGACGGCGCGATGTTGTGGTACGACGAGCACGACGAGGTCGTGGCGTTCAACATCGCCCACTGCTCGGGGACAGAGGGATGGATGGGGCCGCTCGCCGTGCGCCCCGACCGGCAGGGGCTGGGCGCCGGTCGCACGATCGTGGAGAGCGCGATTGCGTGGCTGAAGGATCGGCGCGTCACCACGCTCGGGCTCGAGACGATGCCACGGACCGTAGAGAACATCGGATTTTATGGTCGGCTCGGGTTCCTTCCCAGGCAGCTCACCGTCACGATGACGGGCGAAGCGTCACGCCGTCGGGTGGGTGGGGAGTATCTCCGTCTGGGGGCGCTGGCAGCGCGGCGGCGCGAGGAGCTCACGGAGGGCTGTCGTGCGCGGCTCGACCGTTCCGCGCGGGGCTACGACTTCGGGCGGGAGATCGAGCTCACCACGGAGCTCGACATCGGTGACACGGTGGTGATCGAAGATGATGGTGACGTGTCGGGCTTCGCCCTGTGGCATTCCGCGCCGCTGGCCGAAGGTCGCCGGTCCGAGGAGCTGCGCGTGCTCAAACTGTTCGCCGACTCCGAGGAGACGTTCGGGCGCCTGCTCGTGGTGCTGGAGGCGTGTGCGGCACATGAGCGCGTCGGGCGTGTGGCAATCCGATGCCAGACAGCGCACACGGCAGCGTACCAGGCACTGCTGGCGCGCGGCTATCGCGTGCGCTGGACCGATCTGCGGATGACGCTGGAGGGTTACCCGGAGGTGAAGCTGCCGGAGGGCGAGATCGTGTTCTCCAACTGGGAGATCTAGGCGCTCACCGTCTGCTTCCCACCACGATTCCCCGCGCAATCAGAATGCACGCCAACGCGAGAGGGACATGCACCCACCCACTGGGAATCGCTGCCACGAAGGCGAGCAATACCCACGCGATCAGTAACAGAATTGCCGCACCGAGTTCCAGATTCATTCCGACCTCGATCTGAGAGTTTGTTGCTTGACGCTCCCTGAACCCGCCTCTATTATAGGTTCGCATTCGCGGGAGCGAAGAGCTGCATTATTGAGCCAACAAGCTCGACCACGCGCCCAATTGCTGCGGCCGATGGCATGCCCCCGAGGGGAAGGCAGACGTCGTGGCGCGGGCGCGGTTCCTGTGGAATCGGGCTTCAATAATGCTCTTCGTTCCCGCTTTTTTGCGCGGCGCTTGGTGAGTGAGGCGTCACGTCGCTATGTGCCATTGCCTGGTGTTGGTTCGCTGCGCATCCGCTTCCTGCTAAATTACATGGTTCAACGCGCCGACGTCCGAGTCGTTCGGCCCGGTCGGGACCGGCGCGGCCTCTCACGGTAAGGAGTGACCGGTGGGCAAGCAGCAACCGGCGCGTAACGAGCTCGAGCGCGGCTCGCCGAAGGTGGTACAGCTCCCGTCCCCTGTGGGGGAGCTGGGCATGCAGCAACTGGTGCATAGGATGTTGCAGCTCCTAGGCGAGGACCCCGAGCGCGAGGGCCTGACGCGCACGCCGTCCAGGGTGGAGTCGTCGCTCCGCTGGCTCACGCGAGGCTACGGCGAGTCGGTGGACGACCTGGTACGCGGCGCTATCTTCGAGGAGCCGCACGAGAGCATGGTGCTGGTCCGCGACGTCGAGATCTACTCGATGTGCGAGCNNAGAGGGCTACGACGAGATGGTGCTGGTCAAGGACATCCCCTTCTACTCGATGTGCGAGCACCACCTGCTGCCGTTCTTCGGCAAGGCCCACGTGGCGTACCTCCCGAACGGGAAGATCATCGGACTCTCCAAGATCCCGCGCATCGTGGACGTGTATGCCCGGCGGCTGCAGGTTCAAGAGCGCCTCACCGACGAGGTCGCCGACGCGCTGATGCGCGTGCTGGAGCCTCACGGCGTCGGCGTCGTCATCGAGGCATACCACCTGTGCATGATGATGCGGGGCGTCGAGAAGCAGAACTCCAAGACGGTCACCAGCGCGCTGCGCGGCAACTTCCTCGACGGAACCACCCGAGACGAGTTCCTGCGGCTCGCCCACGGCGGCAACTGGCTCGAGTGAGCGCCCTGGCCGGGAAGGTCGCCGTCGTCACCGGCGCGAGCCGGGGGATCGGACGGGTGATCGCGGACCGGTTGGAGGAGGCGGGAGCGAAAGTGGGCTGCCTCGCCCGCAGCTTCACCGAGTGCCGCACCGATAGCCGACTCGAGATGCGGTGTGACGTGACGCAGGAAGCAGACGTGCGGCGCGCGGTCGAGCAAGTAGTCTCCGCGTTTGGCGCGCCGCATATCGTGGTCAACAACGCCGGTGCCTTTCTCCTCAAACCGCTCGCCGATACCACGCCGGAGGAGTTCGCGGGACAGGTGGACGTCAACCTCGTCGGCTCGTTCCTGGTGCTACGCGAGCTACTGCCACGACTCGCCCGGGATGGCACCGCTCACGTGGTGACGGTCGGCAGTGTGGTGGACCACCGACCTTATCCGGGCAACGCGGCGTACGGCGCGAGCAAATACGGGGTCCGCGGGCTGCACGAGGTGTTGGCAGAGGAGCTTCGTGGGAGCGGCATCCGCAGCACACTCGTCTCCCCCGGCGCCACCGATACGAAGCTGTGGGACTCCCTCGATCCCGAACAGCGCGACGACGTGCCGCGGCGCGCGGAGATGCTCCTACCCAGTGACGTCGCCGATGCAGTCGTGTTCGCACTCACCCGGCCGCCGCATGTGAACGTGGAGTGGATCCGGGTGATGCCCGCGGGATGAGTCCCCCGGCGCAGGTGTCGCGCGTAGGGTAGCAGTCGCTCCTGCGTCAGCCACCGGCGACGTCCGCTCATGTTCATCGAGCTCGCCGAGTTCGTCCGTTGTCCGGGAGGGCACGGCGAGCAAGGCTACTGCGTGGTGGTGCCCGACCAGATGTCGGGTCGGCGGGTGGTGCGCGGCTCCATCGGGTGTCCCGCGTGCGGTCGGGAGTACCCGATCGTGAACGGTGTGGCGTGCTTCGGCACGCCGGACGACCGTAGGGTGGTACAAGAGGCGCCGGATGCCGCGGCGCCTGCCGACCCCTCGGAGGTGCACGCGGTCCTCGCGCTCGCTGGTCCGGGCGGATACCTGGTGCTGCTGGGCTCGGCGGCCCGCCATGCCGCACCGCTCGCGGAGCTCATTGAGGGCGTGCACTTCGTGGGTGTCAACCCGCCGTCCGACGTGGAGCCCGGCGGCGCGCTGAGCCTGGTAACGGCTCCCGATCGGATCCCACTCAAGTCCTCCATGGCTCGTGGCTGTGTGGTCGGCGCCGAGTTCGCGCACGACCCCTGGCTGGCCGAAGCGGCCCGCCTGCTGCTGCGGGGGCTTCGGCTCGTGGTCCTGCGCGAGGACGTCGCTCCTGCGGGCGTGGAACAGCTAGCGGTGGGGCGGGGGATGTGGGTGGGGGTGAGGGAGTGAGCAGGAGAAAGCGAGGGCGGGAGCCCACCTGAGCGAACATCAGCGAGGCCTGGCCGGCGTTGCCTCGCAGGCTTGAGCTACGAGCCTACGGCTGGAGCGCAGCTGATGCCCGCTGAGTCCTGCGGCGAGGCGCAGTTCGCGAAGGTGGGTGGCCGCTGAGTGACCCTATTCCGCGTACAGCTCGTCGATTGTGCCCTTGTACCGCTCTTCCACCACGCGGCGTTTCACCTTGAGCGTCGGCGTCAGCTCACCCTTCTCGATGGTAAAGTCCTCCTCGATGAGGGCGATCTTCTTGGGCATCTCGAAGCTCGCTAGTTCCCGCAGGCTGCCCATCACCTCCCGCTCGACCTTGGCCGTCACGTCGGGTTGCCGGAGGAAGGTCGCTGCCGACTCGAAGCCAAGGTCGCGCTCCGCCGCCCACTTCTTGAGGGCCTCGATGTCCGGGACGACGAGCAGGGCGGGGAACTTCCGCTTGTCCCCCACCATCACCGCGTTCAAGACGAACTGGTTCGTCTTGATCATGTTCTCGATCGGTTGCGGCGCCACCTTCTTGCCGCCGGCCGTGACGATGAGGTCCTTCTTTCGATCCGTGATCTTGACGTACCCCGCGGCATCGATCTCGCCGATGTCGCCGGTGTGGAACCAGCCGTCGGCGTCGATGGCCTCCTGCGTCTCAGCCGGCTTGTTGTAGTAGCCCTTCATGATGTTGGGGCCGCGCGCCAGGATCTCTCCGTCCGCGGCGATCCTCACCTCCACGCCGGGGAGCGGTGGACCCACCGTACCGATGCGGACCTTGTCCAATGGGTTCGCGGCGATCACCGGCGAGGTCTCGGTGAGCCCGTATCCTTCGACGATGGTGATCCCGGCCGAGTAGAAGAACTTCGCGATCTCCGGACTCAAGGGCGCGCCGCCGGAGACAAAGAACCGGATGCGGCCGCCCGTGCGGGCACGCAGCTTCGAGAAGACGAGCTTGTCGGCGAGCTTCTTCTTGAAGTCGAGCCACCCGGGGATGGGTTGGTCCGCCAGCTTGAGGTCGGCCCAGTGCTCGGCGTTGCGTCGCGCCCAGAAGAATATGCGTCGCTTGAGAGCACCACCCGCCATCGCGTTCTCCAGCACGCGGGCGTAGATCTTCTCGAACAGGCGTGGCACCGAGAGCACTACGGTCGGCTTGATCTCCCCGAGATTGGCCGGCACCTGCTCAATGCTCTCTGCATAGTTGATGGTCGTGCCGCAGTGGAACATGACGTAGTGCCCCGCCATGCGCTCGAAGCTGTGCGACAGCGGCAGCAGCGAGAGGCATGAGTCGTCGGGGCCGATGAACAGCACCTTGAGGGCAGCCACCACGTTGGAGCAGAAGTTGTAGTGCGTGAGCATCACACCCTTGGGCGGCCCGGTCGTGCCTGATGTGTAGATCAATGTGGCGAGGTCATTCTTGCCCGCCGAGAGCGCGTCCTCGCGGTAGCGGGGGTACCTATCCTCTGCCGCCGCACCGCGCTGCATCAGCTCCTGGAAGCTGATCAGCCCGGGGCCCTCCATTCCCTCCTCAGCGTCGAACACGACGACGTGCTCTACGCCGGGGATCTCGCTGCGCACGGCCTCCACCTTCTGGTACTGGCCTGCGTTCTCCACGAACACCGCGCGCGCGCCGGAATCGGCGAGGAGATACGCGACCTGAGGTGCAGGCAGCGTGGGGTAGATCGGCACATCGGCACACCGGGCGGTCAGACAGGCGTAATCCGTGATCGCCCACTCGGGGCGGTTCTCCGAGAGGATCGCTACACGGTCGCCGGGCTGGATCCCGAGCTCCATGAGCCCGACAGCTGCGTGCTTCACACGACGTGCGAGTTCCTGGTGGGTGATGTCCTTCCAGGCGTCGCCCTCCTTGTAGCGCAGCGCCGCCTGCTTGGTGCTGAAGCGGTCCACGGCGTCGAAGAAGAGCTGGGTGAGTGTGTCAGGGGGGTTCACGGTACTCCTCCGGCTCCCACGTTCTCACTACGAGTCAGTTGCTTTGAAACAGCACGACGAACCGCACCGGTGATCCCGCCGTCGTGTCACCGACGGCTGTCACTGCAACGGCGTGCACCACGGCGGAGTCCGGTTGCGCCGTGGCGCTCGCTCGCCGGACCACGGCCGTCGCGACGCCATCTGCATCGGTCACCGCCTCGATACCGAACGGATCGCTGCTCGGCAGCGTGTCGGTGGTGGCCAAGAAGAAGCCCTGTGCTTGTGGGCTCCCCGGCATCGGATCGACTACGAAAAAATGCACCGGCTTCTCGGCGAGCGCGAGTTGGGCACCGGGCTCGGTCGTGGTGTCGAGCACGATAACCCTGAGCGGCGGCGAGACGTTCGCGCCCACGTCGATCGTCACCTGCTGTTCGGATACGGCCGCGACGCTGTCAGGTGCGCCGGTCACCGTCACCTGCAGCTCGCCCGACCGGATGTCGTCGGCCTGGGCCACGACGCGCCCCGATCCTGGGTGCGACGCAACGATCCAGCCAGTCGTTGCGTCGATTGTGAACCCCACTGCGCCGGTGTCCACGAGGGCCCAGACAATGAGCGCTTCGGGAACGGTGTCGCCGGCGGCGTTCACCGCTCGGGCGTGAAGCTGTAGGCTGTCGCCCTCCTCCACCACGGGGGTGGTGGAGCCGACGATCTCGATGGCAATGATCCGGTCGAGACCACCGGTAAGGTCCCCGCAGCCGAGCGCGAGGGCCGCGACAGCCAGACAGCGTCTCAGCGTGCCTCCTGCTCCAGCTGTGCCAGCGCTTGTCGCGCGTGCTCCACCCACTTGTCTGCGTCCGCGCCGCGCGGGGGACGCTGGAGGAAGACGCGCAGGTGCTGAGCGGCCACTTCCGTATCGCC